>Ga0102588_1000154_pt1 | contig 104685 bp, 92 predicted proteins | sample AraplaMF_Col_mMS_FD_76854 | JGI IMG/M metagenome (GOLD analysis project Ga0102588, IMG submission 76854) | Arabidopsis root microbial communities from the University of North Carolina, USA - plate scrape MF_Col_mMS (SPADES assembly) (version 2) | ecosystem: Host-associated > Plants > Roots >...
CACAACGAGAACATCGGCGAGCGTGCCGATCCCAACACCAGGATCTCCCTTTTCCAACCGCGCGACGGTGCTCGGCGACGTGCCGGCGCGCACGGCCAGATCGGCCACGGCGATACCGCGCCGCAAGCGAGCGCCACGGATGTCATGTCCAAGCCTTTCGAGGGCAGGTTTTGATTTCGGCGATCCCATAGCAATTATCCAGATACGGTAAATAAGATTATTTATAACACCATATATGACGAATTAGTAGTTGACAACTACCTGGTAATAAACGAGCCTCTGGCTGGCTAGGGAGCAGCAGAGGCGCATCGCGACGACTGTTGGTCGTTGGAGGATGCGCTATAGCGAGAAACTCGGAAAAGTAGCCATTTGCGCCGGCGTCAGCCGTGTTTGTCGTCGGAGAGACCTACCTCATTCTCGGGGTCGGCATTGAAGCGGGATAGGGCCGCGGTGACAGGCATCGGCGCCCATTGCCTCGAGCTTTACTGCGGCACCTTGAACAGGTGGCGGATGCGTGTCACCAGTGAGGTCATCGAACCGCCGTTCAGCGTGGCGCCTTCGGGCGCGAAGGAATGCTGGCCGGTCTCGATGCGGCGCGACAAAGTGGCGGCAAGCTCTTCAGCGATGCCGGGCCGGTCGTGCAGCAGCGGCGTTAGGCTTGCCTGGGCAATCTCGTAGACGACGACGAAGGTCAGCGCCCGCAGGCTGGCGGCCTCGCCGACCCCGATCAGCAGCCCGCTTTCGCCGTAATAATCGCCCGGCGCCAGCCGGCCGAGTTCGACTTCCTGATGGCCTTCCCGCCGCGTGGCGACGAGGGCGCCGCTGCGCACGATCATCAGCGATGCAACCGTATCGCCCTGCTCGATGAGGATGGAATCCTTCTTGTAGGTCCTCCGGGTCATCGAGGCTGCGAGTGTTTCCTTCTCGTCCTCGGTCAGCGAGAAAAACAGCGGGATGGCGTCGAGAAGCTTGAGCGGCGTCGGCCGGTGCGGCTTCATCACCTCTTCCGACTGCAACTGGTCGGGTGGCGGGCCGGCCGCATCGATCGGCCGCGCCAAGGTGAGGCCTGCGGCCTTGATATGACGGTAGATGAGATCGAATATCTCGTTCTTCGCCGGCCCCGCCTGGCCGATATCCCTGACGCGGAAGGAGAGTTCCAGCTCCACTGCATCTGATGTCAGCGATTTGATCTGCACGCCGGGTTTCGGTTCGGTCAGGATCGAGCCGCTGCTCAAAAGTACGGTACGCATGACCTCGATGATCGCCGACGGCCCGATCGTCGGCACGACACGGACAGTCAGTGAGGCGCCGTGACTGCGGTCGGGGCTGCTGAGATTGGTCAGCCCGACCTTGGCCAGAAAGCTGTTGGGCAGGACGACGAGGTCGTTCGAGCCGTTCAGGAGATGGGTGGAGCGCCAGTTGGTTTCGACGACACGACCCTCGACGCCGTCATTCAGCACAATCCAGTCGCCGATCGCATAGGGCCGGCCGAGATTGAGCGCGATGCCGGAAAAGACGTCGCTCAGGGTGCTTTGCAGCGCAAGGCCGAGGATGATGGCAAAGACACCCGAGGTGGCGATCAGCGTGCCGACGGGGAAGCTGAAGACATAGGCGACCACCGAGAGGATCGCGCCGAGATAGATCAGGCCGATGACCAGATCCTGAACGAGGCGACCTTCTCTCGGTTGGCGCTCGAAGATCAGGAAGACGCGGACGAAGGCGATAAGCGCCCAGGCGGCATTGATCCACCAGACCACCTTGGCAAGGGCGATGAAGACGCGTTCGAAGGTCGAAGCCGGCGCCGGCCCGACTTCGTAGGGCACGATGTCGTGATAGAGCAGCAGGACGGTGAGCGCCGCGAAGAAAAACACTTGGCCAGCGAGCTTCCAGCTCGGGAAGGGCCGAAGCGCTATGCGCGTGACGATCGCACCGACGACGGCCAGCGTCCCGGCCTGGACGACAGGATCGGCAAGCACTCCGGACCATGTGAAATTATCAAGCATCGACTGTCCATTCGCCAGAGCATGATGCCGAAACGTGTGAGCGGTTTTCGGTCAACATCGTGCCTCCCTCTTGAATTCTAATGGTGGCTTCGCCGCATCCTGACTTCCAATCCGACCGCGAGGCAACCGTAAAATAGCGCCAGCGCCCAGAGCGTCAGAAACGGCGTGCGGACGTCGCTCAACGGTGCACCCAGTTGCGATACCGATACGATTCCGTTGATGGCGGAACTGCTGGGAACCAGCAGCGCCAGATAATGCAGCGCCTTCGGCATCGCCTCGGTCGGCCAGGAAAAGCCCGCGAGAAACAGGAAGGGGATGCCGATCGCCGCGAACACCAGCTGGACGGTAAGGGGGCTTCGGAAGAGTGCGGCGACCACCATGCCGAGCGCGCTGACGGAAAGCACGAAGGGCAGCGAGACGGCGAAGATGGTAAGCGGTCCCCCGAGCCTTGGAATGTCGTAGAGATAAGGCAGGACGATCAGATAGAAGGGCAGCACCACCGCCTCCAGGATGAGGTAGGCGAGCAGTTTGCCGAGCACGGTTGCGAGAGCCCCGGCCGGCGAGTCGGCGAGCCGGTCGTTTCGCAGCGTTCCGAGCAGGCCGACGCCGATCAGGAGCATCTGCTGCAGGAGGAGAACGAAGGCGGCGGGGAGGAGATAGGTGGCATAACCCCCCTGAGGGTTGAAGAGCGGTACCGTCGTCAGTGGCATCGGGTCGGACGCTGCAGCGGCGACGGCAGGGTCGACATGCATGGCGACCAGTCCTGCGGTCTCGACCTCGGCGCCGAAAGTCTTGGCGATGGCCGAGACGCCGCCGGAGATGCGCGAATAAATCAGAAAATAACTGGCATCGGCATAGAGAGCCACGGGCGAGGGTCGTCCATTCAGCAGGTCGCGCTCGAAATACTTCGGGATGACCAGGATGCCGTAGAGCTGGCGGCTGAAGACCTCGCGCTCGGCGCTTGGCTCGTCGGGCAATTCGGCGCCGATGAATACATCGGCCGAGGCATCGACGCGGCGGGGGGACCGGGGGGCGCTGTCGGGGCCGTCGGGGGCGACGAGAGGGGTTGGGACGCGGCGCCGGGGCCCCCCCCCGCCGGGGGGGGGGGGAGCCGCTTCCGAAGGGCGCCCCCTGCCAAAAGTCCGATACCACCCACCCACGCCCGGTCGTACCCTCGACCGACCAACCCGGGGAGTACGGCCATGCGCATCGCCATAGGAACCCTGATCGGCGGCATCGTGATGTTCATCTGGGGCATGTTCGCTCACATGTTCCTGCCCATCGGCAACATGTCCATGCGCGCGCCACTGGACGAAGACAAAGCCCTCGCCGCACTTCACGACAGCCTCCCGGCCGAACACGGCATCTACGTCCTTCCGTACTTCGACCCGGCCAAGGGCGGCGACGAAGCCGCCATGAAGACGTACGCCGGCAAGGCGCAATCCAACCCGTACGCCTTCGTCGTGTACACACCCTACGGCAAGGACCCGATGGCGTCGCTGCCGTACAACCTGTTCCACCAGTGGCTCTCCGACACCATCGCCGCACTGATCGTGGCGCTGGTGATGATCCGCGCCGGCACGGGCGTGATGCGCGGCCTGCTCATCGGCCTCGGCTTCGGCGTGTTCGTGTGGCTATCGCTGAGCGTGCCGTACTGGAACTGGTACCGCTTCCCCGGCGCCTTCACCCTCGGCACCCTGATCGAGCAGGCCTTCGGCTGGCTGCTGGCCGGCGCGGCCATGGGCTGGTGGCTGGGCCGCAAGCGACTGGACTGAGGCCACGCCCCGCAGCCGGTGGTCGGCCAGGCGTCACCCCGGCGCACGCCGGGGTCCACGGCCCCGGTCCAGGAAAATGCGACAACTTGAGGCACACGCGCTAGCCTGCGGGAACGTGCATTCCGGACGGCTATTCCCATGACCCTGTTCGAAAGCCTGCTGCTACTCCTGCTCGCAGCCGTGGTGTTGTTGCAGGTGGCCAGGCGGCTATCGCTGCCGTACCCCTCGATGCTCGCGCTGGCCGGCGCCGGCATGGCGCTCATCCCCGGCACGCCGGAATTCCCCATCGATCCACGCACGGCGTTGCCGCTCTTTATCGCGCCCGCGCTGATGGACGCCGCCTTCGACTTCCCCGTGTCCACCGTGAAACGCTTCTGGTTGCCGCTGGTGTTCTTCGCGGTAGGCGGCGTGGTGGTCACCGCGCTGCTCGTGGCCTGGGCGGGCTGGGCCTTCGCCGGGTTGCCGTTCGCCGCCGCGCTGGTGCTCGGCGCCATCGTCGCGCCGCCGGACGCCGCGGCCTCGACGGCGATCCTCTCCGGCATGTCGATTCCGCGTTCGACCGACGCCATTCTTCGTGGCGAGAGCCTCTTCAACGACGCCGCCGCGCTGTTGCTGTTCGGCGCCGCGCTCACGGCGCAGACGGCCGGCGGCCTCACGCTGACGCAGATCGGGGGCTTCGCCATCGCCGCGCCGGGCGGCGTGCTGTTCGGCATCGCCGCGGGTTACTTCTTCCCGATGATGACGCGCGCCATCTGCGGCGCGCTCGACTCCAACCTGATGCAGTTCGTCAGCACGTTCCTCGTGTGGATCCTCGCCGAGCACCTGCACCTGTCGCCCGTGCTCGCGGTGGTGGCGCTGGCGATGACGATCGCCACGCGCAACGTGTCGCCGAGCACGCCGCGCCTGCGCGTGCAGTCGTACGCGGTGTGGACCATCGTGGTGTTCGTGCTCAACGTGCTCGCGTTCCTGATGATGGGCCTGCAGGCGCGACGCATCGTCGGCGGCATGAGCGGCGCGCACCTGCGCGAGGCCGTGACGTTCGCGTGCATCGTCTCCGCGATCGTCATCGTTTCGCGCCTCGTGATGATGTTCGCCTTCAACCGCGGCATGGCCTGGTACCGCCACAGCCGCGGCCTGGAACAGACGGCCACATGGCGGCAGGGCGTGCTCGCCGGCTGGTGCGGCATGCGTGGCCTGGTGACGCTCGCCACCGCGTTCATCCTCCCGGCCAATTTTCCGCAACGCGACGTGGTGGTGCTCACGGCCTTCGCCGTGGTGCTCGCCACGCTGGTGGTGCAGGGGCTGACCCTCATGCCGCTGATCCGCCTGCTGGGCCTCGACCAGACCGCCACCACCGAGCGCGAAGTGCGCGCCGTGCGCCGCGAACTGGTGCAGGCCGCCCTCGACCGCCTGGCCCACGAGGCCGGCGACGAGCGCAAACGTCTCGACGCGCTCTACCGCATGGAGCTCGACGCCCTGGGCGAGGAGGGCAAGGCCGAAGCCCTGAACCGCTACCGGGAACTGTCCCTCGCCGCACTGGCCGCCCAGCGCGACGCCCTGGAACGCAGCCGCAACGACTTCCAGCTCACCGACGACGACTACAACTTCCTGCTGGAACAGCTCGACTGGCGCGAACTCTCGGTGCTGCCGCCCGAAACCACCCGCATAGGCGCCTCGTAGGAGCGCGCCTCGCGCGCGACAGCCGTTGAGGCGATCAACAACACGCCCTGGCCCTCGGCCCACCCAAACCCCGCGCCCCAAGGTGCGGCACCACCCCCCGATTTGCCATAATCCCCGTTCGAATCAAACGGAACGCCCCCCATGCTGGATCCCGCCCTCCTGCGCGGCCGCCTCGCCGAAACGGCAGAACGCCTCCGCGCCGCCCGGAACTTCGACCTCGACGTTGCCACGGTCGAGCGCCTCGAATCCGAGCGCAAGACGCTCTCGACCGAGACGCAGGAGCTGCAGAACCTCCGCAACACGCGTTCCAAGGCCATCGGCCAGGCCAAGGCCAAGGGCGAAGACGTCGCGCCGCTGATGGCCGAGGTCGCCGGCCTCGGCGACAGGCTCAAGGCCAACGAGCAGGCCCTCATCGACGTGCAGGCGAAGATCAACGAGATCGCCCTCGGCCTCCCGAACCTGCCCGACGAGTCCGTGCCCATCGGCAAGGACGAGAACGACAACCTCGAGATCCTCCGCTGGGGCCATCCGCGTCCGTTCGACTTCCCGGTGAAAGACCACGTGGACCTCGGCGAGCGTCACGGCTGGCTCGACGCCGACGCCGGCGCGAAGCTCTCCGGCTCGCGCTTCACGGTGCTGCGCGGCCAGCTCGCGCACCTGCACCGCGCACTCGCGCAGTTCATGCTCGACCTGCACACCACGAAGCACGGCTACCTCGAACACAACGTGCCGCTGATCGTGAACCAGGCGGCGATGGAAGGCACCAGCCAGCTGCCGAAGTTCGAAGAAGATCTATTCGCCACGGAAGTGAGCGAGACAAAGCGCTACCTCATCCCCACGGCCGAAGTGACGCTGACCAACCTCGTGCGCGAGAGCATCACCGAAGCCGACGCACTGCCCATGCGCCTCGCGGCACACACGATGTGCTTCCGCGCCGAAGCCGGCAGCTACGGCCGCGACACCCGCGGGATGATCCGCCAGCACCAGTTCGAGAAAGTCGAAATGGTGCAGATCGTCGCGCCGGACACCAGCATGCAGCAGCTGGAAGAACTCGTCGGCCACGCCGAAGCCGTGCTCCAGGCGCTGAAGCTGCCGTACCGCAAGGTGCAACTGTGCACCGGCGACATGGGCTTCGCGGCAGCCAAGACCTACGACCTCGAAGTGTGGCTCCCCAGCCAGAACACCTATCGCGAGATCAGCAGCTGCTCCAACTGCACCGACTTCCAGGCCCGCCGCATGCAGGCCCGCTGGCGCAACCCGGCCACCGGCAAGCCGGAACTCCTGCACACCCTCAACGGCAGCGGCCTCGCCGTCGGCCGCACGATGGTCGCGGTGATGGAGAACTTCCAGCAGGCGGACGGCAGCATCGAGGTGCCGGAAGTGCTGCGGCCGTATATGGCGGGGATCGAGGCGATCGCCTGAGGGGCAGGGCAGGGTACAATCGGCGCGCCGGGTGATCCGGCGCGTTCGAGTTTCAAAGCCGGTGGGTGCAATGCCCGGCGGTGCGAATAAAACGGAGAGATGGCCGAGTGGTTTAAGGCAGCAGTCTTGAAAACTGCCGTAGGTGTAAGCCTACCGTGGGTTCGAATCCCACTCTCTCCGCCAGACCAAGTTGCAGTGCGCCTGCGGTCTACTGCGCGGAGCGATCCTCAAGCGAGGCCTTGCTTGGCTAAAAGAATGCACTAGTCTGTGCCAAGTGCAGATTGGGGGGCGCAATGGATACGCTGGCTGGCAATGCGATTGTGTGCCGCGGAGCCTGGGTGCTGTCCGCCACCACTGACTGTTTTCGATGCGGCGCCAACACGCCTGTCTTTTCCATCTTGATGGCGGGGCCTTTCGCCTTGCATGGCGAGCCAGACTTAGCCGTTCAACCAGACGACGGAGGAATGCTCACGGTAACGATGTCGGGGCCGTTGCCGGTAACGGCGCATGCCGCTTTGGATAGCCACTCGCAGGGCCGCTTTCGCCTCGACCTTAGCCATACATCCGACCTGTCTTACTGGATGAACCATTGCGCGGCCTGCGATGCGAAGCTGGGCGATTCTTATTTGAAACGCCTGGGTGAGGCGTTTTTTCCATTGGATGCCGAAGGCTTCGCCGGCGTGAGCGGCTCATATATCGAGGGGCCGCTGACCTTCGCTGAGCCATGCTGCGGCCACAACGGCGCTTTGGCGCAGTGGGTACGTGAACGGAAGCAGGAGAACTTCGATGAATGACGCCGGTTCATCGATGTCGACGTCGACGCGGACACCGGCGGGCGGGCCGGTAACGGTCTATCTAGACAGTCAGGATTTCTCAAACTTTTGCCCTTCCAGCGCGGCATTCTCGCGCGTCGTGCGTGTACGAGACGAATTGCTCGAACTCAAGTTGAGCGGCATGGCGCGTTTCGTGTTCAGTGACACGCATATCTTCGAAGCCATGCCGACCGACCCGACATTTGCGCGCGGCGGCATGGAACGCATGCGAACCATCGCTTCCTGGTGTGGTGGAAACAACCTGCCTTCGTCCATCGGTTTGATGGAGTTCGAGCTAAAGCAGATGCTCGGGATGCCGGCCACACTACCCACTGATTGGTTTCCCGATTTTGATTTTCCGGCGCCCAGCCGCCAAGTGATAAAGAAGGCTGCACGCGAACTTGACTCGCCCTATTTGAATCGCGCCACACGGCGTGTCTTGGAAAAGAAAATCAGTTTGGGCCAAATCCGCATGACGCAGCGCGAAGCGGCAGAGTCCGCCCGAGAGTTCGCCGCCAAGTATCCATTTCTCGGGAACGACGCAGCTGCGGTGCAGCGCTATTTTGCTCGCACTGGCCCATGGTCGCGCGTCAGAGACCTGGTTGAGGCCGGCTTGCGCGATATTGCCGGCTTCGCCACCTGGCTCGTGGATAACTGGGAGCACGGGCAGAAGTTTGCCAGCATCCTGCGTGGCTCAGGTGCGTCATTCTTCGGCGCGATGGAGAAAGTCAGGGAGGACGCTCGGGCGGCGGTGCGGCGCGCACTGCAAACGATTAGTAAATCAGAAGCGGCTGACGCTCTTGCTGAGGGCTTAGAAGCGGCGCGTTCGAACCTCTTAATAACGACGCCCGCAACCCTCGCCAGAAAAATGCTGGATGTTGGCGAGGTATCGGACGAAGTGCGTTTCTCCATGGAAACGACCCCATCTATCCTTGTGATGTGGCATTTCATGTTCGATTTGATGAAGCGCTCGACAGCGCTGTCGGGCCCGCGCAAGCCATTGCCCAGCGACTTCGCCGACGCCAACCACATACTCTTTGCCGGACATGTCGACGTTTTTCGCACGGACCAGTTCGCGGCCGACGCGCTGCGACGGCTCAAGATGACGCCGACGACCACGATCGTGTCCGATCTGGGCGATCTGGCTGAAACCATTCGGCGCGTTGCGGCGTCGAGGTCGGCTGGTAGCTGAGCACTATTGGCATCGCTATGCACTCGCGCCGCCTTGCTTATCTCTCTGCGGACATTAAGCCTGGACCGCGTCGGGCGACGCGGGAAGGCTCAAAGGCATGGAGAGGTTCCGGCATTTGTTAGGCCGCCCAGTTGTTCGTGCCACCGGCCTGCTCGCCGTGCGTTGATTGGTCTCGTGCAGGTCGCGGCTTAAGGCGTGCCTTTGACTGACATCGTACTGGCCTGTTTGTTTACGGGGCACTCCCAAGGAGGGGAGGCGACAACGGGTGGTCGCCGCCGAGAAGGCTTTGGTTTGCGATGTAGGTAAGAGAAACTACCGTCTCCCAATCTCCCCACCAAGACGGCCTAAACTATTGATTCGTTTTTTTGCCAACGAGCGTGGCAATCAACCTTGGAGGTATCTCGGTGCGCCGAGTAGAGGTCTAAAAATGGCCTTGCCCTGATGCGACGATTAGGCTAGTGCGAGGGGGTCTGAGTGGCCGTCTTGGTCACCATCGCCGGATAGGCGGTGGCTTGCCCGCAATTGCGCGAACCGATGCGAACTCATGCCAGTAACATGGGCAACTTTGAGGCGCTACTTGGTCGGTTATCGCGTTGATTGCTGAGAGCGGCAGCGGTTTCGGCTTACTGGACCGAAGGCGTTGCTGGTTTGACGTCAGGAGGAACAACATAGCGTGGCAGTGGCGCAAGTCGCTGAGGCGAGCATGAGGCTCACGCTAATGTCGAACCTGATTGCCTTGACGGCCGTGGGGACAAATTTCTTTCACATGTAATATCGCCGTGACGTTGGTTTGGGCATTGCGCCGTGCGGGATTGATGCAGCGAGAACAGAACTTGGAGACCAGATGCGATTCCTTCCTGGAGGGCCATGGATACCGGACACGTTGTTGAGCGCCCGCGATGCTGGCGAGGTATTGTTCTTTTGCGGCGCAGGAGTTTCCCGGGCTAAGGCCGGCCTCCCGGATTTCATGACACTCGCCTCGCAGGTAGCCGATGCGCTAGGCTCGGCGCAGCAAGGTGATGTTCGGCGCTTGCTCCGTGCGGCGGTCCCGAGTGCGGACGGGACCAAACCCGTGGCCAGTGCGGCCATCGATCGAATTTTTACGCTGCTGCAACGAGAGTTCGATGTTGCGGATGTGCGCAGGGTCGTCGCTGAGCGACTGTCCACGCCCGCCGACTGCGATCTGGCTCCGCATCGTACCTTGTTGAAATTGTCTCAGGTGCGCGCAGGTCAACCTCGACTAGTCACCACCAACTTCGATCTGTTGTTCGAGCGAGCACAAGAAGGCATTCAATCGTCGGCACCTCCCCGGCTGCCGGACCCGCGGCGACCTCAAGATTTTCATGGTGTGGTTCATCTGCACGGCGCAGTGAATGCAACGTTCAGCGGTGCGCAACACGACGAATTTGTGCTGTCCAGTGGCGAGTTCGGCCACGCATATCTCTCGGATGGCTGGGCCACGCGATACATCCAAGCGTTGCTTGAGCGATTCATCATCGTGTTCGTGGGCTATTCGGCCGACGACCCACCGGTGCAGTACCTGCTGGAGGCGATGAACCGAGGAGCATCCGGAGTACCGAGGCTATACGCGTTTCACCAGGGCTCTTCTCAAGAGGCCGTCACTCAGTGGTCGCATCGGGGCGTGACGCCTATTCCCTTTAATACCTACGCGGTCCTTTGGAACAATCTCGATGCGTGGGCCGATCGCGCGAGCGATGTTGATGCCTGGCATCGCTCGGTCGTTAAGCTGGCCGCGAGAGGCCCGGCATCACTCACGCCGCACGAGCGTAGCCTCGTGAGTCATTTGGCACGATCGACCGAGGGAACGCGCGTGCTAGCGACCGCAGAGGTCACCGTGCCAGCAGAGTGGCTCTTCGTGTTCGACCGAGCGCTCCGTTACAAGAGCCCCTCCCGATGGGAGGCAGCCATCGACCCAATCGATCCGTTTGACGTCTTTGGTCTGGAAGACGATCCGCTACCCGATCGCGTGGAGGCCGAAGACCCCCTCGCTCGTCGCAAGGCTCCGGCAGAGGCGTGGGATGCCTTCGAGATTTCGGCCGATGATCGCGCCAGCGCATCGCCTGACGCCTTCGCGACCCTGACCGGTCCCGGTGCTGCCGTGGCGGGCGTGCTGCCGCCACGGCTCAACCACCTTGCACGCTGGATTTCCCGTGTTGCTGACCAGCCTGGCACCGTGGCGTGGATGGCAGGGCGCCATGCCCTCCATCCGCATCTGGGCCGAATGATCACCTGGCGGCTGCGCCATCAGCCCACTGACTTCTCCGAAGATCTCCGTGAAGGGTGGGCGCGTCTGATGGCGGCGGAGGTTGTCGACAATGGACCGATGCGTCACGCGATTGGCGCTGAGGTCGCCCGTTTCGGGTGGTCGAGCCGAAGCATCCGAGCTGCCGTCGCGCTATACCGGCCACACATTGTCGTAGCGCAAGGCACGGCCATCCCGTGGTTCGACCTGAAGCCGAAGTTGTCGCTGACTTCCCTGATGCGTGCCGAGGTCGAGTATCCGGAGCCCTACGCACCTTTCGAATTTCCGGCAGACAAGCTCGGCCTGGTCTGCCGGTTGTTTCGGGGGCTCATAGAAATTGCTGTGCAGCTCGAAGGGGAGATGAAAGAGTCGGGCGCATTATATTTTGATGCCATCCGACCGTTAGAAGGGGGGCGCCGTAGCGATTATCGGCTGAGCGGACTGATGGGCACCTTCGCGCGGCTCGTCGAGTCTTTGGCGGCCGCAGATGCGTCGGCGGCGCGGCGAGAGGTTGAGGCGTGGAAAGTGTATGACGACGCGGCATTCACCCATCTACGGGTTTGGGCCGCTGGCTTCGCGGGCACGATGGGTGCAGATGAGGCCGCCGGGACGCTCCTGGATGTCAGCGCGCAGGTTTTTTGGTCATCCGAGAACGAGCGTGACTTGATGTTGACCATGCGCGATCGTTGGGACGATTGGACGCCGCAACAGCGTTCGAGTCTCGAACGCCGCGTACTCGAAGAGCCATTGCCTTGGTTCGCTGAGCGAGACGATCGCGACGAGATTGTCGCGCATTACCGCTTGAACCGGATTCAATGGATTAAAGAGCAAGGGATGGCGATTTCGTTCGATGAACTTGAAGTTATGGCGCGACTGCGGAACCAGGCGCCCAGCTGGGATGAAACCGCTGCTCAGCATGTGGCTCAGCCCAGAGTGACTCGCGTGCGAGGGCTGCGTGACGATCCCGACGACAGTCCTCTTGTGGGGGTGCCGCTCGATGATGTGGTGGCTGCCGCTCACCACTTATCAGGATACGATTTCGGCCAGGGTATCGTCAGAAATCCATTCTCGGGGTTGGCACGTCAGTATCCCGCTCGCGCCCTCCGCGCGTTGGTCCTTGCCACCCGGCGAGGGGTGGATACAGCGGCTGCTTGGTCGACCTTCTTGCAGCGCCAAATTCAAGGGGCGCCGTCCAGCCGCTTACGCAAGCAGATTACGCGGCGGCTTTCACGGCTACCTGTTGCGGCGACATCGGCGATCGCCCATCCGCTGGTCGACTGGATGGCGACGCAGAGCGAACATCTGATCGGGAGTGAGCCGGGCACGCTCGAAGCTCTGTGGGCGCACATTCTCGCTGTGCTAGAAGCCGAGGCACCGGAAGCGCGCTCCGGGCGCATCGGTTGGGTAAATGAAGCGGTTAATCGCCCGGTAGGTAAGCTGGTCGACTTGCTCTTTCGCGATCATCGCATCACGAGCTGGCGGGTTGAGGCCGATGTGCCTGAGGCTTGGTTTAGGCGCATCGAGATGTTGCTTCAGCTCCCTGAGCCGAGAGGCTTTTATGCCTTGGCCCTCATTGCGCTCCGCTTTGCATGGTTCTCGTGGGTGGCGCCTGTGTGGACGCTGGCTCACTTGACGCCTTGGGCAGCCGATGAACGCTCGGGAGGCGATGCTTTCTGGTCAGGCGTCCTATCCGACGGTCGCGTGCCTTCGGCTGCCTTTTTCGTTCAGCTCAAACCCTCATTGCTCCGACGAGCCCTCGATTCAAAGACCGGCCGTACGTATCAGCGAACTATGGCAGGCATGCTGCTCATCGGCTGGCGGGGCATCGGTCGGGACTTGCAACGCGTGCAGCAAGTAACAGACGCGGAGTTGCGAGAGATATTGATCCACTGCGATGACGAACTTCGCCGCAGCATGCTCTGGCAGTTGGGATACTGGGCAAAAAACGAAGGCGCAGAAGCAGAAGCAGAAGCAGAAGCAGAAGAAGAAGCAGAAGCAGAAGCAGAAGCAGAAGCAGAAGAAGAAGCGTGGGATGAACAGGTTCTGCCGTTCCTGCGTCGCGTTTGGCCGCTGCAGCGTTCGGTGCGGACGAGCGTATCCGCCAGTGCCTTGATGAATTTGGCCTTCGATGTGCCGCAGCGGTGGTTCGACATCGTTGTAGAGGCCATTGCGCCCCGCCTCAGCGAAGTCGACACAGGCGCAATGACGGGGATTCTCGATGAAGCGGCTCTCCCCGGCTTCGTTCGCGATCATGCGTCTGCGCTATTAACCCTGCTGTGGGCGGTACTCGCAGAAGATCCAGCGCGATGGCCTTACGGTGCCGACAAATATGTGCAGCAGTTGAGCGGTCACTCCGCTGTCGCCGACGACGCGAGGCTGATTGAGTTGCAACGCCGTCGCCATCATGCCACCCCGTATTGAGTCTGCTACATCGCGGGATGCGACCGCGAACTTCGGATCGAAGTCAGTCCTGCTCGAAGAGCGCGAAACTTCAAGACTCTTGTAGGGTAGGGATCTACGGCGCTTCGAATAAGACTCCAGAACCTGGGTGTCACCCTAGACTTATCGGGCGCACCTCCGATAGGTCGCCGCTTTTGCTCTCCTAATAAGCACGCGGCATCAAAGAGCATGCACGCACAGCGTCTCCACTACGAAGCTAGGCGCGTGGCCTTAGCGGCGGCCTCGGACCAGTTCACTACCGCTCCGATCTCGCGCCGCAAAACGCAAAGCACTATCGTCCCACGGGGCGGCGCCCCCTTGGACTCTCTTATGGTGCATCCTGAGGTCCAGAGTGTACTTGGCCAAGAGGCATAAAGACGCTGGAGCAGCTCGTCGAAAACCTTCGTGGTCCGATGCGCCAATGGATCCTCATTCCCATCTCATTCGGGCGAATCTGAATGTGGGCGCCACAGCGAGCAGGTGGTGACCATCGCCCTCACTCCATTGCCCATTCTGGCCGACCGCGTCGCCAAGGGTCGGTAGAGTGGTACGTTATGACGCCTACACAAAACGTCGGAATCGGACGCGGAAGGTCAGTCTCCCTACATGGCCATCTAAAGCCAGCTAGCCACGCCCCGATGATGAGAGCACGTGTCGCGTCGACTCATGCTGAAGCTCCAGGTCCCATCGCGGCACTGCGCAGATGCACCGGCGGGTGCCATGCCGGTGTCGGTGTGTGCAGGTCTGTGCCGCCCGTTCCGATTCGTATATGTCCCATCCTCGATCACCTTCGCCGTGGTGTACTGCCTGGCTGCCCGCTGCGGTTGGCCGGCTTGCGAAGCATCGGTTGCTGCGACCCATGTCGGATGCAACGCCAGGAATAGGATCAGAGATAGCACTTTGCGCATGGCGGGTATCCGACGAGTAGTCGACTCACTTCTGCACCTTCCGTTCCAACGTTTGGGCGAATGCCAGGCGTCGCTGTACCACAAGCGCCGAGCTGCATTCCTAGAACTGAGAAAGGCCTCCGTCGACCACGAGCTCCGTCCCGGTGATAAACGAAGCCCCCTCATTCGCAAGAAACAGCACGGCGTTGGCTACCTCACCAGCTTCGCCGAACCGACCCATCGGCACCGCCGCCTCGATGCCACTTGCCGCCTCGCTGAGCTGGACATCCGTCAATCCAAGCTTGCTATGGAACGGCGTGCTGATCGGTCCCGGGCTGACGGCATTCACACGAATTCCGCGCGGCGCGAGTTCGGCGCCCAGTGTGCGGGCGAGGGATCGGACAGCGGCCTTCGTAGCCGAAAGGATCGAGAAGCCAGGCGTGCCGGTCTCGTTGAGAAACGAAGTCAGCAGTACGATGCTGGATCCGCGGTCCATCAGCGGGGCGCCACCTTGCACCGCGAAGAACGCGCCCTTGAAGTTAATGGAAAACAGGCGGTCGATGTCTGCCTCGGTCACATCCTCGAGCGCTGCGACGGTACCGATGCCTGCGTTGGCAACGAGCACGTCGATGTGCCCATGTTCACGACCGATGGCATCGAATACAGCCTTAACGGCCTCGGCGCGGCTGAAATCCGCCTTGATGAACTGGGCGTTCGCACCCAGCTCGCTCGTGGCTTCAGCGATGCGTCCGTCGTTCACGCCGGTACCGATGACGGTATAACCGTCGGCAATGAGTTTCCGGGCGACGGCGAGGCCAATGCCGGTGGTGGCGCCAGTGACGAGGGCAACGCGGCGGGTCTTGGTGTTCATGATTCTCTCCAGCGGCTAAGAAGCGGGTCGGTGAGAGATAATCTGGCGTCCGCGCCGCTTCCCGACAAACCACATGTTCTGCCCGCCCGGCATAGAATTTCTTTAGGGGTGCCATGAGGAAGATCGACCACCTGAATGCCCTCCGTGCCTTCGAGGCGGCAGCCCGCCGCCAGAGCTTCGTAGCGGCTGCCGAAGAGCTCTTCGTCACGCCTGCCGCTGTGGGCCAGCTCGTGCGCACGCTGGAGGGGTCACTAAAAGTCACGCTCTTCCATCGCTCGACGTCGGGGCCGTCGCGACTGGTCCTGACCGATGCTGCACGGGCCGCGCTTCCGAAGGTTGAGACGGGGCTCGCTCATCTCGCCGAAGCGCTGCAGATACTCCGTGGCGGCGATCGCGTGGTGAAGGTGAGCCTGCCGCCCGCGTTCGCGGACAAGTGGCTGCTGCCGCGACTGCATCGATTTCAGGCGCTTCATCCGGACGTCGCGTTGCAGCTCGAAACGAACGGACGCCTTGCCGATTTCAGGGCGGATGGCATCGACTTAGGAATCCGGTATGGACGGGGAAGTTGGAACGGCATAAAAGCCGAGCTTTTGCTCGCCGACGAGTTTTTTCCCGTATGCAGCGCTGCATTAGTTAGTGACGGATTGGCGACGCCTTCCGACCTCAAACGCTATCCCTTGCTCCATGATGTTTCCATGCAGGGTGAGGCGCGCTTTCCCACATGGGCGACGTGGCTGCGCAGCGCGAACGTCCATGACGTCGACGCAACGCGCGGTACCCGCATCAACGACTCGGCAGCCGTCCTGCAAGCGACCATCGCCGGGGCGGGTGTAGCGTTGGGTCGGACGACTCTCGTCGAGGCAGACCTCGCGGCAGGTCGCCTCGTGCGTCCCTTCGGCGAGCCGGAAACGCCCGAGCTCGCTTACTACCTTGTCGAGTTGGAAGACGAACCTCGAGCGGCGGGTGTGGAGGAATTCGTTACGTGGTTGCGTGCCGAGGCACAGGGGTCAGGGGCCTCGATTCCGGCGCCTTGAATGTTGCGCCTTGCGGTACCCTCGAAAGTCTGGCGGAGCGGCTTCCACGGATGTCGTCATCCGTCACATGCGTTGGCGAATGTACCGCCAACCACTCAAACAGTCGGCACCGTCCCTGCTCTTCGGCTCGAACATCCGCCGCTTCTCGGAACTCGAACGCGCCATTCCGGGCATCTCGCAGAAGATGCTGATCCAGCAACTGAGGCAGCTGGAAGCCGATGGCGTCGTGACACGCATCGTCCACCCCGAGGTACCTCCGCGCGTCGAGTACCACCTCACCGACTGGGGGCAGACCCTTTGTCCGGTGCTGGACAAACTCCTGACGTGGGCGGAGTCAGCGCCGTCCGACGTGCGTGCGCGCCTCATCGACGCCGAAGCGGTGCAGAGCTAGTGCGCTTGATCGGTTCGATCACGGATTCGTAGTTCGCGCACGACGGCAGCGCTCAGAGCAATACTTCACTTCCTCCCACACCTGAGCCCACTTTCGGCGCCACGTGAAAGGGCGGCCGCAACTGGCGCAGATTTTCTGAGGTAGCTGGGATTTCCTGGTCATCCGGGCCATAGGTTCGGCATTCTGCATCGAAGCACGTGGCGGCGGGGTTAAGCGCGATCCCGACAGTTGCGTGCCGCGACGGCTCATACTGAAACCCCGCGTCGAAAATCCACGGCATCTATCGCGTGTTCTTCGCCCGGCGGTCAGGGGCACGAAGGTGACGATGCGTGTCAAGGCATCTCGCGCGTAGCTCTGGTGGGGCGGCGGATCGTCGGTGGGGAAAGGTGGGCGTAGGCGAACGCAAGCACAAGAAAAAACAGAGTGTGTGCGAACGCAAACCAAACCATGCCCACGCCTGTCAACGTCGCGCTACCCGCGACACCCTCGTCGAGAAGGGGTTGGACGACGAAGGCGTTGGCGGCGTAGACCACAGCCGCGTAGACGAGCCCTTTGACCCAGACGGGGCCTGGCAGGCGCCGCTCGAGCCACACCCCGTAGACGACGGCCATCAGCAATCCGATCGCCGTATGGAAGCAGAAGGCGAAGATCGGCCCGGCCGGCGGTTGGACAGCGCCGAGGGTTGCGACCACCAGTAGCCGAAGGAGTCCGCCGTGGGCCGTTGTCACGCCGAAGCTGTCGCCGATGGCAAGGGCGGCCGAGTTGATGGCGACGGCAATGATTCCGGCCGCGAGGGCCACGGGCAGGCGAACGGGCAGGCGCATGTAGAGTCCCATGGGGGTGAGGATAGGTATGGACTTCGAGGGCTTCGGTGAGCGCCCGTTGTCATCACACGTCGCGCAGGCGGCGTGAGTAAGACAAACCGTACGACTGCGAGCGGAACAGCAAGATGGGGTCATCCGACGGCTCGATGCCCGCCGCCATGACCAACGGGTCGTAATTGATCCCATAGCTTGGCGCTACTTCCTGGTCCATCACCGAATGGATGGTCAATGTGCCGGCACGGAATTCGCGACGGCTTGCCGGCCAGAGAACGGTCGGATTCGTCACCGAATCGCCTTCCTCACCGAGGGTCACCATCATGTCCCACTCGATGGGGCCCTTCTTGATGCGTTCGTTGAGTGCTTCATGAAGGAAGTTCGGGCCCTTGGTCTTGAGCTCTGCGTCGGTGAGATTGACGACGCCGTCCCTGGGCTCGAACCGCCAGCGGACCATGGTCCGATCGCCATTCCGATTGACGAAATAGAACGTGTGGATCCCGAAGAAGGGACAGTTGCCATAGCTCGCTGTCGGGTTGTGCGTCCCGAGGTAGTGTGCCTGCCCGGCATTGTCCGGGTGCGTCGAAACGAACTTCTGGAACACGGCCGGATCCGGCTTGCCGGTCTTCGGGTCCGGGGTCAGCGCGAAGAACTTGTCGATGAACGTCTGCGGCATCGTCGCAAAGAACATAGGCGTGTGCAGCATGGTCATGTGCTGGAGGCTGCCGTCGGACAGGCGGAACTGCAGGCCCACGCCGCGCGCGCTCCGTTCCGTGTCAGCGGACTCCGGATCACCGCCCGCGAGTGAGAAGCGACCGATGACCTCGGTCGGCGTGCCCCGGAACAGCAGGGACTGCGAATACTTCTGCGCTTCAGGCGTGCCGGTGAAGTGTCCGACGATGCCAATGCCCTTGGTGTGGTTGCGCCGCTGTCCCTTGTGAACGCCGTAGGCACTTTCCAGCGCGTCCAGCGAGCGCTGTGCCGTGCGTTCGTTGTACTCGTTCGACATGCCCGCCGCGGTGGCATCGGGCTTCGCGGTCTTGGCACCCATAAGGGCGGGCCCGACGAGCCCGCCGATGGCGAGTCCGCCGACGTTGTTGAGGAAAGAGCGGCGCCCTTCGTTGGCATCGTTGTTGTCGTTCATACGTTATATCCAGAACAGGGGAGGGAGTTATTGCGTATCGCTCGATTGAAGAGGCGAATCTTCAGATCGCCACCTGCTACTGCCACCCGGGCTCGCTGTCGCACGGCTGCGTACGACGGTAGAACACGGGGAACAGCGCTCCGAGGACGACAAAGTAGGTGACATGCGCGGCGGCGAACCATGCAACGCCGGAGACGGGAATGGCCACGTCGCTTGCGATGCTTTCATACTGCACAAGGAGAACGCTCAGTGCATAAGTCGAGATGCCAAAGACAAGCCCTCGCAACCACGGCTGACCCGGAAGCCATGGCTCGAGTAACGCTGCATACGCAAGCGCCATCAGCAAGCCGACGATGCCGTGGAACGCCATGCACACGACGGGTGGGGGCAGGGTGGTGTCCTCTTCCCCCACTATCCCGAGGAGCAGCCTGAGCAGGCCGTCGTGCCCGGTTGCCAAACCTGTCGTGTCGGCAAGCGCCAGCATCGCGGCGTTGATGCCGATGGCGATGGCACCTGCATTCAATGCGGCCGTCAGGCGACGTTGGGTGAGAGGCATCGGAACTCCAGAGGCGACGGGGCGGTAGGCGTTCGTTGGGAAAGAAGCCATTGAGGTATCGCTCCCTGTCATTATCGAAATAACCACAACGCAAGTCCCTGCCACTTTTCTGTATGCCTTGCTCGTTCTTGCGCGATGCTTCAAGGGCGCTGGCGACGCCATTCCGATGGCGTGCAACCGGAGAATCGCTTGAAGGTCCTGGCAAAGTGCGGCCCGTCTGCAAATCCGCATGCCTCGGCAACTTCTTCCAGAGAACTGTCTCCACCGCTCAACAGATCCCGGGCACGGCTGATTCGCATGTCGAGCTGCCAGCGATAAGGGGCCAGGCCGGTCGACAGCTTGAATGCGCGGCTGAAATGCGCCGGCGACAGGCAGGCGAGCCGTGAGAGGTCAGCGAGGTCCACACGCTCGGGTAGCCGGTCATTGAGATAGTCGGTGACGCGACGCAGTTGCCAGGGCGCGAGGCCTTTTCCGGGCCGTTCAATCGGACGCCCCGGGCTCATGAGGCACGCCACAAGGCCCGCAATCAGGCTGTCCCCGTAAAGTCGGACCGACGGATCTTCGCAAGCAAGTACGTCGGAAAGCATCTGAACGATCTGGGCGATGCGACCGTCCGTCATCCGAATCCTTGGGCATTCCAGCGCGGCACGGGAAAACGACTCTTCGAAACGTTGCTCGAGGACATCCAGTTCGAACACGACGGTCGCGTCTTTCAGATAGGTAATGTGGTCGCTGTGCAACCACAGGTCCATGCCCTTCGGCACCCATGTCATGTGTCTGGGCTGATATTCGACGTCGCAGGGCCTTGCCGGGTGAATGCGGGGCTCGACGCGATACCGCCCGACCTCATCGATGAGCGCGAAGAGCAACGCCTCTTTCTCGCAGCGAAGCGGGAACGTTACCCGCCCGTCGCATCGCATCTCGTGAACGCCGACATGTGCACCCACCCAATGCCGATGGCGGTGATCTATCGAAACGACGTTCTCGGGAAGGAGCTGGAGGCGGTGGGTTCGATTATCTTCGTGCTGCTCCATTCATGACTTCCAGCGAAGCGGACAAGGCCCGGCGAACGCGCGGGTTTGATAATGCGCAGAATATTGTCGGCTCAATGGTGTGCATCCCACCCCAGGGTATTGACAGCATGACAGGCAGATGACGATCCAAACGCAGATATGGACGTCCAAAATAGGTGGACGAAAGTGCGCCCTCAGGTGCGCACGAGAGCGCCGATGTCGTTCGGAGGTCGGGTCAGCGTGACCGGGCCTGCGATCGCCCGATGAGCTGGAAGCTTCTTGCGAGGTCTTCTGCCCGATCGACAATCGAGGCCAGCGACACGGTCACGTCGGCAACGGAGCGTTCTGCCTGGCTCCTGGAAGCGCATGCGATGAATGCGCAGCTACTCATCGTGGCGAGGATGCGATAACGAGTTGTGTAGAGGTGCTGGAGGTCGCTCAACTCGGCCATTTCGAACGTCGAGAACGCTCGTTGCTCTGCTTCGATCAGCACGTCGTAGGCTGCGGAAAGTGCACTTGGTGGTCTCGTTCCGGCATCGGCCGTTCGGCAGGTCGCAGCTTCGAGCAAGACGGTCCACGCTTCATTGAATGCGGTCTTCATCCGTTCGATGGAGGCAGGGCTTCGCAGGGCGGTCGCCATGTAGATCAGGTTCTCGATGGCTAGCTGATTGACGCATTCGGCCTCTTCTCGTTGTCCCGCGTTGATGAGGATCAAGGCCGATCTTGCGTTGCCGACGATTCGCTGCCAGAACCGCACCGCGGTGACTTCACTGGGGGAGAGGCTGGATAGATCCGCCTGTCGAAGTGCGGCCTCCGAGCGACGGTGCGATTGATCGAGCGCGCAGGGGGTCTCGAGACCGGCCATGGATGTGTGCTTCCTTTTGTTCGCGCGGGTGCGGCGCCGCGATGTTTTTTCTCCATCGAGCATATCAACGCGACCTGGTTTCGACGCTGTCTGTTCATGCTCAGTTCGTCGAATGAAACGCTCTGATAGTCGGCCGTTCGCGAGTTCCAGTTAGTCGTCGTATGGCGGATCGGTCGACGCGCTCATTCGGCGCGAGCTATGCTTGCGCAGGTTTTGCTTCCTATCCCCAAGGCAACCAAACGGCATCGATCGCGTGTTCAATGGGTCGCTCCTCTCGCTGGCATTAACCGCGACCCTCGTCGCGGGCGTCGCCACGGCCCAGCCCGCCGCCGGCCCGGTCTCGCTCCAGCAGATGCAACACACCGTCGTCCAGCCCGGCGGCTCCCCCGTGGGTTCCATCCTCAGCCTCGTGCAGGACGCCGACGGCTTCATCTGGCTGACCACGTTCAGAGGCCAGCTCCTGCGGTTCGACGGCGAGACCCTTGTCGAACCGTTCGCCGCGCAGCTCAAGGCGTACGACAACCCGGTCACGATCATGCTCGGGCCGAAGGGCGAGGGGCGCGACATGTGGATCGGGCATCGGCGGAACGGGGTCTCCCATATCGTCGACGGGGTGGTGACGCACTACGACGGCGGCGCGTTGCCGAAGGGTTCCGTGCAGGTGATCGTGCGTGGCAAGGACGGCGTCATCTGGGTGATGACGCCGTCGGGCATCGCGCGCTTCGTCGATGGGCGCTGGCAGGCGTTGCCGGCTTCGTTCGGTCCGGCGCCGCAGCATCTGATCTACTTCGCGATCGAAGCCGCGAGCGGCGACGTGTTTTTCGAAGACCCGGCGCAGGGCGTCATGGTGTCGAGGGGTGGTCGCGAGCGTTTCGTGCCCGCCGCTCGCGCGGAAATGCTTCATGCGGATTCAGGCCTTCCGCCGAGCGTTCCGTGGACGCTACCGACGGACCAGGAAGCGACGATGCGCGCGGTCTCGGATGGTTCCCTGTGGTATGCGCCAGAGACGGGTGTCGAGCGCTATCGCTGGTCTGGGCGGTCGCGTACGGTCGCGCCGGACATTCGGGAGCGCATGACGTTCGCCGACGGGCTCTCGGGCACGCAGGTCTACGGGATTCTCGAAGATCGCGAGGGTGACGTCTGGGTCAGTACGACGCGCGGCCTGGATCGGTTCCGCAAGACGCACGCCACACCGCTGGTCTTGCCCGAGCCGATCGAGTTCCCGGCGATGGCCGCCGCGCCCGATGGCTCCGTCTGGATCACGAGCATGACGCATGCGCCGTTTCGCTACGCGAATGGCAGGCTCGAATCCGTGGACGCGCTGGGCGATGGCATCTCCGCTGTCACGGTGCTGGGCGACGGGTCACTGTTGTTCGCGGGACTGCGCGGTTTTCAACACTGGCAGGCGGGCAAGATCACCTCGCGTCCATTCCCCGATAATTTCATGCCGGCGGGCTCGCGTTTCCGGCAGGTGCTGGAGGACGAGGACAGGACGTTGTGGGTCGTCGTCGCCGCCTCCGGTCTGTATCACGTCGACGGCGAAACGTGGACGGCGATGGGCCCGCACGAAGGCTTGCCGTCCGACGTGCCGACGCTGATCCGCCGGCTTCCCGATGGCGGCATCGGCGTGGCATACCCGGATGCCGGGCTGTACGAGATACGCCACGGCACCGCCACCCGCTTGCTCGCACCGGACAGCGCGTTCGGTGCGCCGACGGCGTGGCTGCCCGAGACGGGTGGGATGTGGGTCGGCGGGAGTCGCGGTCTCGCGCATGTCGGTGCGAAGGGGTTGACGGTGCTGCGCCGGCCCGATGGCGCGCCGTACGAGGCCGTGAGCGGGCTCGTGCGCGACGACGCCGGCGCGCTGTGGATCTTCTATCGGGATGGCATCGATCAGGTGGAGGCGGCCGAGGTCGCAAAAGCGGAGCGGGGCCAGCCGGCAACGGCCACGCGCCATGTCGATGTGGTCGAAGGTCTCGGCGAAAACGCGGCGGGCGTCATCCCGGTCTCGTCGCTGCTGAAGGACACCTCGGGCCGCCTCTGGGCGGCTGGCAACACCGGTGTCGCCTATGTCGATCCGCGCCATGTGCCCTACAACGCCGTGCGTCCGAAGGTCTTCGTCGACGCCCTCGCCACCGATCGAAAGGTTGGCCCGGCAGTGGATGGTGCCGTGGTACCGGCGCTCACGCACGGCCTTCGTATCGACTACACCGCGGCCATGTTGCGCTGGCCCGAGCGCGCGCGTTTCGAATACCGCCTCGTCGGTGTCGACGATGGTTGGCAGCAGGCCGGCAACCGGCGCAGCGCCTATTACACGAATCTCGCCCCGGGCGATTACACGTTCCACGTCCGCGCGTTCAACGAAGACGGCGTGCAGAGCGAGAGCGACGCCGTCTTCCCGTTCCACGTCGCGCCCATGTGGTACCAGACGTGGCTGTTCTACGTAGGGCTCGCGCTGGTCCTGATCCTGTTGATCGCCGCCGCCTACGTGCTTCGCGTGCGGGTGGTGACGCAGCGCCTGCGCATCCGAACCGCCGAGCGCGAGCGCATCGCGCGCGACCTGCACGACACGCTGCTGCAGGGCTTTCAGGGCCTGGTGCTGCGCTTCCAGGTGATCCGCAAGCACGCCGGAAGCGACAAGGCCCGCGACATGATCGATCACGCGCTGGCCCGCGCGGACGATGCGCTGGTGCAGGGGCGTGAGAAGGTCGCCGCCGTGCGGCGTGCCGATGGCCATGCCATCGACGACGGCGATCTCGTACATGCACTCGAAGCCATCGGCGACGAACGCTCGGACCTGCATCCCGCGACCTATACGGTGACACAGCAGGGCACGGCACGGCCGCTCTCGGAGGCTGTCTACGACGACGTCGTCGCCATCGGTCGCGAAGCCGTGCTCAACGCGCTGCAGCATGCCTCCGCGTCGCGCGTGACGGCCGATATCGCTTACGGCCGTCGCACGCTGGAGCTGCGGATCGTCGACAACGGTAGCGGCTTCGACGTCGACCTGGAGCGCGAAGGGCATTGGGGCATCCGCGGCATGCGCGAGCGCGCACGCCTGATTGGCGCGCAGCTCGAGGTGCGGTCCGTGCCGGGCGAGGGCAGCGAGGTCTTGCTGCGCGTGAAGGCGTCCCGCGCGTATCGCTAACGTCGTGCCGGAGCGACATCCGGCAGTGTCGGCAGCACCGGAAGCGTCGGCGTGAAGAACCCCTGCCGGCATCGGCTCGGCGTGTCGCCGAACAGGCGACGGAACACGTTGCTCATGTGCGACTGATCGCAGAACCCGCACGTGAGCGCCACGTCGCACAGCGGCATCTCGGTGTGACGGATGAGATCGATCGCGCGCTCGACGCGAAGCCGCTTGATGTATGCGTGCGTGGGTACGCCGAACGTCGCCTTGAAGGCGCGCGAGAGGTAGCTCGTGCTCAGCCCGGCCACCGCGGCGATGTCGCCGAGCGTCAGGCTCTTCTCGAGGTTCGTGCGTATGAACGTGAGGATCGCCGTCCGCGCGCGTGGCGCGAGCAGGGGAGGCGGCACGCGGTTCCGGCGGATGATGTCGTCCACGCCCAGGATGGCCGCGGCGCGCAGGATGCGGCCCCGGACCATGGATGGATCGCGGTCGATATCGTCGAGCGTTTCGAGTAGCAGTTGCCTCGCACGGCGCAGGTCGGCCTGCGTCGGGCGGTAGCTCGGGAGCAGGGCTTCGTCGATTCGGGCGTTCACGCTCTGCGCCGCCGCCACTCGGACGGGGTGCATCCGGCGAACCGTTTGAACGTGCGTGCGAAATGCGATCCGTCCGCGAAGCCGCACGCATCCGCCACCTCGTCCAGCGGCTGGTCGCTGCGATCGAGCAGCTGCTGCGCGTGCTTCACGCGCATGTCGAGTTGCCACTGGTAGGGCGCGAGGCCGGTCGATAGCTTGAACGCGCGGCTGAAATGCGCCGTCGAGAGGCCCGCGGTGGCGGCGAGTTCCGCGAGGTCCACGCGGTCCGGAATGCGATCCTGCATGAACTGCGTCACGCGCCGTAGCTGCCACGCGGCCAGGCCGCCGCGCGGCGGTTCCACGGGCTTGTCCGGGCGCATCAGGCACGCGACGAGGCTGGCCACGAGGCCGTCGCCATACAGCTGCATCGACGGGTCGTCGTTGTCGACGACGTCGCTCAGCAGCTTGAGGATGGTGGAGATGCGTTCGTCGCCCATGCGCACGCGCGGCGCGGCCAGCGCGGCGCGGTTGAAGACATCGCCGTAGCGTTGTTCCAGCACGTCGAGGTCGAACGCGAGGGTGGCGTCCTTGAGGTACACGATGTGGTCGCTATGGCCCCACAGATCCATGCCGGCGGGCACCAGCGTCATGTGCTGCGGCTTGTATTCCACGTCGCAGGGCTTGTCGGCACGCAGGCGCGGCTCGGCGCGCGCGTTGCCGAATTCCTGAAGCAGCGCCGACAGCCGGGTTTCGTGCTCGTAGCAGAGGTGATACGACACGCGGCCCGTGCTGCGCTGTTCGTGCACGTCGAGACGCGCGCCGTGCCACTGGCGGCTCGCCATGGTCAGCGAGACGACGTTCTCCGGCAGCGGTACGAAGCGGTCGACGCGGTTGGGGGTGGGATGTTCCATAGGCCTAGGGTAAGGACGCCGCCGCGCGCGACATCCCCTTGCAGGGGGAGGTGCGCGAGAAACGCCTGTATTTGCGATGTCGCGTGTTCGATGCAAATTCGTGTGTCGCTTTCCTATCGCGGCCCGTCGCGCAAAAGCGAAGGTGCATGTCCCAAACCACAGGAAACATGCAATGACTCGCAGGCTCGAAGGAAAAACCGCCGTGATCACCGGTGGCACCACAGGCATCGGCCTCGCCACCGCGGAACGTTTCGCCGCGGAAGGCGCACGGGTATTCATCACGGGCCGGCGCGAAGTCGAGCTCGCCGCCGCGGTGTCCGCCATTCCCGGTTCGACGGGCATTCGCGCCGACTCGTCCAGCGAGGCGGATCTCGCGCGCGTGTTCACGGAAGTGCGCGGCGCTGCGGGCAACGTCGACGTGCTGTTCGTGAATGCCGGCGGCGGCACCATGTTGCCGCTGGGCGGCATCACCGAGGCGCATTACCGCGATACCTTCGACCGTAACGTGCTCGGCACCATCCTGACGGTGCAGGCGGCGCTGCCGTTGCTCGTCGCCGGCTCGTCGGTGATCGTCACCGGTTCGATCGCCTCCATCACCGGCACGCCGGCGTTCAGTGTCTACTCCGCATCGAAAGCGGCCGTCCGCGCGCTTGTCCGCAGCTGGGTGCTCGATACCAAGGATCTGGGCATCCGCATCAATGTGCTGAGCCCCGGCTCCACCCGCACGCCGGGCCTCGTCGAGCTCGCCGGTAACGATCCGGCCCAGCAGCAGGGCCTGGTCGATTACCTCGCCAGTCTGGTGCCGATGGGTCGCGTGGCCGATCCGTCGGAGATCGCGAACGCCGCGCTGTTTCTCGCGTCGGACGAGTCGAGTTTCGTCAATGGTGCCGAGTTGTTCGTGGACGGCGGTCAGGCGCAGGTCTGAAGAAGCGGGGCCGGCATCGCTGCCGGCCCCTCTCCGTGGCGCGTCGCGCGTCGGTTACTTCTGCGTCTGCAGCACCTTGCCGGGGCCATTGCCGGTGTCTTCGGTGATCACGAGCCAACGGCGGCCATCGGCGGGCGCATCCTGCAGCAACTGCCGGATGGGGCCGGTGGCATTCACGATGGCCGAGCCGGCCGGATTGCTCATGAACTTCGCCAGGGGCTGCAGGTGGCCGCCCTTCGGCGAATCGGCGAGCGCGAGAAAATACGGCTTCTTCGGCGCAACGCCGGTGACCGATGCCTGCACGATCTGCACGAGGCCCTGATCGAACAGCGTGACGGAGGTGCGATCGGCCTGGCCGTCCGACAGGCTGAGGTGCACCGCGTTACCCGCCACACCCAGCTGCGAGAGCGACGTGTCCGCATCGCCCGTGGCACCGGCGCCCGACACGAAGGCGATGGCCTGCGGCGCCTGCCCGATGGGGATGGTCGCGACGACCTTGTTGGTCTTCGTATCGATCACGCCCATCCTGTCGTCGTTTTCCAGGCCGACGTAGATGCGCGAGCCATCCGACGACGGCCACACACCGTGCGGAAGCGCGCCGACCGCGATGGTAGCCACCGGCGAAAAGTCGCTCGTCCTGAACACCTTCACCTGGTTGAGGCCGCCGACGCTCACATAAGCCAGCTGCTGGCCACCGACCACGGCGAAGTTGACATGGTTGGTGATCGGGCCCGTGTCGAGCGTCTTCAGCACCTGGAACGGCGGCACGGCGGAGAAGGCCACTGTCTTGCCGATGTCCTTCAGCGTGAACCACACCTGCTTGCCATCGGGCGACGCGGCGATGTTCGGGCAGAAGGGGCTCGGCTGCTCTACCTCGCCTACCTGCTTCAGCGTGCTGGCGTCGAAGACCACCGTCTTCGGGTTGAACGACGAGCACACATAGGCGTACTTGCCGTCCGGCGAGAAGATCGTCATGCCCGGGCCGCCCGGCGTCTTCACGCGCGCGGTTTCCTCGAAGGTGGTCGGGTCGATCACCGATACGTAATCTTCGCCGCGCACCGTCACCCACACCGCCTTTCCGTCCGGGCGGAAGAACGCCTCGTGCGGCGAGCGCCCGACATAGGTGGTGTGCTTCACGGTGTTGGTCGCCGTGTCGATGAACGTCACCGAGTTCGAGCCGATCGACACGATGGCCAGCGTCTTGCCGTCAGGCGAGAAGCCCATGCCGTGAACCAGCACCTGGCCCTTGTACAAGGGCGAGAAATTCATCGGCTGCGGATCGCCGAGCCGGATGACGCCCACGAGCCGGTTGTCGACCGGATCGGACACCGACACCGTGTTCGAGAACTGCTCGGCCGCGTAGATGCGATCGCTATGGGAGATCGGCTGATCCGGGTGGGCCCACGGTGCCTGCTGGGCGCGCGCGGGCAGGCCGCCGGCGGCGAGCGCGGCGCCGGCGGCAAGGAGGGCGAGTCGTTTCACGGAGAACTCCTGGGAGCGGTCGGTGCGGGGGTGGAGGCGGGCAGGGGCTGGTGCAGGGCGAGCCGCATCGCGGCGATCTCCTGCTGCTGGTCGACGATGATCTCCTGCGCGATGCGCTTGAGGTTTTCGTCCTTGCCGTAGCGGAGCTCGGCCACGGCCATGTCGATGGCCCCCTGGTGATGGGGCTCCATCATGGCGACGAAGTCATGATCCACATCGCCGCTCGACGGCACGTCCATGCCGGTCATCATGGTTTCCATGGCGGTGTCGCAGAGCTTGCGGAAGGCATCGACGGCACCGGAGGGCTGCGCGGCCACGTGGGCGCAGGCCATGCCTGCGGCGAACGCGGCGGCGATCGTCAACGGAAGAAGGATCGGGCGCATGGCGGTTCACTCGCGGTGCGGAGATCGGGGCGGCCGGAGAGACGCCGGCGCCCCTGGCTCGGATGGTGCGCCGTCAGGGCGCCACGCTATTGAGAAAAACGGTGGTCGTGGCGATCTTGCCGTCGACGATCGTGAGGATGTCTTCACCCGCGATCTTGCCCGGCTGCGACGCCGGCCCGAACGTCCAGAGCACGCGCACGGCGCCGTTCTGGATGGCGGCCGTGCCGGTCTGGCGGAACGTGAAGCCCTTGTTCGCGGCCTGCAGCTTGCCGACGAGGGCGTTGAGCTCCGCCTTGCCGGTGATCAGGCCCTCGGGGTCGTTGAACACCGTGTCGTCGGTGTAGTAACGGTCGATGGTGCGGGCCCGGCTGGCCGCGTCGGTGTCGTTGAGCATCCCGACGTAGTGGGTGACGAGGTCGTCGACCATGGCGCGGTCGAGCGTCGCGCTTGCCGGGTGCGCGCGCCACAGGTGCACGCCCGCCGCGGCTTCGCCGGCCTGCCCATGGGGGTAGCTCACCAGCTCCATCTTCGAGCCCCATGGCGTGAGGAAATACACCCATGCGTTACCGGCCGACGGCCCCTGCGTCATGCGGATGGGGTCGGTGAGCACCTTGATGCCCTTCGCGCGGAGCGTGGCCACGGCCTTGTCGATGTCGTCGGTGTAGAGCGCGATGTGCGATGCGCCGATGTCGTCGTAGTAAGGCTGCTCGCGCGACGCGTGCGGGGAGTCGTACTGGAACAGTTCGATGTTGGCGCCATCGCCCGCGCGCATCATGCGGATGGCCTTCACCTTCGCATCGTCGTGCATGTGGAACGTCTTCCTGAAGCCGGCATCGATCGGGATGTCACGCATCTCGGTCACGGGCCGGAAGCCGAACATCTCGGTAAAGAAGCGGCTGGCCGCTTCCACATCCGGCACGTTGATGCCGACGTGGTCGACGCCGACCACATTCACGGCCGGCGGCGTGGCGGGCTTCGCATCCAGTGCGAAGGCGGTGGTCGACGCAAGCGGAAGCATCGCGGCGGCGATGGCGACTAGCGGGAGGGTCTTGATCATGATCGGGCTCGCAGAAGGAAGGACGCCACGCGACCCATTCGCGCCGCCGGTGCCGGCGCGCGAGACGGGTCGTGAGGTTATCGATGCTTCATTCTTCCCGGATCCGCTCCGGCCACAAGGAACGTTCCTGCGGTTTCGGAACGATCGTGCGGTTGTCTTCAGAACTCGATGATGCCGCGCTTCACGCCGATGGCCACCGCATGCGTGCGGTCGTGGGCGCGCAGCTTCGCGAAGATGCTCTTCATGTGCGCCTTGACCGTCTCCTCGCCGATGCCGAGCGCCGTCGCGATGTCGCGATTGACGGCGCCGGTGGCCGCCTTGGCGAGTACTTCCGTCTCGCGCGCGGTCAGCTCGTCGCCCGAGGCGTGGGTGGCGATCTCGTGAGCGATCTCGGGCGGAATGCGGCGCTTGCCTTCCATGATGTGCGCGATGGTGGTCAGCATGTCGAGCCGCACCTCGCTCTTCAGCAGATAGCCCTGTGCGCCGGCGCGGATGGCGCGCACGGCCTGCATGTCGCCGCGATACGTCGTCAGCACCAGGATGCGGGCTTCCGGATCGATCCGGCGGATGGCCTCGATCGCCGCGATGCCGCCCATGCCCGGCATCTGCAGATCCATCAGCGTGAGGTCGGGCCGCACCTCGCGAAAGCGCACCACGGCTTCCTCGCCGGTGGCCGCTTCGGCCACCACCTCGAAACCGGGCTCGTCGTCGAGCACCGCGGCGATGCCCTCGCGCAGCAGCTGGTGATCGTCGACGGTCATGACGCGGATGGTGGACATGGGGCGGTCTCGCGGTGGCTCGGGCCTAGTATCGCCGCGGCGGCAGCTCGCTACCAGATGCGAACGCGCGCGTCGGGCGCGAGATACAGGGCATCGGCGGGCTTCACGTCGAATGCGTCGTACCACGCGTCGACGTTGCGCACTTCGAGGGCCCGCTGGTGGCCCGGTGCGTGCACGTTGAGCAGCTGCGCACGGAGCCGCGCGTCGTTGAATTTCGCCCGGCGCGCCATGGCGTACGCGACGAAGAAGCGTTGTTCGCCGGTGAGTCCGTCGATCACCGGCAGCGCATGTCCCGCCTCCGAGGCGACGAACGCGTCGTGCGCGATGACGAGGCCACCCAGGTCGGCGGTGTTTTCCCCCAGGGTGAGCTTGCCGTCGATCTTCAGCCCGGGGGCCACCTCGTAGGCGTCGTATTGCCGCCTGAGCGCGTCGGTGCGCGAGACGAAGGCGGCGCGCACGGTCGCAGGCCACCAGGGGTGACGCAGGCCGTTCTCATCGAACGTGCTGCCGCCGGGGTCGAACTGATGGGTGAGCTCGTGGCCGATGGTCGCGCCGAGCCGGCCGTAGATATCGGCGGCATCGTAGCTGGGGTCGAAGATGGGCGGCTGGAGATACGCGGCGGGGAAGAACAGGGCGAGGCGGCCGTTGTCGGCACAGGCGTTGACGGTCGAGGGATACAGGCAGGTCCATTCGCGGCGGTCCACGGGTCGGTCGAGCTGGGCGAGCCTCGACGTCCAGATCCACTCGCGCCCGCGAACCACGTTGCCGAAGGCGTCGTTCGCATCGAACGCGAGGCCCTCGTAACGATGCCAGGTTTGCGGGTAACCCACTTCGATGACGACGTTCTTCAGCTTGGCGAGGGCGCGCTGACGGGTCGCCTCGTCCATCCAGGGTTCCGACGCGAGGCGCCGGGCAAAGGCGTTCCTGATGCGCGCCACCACGTCTTCGATCCGCGCCTTGCTTTGCGGCGGGAAGAAGCGCGCGGCGTACACGGATTCGATGTCGTCGGGGATCAGGTCCTGCACGAGCCGGATCGCACGTTCCGCGCGCGGCTTCTGCGATTCGCTGCCGCGCAGTACGCCCTCGTTGAAGGCGAACGCGGCGTTGGCGATGGGGGGCGCGAGATACGGCGCGTATTCGTCCATGAAGCGCACGATGAGGTACGCACGCAGCGTTTCGACGGGCGTGTCGGCGATCGCCTTTGCCGCCGCACCGAGCACGTTCGGTTCGTCGATGCGTGTCGTCCGGTTCGACGGCCAGCCGAGCGTGGCGATGACCTTCGCCCATGGGATGCCGGGCATTCGCCGTTGGAGATCGCGCAGCGAGGCTTCGTCGAAGACACCGCCATCGGCATCGGAGGGCTCAGGAGCGGCCAGCCGGGTTTCGAAGGCCAGGACCGACGCGGCGAGACGCGTCGCATCCTTTGCCCCCGCGAACGTCAATAGCTGCCGCGCGTACGCTTCGTATGCGCGGGCCATGGCCGGGCCACCCGACGCGCCGGGCAGATAGCGAGCCCGGTCGTGCATGCCGAGGCCGCCACCCGACCAATGAAGCGTCTGGAAACCCGGGTGGCGATCGTCGTCGCTGGGACCGCCGCCGAGCGGCGTATCCACGCCCATGCGCGTCAGGCGAGCCATCGTCACGGCTGCATCGTCGTGGGAGGAAACACGTTCGATGGCGTCTAGCACGGGCAGCGCAGGCGAGATCCCGCGTGCGTCGATGGCCTTCTCGTCCATGAAGCTCCGGTACAGGGCGCCCGCGCGCGACGAGGGATCCGCCGCGTCCTCACGAAGGATCGCGAGCAGATGCGCCACCGATGTGGAGCGGGCCGAGGCGTCTCCATAAGTGACGCCGGCATCCGGGGAAACGGTCGTCTTCCGTTCCCATATGCCGTTGGCGTAAAGATAGAAGTCATCGCCGGGACGCACGCCCCGATCCATGCCGCTCCCGTCGAACGACGATGCACTCGCCACGGTGACCACCGTCAGGGCAAGAGCGAAGACAAACGTTCTGATCACTGCGAATCCGTATTGACGAAGCCAGACCCTCTGTGGGAAGCCGGCTAGCGGGCGAACGGGTGCTCGCGATAAACACCCCTCGCGCGCCAGCGCACCGCACTAAGCCCGCCATTCTTCCTGTTCCGTCCGGACCTGCAAGGAACGTTCATGACGTTCCTTGTCGGATTCTGCGAATGCGAGGCTCGCCACACCTCGCAGGTCAACGCCCCACGAGGCCCATCAAATGCGCCGGATACCGGTCGCCGGTGATATCGATGGCGCTGGCGGCCCGTTCGATATTGGCGAGATCGTCTGCCGACATCTCGACATCGGCCGCCGCGAGATTTTCTTCGAGTCGGTGACGTTTCGTGGTGCCGGGAATGGGAACGATCCACGGCTTCCGGCTCAGCAGCCAGGCAAGTGCGATCTGCGCCGGCGTGGCGTTCCGCTGGTCGGCGATGGCCTTCAGCAGTGCGACGAGGCGTTCGTTGGCCTCCATCGCTTCGGGGGTGAAGCGCGGCAGCGACTTGCGGAAGTCGTCGTCGGCCAGCCGTGTCTCCTTGCTCATGGCGCCCGTCAGAAAGCCTTTGCCCAGCGGGCTGTAAGCCACGAGGCCGATGCCGAGCCCTTCGCATGCCGTGAGGATCCCGTTGGTTTCCGGCCCGCGCGTCCACAACGAATATTCGTTCTGTAGTGCGGTAATCGGCTGCACGGCGTGCGCACGGCGCACCGTCTGCTCGCCAGGCTCGGACAGGCCGAAGTGACGGACCTTGCCTTCGGCGATGAGGTCTTTGACGGCACCCGCGACATCCTCGATGGGGACATCCGGATCCACGCGATGCTGGTAGAGCAGGTCGATGGTCTCGATGCCCAGACGCTCGAGCGAGGCTTCCGTCACGCGGCGGATATGATCCGGCCGGCTGTTCAGACCATTCTGCCTGCCCGTATCCGGATCGATGTCGAACCCGAACTTCGTGGCGATGACGACCTCGTCCCGCATGGGCGCCAGAGCCTTGCCCACGAGAATCTCGTTGGTGAATGGCCCATAGACCTCGGCCGTGTCAAAGAACGTCACGCCGCGTTCGAAGGCGTCCCGGATGAGCTTGATGGCCTCGTTGTCCGGGGTGACGGTGCCGTAACCGAAGTTCAGCCCCATGCAGCCGAAGCCGAGGGCCGACACTTCCAGGCCGTTGCCCAATATGCGCTTTTTCATAGGAATCTCGGAGGTGGAAGGGGATGACGCTGGTCAATCTAGTGCCGCGCCGCTTCATCCACTAGTCGGTAAATCCGGGATGAACCTATGAAGAATCGACATTAATCCACCTTGGGAATGTTAGGCTCTGGCATCTCTATACCGAGCTGCGACGCCATGCGCCGGGATATCCAGGACCTCGTAGCCTTCGTGGCCGTCGCCCGCGACCGGAGTTTCACCCGGGCCGCGGCGAGGCTGGGCACGTCGCAATCCGCACTGAGCCATACGATCCGCGGCCTGGAAGCGCGTCTGGGCATTCGCCTGCTGACGCGTACCACGCGAAGCGTGGCGCCTACCGAAGCGGGTGAGCGCCTGCTCGCGCAAGTCGCCCCGCGCCTGGATGAAATCGAAAGCGAGGTCGACGCGCTCAGGGACCTCCGCGAGAAGCCAGCCGGCAACCTGCGCATCACCATGGCGGAGCACGCCGCGAATACGATCATCTGGCCCGCGCTTGCGACGTTCCTGCCGGACTACCCGGATATCTCGGTCGAAGTGAGCGTGAACTACGGTCTGGTCGACATCGTGTCCGAACGCTTCGACGCTGGCGTTCGATTGGGCGAGCAGGTGGCCCGGGACATGATCGCGGTGCGCATCGGCCCCGACATGCGCATGGCGGTGGTAGCGGCTCCTTCGTATTTCGCGCGCAAGAAGCGGCCACAGAAGCCCGAGGATCTCACCGACCACAACTGCATCAACCTGCGCCTGCCCACGCACGGGAGCCTCGCCGTGTGGGATTTCGAGAAGAACGGCCGCGAGCTGAAAGTCCGTGTCGAAGGCCAGGTGGTCGCGACCAGCGCCAGTCAGATGCTGTTTGCCGCGCTGAAGGGCATGGGTCTGGCGTGGCTTCCCGAAGACGTGGCACTGCCACATATCGAAGCCGGCGATCTCGTGCGGGTCATGGAGAAATGGTGCGCGCCATTCCCGGGATATCACTTGTATTACCCGAATCGCCTGCAAGGATCCGCGGCGCTGTCGCTGCTGGTCGAGGCACTACGTTACCGGCCGGGGTGAGACCAGATGGAAGGACGTTCCGCTTGGGCGCCCCGGTCCGCAAGGAACGTTCGTGACGCTTCTGGTCGGTTCCTGAGGACAACACCCGGATGTCGCTGCTATCGTTGCGCCGGGGAGCGTTCCTGGGGAGGAACGCACGGCGCAAGCCACTAACTAAAGGGCACGTTGTGCCAGAGCCACGAGGTACCTGGGACTCCCGGGGCCAGCGGTGGCGTGAGAGCGTCATACGGACATACAGGGGAAAAGGAATGAAAGAAATTATCGACGACCTTGGCATCGGTCTGTTTGGGTTATTCACCGCCATCGTGGTGGCTCTTGCCGACGTAATGATCGCGCGGACGACTTCGTTCGATCTCTTCACTTACATGGCGTGGTTCGTCGTCCCAGTCGGAGCCGGCATCGTAGGATTGGCAGCCGCGTCGGGCTATTACTTTGGGGCCCTCTATCTTCACAAGATGCCTCGCTGGCCGCTTCTTTTCCAGATGGTTCTGAACGCGGCCATTGCGCAACTACTCATTTATTACGTCGGCTACGCGACGCTCGCCATTGATGGCATCAAGGCGTCCGAACTCGTGTCGTTCGGGGAGTACCTGAAGATTCTCCTTACCACAGCGCATTACGTGTCGAGGCACGGGGTCGATGTCGGCGAGGTGGGTTCGCTTGGCTACTGGATCGCAGCAGATCAGCTCGTCGGCTTCCTGATCGGGGGCGTCGTCATCTTCGTGCTTCTGATCGCAAAGCCGGTGTGCGGCGCGTGCCGCCAGTACCTTCGCCAGCTGGCGAAGAACAAGAAGTTCTTCATCAACGGGAGGAACGCCGGAAACTTCTACGGCCAGCTCACCAGTCATCCATTGAATAGCCCTGACTTCGCGACCCTGATGCGTACGCCGACCAAACGCCTATGGAAACGCGGGGCAGATGGTACCGCCATCATTCACACGGCATTGCTCGAATGCCCGTCGTGTAAACAACAGACTCTCGACCAGAAGGTTTCGGTGTGCGACGGAAATTCGTGGAAGGATGTCGACCACATGAAGCGCCAGGTCGCGGTCCCCAAAAACGTCAACTTGTTGCATGTCTTCCGGCATTGATCGGGCATCGTCAAGCACCTACCAGCCGGGTGCCCTGATGTAATCATGTCTATGCGACACAGAGCTCACCCGGGATGCTGCCCGGGTGAGCTCGTCGACCCATGCGAAGTCCGCTAACCAGAGTTCGAGGGCGTCGTTTAAGCGATTCTTATAACCAGCATAAACACTATTCGCTATCCGTCGCGCCCTCATCTGTCTAAGGTCAGGACTGAGTCCTCCGGAGGCAGTCATGTCCAGCAACGACGACGCCAGTTTCTGGCACCTGGCAAAGAACCATCTCGTTCGCTACGGCGGTCAGTTCGAGCCGCTGATCATCAGCCGTGCGAAGGGAAGCATGGTCTACGACGCGGACGATCGCCCGATCCTCGATTTCACGTCGGGCCAGATGAGCGCGATCCTTGGCCACGGTCATCCTGAGATCGCCAAGGTCGTCGCGCACCACGCCGCGCATCTCGACCATCTCTTCAGCGGCATGCTGTCGCGCCCCGTCGTCGAACTCGCGGCTCGCCTCGCGGAGGTTACGCCGGGCGATCTGGCGCGCAGCCTGCTGCTCAGTACGGGCGGGGAGGCGAACGAAGCCGCGATCAAGATGGCGAAGCTGGCCACCGGGAAGTACGAGATCGTGGCCTTCGCGGAGTCGTGGCATGGCATGACGGGCGCCGCATCCTCCGCGACATACAGTGCGGGTCGGAAGGGCTACGGCCCCGCGGCCGTCGGGTCGTTCGCTATCCCCGCGCCGCATGCCTATCGCCCGCAATGGATGCGCGAAGCGGGGTGGGATTGGCAGGGCGAGCTTGACTACGCGTTCGCGCTGGTCGATCGCCAGTCGAACGGACAGCTCGCGGCCTTCATCGCCGAGCCCATCCTGAGTTCCGGCGGGATCATCGACCTTCCGCTGGGCTATCTGGCGGCGCTCAAGAAGAAGTGCGAAGAGCGGCAGATGCTGCTGATCGTCGACGAAGCGCAGACGGGCGTCGGCCGTACGGGCCTCATGTTCGCCTGCGAGCGGGATGGTGTGGTGCCGGACATCCTCACGCTGTCGAAGACGCTCGGCGCGGGGCTTCCGTTGTCGGCGGTCGTCACCACGGCCGCTATCGAAGAGGCATGTCACGCGCGCGGCTTCCTGTTCTACACCACGCACGTATCCGATCCGCTGCCCGCGGCGGTGGGGCTGAAGGTGCTGGAGATCGTCGAGCGCGATGGGCTGGTGGCACGCGCGACGGCATCCGGCGAGCGCCTCGCCAGTGGCCTGCGCGCGCTTCAGGATCGCCACGAATGCATCGGCGACGTACGAGGCCGCGGTCTGCTTCTGGGCGTCGAAATCGTCAAGGACAGACGCACGAAGGAGCCCGCGTCGGCGCTTGGCGCCGCGATCACCCGCCAGTGCATGGCCATGGGCCTGAGCATGAATATCGTGCAGCTGCCGGGCATGGGCAGCGTGTTTCGCATCGCGCCGCCACTGAACGTGGCTGATGACGAGATCGACATGGCGCTCGACATCATGGATCGCGCGATCACGCAGGTGGCGTGACGGAGAAGGGCCGCTCGCTCGTGCGAGCGGCCCTTTCGTTTACTGGTCGACCACAGGCAACAGGATGGCCGACGGTTGTTCCGTCGAGCGCAGTACGGTGATCGTGGCGGGTTTGTAGTCGCCGCCTTTCGCATCGAAGATGTTGGACACGAAGGTCTGCGGGTTGCGGTCGTAGAGCGGAAACAGCGTGGACTGCACCTGCACCATGATCCGGTGACCCGGCTGGAACACGTGGTTCACGTTCGGCAGCTCGAACCGGTACTGCTGCGGCTGGTTGGCCGGGATCGCCGTGGGATGCTCGAAGCTCTCGCGGTAACGGCCGCGGAAGATATCCAGCGCGATCGGCATTTCGTAACCGCTCATGGTCGGATCGCTGGCCACGTGCCCTGGATAGACGTCGATGAGCTTCACGACGAAGTCGCCATCGGTGCCCGTCGTGATCGCGCGAATGTCGGCGACGGGAATGCCGCGTACGCGAACCGGCGCGGTCAGCACGGGCGTTTCATAGGTGAGCACGTCCGTCCGGCCATCGACGAACCGCTGGTCGTGCGTCAACCAGTCCCGCCAGGGAGCGTAGCCGGCATACGTCGAGCCGTAGCCATAAAACGGATCCAGCACGGGGCGCGGCAGAAAGGGTACGGGCCTGGCGGGGTCGCTAACGTAGCTGTCGCCCCCCGTGGTGTCCGATGGCGCACTGAAGGTCAGTTGCGATCCACCAGCAAGGTAGAGCGGCTTCATGCCCGTCGCGCAGCCCTGCGCGCACGCCACTGGCCAGTCCTGGAACCGATCCCAGTGGTTGTCTCCGGTGTTGTAGATGGAGACGCGGGCCAGTTGCGCGGGCTTGCCGCCACGCAGATGCTCTTCGAGGAAGGGCAGCACCATGTCGCGGTTGTACTGGAGTGCCGTATCGCCTTCCGCCTTCAGCGGTCCGACGGAATAACCCAGGCCGTTGACCTGGCTATGCGACCACGGGCCCATCACCAGCCAGTTGTTCGAGGCGTGGCCGGCTTTCTTCAGCGCGAGCCAGGCGTGGTTCGCGCCCCACATGTCTTCCTGGTCGAACAAACCCTGTTCCCAGAGCGTGGGCACCGTCGACGGTTTCGCGGCGAGCAGACGCACGAGGTCCTGCCCCTGCCAGAAAGCGTCGTACGAGGGGTGCGCCATCATGCGGCTGACGAACGGCAGGCGGTCGAGCCCTCGGCTGCGGATGTAGTCACCGGTGGAGCCCGCGCGCAGAAACTCCTCGTACTTGTCGTAGGTGTCGCTCGGCGTCACCGCGCCAGCGCCTTGTTGCACGGTCTGCATGTGCACGTAACCGAGCATCAGGTTGCGAAAGGCGCCGTAGTGGAACCAGTCATCGCCCATGTACCCATCGAGGATGGGGCTCTCGGGCACTGCCGCCTTGAGTGCGGGATGCGGATCGAGCAGGGCCATGGCGGCCGTGAAGCCTTCATACGATGAGCCGATCATCCCAACGTTGCCGTTCGACTCCGGAACGTTCTTCACCAGCCAGTCGATGGTGTCCCATGCGTCGGTGACGTGGTCCGTCTTCGTCGGGTTCAGCGCGCCGCGCACCGGGCGCATCATCACGTAGTCGCCCCCGGAGCCGTACTTGCCGCGTACGTCCTGATAGACGCGGATGTAGCCGGCTTTCACGAAGACGGCATCGCCCAGCGGCAGCGAGCTTTGCATCGAGGCGCCGAGCGGATTACCGGCGCGTTCGTCCGCGTTATAGGGCGTGCGCGTCAACAGGATGGGCGCGTCCTTGGAGCCTTTCGGGATCAGGATGACGGTATTGAGCTTGGTGCCGTCGCGCATCGGTATCATCACGGATCGGCGAACGAAGTCCTGACCGCCCGGCACGACGTCCGTGAACTTCTTCGGGATGTCGTTCACCCCGACCGTCTGATCGGCGTTCTTCGGCGGCGGAGCAGCGGCGATCGCCGTCGTTACCGCCAGCGCCAATACGGCGAAACACAGCAAGCCCACTCGCTCCGGCGTCGTTTTCATGCGCATGCCCCTGCACGTTGGAAGTCGTTACGATCCTAGCGGCGCCGAATGGAGGGCGGTACCTAATAACGCTAATGAGCGCCATAAGCTTCGGTTATTCGTCCGACTGCTACTATCGGTCCCGTCGACCATGGCACGGGGGGAGGGCATGAGCATTCGACTCGATATCGCTCTGCTGCGGAATTTCGTCGCGATCGCCGACGCGACCGTCATGAGTCGCGCCGCCGAGCAGGTAGGGCGCACCCAGGCCGCCTTGAGCCAGCAGCTGAAGAAGCTCGAAGAGGCGATCGAGCAGCCGTTGATGGTGCGGACGGGACGGGGTGTTTCCCTCACCATGCACGGCGAGCGACTGCTCGCGCACGCGCACAAGATTCTTCGCGCACACGACGAAGCGGTCGCGGAGATCACCGGCGAAAGCCTGTCGGGCCAGGTGCGCTTCGGCTGCCCGGACGACTACGCACGCATCTTCCTGCCAGAGTTGCTCGAAGGTTTCGCGCGTCTGCACCCGCACGTTTTCATCGAGGTGGTCTGCGCATCCACGCCGCGACTGCTCGAACGCCTGAAGAACCGATCACTGGATATCGCGATCACGTCGCAACCGGATAGCCCCGAACGCGACCAGTTCCTGCGTTGCGAGCCGTTCGTGTGGGTGGGTCGGAAGGGCAGCGATGCGCACCATCTCGATCCATTGCAACTGGCGCTGTCGGATCCGGACGCCCTCGATCACATCGCCGCCACGACGAGTCTCGAAAAAGCGGGGCGTCGCTATCGCGTCGCGTATGCGAGTGGAAGCGTCTCGGGCCTGACCGCGGTCGTTCGCTCGGGGCAGGCCATCACGGTAATGACGCAAACCGGCGTGCCGCCCGATCTGGAGGTACTTCCCGAAACCAGCGGCCTGCCGCCACTTCCGTCGGTGGGCATCACGATTCAGGCGGCGGACCGTACGCCGTCGAGATTGCTCAGCCAGTTCGAGGCGTATGTTCGTGCGGTGTTACCGACGCTTTGATTCCCTCCGATCCATGGGTGCGGCAGTGGCCGAATCAGGGCGTGCCGGCCTTCTTATAGCTGGTGGAGCTTGATATGGGCCACGCACTATTTGCCTTGCTGCTCATGGGCGGCCAGCCCGTTCCTACGACAGATTGTGGGGCGGCTACGCACAGGGCGCAGATAGCGGAATCCTTGCTCAGCGTGAAGAAATCGGTACCGGTCGAGCCGACGATAGGTGAGATGCCGACAAAAGAAGGAACGCGCGAATGCGTCCGGGTGGAGTTCTATCTGACGCCCTGGGGCACGGTGTATCACCTTCGATTCGTTGAGACGTCAATGAATTTTCCGTTTGAGTCGGCTGTACGTCGAGCATTCGACAGATACGAGTTTAAAGGGTCCTGGTGGGGATTGTTCGACACGAAGACACTTGTTTTCGAAGGTGTAGACAATAAGAGGCCCGAATCCTGGGGCGAACCATGCGCTAAGTACGGCTGCAATGATTAACCTGGAAAGACGCCGCCGCTGTAACGTCGCCAGGGGACACTCGCGGCATCGCGGTCGGTGTTGCTCTCCGACGTCAGTGAAGCAGGGTGGTCGCATTCGTCGGCCCGACACACAAGCCATTGAGGTCGCCAGGACTCACGCGGGTGCACTTGAAGCCGGCCGGGCATTGCGTATCGAATTGGCAGGAGTCAACAGGTAGGGGCATAAGGCGCGGTGTTGGAATAATCGCCATGACGCCCTTGGTGGGTGTGGCACACACACCGAGTCCGGTCACTTGCCCGTTCGGGATGACGCAGCTCTTGCCGGTTCCGCAGTCGGTGGCGTTGCGGCACGTTGCGGTTTCCGCCAGCGACAGGCGTGCAGGAGGCACAGCCGGCGTTGCCGCGCGTGCCGGCATCACCGCCTGCTTCGCGGAAGCGCCCGGGGGCGCTACGAACGGTGTGACCGATGGCGAGGCAGTAGGGGGAATGCGTGCGCCGACGCGCTGGGGAACCGGAAGCAGTGGGCGAGATGGTGCGCTGGGCGCCGGCGTGTCGACCATCACCCCGGCCACAAGCAGTGCAAAGTCCAGCTGCTTTTTCCTGCGCTCGGCGATATCGGGTGCCACGCGATCGATCGCTGGAACTGGCTGGCCAAGTCGCTCAAGGCCTTTGATGGCATTGTCGTCTCCATAGCGCGCGCCCTCCCGATACAGGACAGCTGCCGCCTCCGGCTCGGCCTCACCAGTGATTTTGCCGAACTCAAGCAAGGCTCCCGCGTTCGAGAAGGCGATCGGAACGCCGCGCTCTGCAGCACGTTCGTAGTAGGAAAATGCGCCTACGGGATCAGGCGGCCATCCAGCCTCCGGACAGCCGGCTTCAACAACGGTGCCGAGGTTATTGATGGAATAGCCGTCGCCCTGTGCGGCTGGGCCCTGCATCACGCCGATGGCTTCCTGGCAGCGATGGCCTTCCATCGCAATCAGGCCCTGCCGGCTTGGCGCGCGCATGGACGTACAGCCACTTAGCAACACGAGCAGCAATGATGCTGCAACCATTTGACGATTCATGCCTTGACTCCCCCTTTTCGGGAGTCTACCCATCGTCTTCGCGAACGTCCTTAGACCATTCGGCTGACCAAACATCGCGGCTGGTGCGTCCCATGTTGCCGTTCGTGGGTTCTTTTCCGGTCACTTCATGTACACCGTACGGATGATCCGGCCGGTCTTCCGACTGACCGAATATGACGCTCCGCCACCCTTGTAGTTCTTTCCCTGGTTCTGGGGAATGAACTGGTACTCGAAGCTCGCCTCTGACGTCGTGATGGCCAGATCATAGTTATCGAATTCGCCAAAGAACAAGTCGAGTTCCGATCCGCTGTTATATTTCTTCAGATGGTCCTTGAATGCAGTAATCGCCGGCCCGGCATTCGCAACGCCTTCCGCTGACGTGATGCCGCTGCAAGACGCGACCTTCCCGGTGCAGCCGGTCGCTTGAATGAGCATGAGCGTCAGGGCCAACAGCATTTTCTGGCGGGTCATGAATGGGTGCCTGTAATGATGATTTCGCTGAGAAGCACTCGTTCTTGCAGCACGAATGCGCAACTATCAGGTGGGCCAGACCTGCGAATGAGGCGGCCACACACGCGATAAGCCGGGCTATGCCTGCAGATGATCGATGTCCACAACCGCACCGATCGTGACCTACAGGTCGGATGCTGCAGTGGAGCACCAAACATAAGCCCGCCTCACGTTACTCGTTCGACCCCGCCACCGCCGAGAACCGGTTAACGGTCTGGGCCGCCTCGAACCGCTCCAGATAAAACTCCACGAACGCGCGCGTCTTCGCAGGCAGCATCGTTCGCGACGGATAATAGAGCGAGATCGTTCCTGCGTCCGCGTACCAGTCAGGAAGCACACGCACGAGGGTGCCCGCGGCGAGGTCTTCGACGATATCCGCGACGGCAAGCATGGCGATACCGAGGCCTAGTCGTGCTGCCGTCATCATCGCGAGCGGCTCGTCGACGATGATGGTTTCGCGCAGAAGTAATCGCTCTTCGTTTCCCGTACGATCGCGCACCTGCCAGCGCTTGATGCGCCCGGAACCCGACGAGCGGATGACGATGCCATCGTGCTCGGCCAGATCGGCGGGTCCGATGGGTGCCGTGCGTCCGGCGAGGTAGCCTGGCGAGGCCACGGGGACGATGTGTGCCGGCCCGATCGGTCGCGCGACGACACCCGGCGACAGATCGAAGCCGCCCCCGATGGCGGCGTCGTAGCCTTCGGCGACGAGATCGACCGGCCGGCTATCGAAATGCCACTCAGGAACGACACGTGGATAGCGCTGCAGGAAGGCCGGCAGATGCGGCATCACGTGCAGGAGGCCGAGGGTCGGGCTGAGGCTGACCTTTAGCGTGCCCGACGGCTCGTCGTTGCCTGCAGCCGCGTCGCGAATGGCGTGCTGCAGGGTGTCGAGGCTCGGGCCGATGGACTCGAGGAAGCGCTCGCCGGCCTCGGTGAGGTAAAGGCGTCGTGTGGAGCGCTGGAAGAGTCGCACGCCGAGATTGGCCTCGAGGGCTCCGACGTTGCGGCTTACCGCCGCCGGCGTGAGGCCAAGCTGACGGGCGGCCTCCGAGAAGCTCGCCAGCTCGGCACTCTTCACGAAGCATTCGAGGTTCGAGAGGGTTTCCATGGCGTCTTCAACGACTGCTTGAATAGCGTTCAAGTCTAGCCGGGCTACTGCGTGCCCGGTACCGGACCTAGGTTGGTGGATCATCCATCCACGAGGCGCCTGACATGATTTCCACCCATCTCCCCCTTGCCGGCAAGGTTGCGCTCGTTACCGGCGGCTCTCGCGGCATCGGCGCCGCCATCGTGCGCCGCCTGGCGCGCGACGGCGCGGATGTCGTCTTCAGCTATGCGGCATCGGCGCAGAGCGCCGAGCGCGTCGCCGACGAGGTCGAAGCGCTGGGGCGCCGCACGCTGGCTATCCGGGCGGAGCAGGCGGTGTCCGCCGATGTCGAGCGACTGGTGCGCGAGACCCACGCCGCCTTCGGTCGCCTCGACATCCTCGTCAACTCGGCGGGCGTGTTCGTTACCGGCATGGTCGGCGACCCGTCCGCCGACCTGGCTGCGTTCGATCGCCAGATCGACATCAACATCCGCGGCGTGGCGACCGCCGTGCGCACGGCCGTACCGTTGATGACGGACGGCGGCCGCATCATCTCCATTGGCACCACCGGCGCACAGCACATGCCGTTCGCCGGTGCAGCGGATTACGTGGCCACCAAGGGCGCCGTGGCGAGCTACACCCGCGCCTGGTCGCGCGACCTCGGGCCGCGCAACATCACCGTCAACCTCGTGCAGCCCGGTGCCATCAACACCGACATGAATCCGGACGACGGCCCGTTCGCCGAGACACTGAAAGGTCTCGCTTCGCTGGGCCGCTATGGTCAGCCCGAAGACATTGCGGGCGCCGTGGCGTTCCTCGCCGGGCCGGATGCGGGTTACATCACGGGTGCCACGCTGAATGTCGATGGCGGGCAGGCGGCCTGACGGTCGATCCGGTAGAAGTTCGCCGATCGCTACGGAACGCGTGCGTTGCCTTCGATACCCGAGTTCGCGACGACAAGGTAAGCCGGTGCCCAGCTGTAGTCATGCAGATGCGACACCGTGCTTACCTTGAATCCGGCGCGAGTCAGTTCGTCGACCCACGCGGCCACCGGCTGCTCGAAGTTCGACGGCGTCGTGGCATGCAGCTGTCCCAGCAGCATCGGCGCGAGGAACCCGCCGGCGACGAGCGCGGCATCCTCGCCGTACTCCCGTACCGCTTCCTCGTAGCGATTCGCCATGGACGCCAGACGGTCGCCTTCGTTGTCGAAAACAGGCACGTCGAACTCGACGATCGCAAGGTGCGATACGTGAGGGCGCAACGCGGTGAGCGATGCGAGGCGTTCGGCGGGCGGAATGGACTGCAACGCGAACGTCGACTGTGCGAGATCCCACCGTTGATCCGGTGCGATGTGGGAAAGCCAGTCCTGCAACGTCGTCGACCACGCCTTGCCGGCTGGCAGATGGGGGCGCAGACGGTCGAGCAGACCGGCCGAAGGCTCGATGACGTCGACCGTTTGCGGCACGCGGCTTGCGAGGCGCAGGGCGGGAAGGAGTGCCATGCCGTCCCCGGCACCGATGTCGAGCAGGGCATCCACGCTCTGCTCTTCGATGAGCGACGCAAGCGCCGCGCTTACCGCGTCGTAGAGGGCAGGGTTGCCTCCTCCACGAATGAACACCTCGAACGCATGCGGTGCGTCGTAGGCATTGCGTTCATCGCCCGACAGATTGTCGAGGAGCGCAGCTGCCATCAGCGACCCCGCGTCACGGGCGGCAATGAGCTGTGGCGTCGCATCGTCGCGGGCGACAAGGAGGTGCAGGGCATCGGCAAGGGAATCGTGCATGCCCGCATCCTACGCAATCGCTGTCTGATCGTCTTGGTTCTGTGATCAACACAACGCTGCTTACCGCCCTAACCGGGCGCCGCTTGCGTACATGTAAAGCTCAGTGTCGTGCGGACAACAAAGCAATGACGACGACGAGCACGATGACCACGGCGCCGAGGAGCCACCAGGCGCGACGACCCCCTGCCTGCCCGAGATAGTCGGTGACGAGGCCAGCAAGGAATGTGACGAACTCACCCATGGCTTAGATGTCCGCTTGGATATCGGTGTGTGCCGTTTCTGAGACGCAACAGCGCTACGGGCCGGTGTGGCTCATGACAGGCCCCTGCGTCTGGCTTTGCATGGTCTGTTGACTCTGTACCTGCTGCTGCGCCTGAGTCTCCTGGAACTGCTGCATGGCATCGGGCCACTTCGCTGCACTGTGTTCCATCGGCGTCATGGCCTCGGCGGTGGGCACGCTGGTCCGAAGGTCGAACAGGTGGTCGGTTCGCCCGGGTGGTGTTTGCACCGACCACAGGCGATCGCCCGTGGTCGACAGTGCAACCTGATCGATCCTGTCCAGGCCATCAGCACGGGCCTGCACCGCCAGCGCCGATGAAATCTGATCGGTGTGCTGGTCTGGTATGCGCCCCATGCTTTGGTCCAGCGCGGACACGTGCCCGTGGGCTTGCAGGTACAGGGCATGGTCTTCGTGAGCCGGGTCATCCAGCCGGGAGGGCAATGTCGGTGTCACGGGCACGTACTGGTACTGGTTGGGACCGTCCGCCGTATGGTCGAATCGGTGCGGCACGGCTGGCTGCGTGCTGTTATCCAGATAGGGAAGCGACTGCCTCGAAGAACCGAGGTTGAGGCCTGCCTTTTCCATCATGTCTTCGTGCAGGCCGGCACGCTTCATGTCGAGTTGAACCCGCGGAGGTGCTCCGCGATGCGGTACCGCACGCTCTTCGATCCCAATGACGGCTACGGCCCAACCGGCGTAGTAGTTCGGGTAGTCGGACTGCTGTCCGACACCAAGGCCGATAGTCTGCCGACGCCAACCCCTGCGCCCGGCGCAGTGAAACCGAAGGATTCCAGAATGTGGTGGGGTGGTTGGCCTGGCTGGGTCTGAGCAGGAGTCGTCGCCGCCCGCTTGAGCTGCTCGGCCAGGGTGGGCGAGCCATTCATCGTGTCCTGGAGATTGGACACCATGTCGGCTGTTACCGGATGCAGCGCGCCAGCTGAGTCACGAAACGACTTTGCCCCAAAGTCGACTACCATCGACTGCACGCGCAGTACGCCTCGCAAATCCGCGGATGCGGTCGAACCAGACGAGGCGAACGCCGATGCCGGCAACGTCATGGTTCGCGTCGCGGGATCGAAGTGACCTGCTGGCTGATTTGGCGCTCCAGGGGGTGTCGTGGCGAATCCATTCAGTGCGCCCGCTGAGGCCAGTTTCTCCAGAGACCCCATGAGCGTCGGGTCGGACGCCAATGTTGCGCGCAGCTGGCTGACTTCAACTGCTGTTACGCCGGGTTGCTTAGAGAACTGTTCTATAGCCGCGTCGAGAGCCGGGTTCGGTGTCGACATCAAAACCTCCTGTTCTGTTAGCGTCCGTCTATGGTCTGGATGGCGTTCAAGCACTCGGCCCCGCTCGGGGTTGTTAGCAGATTGGAACGCAGGACCGTCAGCACGATGTCGTTCCTGACGAACTCAACCGAATCGACCCCTCCAATCTCCGAGTAATCAAACTTCTCGGCGTAGCCGTGAGCAACGAGCTCCCTGCGCAGGGAGTCCAGACTCAACGCGCAGACAGAGCTCGGATCGGCATCGCGTGCAGGGTTGTAGAACCAAAAATGAAAACCACGCTTGAAGGCTTTCGATGGTAGCGTGACCTTCACTCCGTAGTTCCAGCCTGCACCAACGTCGCCGCTACGGTATGCGAAAGCCTCGTCCTCGCCAGTCATCTCCACGCCAAACTGGTGTCCAACCCGTTCGGGAGTGATGTCTTCGGTCGACGACAGGTGAGTCAGGAACTCGACCAGCCTATGGATCGCATGAGTGGCGGCCGCCGAGCGCGGCGGGGCGACGGAAGGCATGTTGGCTCCTTGAGTGGCTTTACTGGATGCAGTCCCGGACGATTGCGACGCTGGAGGTGGTGTGCTGCCCACACCGTGCGCGGATGCCTTTTCAGGAGGCACGGAAGGTTGGGCAAGCAAGGTCGTACTGGGCCAGCTTGCCACCAGAAACACGGTACGGCAGGCGTGGCGGAAGATACTCATAGTCTCGACATCCTTGACTCCTCGAGGTCAATGATAGTCGCAGCGATGCGAGATCGCTTCCCCACCCATGCACAAATTCGGTGGCGGCGGAACGTGCTGAGATCGCCTCCATTCCGGCTTCGATCTTCGGGCTCATCGCAGTCATACCCGGCATGCCGTCTGGCGCTGCCTTCTGGGCCATCGCGCGTCCGGATAAGTATCCCGCGCTTGAGTGAGCACAGGAGACTATGGCGTAAGCGTCACTGAGTCACCTGCCCGCAGCACGACGTCCTTCATCCACGCACCAAACTTCACCCGGGTCTTCTCCCCACCCACACTCCGCACCGTCACCGACGTCACCTTCCCACGCTTCCACGTCACATCGACCCGGAACCCACCGCGCGCGCCGATACCCGTGACGCTGCCCGCCTTCGCCCAGGCGTCAGGCAACGCCGGCAGCAACTCGATCAACCCCGGTCGGGACGACATCACCATCTCCAGCATCGCCACCGGTGTGCCGTAGTTAGCATCGATCTGGAACGCGTCGTGGTCGGCGTCCAGCTGGTACATGTCGAACAGGTTGGGCGCGGTGCCGTTGCTCAGGTTCTTCGCCGGGGACAGGTTGGTGACGATCAGCTGGTAAGCCTTCGCGGCGTTGCCTAGCCGTGCCCAGCACATGGCACGCCATGCGCACGCCCAGCCATAGCCGCCGGTGCCACGCGCTTCGAGCAGCTTCGTCACGCCGTCGATCAGCTCGCGTGGGCTCTGGTCCTTGCGGATGCGGTCGCCCGGGAAGAAGCCGACCAGTGGCGAGAGGTGCCGGTGTTCGTGTTCGCCAAGGTCGTCGGGCGTCATCCATTCCTCGAGCCAGCCGGTCTTCGGGCTGACGCGCGGCAGGTAGAGTCGTGCCTGCATGCCGACGATGGTCGCGGCGTAGCCGGCGTCCTTGCCGAGTAATGCGCTTGCCTTGCGGTAGTTCTCGAACAGATCCCAGACCCATTCCTGCGAATACGTGTTGCCCTTCGCATCGGTGGGGCCGTGTTCGGGCGACCAGTCGGCGTCGTCGATCAGCATCTCGCGCATAGCACCTGTTATCGGGTCTTTCACGCTGGCGGTGATCAGCCGCGATTCCCAGAACTCGCAGGCGCCCTTCAGCACCGGATAGATGCGTGCGAGGTATGCGCGGTCCGGGTTGTACTGGTAGTGCTGCCACAGGTTGTTGCACAGCCACGCGTTGCCGGCCGGGTGCCAGCGCCATCCGCCGCCGCCGTAGATGTTGGTGGAGATGCCGACGGTCCAGCCTGCGATCTTGCCCGTGCTGTTGCGGTAGCCGTTGCGCGGGTCGTTGTAGTGATCGCGGGTGAGGGCGGTCCAGGCGTCGACCTGGCTCAGGCAGTACCCGGTGAATGGATCGAAGCACGAGGGCAGGCCGGCCCGGTCGGGCAGCCAGTAGTTCATCTGGATGTTGATGTCGTTGTGGTAATCCGCGAACCACGGCGACAGATTGCTGTCGAGCCACAAGCCTTGCAGGCCCGTCGGCAGGCTGTCGCGCGAGCCGGCGATGGTCAGGTAGCGACCGTACTGGAGATAGGTGGCCTCGAGTTCCGGATCCGACGGCGCGCCGGCGGCGGCGCGCGCCTGCAGACGCGTCCAGGTGTCCATCGCTCGCTGCGCCTCGCTCGATGTGCCGAGGTTTACATGCATCGTGCCGTACAGGGCGCGGTAGTCGGCCACGTGGGTATGCAGGAGCGTCGCAGGGCTCTGCTTCGCGGCGGCCGTGGTTTTTTTCGTCGCCAGCGTCAGCGGATCGATCGACGGATCCATGTAGTTCTTGCCGAGCTCCGGGGTGTAGTTGGTGCCGCCGCAGGCGATGATCGTAAGTGTGGAGCAGTTCGCAAAACGAAGCTTTCCTGCGCTCGCGGTGACGGTGCCTGACGTTGCCGAAGCTGTGACGTTCGTCGCATATCGGAGACCATTTTCGAGCACGCCATCGAAGCAGGAACTCGATGTCGCCTCGTCACGCGTGGTGTCGTCGTGCATGCCCTGCAGCGCCACCGTGCCGGTGAACGTACCTCCGCCGGACTGCGACAGCTGGATGGCGATCACGTCGTCGGGATGGCTGGCGAACACGTTCCACGCGTAGGCGACGCCGTCCTTGCGGTACGAAATGCGCAGCACGCCCTGGCCCAGATCCAGCTCGCGGCGATAATCGGTGACGTGGTTCGCCTCGTGGCCTTCGACCGAGAGGTACAGTTTCGCGAGCATGACGAGGGCGCCGAAGTGCCCGGTCGTGTAATCGAATTGGCCGTCGTCGCCGAGAACGACGTCACGTTTTCCAAGCCACATCGACGCATCGGTGAGGTAGAGGAACGTCGACGCCGGGTCACCGCCGACCAGCGCGCCGATCCGCCCATTGCCGATCGGCAACCCCTCGCGAAGCGCATTCGATTCGGGTGCGGGGGCGCTGTACCAGAGCGTGTGCTTCCCATCGGCCGCCGGCACGGGGCCTGCCGGGCGCTGCACCGGATTTGCTTCCGCGAAGCGGGGCAGGGATAGCCACGGAAGCATGGCCGCCAGGGTGCCCGTCATGCCCAGGAACCGTCGCCGGTCCATCGCTTCGTAGCGCGGTTCGGTCGGAACCGTCGTCGGATCGGCGTCGCTCGTCATGGGCGTGAACTGGCTCCGATAATTGATTTGTAAGACAAATAAATCTAAGCCGCGCCTATGACGGTTGTCATGCTGCGGCGCAGCTTGTTGGAAACGCCAAACCTAGGCAACGATGAATAAGTACGACAAATGAGCGGAAGCTGCGAACCGTCAGTCGGGTCGAGGGGATGGGGAAAACGCTTGGTGGGGCCGTAAAGGGGAACGGCTTCGATGAGCGTAGAGCGGCAGGCCGTGAGTGCTTATCGGGGTATTCCACAATGTGTCGGGGAGGGTAACCATGCAGCTGACGAAATTGGCGGTCGCCGTGCGGCGTTCGCTTGTGGCAACGGGTGTCGCCTGGATGGCGGGGTACGGTGTAGCGGGTTATGCGCAGACCGCGCCGGATGCGGCGCCTGCCGGGGCGCAGACGGCTCAGACGCCGCCGAAACCGGCGAAGCCGGGCGCCACTGCCGATGGCGAGAAAAAAATCACCGACATGGGCGAGATGACCGTCACCGGTCAGCTGGCGGCACTGCAGCGCGCGCAGGCGATCAAGCAGGATTCGGTCAACACCGTGGATTCCATTTCCGCGGAGGAAGCGGGCAAGTTCCCCGATCCGAACGTGGCCGACGCGCTCCAGCGCGTGCCGGGCGTGTCGGTGAACCGCAGCGGCGGTGAGTCGAGTCAGATCGCGGTGCGCGGCTTCGGACCCGAGTTCGTCGCCGTCACCATCAACAGCCGCCCGATGGCCACGGCCTCCGGCTCGCGCGCCTTCAACTTCGACGTGCTTCCGTCGGAAATCATCAGCGTCGCACAGGTGAACAAGACCTCGTCGGCGGACATCACGGAAGTCGACATCGGCGGCGTGGTGGACATCCAGACCGCGCGTCCGCTGGACTTCAGCAGCTATCACGGCGCGTGGAGCGCCGCGGGCGTCAACAGCAACCTGACAGGCGACTGGAAGGGCAAGACCACGCCGAAGGCCTCGGGCCTGTTCGGCTGGACGAACCAGGATCACACCTTTGGCTGGATGGCTTCGGCGTCGTACTACAAGCGCAAGGACACCCAGCTCAACACGCAGGCGGGCTCCTGGTATGCCAACCAGAACATCTCGCAGCTGTCCAACCTGAGCGACCCGAACTTCACCAATGTGTCGGTGCCGGAAACGCTCTCCAGCAACGTGGTGGACGAAACGCGCGTGCGCAAGGGCGTCAGCGGCGCCATCGACTGGAAGCCGATCGACCAGCTGACCGTGCAGTTCGATTCGTTGTATTCGAGCTACAAGGTCGACCCGTTCATCCACTACTTCGGCGAGTACGGCAACACGGCCGACATCCAGTCGCTCACGACCGACGCCAACAACACGGTGACGAGCTTCGTGCGTAACGGCTCGGGCCCGAACGTGATGGCGAACGACTATGTGCAGTCGTATCAGCCCAGCTACGAGAAGAGCTACCAGAACGGCCTCAACGTCGCGTTCGACTTCGACCAGTCGACGAAGCTGAGCCTCGATGTGTCCAATTCGAAGGCCTGGAACAAGGAAAGCCCGAACGGCTACTTCCTCGTGATCGGTACCAAGAACTTCGGCACCAACCCGACCTGGACCAACAACGGCAACGACGAGCCGCCGAGCTACTCGAACCTTCTGTCTCCCACGAGCCTGGACGGCCTCAAGGCGCACTGCTGCAACGCCGGTTCAGGCAACAACGTGACCGACAAGGTCGACAACTACCAGCTCAAGCTGGACAAGTCGTTTACCGACGGCACGTTGTCCCGCGTGGTGGTCGGTGTGCAGTACACCAAGGACACGGTGAAGCAGACGAGCTGGGGCACGCCGAACAGCATCCTCTGCAACGCCTACTGCGGCTACAACGTGGACGTTCCCGCCGATGCCGTTGGCGCGTATGTCTACACGGCGCCCCCGAAGATCCACGGCGTCTCGTCGCCGGGCCAGCCGCAGCAGTGGGTGCAGTACGATCCCTACGCCTACCTCGATTACCTGGCATCGCCGGCCGCGTACAACCAGCTCCCCGCCGACAAGCGTGAAGCACTGCTCGCCGGGCTCGCCGCCAACGGTGGCACCCTCGACGCCGCACCGAACCCGGGCAGCTTCAACGAAGTGGGCGAGAAGAAGAAGGCCTTCTTCGCCAAGGCCGTGTTCGAAGGCACGGTGTGGGACATGCCCTGGGCCATCGATGCCGGCGTGCGTTACCTGCATGTCGCCTCCACGTCGACCGCGGTCAATCAGCCGCCCATCGCCTATCGCATCGACCCGAACGACACCAGCAACGGCCAGGTGACCCTCGGCCCTCTGGCGCCGCAGTCGGACACGGGCGGTTACCACAAGTGGATGCCGTCGCTGAACCTCAAGCTGAACCTGCTGGACAACCTGATCTACCGCTTCTCGTGGTCGAAGTCGCTGACGCCGCCGGCGCTCAGCAACCTCTACTACAACCGTAGCTTCGGTACGCGCCCGAACTCGCTCACCATCTCGCAGGGTAACCCCCAGCTGCAGCCGTACACGTCGCGCAACTTCGACATGGGCCTGGAGTGGTACATCAACGACGCGAGTTACATCGCGGTCGAAGGTTTCTACAAGAAGGTGGGTAACTTCAGCACGATCGTGAGCACGCCGGTACAGTTCCTCACCAATGAGAACACCGGCCAGCCGTTCATCTGGTCGCTCACGCAGCCCATCAACCTGAACTCGTCGAACATCTACGGCGAAGAAGCCACGTTCAACTACCAGTTCAAGAACGTGCTCCCCGATCCGTTCGACGGCCTGGGCTTCGCGCTGAACTACACCCACGTGAAGAGCAGCACGCAGCTCAACCAGGGCGTGATCGCATCGTCGGGCAAGTTCGCGGTGCCCGGCATCGGCGATTCGGCCAACGCCAGCCTTTACTACGAGAAGGGCCCGATCCAGGTGCGTGCCGCTTACAACTGGCGCGGCAAGTACCTGGAGAGCATCTCCTACGGTGCGGGCTCCACGCCGGCCACGCGTAGCGCCTACGGCCAGCTGGACCTGAGCGCGAGCTACGACATCAACAAGCACCTGACCGTGTTCGCCTCGGGCACCAACCTCACGCACGAGCATCTCTACGATTACTCGGAGTATCGCAACCGCTTCCTGTACGCCGAAGCGAACGGCACCGTCTACACCGTCGGCCTGCGGGGTACGTTCTGATGGCGCGCACGGTTCGCACGATTCGAGGCAATACGATGAGCGACACGCTGAAAGGCATCCTGCGGGGTGCGGCCTTCGGCACGCTGATGTGCGCGGTGGGCATCGCCGCCACCCCCGCGCGGGCGGACGACGCTTCGGGGGCGCTGCCCCAGATGGGCTTCAACAACTGGAACTCCACGCATTGCCGCGCGGAGTTCGACGAGGCGATGATTCGCGGCATCGCCGACAAGTTCATCAGCCTCGGTCTGCGTGACGCCGGTTATACGTACGTCAACATCGACGACTGCTGGGCCAACTGGCAGCGCGACAAGGACGGCAAGCTGCAGCCGAACCCGGAGCGCTTCCCGAGTGGCATCAAGGCGCTCGCCGGGTACATCCACGAGCGCGGGCTGAAGTTTGGCCTCTACTCGAGCGCCGGCACGTCCACCTGCGAGCCGCTGCAGAAAAATCGCGGCTTCCCGGGCGGCCTGGGCCACGAAAAGGAGGACGCGAAGTCGTTCGCGTCGTGGGACGTCGATTACCTCAAGTACGACAACTGCAACAACAAGAAGATCGACGCGCACAAGCGTTACACCGACATGGCCGAAGCCCTGCGCAACAGCGGCCGGAAGATCTTCTTCAGCATGTGCGAGTGGGGCGAGAACAAGCCCTGGCTCTGGGCCGGCAAGGACCCGGTCGATGCAGGCTCATGGCGGACCACGGGCGACATCAGCGACAACTACCCGTCGATGCTGAAGATCTTCAAGGAGAACGTGGTGCTCGACCAGTACGCCAGCCTTGGCCACTGGAACGACCCCGACATGCTCGAAGTGGGTAACGGCGGCATGACCGACGTCGAGTACCGCAGCCACTTCAGCCTGTGGTCGATCATGGCCTCGCCGCTGCTGATCGGCACCGACCTGCGCACGATCAAACCGGAAGCGCTGAAGATCCTGCTCAACAAGGACGTCATCGCCATCGATCAGGATCCGCTGGGCGTGCAGGGCAAGCAGGTGCGCGACAAGGACGGCATCCACGTGATCGTGAAGCCGCTGAAGGATGGCGGCCGCGCGGTGGCCGTGTTCAACGAAGGCGACAAGGCGAGGGACGTGACCGTTCCGGCGACCGAGATCGGCCTGAAGGCCGGTGGCAGCTACACCATGCGCGACCTCTGGGCGCACACGGATGCCAAGGGCGACGGGTCGATCAAGGCGAAGCTCGAGCCGCATGCCACGGTGATGTACCGCATCAGCCAGTAAGCAGAACGAAGCGACCGGGCCCAGGCCCGGTCGCCTTCCCGGAGCAGGCGGCCTCGTGTGTCCACCGAGGCGACGACCTTTTCACATGGTCCTGCCGCATGGGACCGCAGTCTCCAGTGACCAAAGGAGACCCCCATGACCACGATGACCCTCCCCGAACTTGCGAAGAAGATGGCCGGCATCGATTTTGCGATGCTCCAGACGCATACGACCTCCGGTGAAATCGCCGGCCGCCCGATGAGCAACAACGGCGACGTCGAGTACGACGGCGACAGCTGGTTCTTTGCTTACGAGGACGCGAATTTCGTCGGCGAACTCGAAGCCAATCCTGCGTGTGCGCTTTCGTTCACCGGTTCGACGTCGCTATTGGGCAAGCCGCCGCTGTTCGTCGCCGTGGAAGGCCGCGGAGAGATCATCCGCGACAAGTCGCAATTCGAGCGGCACTGGCAGGACAGCATGAAACGCTGGTTCAAGGACGGCATCGATACGCCCGGTATGGTGCTCATCAAGGTCCACGCCGTTCGAATCACGTGGTGGGAGGGCGAGGACGAGGGCGAGATCCGGCTGTGATCTTATAGACGGTAACCGCCGCTGGCTTCGATCACCTGACCCGTAACCCAGGCTGCGTCGTCCGATGCCAGGAACGCGACCAGCGCGGCGATATCGTCCGGCTCGCCGAAGCGGCCGAGCGCGGTGTCCGCTTCGATCGCCCGCACCATGTCGGCATTCTCCCGGACGGCGGCATTCATATCGGTGCGCGTCCAGCCGGCGGCCACGGCGTTGACGGTAATGCGGCGGGAACCTAGCTCCTGCGCGAGGGCCTGCGTCAGGTTGTTGATGCTCGCCTTCGCCATCGAGTAGATGGGCACCGCCGCCATCGCGCGGCTGCCCGCGCCGGACGAGATGTTGACGATACGCCCGCCGCTGCGCAGGCGATTCATGGCCGATTGCACCATGAAGAACGGGGCCCGGGCATGAACCGCTACGATCGTGTCCCAGGAATGCGGCGTCGCGTCCGTCAGGCCGCCCCAGCCTGAGTTGCCAGCGTTGTTCACAAGCACGTTCAGGGCGTTGCTACCGAGGCGGCGATCAAGTTCGGCGTCCAGTCGCTCGAACAGCCCGGGGATTCCGTTGGCATCGATGAGGTCGGCCTGCAGCGCGAAAGCCCGTCCGCCGGCGCGTTCGATCGTGGAAACGGTGTCGTTCGCCCCGTCCCGGCTCTGGCTGTAAGTGATGGCCACGGTCGCACCGTGGGAGGCGAGCCGTTCGGCGATCGCGCGGCCGATGCCGCGCGATCCACCGGTCACAAGGGCCGTTTTGTTGGTCAGATGCTTCGACATGTTTTCACTCCGTGTTTCAGCGCGCGATCGTTTCGCCGCTGGCGAGTTCGAGGAACAGCGCGACATGGATGGGCGGCAGACCTTCGAGCGTGCCGCCGATGGGCGAGGGACGGGACGTCGATGCGATGAGATTCCGTGCGGCGTCGGGCGACATGGGTTTTCCCGCCTTGAGATAGGCGCGCTTGGCTTCGCTGTCGCTAAGGCCTTCGGCGATCTCGGGCGTGTACGGCCAGAAGTAGATCGGCGTGTTCGGTTCGATGCGCCAGCTCTCGCCCAGCGAACCGGCATCGACGACGTCGTATCCGATCGCTTCGACGAAGTGCGTGACGATGTCCTTGGCGACAGCGTCGTCGCCAGCGATCGGCAGTAAGGTCCGCTCCGGATGCCCCTGTGGACGAGCGCTGTGCTGCATGTGGTGCCAGCCAAGGTTATGAATGCCCTTGATCACGCGCGCAGCGGGAAGGTGTCGCTGGATCAGTTCGCTCGACGTCAGGTCGCCCCGGTCTAGGTCGGCGCGGCGGAAATTGCCGAGGCCCGGATAGTAGTTGGTCTGGTCCAGCACCACCTTTCCCGTGAAGCGGCGCGCCGGCAGCGCCTCGAATGTCGCGAGCGGGATGGCAAGGGCCACGATGTCGCCCGCTGCGACGGCTTCTTCGACCGTGCCGGCCCGGGCGAGCGGGCCAAGCTCCCTCACGAGGTCCGTCAGTGTCTCGGGTCCACGAGAATTACTGATGACGACGCGGTACCCGGCGTCGATCGCCAGATGCGCCAGCGCCTTGCCGACAAGGCCGGAGCCCAGGATGCCGATGGTGGAGGTCATGCTTACTGTCCTTTCGATGGGGGCGGCCGGATGAGAGGGTCGCGGAAGACAGCAATCTAGGCATGCAAGGTGGATTGATAAATGGACGAGAAGACCAAAGACTGTTGTTCATGAATACATCAATCGATCTCGCCGAGATGAAAGCGTTTGTTGCCGTGGTGACCGACGGATCGTTCACGACGGCGGCCGATCGGCTCGGCACCGACAAGGCGCGCGTGAGCCGCATCGTCCGCCGCATGGAAGAAAAACTGGGAGCGCGCCTTCTCACACGGTCCACGCGGCGACTCAGCGTGACGGAGGTAGGGCGCGATTACTTCGAGCGAGCGCTGGGCATCCTCACGGCCGCCGAGGCGGCCGAAGCGGCGGTCGCCCAGCAGACGGGGGAGCCGAAGGGCCTGCTCAGAATCACGGCGGGTTCGGAATACGGGACGATGGTGGTCGACGATTGGGTTGCGGCATTCCTGCGTAGTGCGCCCACGGTGTCCGTGGAAGCGGAGTACACCAACCGCATGGTCGACATCGTCCATGAGGGCATCGATGTCGCGATCCGCGTCGGCACGCTTCCGGATTCGAGCCTTTCCGCCCGCAAGCTAGGCGAGGTTCACTATGGTCTTTACGCGTCGGCCGATTATTTGCAACACAAACCGATGCCGGTGACTGTCGACGATCTCCCGAACCACGATCTGATCATGAAACCGCGGCGTGGTCGATCGGTCTGGACGTTGATGCGGACCGCCGAAGAGAAGATTCTGACGGCTTCGCCACGCGCTGCCGTCAACAGCATCATCGGCGCGCGCAACCTCGCCCTCTCGGGGCTCGGCATCGCACAACTGCCTCGTTTCATGGCGCAGGCGTACGTCGATACCGGGGTGCTCGTGCCGGTGCTCCCGGGCTGGGCCGAGGTGCCGGCGCCGGTGCACGCGATATTCGCGTCGAGCCGGTACATGGATCCCAAGGTCCGCAGCTTCGTCGACCTGTGCGCCGCACGTTTCGGCTGATGCACGCCCGTTAGCGGTTTGCGTCGATCGTTGTCCCGAGGGACAACGCAATGTCGCACTTTTCGTCGTTTATCGGCTGTCCCGTCGCCCATAGAGTCGATGGTCTGGCTACGGGACGACGAGGATCGCATGAAGATTGGCATTCTGAACACGGGAAACATCGGCAGCCGATTGGCGCGGGCATGGGCATCGGCGGGACATGAGCTGATGCTTGCCAAGGATGGCGACGACCGCAAGCTCGCGCCTTTGCTGGAAGAACTCGCCGCGCATGCCGCGTCGGGCTCCGTCGAAAACGCTGCGAGGTTCTCCGACGTCGCGTTGTTCTCGGTCTACTGGCCCAGGGTGGATGCGCTGGTCGACAGCATCGGTGACGCGCTCGACGGCAAGATCGTGATCGAAACCATGAACCCGTTGGGCGTGACGAGCGACTTCGTGCATTTCCACGATCGCGACTTCATGCGCGATAACTCGACCGCCGAGTATCTCCAGGCGCGAATGCCGAAAGCGCGTGTCGTGAAGGCGTTCAACCTCATGGCCGCGCCGGTGCTGGAGCCAGCGGCATGGAGCACATCGCCGGTAAAGCCCTCAGTGCTCTATGTGACCGACGACGCCGAGGCGGGGCAGGCGGTGCGCGAACTCATCGCGGATGCCGGCTTCGTTCCTGTCAACGCGGGGCCGCTGCGGAATGCCCGGCATCTGGAACAGCTGGGCGTGCTGATGCACCAGATCGCACATCATGAGTATCGTGGCGACGAGGATCTGATCCGGTTGGCGCTGGCCGTCATCGAGGCCAGCCCCGGCCCGGTCCTGCGGGAAAGGCCGGTGTGAATCGGCCGGACCGGCCGGGTATCACTCGCGAAGCTGCTCGAGGCCTTCTACCAGCCTGAGCAACGAGGCGCGTGAGACCGGCTTCTGAAGAAACGGCAGGGTGTCGAACGGTGCGGGCAATACGGTGCGTGGATGGCCTGAGACAAACGCGACGGCCACGTCCTTCGCAAGCAACGCGGTCGCTACGCCGAGGGAGTCGCCCCCGTCGATGTCGATGTCCACGAGGGCGATATCCGGCCGCCGGTCCATGATGGCATCGATGGCGTCGGGTTCTGAGGCGACAACGTGGCATACCCGCACGCCACCATCTTCGAGCACCATCCGATACGCGTCGGACACGAACGCGTCGTCTTCGACAAGCAGGCAGGTGGTGAGGTCCACAGGGTCGATAGTCATGGGCATCGTTCGCGACGTAAAAATCGAACGTGCCCTTCGACACGTCAACATCGCGCGTGATGCGTGTGACCACCGCGTTTGCGCATTTCATGTTGGTGAAATGGCCGCGCTACGGATGCGGCGTCGCCATCGTCTTAACGCCCGTGCGGGCGGCCGATGCACCCGCCAACGCGCCACGGCGCCCGGGTGAGTACGTGAGCGCCGTCTGGAATTCGCGCGCCGCATCCACGTTCTTTCCCTGCAGTAGCAGCAACTCGCCCAACTGTTCGCGTGCCGGCACAACCGGGCCGGGGCTTACGGGCGGCTTCTCGAAGGCGTCCTCTTCATCCGCTGCCGCTCTCATGAGGGCTACCGCGCCGTTCGGATCGCCTTTCTGGACGAGTTGCCACGCCTGCGCCTCCTTCAACAGCGCATCGGTTTCCATCGTCCAGTAACCGCCGCCGTTGGCCTTCTGTGCCGCCAGGCTCGCCTGGAGTTGTGCGATATCCGCATCCGCCGGGCGAGGCGTCTTCGAGCGTGTATTGCCCAGTGCTCGCGCCCAATAGACGATGGCGGCCACGTTGGGCGCGGATCCCGGAAGTACCTCGAGCTTCGATGCCTTGTCCCAGTCCTTCTGTTCCACCGCAATGCGCACGGCGATCGCCGTGGCCGAGTAGCCCGACTTGAACTGTCCCGCCTGGATGGCCGGCATGGCCTGCACATCGACGAGGATCGCTTCGGCGTCCTTCGTGCGACCACTCTGGAGATAGGCGTAGGCGAGGTAATCCATGGCGTGGAGTTCCTCGCCCGTGTCGCCTTGCGCGTGGGCGGCCTTGCGTGCGGCGAGATTCGATGCGATCGAGTCGCTCCAGTAGCCCAGCCGCGTGAAGATGTGCGACGGCATGTGCAGTGCGTGCGGCACCGAGGGCGCGATCTGCGCGTAGGCGCGTGCGGCGGCGAGGCCGCGCGGCGCGAGGTCGGGCGTGTCGTACGCGTGGATGATGTAGTGCGCGAGGCCCGGATGGTCGGGATGCGCACGATAGATCGGTTCGAGGATCGCGCCGGCCTGCTTCAGGTTGGCGTGCGTGCGGTCGGAGGGCGAGGCCGTGCCGATGAGCGAGAGTGCGTTGAACACCTGCGCCTCCACATCGTCCGGATTGTCGCGTGCGACGCTGGCCATGGCCTTCGCATAGCGTTCCGCGCGTACGTCAGCCGCGACGTTGTCCGCGTCGGTGTAGTACGCGTTCAGCGCTTCGATGAAGGCACGTTCGCGCGGCGTGCCCGCATGCTGGTCCATCGCTTGCTTCACCTGCGCGGCGCCTTCGTGCAGCGCGTCGCCGGCGGGGGTGTCCCAGAGCTGGTGATAGAGTGACATCGCGATACCCCAGTGCGCGATGGCGCAGCGCTCGTCCTGCGCGGCTACCCCACGCATGGCTTTCTCGGCCTCGGTGTACGCGAAGGAGTGGAGCAGGGCGACGCCGCGCTCGAAGGCTGCCTGTACTTTCGGATCGCACGAGGTGGGGAAGGTGACCCTGCCCAGTCTTTCGGGTGCAGGATGCGAATGCGTGTGCTCGCCGTCGGTCGCAAGAGCGGCGGGTGAAAGCAGGGCCACGAGCACTAAAGTCGGTATACGACGAATCATAGACTTTCCCCGACCGTTTCGCCGAAGGATACGCCTCCGTGGAGCGCGCCATTAATAGGAGACTCGAAAGTCCCTGATCAGCTACAACAGGAAGGTGCCATGGGGTGAAGCTGGCACGTCACGGCCCTGGTGCCCGCGGCGTGCCGATGTCGTCGATTACTTCGCCATGGAACCGTTCAAACAGTTCGTACTGATTGGGCTCCACTACCAAGTTTGGAAAGCATGTCAGCGGTTTGGCGCCGTGCCAGCTACATCGAACCTCTACGCGGAGCTTGCCCCGTACGACTCTTGGGTCCGTCACTACCTCGAACAGCCCATTGATGGGTAAGCATCCGCGATAGGTCCCGGCCTGCACGCGAATTGCGCGTATGCCTTCGCACTGGCGATATCGTGCTGGGCCAGCTCGCTTGTCTGTATGGGGTTGGTTGCTCCATCTCGGGTAATCGCTCATACGATGTCTTCCAGAGCGTCGCTCACCCCATCTGTTTCCGAGGTCCGGTCGCTCGGGTGGTTAGTCGCAACGAGCTTCCCCATGGCACTCTCTATCAACACAAGCAAGCTTTGCTGCCGAAGCGTCCAGAACGCGTCGAAGTCGTCTGTTCGAAGAGCGTGCGCCGGTATCCGATGGGTGGCGAGAATCCTGTCCATCTCAGAATCCACAAGCTGCACCTGCTTATGCGCTTGAAGATTGGCTAGATAAAGGGATGGTGCGCATCCACCGATCGTCCGGTTGGCTTTGTACGAGATCGGAGTCTTATTGATGATCGAGTCGTACCGCCGACGCGGAATGCCGTTCTTCTCGCACCAATCACGCGGAAAGATGTGGTGGATGTCGAGTGCGATTTCGTCGGCCTCGAGATCTCGAATCCGTCCTTTCCAGAACAGGTCTTCGGCTCCCTCCCTCAAAGCGAGAACGTTGATCCCCTTGTAGGCGGCGCTGAGACGCGACGTCAGGGAGTTCAATCGAGCGACCTGGAAGGTGGCGTCGGAGATGGTCCGAGGCGGCGCGTCGCCGTTTTCGATCCAGCCGATGAGTTCTTCGACATCGTTTGCTATACGGGTTTCGACGGCGCCGCCGTAGAGCTCGCCAAGAACGCCGCACCAGTACCACTGCGCGAGCTTTTGGTGAACCTGAGGTTCCCTCCAACGCTCGTTGTTACCGATGACCGCAAGTACGGCAGCGAGTGGGGCAAGCTGAGTGCGATACGGCAGGTCCCGGGGAGTGACGAAGCATTCATGCCGGAGAAACTTCGCTGCCCTCAGGAAGCCCTCTTCGACGACACCAGCCCACTGCTTGTAGGCATCCAGGGGGAGTTCCAGCACAGACGCGCGCTTCGCACTCACCGGCGTAAGTTGCTTTCCTGCTTTGCCGGAAGCGAGATCGATACGGCGCCGTTCCAGGGTGTGCAACATGGTTACGGCTTGCAGGAAGTCCGTGTTTTCAAGGCCCCCCAATACTGGCTCTTTCGCCAGGCGTCGCTGGCGAGACGACACATCGCGCTCGCGGCTGCCGTACCAATCGTCGCGAAGATTGTAGCCGTCGGCGGCGTAGCTGGCGGTGACTAGTTCGAAGACCGAGAGAGGAACACCGCCGGTGTTCACTTTCTCGAATACCAGGCAAACGGCTTCCTTACTCGTCTCCTTCTTCAGCACGATTAGCGGAATCTGGTACTCGTTGTAAGCATCGAGAATTTGGCGTTTGAACTCGAAAAAGACGGGTACAGCTTCGGCGTTGTGCTGGTAGAGATCTTGCAACCAGCTCATTGCATCCAGGATGTTGGAGCAGGGAAAGAACAGCTGTCGGCATTCGAGTTCGCGGGACGACAGGTCAAGCTCCAGTTTGCGTCCGAAGTCGCTGCGCTGTTGACGGGTTCCGTCGGTCGCGATGATCGCGTCATCCAGACGGTCTGGCCCCGTCAATGCTGTGGGAATGTGAATGTAATAATAGCGGTCCACCGGCTTCCCCTTGTCGGTGGTGGTCTTGACCGGACCCGATAGCTTCAGCACTTGGGTGAGCGTCGTGAGCCGCTGCTGACCGTCAAGGATCAGCCTCTCAGGCGCTGTATGGTCAACACCTGCGACGTTCTCTACCGGTCGCACCTGAAAGCGCACATTGCCGCCGGTTTCCAAAAGCATTACCGCTCCGACGGGAAACGAGCGCCCAAGGCTGACTAGAAGGCTGCGAACGTGCTCATCATCCCAAACCCAGCCTCGCTGGAAATCCGGAAGCTGTAGCTTTCCGTCGACTATATCTTTGAGCAAGTCTTTCAAAGGCAGCTTCGTGCTGTCGAAGGTCGTCATCCTGCTTACCCTGTGTTTGTGGTCGATCGACGTGTCGAGCTCCGTTCCCGAATGCCGTGGAACGAGCCACTCGCCAGGATAATAAGCGAGGCATTGGCTCTTCGGAATAGGGCCCTTGCGCGCGTCTGCCGTTGGAGCGCGCCGACATGAATTCAGGTTCGAGCGAACGACCTGGCCGCAAGAGTTCCCGTGCGTCGGCGTTTTCTTCACCGCGAATCGAGCGATTCGCGACAAGTTCTCATCTAGCGTGAGGCCTTACCAGCGACAGAGGCCCTGCATGTCCGACGAAGTCATCATTTATATCGCCCCGCCGGTGACTGAACGTGGCCGCTGGCGGGTTCGGTCCGACGGTCGGCCGGAGCGCGAGGTCGAGACCGAGGAGGCGGCCGTGGCGTTCGCCGCGGACCACGCCCGGATGATCGAGAAAGCGGGTGGCGTGGCGATCGTGAAGATCGAGCGACCCGATGGCACCTGGGAGACCTTTCGCGCGTAAACGCGCGAGGGCTCACGTCGGTCGAAGGAGACCCACATGAGCCAGCGCCCGGACGATGGCGGCGCCGAGCTCCAGAACGCTGAAAGGCTTCACGATCTTCACGGCATGGCGCGGCGCGTCGCTCACGTCTTCGTGGGGATCCGAGAGCATGATGACGACTGCGAGATCGGGATTGCCGGCCCTCGCTTCTTCCAGATAGGCGCCGGAGTGGCTCTCGCCCGGCGCCGGCACGGCTGCGGCGAGGAAGTTGACCCGCCCGTGCTTCGCCGCCAGCGCGGCCCCGCCGGCGTGTGTACCGGCGATGCCGACCTCGTAACCTCGCTGCCGCAGGCTGTCGGCCACGGTTTCGGCCAACGGCGCGTGAGGCTCGATCACGACGGCGAACTCGCGCTCCCTATGTGCCATTGGCCGTATCCGCCCTTGCCAGTTGCGTAGGGCCTTAGGGTAGACCCCTATCGGCCTGGGGGACAACCGGCGCGGGCACCGTCATAGCGAGGGACCGGATCGGCTCATCTGTTGTGCTCGGATCGTCTCCTGTAGCTGAGCCTGCCATTGATCGACCTTTTCGATCGCGGCAATCGACTCGTCCGGCGGAGGCGACGGCTTGTTGAGATCGACGACGGCTGGAGTGGTCAGAAACCCTTTGCCGTTGAATCCAATGGTCAAGGATTCTTCATCGAGATACACGCCCGTCAGATTCGAAGCGCCGATCCGGTTCTCATGGCAAGCCGCGGTGAACTGCAACAACCGCTTCGCGGAGGCATCGGGGATGCGTTCTTCCAACGCCTTGTACAGTTCGTGTCGTGGGTTGTCGGGATGACGGGGGTCGTTCGGGCCGATGACTGGCCGACGTGTCTCCGCCGGGTAGCCGGGATCCGTGATACCCCACGCCATGTCGCTCTGGCGGATACGGCGCTGTTGCACCTCTTCGAATTGCCTCATGGCATCCGGCCAGCGTACGGCGCTGTCCTCCATGCGCGTGGTCGATTCCTCGGTCGACAGCCGGCTGTGCAGTACATCTCCAGTGTCCGGCTCGCGGTGCGAGGCCCAGACCCAGCGCTGATCGTCGGAGAGTGTGACGCGGCTGACGTCGGCCATGCCATCGGCCCGGGCCTGCACGGTTAGCGCCGAGGCGAGGTTGTCGGTGTACTGGTCGGGTTGTCGGCCAATGCGGCGGTCGATATCAGCGACGTACGCACGAATCTGGTTGTAGAAGGCGTGGTCCGGGTGAGATCTGTCGTCCAGGCGACAGGTCGGCATTGCTGGCTCTACTTGCGGGCGCGGGTCGTAACCCCTTCGAAGGCTTACCTGCTGATCGAGGTGGTACATCGTCAAGGGACCCGCTTTGCCGGTTGCGGGGATGCCAACGCTCGACTGGAAGGAGCGGACCGCCTCGGCTGTTGAGTACGTGAAGATGCCATCGGCCGACAGTCGTTCGCCCCGGCCGTCGTGGATACCCGAGAAGCCGAGCCTTTGTTGGAGGTCGATGACCCGCGCTGTCGGTGAACCGAAAGAAAGGGAAGCGGCCTCTGCCTCAAATCGGGCGAGTTGCTGCCGAGTCGCTGATTCGCCGGTGCGATCCAAGTGGAGGAGGGCTGCCTTTTCTGCAACGATGCGGCGTTCAACGCCTTCGCGCGTCGCCAGCGAGGAATGCTCGAAATCGCGGTGCACATGCCTCAGCTTCGAGTCGAGGACTGCCGAGACGATCTCCCTGTCGCTGAGCAATTCGATGCTCGGTCGATCGCCGTATGTCTCCCGCAAACCGCGCTCGATGACCAGCGGCGAACCGTGTTGCACCGCGATACTCCAGATCATGTCCTGCACGGCCGGCCCTCGATCGGCCAGTGCGATGCCGCTTCGCTGGAGACCTCTCATGACTGGATCGGCGTGAGTCCTTCGAATGAAGTCGTGCTGATCCGTGCCGAAGTCGGTGTGGTCCCTCGCCACTTCAGCCCACTTCTCGCTGAATGCGGTAGAGCCTGGCGTGAGACCCGCGAAGTACTCTCCAAAACGAGACTGCCTGAGGTAGGCATGTACGGTGCGCGTTTTCGTGGCCATCTGGTGTGTGCCATACGAGACACCACCGTGGTCACCGACGCCACTCGATACCGTACCCGGTCCGGCGTGGCCGCTTTCGTAAAAAGCGGATGTGTCGCCTACGCGCCATCGACGCTGATCCTTCATGATTTATCGTCCTTCATAGTTTTTGAGCATCCGCTCCAGAGCGGTCGCTCTGGCCGCGGTCTGCGTCGTCTCACAGGAAACCGTATTCAGCGTTCCCGCGAGGCCCGCCGGATCGTTGGGGGCGCAAAACGGCGCCTTCTGCCTGAGCCAGGTGCGTTCGTCCTTACGTACTTGCATGCGTTGGTCCTCGGGAGTAACCGAGATCAATCGCTTGTATGCGTCGTTCAATCGGCGATCCTGAAAAGCAAGTTCCTCGTAGCCGCAGTCAGTCATCCACGCAAGACTCGGACCCGCTCGCTCAATGCAGTGGTCATGTTGGGCACGAATACCTATCTCGCTCCCAGATGAATTTGAGGCGGTATAGAGGAGCGACGTACCCTCGAAGATCGATTCCAGCCGAAATGCCCGAAGCGCCGTTCCCCGAACAACGCATTCGTCCGCCAAGCCATGCTGTGACCCATCTGCATCAGACTGGACGGCGCAGGATTCGTCGAGAACCCGGGTCCACGACTCTTGTTCACGCACGAGTCCTTCCGCGCGCTCGACGCCGACTTTCCCGAGAGCGTGACGATAAGCTTTCATCATCCGCGCGTTCTGGAACTCGAGCTCCGGAACCAAGCACTTCTTCGCCCTTCCATCGCGTTCGCCAGCTTCATCAAGGCAATGCATATAGCCGTTGCGCAATCCAATTCGCAGGCCTTCGTCAGGAAGTTCCGACGCGGCAAGTTTCGTAGAGAGAGTCGAGATGGCTACCGCCAAAAGAAGAGCTCCCGCGAACGATGATCCGGGTGCTACGAGTGATGTGCGACCTTTATCCATGTCGATACCTGCCTTCCACGATGCGGCGCGCATCATCGCATGCCTTGATGCGCTTTGGTTTTGAGAACTTTGGACAAAAGCAGGGGCCCTTGCTTCGCACATCGGATTGCATTCAGCTGCACGCCCGACGCGGAACTAGCGATCGGCAGGATGCGTTCGATTGGCGCGTTCCGCGCCCTCCCACGCAATCCGTGCGTGCGCCTGCGCCGAACACTGCAAGCCCAGATGCATGATGGCCGCGATCGCTTCGAGCGATAGCGCGATCCGGCTGCAATCCACCGTGTCGGATTCATGCACGAATTCCGAAAGCACATCCATCAGTCCGCGCGCGTATTGCAACCATTCGGTGGCGTCGTTGAGCAGCTCGTGTACCGAGGCTTCCGAGTCGATGTGGCGGCTGGTGCGGCGAAGCATCCAGCGGTCGTTCGCTTGTGACGTGGTCATTCCTTGAGAAATGCCGCAACCGTTCGAGACGCGGCACGCGCACGAGGCGACGTGCCGCGGATCACAGGACTCGCGGTTTCACCGGCTGCTCTGTGCGAGCGTCGGGCGGCGTGATTGACGACGTAGGTGGGTGCGCGGCCCTGGTTCCGGCCTGACACCCCGGTTCTTCAACCGTTTCTGCGCGTGGCGCGGAAGGCCCGGTCACCGTGTGGGGTGTCGCCGGGGGGATCCGGCGGGCGTGCGTGTACCGTATGATCGTGGGTAGCCACTGATCAACTCCTCGATAGTTGGTTGTGGTCAGCGGGGCGGGAGTGTTACAGCACTCCCGCCCCGCGCTATCGCCGCATAAGGTCGGCGATTCGCATGCACGCGATATGTCCGTCGTGCATGCGCGGACAAGCTAGCAAATCAACGCAAGGTTGTCTGTAGGCGCCATGAAAATGTGGTGCGCGTGCATCGTGTGTCCGATGCTTATTATTCGCCCGTCAGCGCACGGTGCCTTCGCTCGCGAGATGGGCAACGAGATAGTCCACCAACGCACGCACCGCCGTTCGTGTCGAACGGCCCGCCGGGAAATACGCGTGCACCGGCGCGTCGCGCGTTTTCCAGTCTGCGAGAAGTCGCACCAGTCGCCCATCGGCGAGTTCGTCGCTGCATGCCCAGAGCACGGTCGAGCAGATGCCGATGCCGGCGGTCGCGGCGGCGATCGTGCCTTCGGTTTCGTTGGTGGAGAAGACGGGTTCGAGGTCGGGTTGCACGGTTTCACCATCTTTCTCGAAGAGCCATCCGTTGGGCACGATCGAGGCGGGGCCGCTGATGATGCGATGGTCGGGGAGCTCGGCGGGTGATGTCGGCGTGCCTGCGACCGCGAGGTAAGCGGGTGAGGCCACGATCACGCGCGGCACGAACGCGAGCTGGCGTGCCGTGCCGCCGGAATCGGGGAGTCGGCCGAAACGGATAGCGACGTCGACGGCGTCGCGCACGAGATCCTGGCGGCGGTCTTCGAGCGCCATCTGCAGCTGCAAGTGCGGGTGCTGGGCGAGGAAGGGCGCGAGGCACGGGATGATCTTGCGCAGCGCGGCCGCGGTCGAGGTGCTGACGCGAATCACGCCGCGCAGTTCGTCGCCTTCGCGTACCGAGAGCTCGGCCTCGTCGAGCGCGAGCAGGATGGGGTCGACGCGTGAAAGAAAGGCGGCGCCCACTTCGGTGGGGACGACGGCGCGTGTGGTGCGTAGCAGGAGTCGTTGGCCGAGCTCGGCTTCGAGTTCGGCGATCATCCGGGATGCCTGGGATTGCGACATGCCGCAGTCCTTCGCCGCCGCCGAGAAGCTTCCCAGGCGGGCTACACGAGTGAAGAGGCGGAGGGTGGGGAAGTCTCTGGTGCGGTCGCCCATGGCGTGGTCCGGGTCCGGGTGGCTTTGTTTGGTGGGAGCCAGCCTGCTGGCGATGGGTGCTCGCGGCAAGCACCCATCGCCAGCAGGCTGGCTCCCACCAGGGTGTCGTTCCGTCCAGCATACGCCCGATAACTGTTAGTACCGGGATGCATAGGCCTGTGCCTTGATCGGGGTGGTTCGCGACTTAAAAGTATACGCGTCATTCAAAGCCCAGAGGTGTACCGTGTCCGCTGTTGTCGATGTTCCCTCTGCCGCCCCCGCGCGGCGTATCGGTTCGCGCAAGCTCCTGGTGGGCGGGGTCGTCGCGTTGGGCCTGATCGCCTATGGCGTGCACTGGTGGGTCGACGGCCGCTTCGTTCAGGCCACCGATGACGCCTACGTGGGCGGAGACGTGACCGTGGTGGGTTCCAAGGTGCCCGGGTACATCGAGAAGATTCTGGTCACGGACAACCAGCTCGTGCGCAAGGGCGACCTTCTGGTGCAGATCGACGACCGCGACTACCGCGCTGCGGTCGCGCGTGCCGAGGCGGCTGTCGCGGCGCAGGAGGCGGGCCTGCACAATCTCGATGCCACCGCCGAACTTCAGAAGAGCGTCATCGCGGAGGCCCTGGCGGGTGTGTCGGCCGCCGGTGCCGAGGCGACGCGCGCGCGGCTCGACGATGCGCGTTACACCGAGCTTTCCGGCCGGTCCGCCGTGTCGGTCGAAAGCGCGCAGCGCGCGAAGGCCACGTTCCAGACCGCCCGGGCGGCGAGCGACCGCGCCGCGGCGGCGGCCGCCGCGGCGAGAAGCCAGCTCGACGTGATCGAGTCACAGCGCGGGCAGGTGAGGGCGGCACTCGCCCAGGCGAAGGCCGAACTCGACCTCGCCCGCCTCAATCTTTCCTATACGCAGCTCCGCGCCCCGGTCGACGGGGCCATCGGCAATCGTCGTGCGCGGGTGGGCACGTACGCGAACGCCGCCAGCCAGATGCTGGTGGTGGTGCCGGCACATGGCCTCTGGGTGGACGCGAACTTCAAGGAAGACCAGCTCGCATGGATGAAGGTGGGGCAAGCTGTCGACGTGCGCGCCGACGTGATGCCGGATCGCCATTTCCGTGGCCACATCGCGTCGCTGGCCCCCGCCACCGGCGCCCAGTTCAGCGTGCTGCCGCCGGAAAATGCCACCGGCAACTTTACGAAGATCGTCCAGCGCGTGCCGGTTCGCGTCGTGCTCGAGGGCACCGATGGCGACCTCGGTGTGCTGCGTCCGGGCCTCTCCGTGACCGCGACCATCGACACGAAGCGATGAGCACGCTGGGCCACCTCACACCGAAGCAGAAGCTGCTCGCCTTCGCCACGATGTGCGTGGGCATGTTCATCGCGCTGCTCGATATCCAGATCGTCGCCGCATCGCTGCGCGACATCGGCGGCGGGCTCTCGGCCGGTGCCGACGACACGGCCTGGGTGCAGACGAGCTACCTCATCGCGGAGATCGTCGTCATTCCGCTGTCGGGCTGGCTGTCGCGGGTGTTCTCCACACGCTGGCTTTTCGCCATCTCCGCCGCCGGCTTCACGCTGACGAGCCTGCTCTGCGGGCTGGCGTGGGACATCCAGAGCATGATCGTGTTCCGTGCCGCGCAGGGCTTTCTGGGCGGCTCGATGATTCCGCTGGTCTTCACCACGGCGTTCGTGTTCTTCGAGGGTAAGAAGCGCGTGGTCGCGGCGGCGACGATCGGTGCCCTCGCATCCCTTGCGCCGACGATCGGCCCGGTGCTCGGCGGCTGGATCACCGACCACTTCTCGTGGCAGTGGTTGTTCTTCGTGAACCTCGTGCCCGGCGTGTTCGTGACCGTGGTCGTGCCGATGCTGGTGAAGATCGACGAGCCCGACTTCTCGCTGTTGAAAACGGGCGACTGGCTCGGTATCGCGCTCATCGCCACCTTCCTTGGCTGCCTCGAATACACGCTTGAAGAAGGACCGCGCTGGAACTGGCTGGAAGACGACACGATCCGCGCCACGGCATGGACGGCCGCGATCTCGGGCGCGCTGTTCGTGTGGCGCGGGCTCACTACCGGGCATCCCGTCGTCGACCTGCGCGCGCTCAAGGACCGCAACTTCTTCCTCGGCTGCCTGTTCTCGTTCGTTACCGGTATCGGGCTCTTCAGTACGATCTACCTCACGCCGCTGTTCCTCGGGCGCGTGGAGGGTTACAGCGCGCTGCAGATCGGACAGGCGGTGTTCTCGACCGGCATTTTCCAGATCCTTTCCATTCCCGTGTACGCGATCCTCGCCAACAGGGTGGACCTGCGCTGGCTGCTGATGTTCGGCTTCGCGTTGTTCGCGGTGTCGATGTTCGAGTTCACGCCGATCACGCACGACTGGAGCAGCACGGAATTGCTGTTCCCGCAGGCGTTGCGCGGCATCGCGCAGCAGATGGCCGTGCCACCCGTCGTCACGCTGACACTCGGTTCGCTGCCGCCGTCGCGCCTGAAGCAGGCGTCGGGCCTGTTCAACCTGATGCGTAACCTTGGCGGCGCGATGGGCATCGCCGGGTGTGCGACGGTACTCAACGACCGCACGAACCTTCACTTCCTTCGACTCGCCGAGCACCTCACGCCGGCCAACGAGTCGATGAACGGCTTCCTCTCCGGCATCGATCAGGGCGCCGAGACCTCGACGATGGCGTTGCGCTCCCTCTGGCAGGTGACCTGGCGCGAAGCCCAGACCCTGACTTACAGCGATGCCTTCTTCTCCATCATGGTTTGCTTCGTCATCGCGACGGTCCTCGTGCCGCTGATGCACAAGGTTGCACCCCCGAAAGGACCTTCCGCCGATGCGCACTAAGCTTCTGCCCGTTCTTGCCGTGCTCGCCCTTGCCGGATGCACCGTCGGCCCCGACTACGTCAAACCGAACCTCGCCGCGGCAAACGCCTTCCACGCGCAGCCGGCGCTCGATGCGCGCACCGCATCGCGGGCGCCGCCGCTGGAGGCCTGGTGGACGGGGTTCGACGATCCGGAACTCGTCACCATCGTTTCGCGCGTGCTGAGTGAGAACCTCGACCTCGCGGCATCGTCGGCGCGCGTGGAACAGGCGCGTGCCGTGGTGGAGCGCTCGCGTGCCGAAAGGCTGCCACAGGGTTCGCTCGATGGATCCCTGGCCCGCTCGCGCCAGTCGGAACGCTCGCCGGTCGGGAAGATCGCGTCGCACCTGCCGGGTTACGAGCGCGACCAGACCTTCGAGCAGATCGGGGCGGGTGCGAGCTGGGAACTGGATCTCGCCGGCGGCCTGCGCCGGGGCGAAGAGGCCGCCGGTGCGGAGTTCGCCGCGGCGGAAGCCACGCATGCGGGCGTGCGGGTGTCGCTCGCCGCCGAAGCCGCCGATGCGTACTTCAGGGTGCGCGGCGCACAGGCGCGCATTGCGATCGCCGAAGACCAGATCCGGAACGAGCAAGGCCTCGTGGAGCTCGTGCGCCTGCGCACCACGCATGGGCTCGGTGCCGCGCGGGAAGTCGCGCAGTCGGAGGCGTTGCTGCTTCAGGCGCAGGCCAGCGTGCCGCCGCTCAAGGCCGAACTCGCGGTGCAACTCAATCGTCTCGACGTGTTGATGGGTGTCGCCCCGGGCACCTATGCCGCGGAGATCGCGGGTGCGGGCCGCGCATTCAGCGTGCCGACCATCGATGCCGCGGGTGGCCCGGCGTCGCTGCTGCGTCGCCGCCCCGACGTGATCGCGGCGGAGCGCACGCTGGCGGCGAGCAACGCCCGGATCGGCGTGGCACTCGCGGAGTATTATCCATCGGTGTCGCTCTCGTCGTTGCTCGGCTTCGCCTCGCTCGACTCGGGCAAGCTGCTCACGGGGTCGGCGTTCCAGCCGCAGGCGGCGCTCGGTCTTCACTGGCGCCTGTTCGACTTCGGTCGCGTGGACGCCGAGGTGAAGCAGGCTCGCGGTGCGAATGCGGAGGCGCTCGCGCGTTACCGCCAATCGATGCTTCGCGCCACGGAAGACGTGGAGAACGCCATCGTGTCGCTCACGCAGCTCGAAGCCCAGCACCGGATCCTCGTCGATGAGGTCGACGCGCACGTACGTGCACGCGATGCCGCCCAGGATGCCTATAAAGGCGGCGCCGTGAGCCTCATCGAGGTGCTCGAAGAAGATCGCCAGCTGTTCGCGGCACGCGATCTGCAGGCGCGGGTGCACACCGACGACGCGCGCTCCGCCGTTGCGGCCTTCCGGGCGCTCGGGGGCGGATGGGATGCGCCTGATGCGAGCGACGTCGCGAGCGCGAGCCATTTTTGAGGGTTGCACCTGGACGACCGCATTCGCGTAGAGTGTGTCGACCCAAACGGAAGCCTCGTCATGACTCGTCTCGCGAAAGCCATGCTCGTCGTTGCCCTTGCCGGTGCCGTGCCGATGTCGTCGGCTGCGACCGGCGGTGAGTCGCCAGTGCTCGGCACCTGGGCACTCGATACGTCGCGCCTGCCGATGCCGCTCGATCAGCGGCCGAAAAGCGTGCAGTTTGCATTTGCCGACGTGGGAGGCGACAAGCTGAGCACGCACGTCGACATCGTGTATTCGCCCGGGCAGGAGGTGCACTCTGTATCGTCGACAGCGCTCGACGGAACATATGCCGTCATCGATAACAGCCCCGAGGCCGATCACATCTCGCTGACGCGCCCCGCACCCAACGTGCTCGTCATGGCGCTACAGCAGAACGGCGTGCTCGTGTCGACGCGCATCTATTCCGCACTGCCGGACGGCCGCCACATGGTCGAGACGGTGGTCTACCCCGGCAACGACGGCCGGATCATGCGAACGAACTACTTCGCGCGCGTGCGGTAGTCCGCTTCGAGACGATCGAGAAAGCCGAAGAGCTTCTCGTTCATCGCGGTGTAGTCGTTGGCACGAAGCGCATCGGGCTGCTGCACGTAGGGCCGATCGCGCAGGCGAGGAAATTCAGCTTCCGACGCGGCGATGAGCAGCTCGACCACGTCCGGCGTCAGTTCCATGTGACACTGGAAGCCGTACACCAGCGGCGCGTACTCGACGATCTGACGCGGGCAGCCGGGGCTGTATGCGATGACGGTGGCTTCCGGCGTGAGGCCGGGCATGTCGTTGTGCCAGTGGCCCACATCGAGCGTTTCGCCGAAAGGGGCGAACTTCGGATGGGAGAGGCCAGCGGGGGTGAGGGCGATCGGAAATTTGCCGATCTCTGTCTCCGGGCTTTTCTCGAAGGAACCGCCGAGTGCGTCGCCGATCAGCTGCGCGCCGAGGCAGACGCCGATCACCGCGCGGCCGGCTTCCACGCATCGACGGATCAGCGCGCGTTCGGCGACCGAGTCGAAGTGCGGGCATTCCTCCAGCGTGGTGTCGGGGCCTTGCGGGCCGCCCATCACGATCAGGAGGTCGATGGCGTCGGGCGAAGCGGGGAGCGGCTCGCCGAGGTAGACGCGCGAGTAGCTGACTTCGTGGCCGTGCGTTCTGGCCCAGGTTTCGTAAGCGCCGGGGGCTTCGAACGATTCGTGGACGACGAAGTGGACTTTCATGCGGGTTCCGGCGGGTATGGTGCGACTGACCAGACATGATACCGGCAACGGACGGGAGCCGCTGTTGTTCTCATGTGGGAAGCGCGCTTGCGCGCGATGCGTGCTCGTCGCGAGCACCCATCGCGCGCGAGCGCGCTTCCCGCAGGAAGAGCCTGCCTGCGCTCAATCCCAGTGCGGAGCCAGGCCGCCCGGGTTCACTTCGCGGCCGTTGCGCTCCAGCGCGGCGATAGCCGCCATGTCGTCGTTGTCCAGCGGCAGATCCCGTGCGAGCAGGTTGCTTGCGAGGTTCTCGCGCCTGGTCGACGACGGGATGACCGCGTAGCCGAGCTGCAGGGCCCAGGCGAGGGCGACCTGCGCGACGGTGGCCTGGTGCTTGTCGGCGATTCTCTGGAGCACCGGGTCCTTCAGCACCTTGCCGTAAGCGAGGGTCATGTACGAGGTGACGGTGATGTCCTGCTCTTTCAGGAACGCCGTGAGCTTCGCGTTCTGCAGGTACGGGCTCAGCTCGATCTGATTGGTGGCGATCTCGCCTTTGCCGACGACGGCGATGGCCTCTCGCGTGAGGTCGATGTTGAAGTTCGAAATACCGATCTGACGAGTGAGGCCTGCGGCCTTCGCTTCGGCGAGGGCTTCCATGAACTCGGGAAGCTCGACCCCGTTGCCCGGCGCGGGCCAGTGGATCAGCGTGAGGTCCACGTAATCGGTGCGCAGCTTTTCCAGGCTCTCGCGCAGGCTGGGCGCCAGCCGATCGCGGCCATAGTTGTCGGTCCAGATCTTCGTGGTGACGAAAAGGTCGTCGCGACGAATGCCGCTGTCCGCGATGGCCTTGCCGACATCGGCCTCATTGCCGTAGATCTGCGCGGTGTCGACGGCGCGGTAGCCGAGTTCGAGCGCGGCGGTGACGGAGTCGATGACGGTCTGGCCGGTGAGGCGGAAGGTACCGACGCCGAAGGTGGGGAGGGTCATGGCAGGTGTTCCTCGCTATCGGGTAGAGGATCATTCTGATCCATGCGGGCCACCGGATTAACCGGGCGAGTGGCGAAATACTTTGTCTTCGGAGTGAAGAATCGTTAATCGCCGCCAAGCCGCGTCTTCATGAAATCGATGAAACGCTGCGCGCGTGCGGGAATGAGGCGGGTTTCCGTCATGGCGTATACCGGCACGGGCATGCCGCTCCATTCGGGCAGAACGCGTTCCAGCAGGCCACGCCCGACCTCGTCTGCCACGAACTCTTCGGGCATCAGCACGATGCCGGTGCCGAGGGTGGCGAGACGCCGGATCATGCCCATGCTGTTGACGTTGAAGCGGCCGGAAACGGGAAGATCCACGGTCTTCGGCCCCTTGCGCAGCTTCCAGCCGACGTTGCGCATGACATCGAAGCATTGGTGTTCGAGCAGGTCGCCGGGCTCCCGCGGCGTGCCTGCGCGCGCAAGGTAGGCGGGCGATGCATACGTATAGGGAACCAGCGTCGTCAGTTTCCGCGCCACGAGGCCCGAGTCGCCCGATTCGCCCATGCGGATGGCGATGTCGTACGGCTCCGTCACCAGGTCGACGCGCCGCGGCGTCAGGTCGAAATCGAACGTCAGGCCGGGAAACTCGTGGGCGAATTCCACGATGAGCGGCGCGAGATACGTCACGGCGAAGTCGACGGACAACGAGACGCGAAGCACGCCGGAGGGCTTGGCGACCATGTCGTCGAGCTGTTCGTGGGCGAGGCGCGCCTCGTCGACGATGCGCTTGCAGCGCTCGTAATACAGATGGCCGGCTTCGGTGAGTTCGATCTTGCGCGTGGTCCGCCGCAACAGGCGCAGCCCGATCGCTTTCTCGAGTTCGGTGATCCGGCGCGAGAGGGTCGAATTGGGGATGCCGATCGCCTCCGACGCCTTTCGAAAGCCCCTGGCTTTCACGACTTCGACGAACAGCGCCATGTCATGCAGGTAATCGTCCAAGAATTGCCCCATTGATGGATCAATTTGATCCAAATTACCATATTTATTCCATTGAGGAAGCGCCACATGATGTCTTCAAGCCCACCGGAAATGGTCCGCCGGGCACTCATCGAAGACACAGGACGACGCTATGAACACCTTGTTCGACACCGCCCGTCTGGGCCGTCATACCCTTTCCAACCGCGTCGCCATGGCGCCCATGACCCGCTCGCGCGCGCTGCCCGATGGCGTACCCGGTCCGCTTTCCGCCACGTATTACGCACAGCGGGCCAGCGTGGGCCTGGTGGTTACCGAAGGTACCCAGCCGTCGGACGACGGGCAGGGCTACCTGACCACCCCGGGCATCTACACCGATGCGCACGTCGCCGGCTGGAAGCCCACCATCGATGCCGTGCACGCGCAGGGCAGCCGGATCTTCGTGCAGCTGATGCACGTGGGCCGCATGTCGCATCCCGACAATACGCCTCACCATCGCACGCCGGTCGCGCCGTCGGCGATCGCGCCGGGCGATGCCATGTTCACGATGTCGGGCATGCAGGACATCCCGGTGCCGCGCGCGCTGAGCACCGAAGAAGTGCGGCAGACGGTGGACGACTTCCGCCATGCCGCGCGCCGCGCCATCGAGGCGGGCGCCGATGGTGTCGAGATCCATGGAGCGAACGGATATCTGGTGCAGCAGTTCCTCGCGACCAGCGCTAATCACCGCATCGATGGCTACGGCGGGCCGATCGAGAACCGCGCGCGCTTTGCGATCGAGGTCGCACGCGCCATCGCGGATGAAATCGGTGCGGAGCGCACCGCGATCCGACTTTCGCCCGGTGTCACGCTGGGTGGTATCGACGAAGGCCCGGAGTCGCGCGATCTCTATCGGTATCTCGTGGCCGAGCTGGCGAAGCTCGACCTCGCGTATCTGCACCTGATGCATCTGGGCGACGACGATCTCCTCCGCACGATTCGTGGCCTCTGGCCGAACACGCTCGTCGTGAATCGCCCGGGCCGTACCCGCGACGCCTTCGGCTCCGATGTCGCACAGGGTCTCGCAGACGTCGAGTCGTATGCGCAGGCCGTTCTCGCGAATCCCGATTTTGTCGAACGCATCCGTCGTGGGGCGGCACTGAACGATCCGCGTCGCGAGTTCTTCTACGGTGGCGCGGCCGAAGGCTACACAGACTATCCGACCTTGTCGGAAACGGTGCCGGCCTGAGTCGCTAAGCCGTCGGCGCGATGGCGAACACGTCGACGGTTTCCCAATGGCCGTCTTCGTGTTCGATGCGGAGCCTTACCGGGACGCCTTGCCGCCGATGCAACGTCCCGGCGAGTTCGAGAGCGAACGCCCTGGCTTCTTCCCCTGTACCGGACCGGTGTACTTCCTTGTGCTCCTGAAGCACCGCGAAAGGCTCCCGTCCGCTGCCCGCCTGCGGGAGGTACAGGCTGATGGTGTTGCCGAGGTCCCGGGCTTCCATCCGGTCACCTCTCCGGAAACGCGGGGCCGCGGCGCAGACGAATCGGGCCCTGGTCCACATCGGCAGGATCGATCGTCGCGGAACCTTGCGTGATCACGATGCCGCGCGACCGGGCGAGCACCGCTGCTTCGTCGCGGACCGGTTGCATGAGCGCACGCCAGGCGGCCTCGTCGTCGCCCAGCGCGCGTGCGACATCCGACGGACAGATCGAGGCGTCGGGCGCCCTCTGGCGAAGCAGTCTGTAGATGGTGCCGGCGATATCCATGGCGCGAGCCTACCTGCCGCCTTGTGAGCGGCCCGTCGCCGGAGCGACCAGACATGCAAGATTCATCCGAATCGACTAAGAGCGCCGCGACCCGCGCGATAGACTCCGACACGTGACGGCGTCGTCGAGGCAAACCCCGTGCCTTGCCGCCCATGACGAAGAGGATCTATGCATTCCGTTCCCAGTGCCACGCTTGCCACTCCACGTTCGAAAGACGCAACGATGGTGTATGGCTCAGTCGAGATCGAAGGCGTTCGCATCGCCTACCGCGAGGCAGGCTCGCCGGACCGACCGACGATCTTCCTGCTTCATGGTGTCCCGAGCTGGTCGCGCATGTACGACGGGCTGATGCGTCGGCTGGCGCACGCCTATCACCTGGTGGCGCTGGATTATCCGGGCTTTGGTAACAGCGACGCACCGTCGCCGTCGGAGTTTCGCTATACGTTCGATCGCCTCGCGGAGATGGCCGCGCAGTTCGCGGATACGCTCGGCCTCGGGCGCTACGTGCTTTTCATGCAGGATTACGGCGCGCCGGTAGGTATGCGCCTTGCCGAGGCACGGCCCGATGCCGTCGTCGCGACGATCTTCCAGAACGGGAACGTGTACGACGAAGGCCTTGGCCCGATCTGGGCGCGTCGTCGCGCCTATTGGGCCGACCGGCAGTCGCTGGAGGCGGAGGTCATCCGGATGCATCTCTCGGTCGAGGTGACGCGCGGGCGGCATATCGGCAGCGATCCCGATATCGCCGCCTACGACCCGGATCTGTGGATGGATGAAGTCGCGTATCTGAATCGCCCGGGTATCGGTGCGATTCAGGCCGAACTGATCTTCGACTATCAGCACAATTTCCCGATGTATCCGGGTTGGCAGCAATGGCTCCGGTCGCACCAGCGACCCGCGCTCGTGCTATGGGGCAAATACGATCAGGCGTTCATCGAGGAGGGCGCGCAGGCGTTCCGACGCGATCTGCCCGATGCCACGATCACCATCCTCGATGCGGGCCATTTCGCCATGGATACCCGCCTGGATTCGATCGTCGAGGCCGTGTCGGGTTTCATGAAGAACGTCTGATTCCAGAGGGAAGCTCGTCGAAAAGCCGGCGCCTCCGTGGCGCCGGCTTCCTTTCGGTCAGCGGCGCGACGCGCCCGGAAGCTCCTGGGTTCCCGTGTTCCAGATCGGCTTGTCGGCCGCGTCGTAGATGACAAGGTTGCCGTCGTTCTGCAGCAGCAGGCGCGAACCGGGGTTGCCATCCGTATTGGTCGCCCAGACGGCTTTGCCGTCGAAGTCGTACAGAACGAAATTGCCGTTGTGAAGCATCTCGCCTGTGGCGAGGTTCGCGCCCGGCGTATTCGTCACCCAGCGCGGCTTTCCACCATCCACATAGGGCGTATAGAGCGCGAGGTTACCGTCGGCCTGGATCAGCAGCATGAAGCGACGGTCGCACGAGAACGGCGTGTTTCCGCGAGCGATCGTGTCGCCGGCGACCCAGCCGGCGTCGCAACTGGCCTGTGGATGAGGGGCCGCCACCGCGGTGGGCGTCTCGAAGATGCCGAGGTCGATGGCGTCGGCGATCGCCTGGTAGCCGGCCGCGTTCGGATGAACGCCGTCGGGTGTGCCGAAGTACTCGGGCTTCAGCTGCGACGGATGGGCCGGGTCCCGTAGCGCGGCATCCTGATCGATCAGTCCATCGCACGATGGACTCGTACGCAGGAACGCGTTGAGCTGCTGCCGCGTGGCCTCCCTGCCGCCGGTTTCGTTGGTCGGTGTATACGTGGAGCAGAGGTACTTGAGGTGTCGCGAATGCGCCTGATCCATCATCGACTGCGTGGCATCGATGAGCTCCTGCCCGTTCGAGTCACCAAGATCGTTGAAGTCGGTATGCACGACCCAGCGCACGTTCGGCTGGCCAAGCACGTCTCGCTCGTAGCGATGCAGCGTGCCGTCGCCGTAAGGTGCGATGTTGTCGGTAAGCAGGTTGCCGCCGGAGATGCCCTGGTTGAGCACGCCGATCTGCAGGCCTTTTCCCGCCAGCCTTCGCGACAGATCGTTCGTCCAGCGACGGTTCTGGTCGAAGCCGGAGTTCTCGCCGTTGGTGATCGACGTGCCGATGGCCGCGATGCTGCCGAGGGCGTCGGGGTTCTGCACGTCGAGACCCGTGAGGTAGAAGTACTGCAGGGGGAAGGTCGGTTTGCTGAAGGCCGGCTTGGCGCTCACGTCGCCCTTCGCCAGCTGCATGTCCTGCTCGGTGAAAGGATGGATGGTGTACGTCTTTGGCGTCGCCTGTGGAAAATACGTGCTCACCGCAAGATAGCCGTTGGCAGGCACCGTGATGGCGACGGGATCGCTGACGATCGACTGGCCGGGTTCGATGACGACGTTGGCCAGGCCACCGAAGGTCACGGCGACGTCGGAACCCGCCACGATGTTGCCATTCGCATCGGGGCGTCCGATGTGCACGTCCGCCAGTGTCAGGGGCGTTTCGCCGTACTGGTTGGAGAAGTGCAGGCGTGCCGACTCACCACCGACCGAGGTGTAGAGGTATTGCCTCAGCGTCTGTTTCGCGAGAGAGACAGGCAGCTCCGAGAAGTCGGCACGCGTCGGACCGAGCGGCGCGACGGCCCAGGATCCCGTCCAGGGCAGGCCGTCACGGGCCTGTGCATTCGCGCCGAGCGTGGCCGAGAGGAGGCAGGCCGTGAGTAATCCGTAGTGCAGCTTGCGCATATCCGTTTCCTTTAGTGAGGTGCGAGGCGACGCGACGATGCGCCATGTGCGTTGCACCCCCATCACTCGATGGAGTGATACGGACCGGAATTCGGATGTCACTCTTCAGCGCCGTGATGCGGCGCACGCTTGTCGTTTCGCGTGAAACGGATCGTGTGAATGCGGCGTCGCGTATTGCATGTCACGAATGAAATGCTGCGTTTCGACGTACGCAAGGTACATGGCACTATCGAAGCAGTGGGTCGTCGCGCAGCGTCTGCGTGGCGAGGTCGACGAACGCGCGCACCTTGCGTGCCGCGTGGCGCCCCTCGTGATGCATGACGTGGATGGGCAGCTGGAGCGACTCGTGATCCTGCAGCACTTCCACGAGCCGGCCCGACGCGAGCTGATCGGCCACCATGTAGGACACCACGCGCGTGATGCCGAAGCCGTTCACCGCGGCATCGATGGCCGCCTCGTTGCTCGATACCGTCAGCCGCGGCCGGATCCGTACCAGCGTCGTATGCTCACCCAGGGTGAATCGCCAGTCGACGGACGGCGTGATGCCGGCGGCGACGACGATCGTGTGATCGGCCAGATCGCCAGGGGTCACGGGTGCACCGCGTTGCTTCACGTAGCAGGGCGACGCGCAGACCACGCGGCGCACGTGGCCGACACGCGCGGCGTGATAACCCGAATCATGCAACTGGCCAATACGCACCGCGACGTCGACGCCTTCTTCCACCATGTTGACGATGCGATCGATATAGCGGCACTCGACTTCCGTGTCCGGAAACCGCCGCAGGTATTCGGTGACGATGGGCGCTACGCGCATGGGGCCGAAGAGGCTCGACGACGTGATCACCAGACGCCCGCGCACGGCACCGTGCGAGCCCGACGCGGCTTCTTCCGATTCGTTCACGTCCATGAGGATGCGCCGACAGTCGGCGGCATAACGCTCACCGACCTCGGTCACCCTGACAACACGCGTGGTGCGTGTCAGCAGACGGACGCCCATGGCGGATTCGAGTTCCGATACCGCCCGGGTGACCATGGGCGGAGAAATCTCCATGCGGCGGGCTGCCGCCGCGAAACTACCTTCCTCGACGACCGCGAGGAATATCGACATTGCGTGTAATCGATCCATATTATTTCATTTCGTGAACTATTAAGTCGTGGCGACTCTGTCCACTACGTATATGTCGCGAGTATTTGCGGTGTCTAGACCGGTTGATGCCTCGCGGGAACCAATGCGGTTTTTGTCCTAAAAGAAGCTGTCGCGTCAGCTTGCGGATAATTCGGTGAGCTGGTCGCGCAGGCGCGGCACCGCGAAGTCGATGAAGCGACGCATCTTCACGGGCATCTGACCGCGCGATGCATGCAAGAGGTGCACGGGAACGGGATGTGGCTCGAATGCATCGAGCACGATACGCAGCGCGCCGGAAGCGAGGGCGTCGGCGACGTGATAGTGGAGGAGCCGCACCACGCCGACACCCGCGACGGCCGCCTGTGCGGCGGCCTCGGTGGTCGTCACCTGGAGACGGTGCGTGACCGAAACATCCACGGTGTCCTCGTTCTTTCCACTGCGGAACCGCCAGCCCGTGGAGAGCATGGGCGTCTCGACCGCGATGGCGGGCAGTCGGGCGAGATCTTCGGGCGAGCGTGGGGTGCCACGTCCATTGAGAACGTCCGGACTCGCGCAGACCACCGTGCGCATGCGCCCGACCTCGGTCGCGATCATCGTGCTGTCGGGCAGCCGACCGATACGCACCGCCATGTCCACATGCGCGTCGACGAGGTCGATGTTCCTGTCGGCGAGAACGAGCCGCACGCGGATGTCGGGATACATCGCGAGGAAGTCGGTTACCACGGGCAGCACGTACCGTCGTCCAAAATGCACGGGGGCGGTGATCACCAGTTCGCCCTTCGGTGTCCTGTATTCGCCGGCCGCCTCGCGCTCGGCGTCGTCGACCTGCTCGAGAATGCGGCGGGCGGCATCGACGAAGTTGACGCCGGCGTCCGTGAGCGTGAGTTTCCGCGTGGTGCGTGCGAGAAGGCGCGTGCCTAGCCGGGTCTCGAGATCGGTCACCTTGCGGGTCAACGTCGGCACCGGAACGTTGAGACGTCGGGCAGCCGCCGAGAGGCTTCCGCATTCCGCGACGGCCACGAGCATCGACATGGATTCAAGGCGATCCACTGATTTTCTCGTTTTCCGGAGAGATGATTATCGATACTAGCGGATTATCACCGGGCGATGGCGCGATCAGAATGCCCTCCAGCAGCCAATTCCGGCTCTTTTCGCTACCTGGAGAATCATCATGTCTCGTATCTCAATCCCATCGCTCGACACCGTTCCGGATGCCTCGCGCCCGACGCTCGACGCCATCAACAAGCAGCTCGGCGTGGTGCCGAACATCTTCCGGCTCGCTGCCAACAGCCCGACGGCACTCGCCGCCCTCACCGGCCTGCAGGGCACCCTCGGCAAGACATTCGATGTGAAGACCCGTGAGCGCATCGCGCTGGCCGTCGCAGAGGTGAATGGTTGCGATTACTGCCTCTCGGCACATACGTACATCGGCCTCAACATGGCGAAGATCAGCCCGGAAGAAATCTCGCTCAACCGGAAGGGTGCTTCCAGCGACGCCAAAGCCAACGCCGCCGTGAAGTTCGCCGCCAAGGTCGCCGAGGCGCGCGGCCGCGTGACGGACGCCGATCTGGCGGACGTGCGTTCGGCCGGCTACGACGATGCGCAGATTGTCGAACTCGTCGCCCTCGTGGCGGAGAACTGCTTCACCAACTTCCTCAACGAAGTGGCGAAGACCGATATCGACTTTCCGGTCGTCCGGGCGGGCGAAGCTGCGTGAAGAAACGCGGTGCGAACGGTTCCCGGGCCGTTCGCGTCACGATCATGGCGCGCCGCCTCCGGCATCGGGGGCGGCTTGCGTCAGGCGCCGCCACACGAGAGGCGTCGTGTTGGCCCGCTTGGCGAAGACACGCGTGAAATGCGCCTGGTCGGCGAAGCCGCACGAGAAAGCGATGTCGCAGAGGGGCAGGCGGGTATGGGTGAGGAGTTCTTTTGCCTTCTCGACCCGTTGTTCCACGAGCCATTGATAGGTGCTCAACCCCGTCGTTTTCTTGAAGAGGCGGCTGAAGTGGCCTGTCGACAGGCCGCACGATGCCGAGACGTCCCGGATGCAGACGCGCTCGCCGAGTCGGGAGCGCATGAGATCGGTCGCCTTGCGGATTTCCCATGGGGCCAGTGTCTCGTTGCGGTCCCGGGGATCGGCGGAGAACAGGGCGCATGTACAGCACAGGTAAGAAACGAAGGCCCTGACCATGTGCGAGAGGACATCCGCGACGGAGGATGCGCCGAGCGACGACGTGGCGACGATGGCCGCCGCGATTTCCGCCAGGGTCACGTCGTTCCGGCGTGCACGCATTCGCGTGTGATCGAAGCCGATCAGGCGCGTGGCCGGCGGCGCGTAGAGGTGGGTGGCGATTTTCTCGCTGAACCACACGCAGAACAGCCGGAGCGGCACGCCCAGCGTGTCGACCGTCCACGTCGCATCGGCGTCGAGGATATGCACTTGCTGCGACGTTTCGGCCCCGTCGGCAGCCGGCCTGCCCTGGCCCGTCAGCGCGTAACGGGCATTGCCGTCGACCGCGATGAGCGCAAGGAAGCCGCCCGGTTGCTGGCATGGCGAGAGGCGGATGGCGCCTTTCTCCATCCGGTGAACTTCCGCATGGCAGCTCATGCCATCCGACAGGCGGACGAGCCAGCGATGTCCAGACAAAGCCTTCCCACGGACCAGCGACATCGGGTCCATCGACGCGTAACTCATGACGATCCTCACCCTCGGTAGCGACAAACGACCGGTTCGCAGCGCAAAGGCGACCCCGCCGTTCACGAATCGATAATAAGTTGCGGTTCGCTTGACCATCTATCCGCGAGGAAGTAACGGACCATTTCACCGTATGAAGGAAGGTGATTCGCCCGCGATTCGTCAATTTTGGCGGGTGACGCCAAGCCACCGCCATGCGTTGGTCGTATGGTGCGGCCCATGTCGACAAGCCAGGAAGAATCACCATGAACCGCATCGCGCAAGACATCATCGACGCCCATGGCGGGCTCGACGCGTGGCGAAAGTATCGCTTCGTCAGCGCCAGGCTCGATCAGGCCGGCGCGCTCTGGGGGCTGAAAGGCAAGGGCGGTATCCTCGATCACACGAAGGTCACCGTTGCCACCGATGCGCAATGGGCCTCGCATTCGCCGTTCGGAGATATCGCCGCGCGCAGCGACTTCGTCACCGGGCATATCGCGCTGCTCGACAGCGACGACCATGTACTGACCGCCCTCGATGCACCGCGGGCATCCTTCGCGGGGCACACGCTGGAAACGCCGTGGACCGACCTGCAGCTCGCGTTCTTCGCAGGGTGCGCCATGTGGACGTACCTCAACACGCCGTTCGTCCTCGCCTGGAAGGGCGTCGAGTGCGACGACGCGGGTTCATGGGAGGAAGACGGCGAGACGTGGCGGAAGGTCAACGTGCATTATCCCGAGTCGCTGGAGGTCTTCAGCAAGGCCCAGGCGATCTATGTCGGGCCGGATAATCTGGTGCGCCGCCTCGACTACGACGTAGAGATCGCGGGCAACACACCCGGCGCGCACTACGTCTTCGACTATGTCACGGTATCGGGTATCCGGTTTCCGACGAAACGACGGATCTATCCGCGTCAGCCGGACGGTCGGCGCATGGCGGAACCGCTGGTGGTGTCGATCGATCTGTCGAACATCCGGATGGATTGAGAACGGAATGCGCCCGGCGGCGAAAGGGTGCCTTTCCTGCGGCGATATAGATGGGCGGCGGCGTTGTCTCTACCATGCCGTCGCGCCGGAATCGCCGCTGGATCGCGCGCCGGCATTCCTCCCTGTCTGGTGTGCATCCCATGAACAATCTCCTTATCGCCGCCGCGATGTCGGCGGCGCTTTTCGTTGGCACGAGCGTGAATGCCAAAGCCGTCGATGCGCCCCTGTCGCCGGGCGAGCACGACGTCGTGATCGACGGCACGAGGATCCACTACGAGGTGGCCGGCCACGGTCCGCTGCTTGTCGTGCAGGCACCTGGCTGGGGCATCGGGTCGAGCTATCTTCGCAAGGGTCTCAAGCCACTCGAAGCGACGCGAACGGTCTTGACCTACGATCCGCGCAACAGCGGAAAGTCCGTGCGCGTGGCCGCGCCGCAGCGACTCAATACCTCCGACATGGCGGACGACCTCGAGCATCTCCGGGCAGCCTGGAAGCTGGAAAAGATCGACGTGCTCGGTCACTCGCACGGCGGCGCCATTGCCCTGGCCTATGCGGAACGCTACCCGGACCGCGTACGCAAGCTCGTGCTCGTCGGCGGCCAGATGATCGGCTATTCGTCCGGCGCAGAAAGCAAGGCCATCGGCGAGGCGCAGAAACGCGACCCCGCCTTCGCGGCCGCCTATACCGGTCCCTCCGGCCCGCAGGATAACGACGATCAGCTCACCGCCGAATTCCGTCGTACGTTCATCGTCTATCTGCACAACCCCGCGAGGGATGCCAGCGCGGTGGCGAAAACGTTGCCCGAGACCATGGTGGCTTCGTCGCTGGGCGCGGAGCAGATCGTGGACGGTACGCCTCAGCTGCATCAGGTGGAGGACCTGCACCGTGTCAAGGCGAGCACGCTGGTCATCGTCGGCCGCTACGACATCGCGTGCCCTCCGGGTGTTTCAAAGAAGATGCACGAAGGCATCGCCGGCTCGCGCATGAAGGTACTCGAAGACTCCGGGCACTTTCCGTGGGCGGAAGAGCCGGATGCGTTCTTCGGGAGCGTCACGTCGTTTCTGTCGGAATAAGCGTTGACGAAAGGCGCTTCCGGGGTCAGGAATTTCATGCCCGGTCGCGTCTTTCGACAATACCCGCTGGCGATCGCGTCCGATGATGGCGTGCGGGCCGTTCCGCGCCCCGGGGAGAAACTTCATGACCGTTGCATCCGTATGTAAACCTTCGCTGGTCGCCGCGGCGATCGTCTTCGCCATGGCGGCATCGTCGGTGCAGGCCGCCGACAAGCCCGTCAGCCCCGTCATCAAGATCAACGAGGCGGCGGCGACGGCGCCCATCGAGAAAACGCCGCTGCGCGGCCCGCTCACGATGCTCTCGGGCTCGGGCGGCAACATCACCGTGCTGACCGGCAAGGACGGCAAGCTGCTCGTCGATGCGGGTATCGGTGTGTCGCGGCCGCGTGTCGAGGCCGCACTGAAGTCCATCAGCGCGGCGCCGCTGAAGTACGTGATCAACACGCATTATCACTGGGACCACACCGACGGTAACCCTTGGGTGCACGAAGACGGCGCGACGATCGTCGCGACCGCCGGTACGGTGAAGCGCGTTTCCACCACCACCCGCGTGGACGACTGGGATTACACGTTCAAGCCGATGGCGAAGGGCGGTATTCCCACGGAAATCGTGACGGCGAACAAGACGTATCACTTCGACGGCCAGACGGTCGAAGTGCGCCTGCTCGATCCGTCGCACACCGACACCGATCTGTACGTGGTGTTCAAGGAAGCGAACGTCGCCTCGCTGGGCGATCTCTTCTGGAACGGCGTGTATCCGTTCATCGACAACGAGAACGGTGGCGGCATCGACGGCATGATCAAGGCCGACGATGCGATCCTCGCCCAGCTGGACGACAAGGTCGTCATCGTTCCGGGCCACGGTCCGGTCGGCACCAGGAAGGATCTTCAGGCGTTTCGCGACATGCTCGCGGGTATCCGCGACAACGTGGCGGCGCTGAAAAAACAGGGCAAGTCGCGCGACGAAGTGATCGCCGCGAAGCCCACCGCGAAGTACGACGCCGTCTACGGCCACTTCGTGATCGATCCGGACTTCTTCACGCGTATCGTCTACGACGGCCTGAAGTAACCGAAAAACCGGTGGGAGCCAGCGGACTGGCTCCCACCGTTCCAGGCCCCTAGTGCGCGATGTCCGCGCGCACGTGATACACGCGGCCACCCCAGCCATCGTTGGGGAACGCATCCGACACCCTCAGGTACACCGGCTTCGAGCCATCCGCCGCCGAGCCGAGGTACGGCGTGAGGTCGATCGTCTGGTCACCCTTGTTCGAACCGTCGGTGATCGGGCGCTCTTCCTTCAGAACCGTGGTCCAGTGTGCGTTGTCCTGGCTGGCTTCGACGACGTACTCGGCGTCGATGGTCAGCGTGACGTGCGCAGCCGTCGTATCGGCGGGGAAGGGGAAGCGATAGGTGAAGTGCGCGTTGCCATCGGCGAAACGGTTCTGCACGCCATTGCTCTGTGAACGATCGGCATCGAAAAGCCACGGATTTTCGTCCACGGTACCGGTGTCGAAATCGATGGTGTGCGCGACGAGCACGTCAGCCTGCGTGGTGAAGCGCAACAGGCCGGCGTTGAGGCTCGCCGTGACGAGGTGATGGCCATCGGTGGCGAGGCTGGGAACGGTGACCTTCAACGGGATGCTGCCCCGGACCGGCTCCGCGTTACCACGAGGCTGCAAGGGAAGGATGGACGTGCGCGGCGTGATCTTCCAGCCGGCCGGCGCATCCGCGGATGCGAGCGTGAGCAACGGAAAGAATCCGGTGGCGGACGCTTCGAGCGACATGGGGATGGTGGTGTTGCCCGACGCCGAAGGCATGACGACGGGCTGCGCCGGTGACATCGTCGCCGCCAGCGACGTGAGCGGCGGCAGCTGGGGTACGTCGCCGATCAGCGCGCTGAGTGCGCTCGCCTGCGTGCGCCAGTCGAACACGTTGGGGTGCTCGTCGTAGGTGGCACCGGACCAGCGCGTGCCAAGACGATTCGCCGCGTCGCGGTCGTTGGCCCAGAGGCCGTCGGCCTGTTTACCGAGGAAGTCGGCATAACCCCGATCGCGCGTCGTGTCGACGAGATCGGTCCAGTAACGCATGAAGATGCCCTTGAACTGCTTGCCGTTGTCGTCGCAGCTCTGGTCCGAGGCGTCGCAACGTTCGGTCAGCGTGCCGTCGGTGACGAGACCCTTCGGACCGATGGCGGCATCGGCGAGCCGGCGCACGCTGCTCAGGATCTGCGGATCGCGGGTGGCGCGGAAGAGTTCCAGGCCGGCACCGATCGCGAGGCCCTGGTTGTAACTCCACACGTTCTGGCCGTTGTTCGTGCAGGCCTGGGTGATGCCGTCGTTGACGAGGCCGTCGGCATTCACCATGCCGCTGTTCTGGAACCATGTCCATGCGGTGCGGGAGCGTTGCAGCCACAGCGTGTCGCCGTGAATGCGGTTATGCAGTTCGGCGGTGAGGCGGATCCACAGCCCGTTGGTCACCGCGTTCTTGTAGGTGCGCTCGCCGTCCCACCACACGCCGCCACCGCAGGTGCTCGTGTCCCAGTAGCCATTGACGTAGTTGGCGATGGTCACCGCCATGTCGAGGTACTTCGGGTTGCCGGTCAGGTCGTAGGCCTGGATCCAGGTGAGGCCCCACCACTCGGAATCGTCGATCGCGCGACTCGTGAAGTTGCCGAGCAGGGGATCGCCGGAGAGGACGCCGGCGGGGAAGACGCCCTTGTCCTTTTCGAACGTGTTGTCGAGCTGGCTGAGATAGCGACGATCGCCAGTGCGTTGCATGTAGTCGCCGATGGTCTGCAGCGCTACCGCCGAGTTCCACCAGCTGGAGGGGAACCAGGCTTTCACCGGATCGTAGGAACTCATGAGCACGTCGGCCGCGACGCGCGCGCGGGCCACCGCGGTCGGGCCGTCGGTGAGCGGGTTGGCCCGCTGGCTCTGTTCCGCCGCGATGGAGGGAAGGGCGCCCAGCGCCGTGAGGCTGGCAACGGCCAGCAGTGTCTGCATGCGTACGCGTACTTTGCTCAACGGTTTCACGATCACGAGCGCTCCTCCTGACACCCACGAAGGGATGGAGGCAGCGACCCCCATCGCGTTACGGCCGGACCGTGGGCGGTGATCCGGCTCGGAAACTTTCGTGCGTTGCAGCATTTCAATCGATTGAAATCGACGAAAGACCGCGGCCCCTTTTTTCGAGTGTTGCAGAAGGTATGGCGCGTGAAGTGAGAACTGGTTCAACAAAGCAGTGCAGCAAAACGGATGTGGGAAGCGCGCTTGCGCGCGAAGGGTGCTCGCGGCAAGCACCCGTTCGCCCGCCAGCGGGCTTCCCACAAGGAAACAGGAACCGGCAAGTGGACGTCCACTTGCCGGTCTTCGATCAGGCGGCGAAGCCGCCGTCGATCATCAGGCTCGAGCCGGTGATGTTCGCGGCTTCCGGGCCGGCCAGGTAGGCGACGAAGCTTGCTACTTCGTGGGCGTGGCCGTAACGACCCACCGCGAGGAACGGGATCAGGCCTTCGGCCATGGGACCCTTGGCCGGGTTCATGTCGGTGTCGATCGGGCCGGGCTGCACGACGTTCACCGTGATGCCCTTCGGACCGAGATCGCGTGCCAAGCCCTGTGTCAGGCCGACCAGCGCGGACTTGCTCATCGCATACACGGCGCCACCGGCGAACGGCATGCGCTCGGCATTGGTGCTGCCGATGTGGATGATGCGGCCACCGTGGCCCATAACGCGGGCCGCGGCGCGGCTGGCGATCACGGCGGCGCGGACGTTCACGGCGAGCGTGCGGTCGAGGTCTTCGTTGGTGAAATCCTCGATGGGTGCGATGGCAAGGACGCCGGCATTGTTGACGAGGATGTCGAAGCTGCCGAAGGCTTCCATCGTCTTCGTCACGGCCCCTTCGACGGCGGTATCGCTTGCGCTGTCGGCCTGCACGGCGATGGCGCGGCCGCCGGCCTTTACGATGTCGTCGACCACGGCGTTGGCCGCGTCGGCGCCCTGCACGTAGGTGATGGCGACGGAGGCGCCGCCGGCCGCGAGGCGGCGAGCGATGGCCGCGCCGATACCGCGCGAGCCGCCGAGGACGAGGGCGCTCTTGCCCTGGATCGTGTTGAGGTCGTTCATGGTGTTTCTCCGGTAGGTGGATGAGGTGACGAAAACAAGTTAGGCCTCTCGCGACCCAACCGTAGTAGCGACTCGCTATTTTCATTCGATCCGAACGGTTTAGAATCGCCCCCATGGATACCCTCAACGGGATTGCCTGCTTTGTCCGTAGCGCCGAGTCGGGCAGTTTCGCGGCTGCCGCGCGGCTGCTTGGCCTGACGCCTGCGGGGGTGGGCAAGAACGTAGCGCGTCTCGAAGTCGAACTGGGCGTTCGTCTGTTCCAGCGCACGACCCGACGCCTCTCGTTGACCGAAGCCGGCGAGGCATTCCTGCACGAGGTGCAGGGCAGCCTCGATCAGCTGCGCGGTGCGATGGCGAACGCGCGTGGCCTCACCGCGGGTGCGACAGGCGTGCTGCGCGTCGCGTTACCGCACGCCTTCGGCCGCGATTATGTCGTGCCGATGCTGCAGGGTTTCCTGGCCGCCTATCCTTCCGTCACCGTCGACTGGCGATTCGACAACCGCCCCGTCGACCTCGTCGCGGAAGGTTTCGACGTGGCCATCGGCGGGGGCTTCGACATGCGCCCCGGCGTGGTGGCGAGAGTGCTCGCGCCGGCGCATCGCGTGCTCGTGGCATCCCCGGACTTCGTCGCCAACGGCGCGGCGATGCGCACGCCCGCGGACCTCGCCGGACGCGAGGGCATCCTGATCCGCTCGCCGCAGACCGGCCGCATCAGGGATTGGGTGCTGCAGAACCGGTACGGCGCCGAAGCGCCCATCGAACTCGAGCGCCGTATCGTCTTCGACGACCCGGATGCGGCGTGTCACGCGGCGGCGCTCGGCATGGGGGTCGCACTGCTCGCCGTGCAGTCGACGCGGTTGTGGCTTCAGCGCGGCACGCTGAAACGCGTGCTGCCCGAGTGGTGGGTCGACGGCGGCAGCCTGTCGATCTACTACGCCGCGCAGAAGCTGCTGCCGCCGAAGACGCGTCTCTTCATCGATCACGTGGTGGAGGCGTTCCGCGAGCAGGATCTGCGGGCGCGGTTTTCGGCGTGGCATCCGGACGTGGTCTGAAGCACGCCGGAGATCAGCGCCTTCGTGCGCGACTTATAGTCCTCGTAGGGCCGCCCGAATTGGGCGGGACGAAATGCGGGACCGTGGTGATGCGAGATCGGCATCCCGGAGGAAAGGGCGCGCCGGTGGGGAGCGGGGCGCGGTCGAGGCTGTCATGGGCCCGGAGTGTGATCCGGTTAACATGGGTGGGGTATACGCGCGGAGCGACGTCGCTCCACAATGACCTGTTCAGGACCGGCCGTAGCCATTGAAGGAGTTTCATGTGAGCAACCTCCGTGCCCCGGGGCGCCTCTTGCGCCGCCATGTCGTCGTTTCGACGCTGCTTCTCGCCTCGCTCTGCGGGCCCGCATTGGCCGGCTCGTCGGCGACGATACCGGCGGGCTTCAAGGCTTACGCCACCACGGATATCGGCGGGCATCGCCAGTGCGTGGTCGGTGCGGCCACGGACGACGACGGCATGAACGCCCGTGCATTCGCCTATGTCGAAGATACGGCGACGCATAAGCCGCAATGGGTGACACCGCTGCCACTTGGCAATCCGGACTGGTACCAGAACCGCGCGACGCACTGCCTTGGCGACGCGGGCAAGGTCTATGCGCTGGTTCAGGACGATACGCAGTCGCAGGCATCGCTGTCGCAGACCTTCGTCACCGTGGCCACGCTCGATGCCGCGAGTGGCAAGGTGCAGGCTACGCAGCGCGTGAAGGTGCCCGAGGTGAAGGGCGGCGTCTCCGCGTGGGTGAACGAAGGTGCCGACCACTTTCGTCTCGAAGGCGGAAAGGTCGTCGTCACCGGCGAGTATTTCCAGACCAGCGACCGGGACGTGCACAAGCCGTTCACCGCCAGCCCGTCCAGCCCTGTTTCGAAATAACGTCGTCCGAGCAAGGAGAGCCACGCATGACCACGCCACAACAACAATTCATCGCGGACATCTATCCGTCGGCGAAGAAAGTCTCGGAAGAATCCGGCGCGTCGCTGGATCTGATCCTCGCCCAGACAGCCACGGAGACAGGCTGGGGCCAGAAGGTGCTCCCCGGCACGAACAACCTGTTCAACATCAAGGCGGACGCGAGCTGGCACGGTAAGACGGCGCAGTTCAACGTGCCGGAATACGACCAGGACGGCAACAAGTACATGTCGAAGGAAACCTTTCGCGTGTACGACTCGTACGAAGACTCCTTCCGCGACCGCCAGAAGTTCCTTGCGGAGAATCCGCGTTACGCCAGGGCAGGCCTTTTCGACGAAGGCACGAAGGGCAACATGGAGAAGGAAGCGAACGCCCTGCAGAAAGCGGGCTACGCCACCGATCCACACTACGCCGCCACGATGGCGAAGGTTGCGCACGGCCCGACGATGCGCGCTGGCATCGCGCTTGCCGGTGGCAAGGCGCCCGACGCACCGGTGGCTGGTCACACGGCGTCCCATGCGGGCACGATGCGCGAGGGCGATCGCGGTGACGGCGTGAGATCGCTGCAGGCATCGCTCGCCGGCCTCGGTTACAAGGATCAGCACGGTCGCCCGTTGAAGCCGGACGCCGATTTCGGTCCGGCAACGGAGCACGCGCTGAAGGCGTTTCAGCATGACCACGGCCTGCGCGAGGATGGCATTGCCGGCAAGGCGACGCTTGGCGCGTTGGCCGATGCGAAGGCACCCCAGGCAAGCGCGCCGGCGTCGACGATGCTCGACGCGAAGCATCCTGCGCATGGGATGTACCAGCAGGCGTACCAGTGCGTGGCAAAGCTCGACGAAAGCCATGGGCGATCCCCGGGGGCGCACTCGCAGATGTTCGCAGGAAGTCTGACTGCCGCGGCACTCCAGGCGGGACTGAGCCGCATCGACCATGTGGCACTTTCTGGCGATGCCTCGCGTGGGTATGCCATTCAGGGCGACGTCAATTCGCCCTTCAAGCAGCACGCGGAGGTGAACGTCATGCAGGCCGTGCAGACACCTCTCGCCCAGAGCAGTCGCGATGCGCTGGCTCACATCGAGCAAAACCAGAAACAGCCGATGCCGGCGCCGCAGGTCGCGCAGGAGATCTCGCAGCAGCAAGAGGCGGCCACGGGATTGTTGCGTTGAGGCCGCTGACCTGAAGGTGGACGATTCCGCGCCTTCGGTGTAGTAATTGTTTCAAAGGGTGAAACAATCGTGCCTGCCAGTCACAGGCATTATTCCTTCGGACGTAATACTGGACCCATCGATCAGCGCCATGTCTTCGGGGTGCCGGCCATTTCGGGCCGGCCTCATCCTGAGGTTTCACGACATGAGCAAGTTGAACGACAAGGTCGCCATCGTTACGGGCGCATCCAAGGGCATCGGTGCCGGCATCGCCCGCCAGCTCGCCGCGGATGGCGCGAAGGTGGTGGTCAACTACGCGTCGAGCAAGGCGGGCGCCGACAAGGTGGTCGCGGACATCGAGGCCGCGGGTGGTAAGGCCATCGCGGTGGGGGCCGACGTGAGCAAGAAGGCCGAGGTCGACGCGCTGATCAAGGCCGCGATCGATACCTATGGCCGTCTGGACATCGTGGTGAACAACTCGGGTGTCTACCAGTTCGCCAGGATCGAAGAGACCACCGAAGAGCTCTACCGCAAGATGTTCGATATCAACGTGCTCGGTCCGATGCTCGTTACCGGCGCCGCGTCGCCGCACCTTGGCAAGGGCGGCAGCGTCATCAACATCGGCTCCGGCGTGACGCGCCTCACTCCGCCGGAAACCGCGATCTACAGCGGAACGAAGGGTGCGCTCGACGCGATCACCGGCGTACTCTCGCGGGAGCTCGGTCCGCGCGGCATTCGCGTGAATTCCGTGAACCCCGGCATGGTGGAAACCGAAGGTGCGCACGCGGCCGGCATCGTCGGTTCCGACATGCAGGCCTGGGCGGAAAACGGAACCCCCCTGGGCCGCATCGGCCAGGCGGACGACATCGCGACGATCGTCTCGTTCCTCGCCTCGGACGAAGCAGGTTGGGTGACGGGCGAGCTGATTCTCGGCACGGGTGGTATGCGCTAAGCGGATCGTGCTCGTGCAGGAGCTGCCATAGCGGCGGGCTCTTGCTCGTGTGGGAACGGCCTCGGCCGCGATGGGTGCTTGCCTCGAGCACCCATCGCGCGCGCGAGCGCGCTCCCACGCACGAGCACCCATCACGTTGCGTCAGAAGGACAGATCCGCGATCACCGGGTAGTGGTCGGACGGGAAGACCTTGTCGTCGTGGTCGTCGGCCACCTCGACCTTGTCGGCGGTGAAGCCGCGCACGAAGACGTAGTCGATGCGCTTGTGCGGCTTGCCGGTGAAGGCGTGCACCGTGAGTTCCGGACCCCGGTGCGCGGGTGCCGCGTCCCATGCGTCCTTCATGTCGGCAGTCATGACCTGGTGGGCCACGGTTTCCGGGCCGCTGTTGAAGTCGCCTGTGACGATCACTTTCGCATCCTTCGGCAGGCGGCCGATGCGCTCAAGCAGCAGGCGCGCGCAGCGTTCGCGGATGGGCTCGGCGTCGGCCATGTGCGGGAAGTGCGTGTCGAAGAACCAGAACGTGCGGCCCGTCCCGATCTCTTCGAATTTCGCCCAGGTAGCCATGCGTGGCATGGACTGGCCGAAGTTCGGGCTGCCCGGCACGTCCGGCGTGTCGGAGTACCAGAAGTCGCCGTGCTCCAGCGGCTTCAGGCGCGAAGTGTCGTAGAACACGCCCATGTGCTCGTTGTCGTTCTCGTCGATCTCGTTGCCATTGCGGCCCTTGCCGAACCACGTGTAGCCGGTCAGCTTCGATTCCAGGTAGCTCGCCTGCGACAGAAGGAGTTCCTGCGTGCCGATGATGTCGGGACGGCGCTGCAGGATCGTCTTCACCATGAGGTCGCGGCGATTCTCCCAGACATTGATGCCGTCGCCCGGCGCGGCATAGCGCACGTTGAAGCTCATCACGCGAAGATCGTCCTGCGGACGGTGCGCCGTAGCGGCGATCGCGGCACCGCCGAGCACGGCCGAGGCGATGAGGAGCGAGCGCGCGACATGGCGCAGCGAAGGGAAGCGGGTCATGGTCGTCGATTCCGGATCAGTTGAAGTCATACGTGACGTGCAACGCATACGTCGCGCCGTAGTTGTTGAGGTTGCGCATGTACTGGTAGCTGTCGCCCACGGTCTGGTACTGGTCCTTTCCGAAGAGGTTCGACGCCGACACCGTCACGGCCCATCGGGGGTCGAGCTGCGTGGTCAACGAGGCATCGGTCACGTAGCGCTGGCGGAAACCGCGATCCTGCCAGCTATTGGCACCGATGGTGAAGATGTGACGGCCCGTGTAGTTCTCGGTGACGGTGAGGCTGCTGTCCATCCACGGCATGTGCCAGGTGAGGCCGAGGTTGCCGATGTTCTTCGGCTGGCCGGTCAGCTGGTGGATGGTGCGCGAGCCCGTGTTGCCCTTGTAGACCATGCGGCCGTCGAGGTGCGTGGCGTTGAACAGCACGTCGAAGCGATGCTCGCCGAGCATCATGTTGCGGTTCACCAGCGAGAACTCGACACCCTGGACTTTCGAGTCCTCGAGGTTCGTGGGTGTGGTCACCGTCGTCAGCGTGCCATCGGCAGCGACGCTCTGGCTCGAGATGCTGGCGATGTTGTCCTTGATCTTCTTGTGGAAGACCGCGAGCGACACGTAGCCGTTGTTGGCGTTGAAATACTGCTCGATGGAAAGATCGAGGTTGGTCGACTTTTCCGGCTTGAGGTTAGGGTTGCCGCGCGAGATGGTGCAGTCGCCGCTGTCCGAGTCGCAGTTGGTGACTTCGGCCTGTGCCACGTTGGACGGGATCGGGCGGCCGATCGTCTGGCTGGCGCTGAAGCGGACGTTCGCGCTGTCCGTCACATGCCCGACGATGTTGAGCGAGGGCAGGGGATTGGTGTATCCACCGTTCTTCGTGGTGAGGCCATTGACGACGCCGCCACTGATCGCCGGCGTGCGGGCCGTGAAGTCCGTATCGTCATAGCGCACGCCGACCACCGCTTCGATCACGTCGGTGGCGTAGTGCAGCGAGAGATACGCATCGCGTACGCGTTCCAGATACTGGAAGTCCGACGCCTCGCTGGCGTAGAGCGACGATGGGCCGTTGACGCCGAGGCTGGACCACGCGCCCTGGGCCCTGAATTTGTCGAAGTCGAAGAAGGGTAGCGGGTAGCCGGCCTTCGGATACGTGAAGGACGGGGTGTAGAGGTAGCCGCTGTAGTTGCCGCCGGGCACGTTATTGATGTTCGTATAGTCGGAACCGACGTCCAGTCGCTTGTATTCCACACCGGCGGCGAAGCCGAAGCCACGCGCATCGGGTCCGGTGTTATTCGTGTAGTCGAAGCGGATGTCCTGCACGCGCGCGCTGGCGTACGTGTGGTTGTCGGAGGCGCTGTTGAGGTTGTAAGTCGACGAGCCGATGATGCCGGGGTTGGCGAGGCGCGTGATGTTATAGATCTCTCCCACGCCCGGCGATGCGTAGTCGAGCGTCTGGCCCGCCGGCGTTGCCGTCAGGCGCACGCTGTTGGTCGACACGTTCACGCGGTCGCGGTTGAAGCCGGCGCGCAACGCGAGCCACTGGTCGTCCTGTGCCCACTCCAGGCCGCCGAGCACGCCGCGGTTATTACGCGACCAGACCTTGTTCTGGAAGATGCTGTTCAGCGAAGCGATACCCAGTGTGCCGGACTCCGGCGTCTGGTTGCGGATCGAACGCGACGAGATGATCTCGAAACCGTTCTCGGTGCGGCGCTCTTCCATGCCGTAGTCGTAGAACAGCACCGACGCGCGGAACGGGCTATCGGTCGGGCGCCATTCCAGCCGGGCCGAGCCGCCAACGCTCCGGATCCAGCGGTTGTCCGCGTAGTAGGCGAAGTTGTAGGGCGCCGACATGCCGTTCCAGCCTGCGGCGGTGGGGCCTGCGATCTGCTGGCCGGCGCCGTTGTAGAAATCCTGCGAGCTCTGGAAGAGCTTGTTCTGCGAGGTCTGGAATTCCTGCTGACGTGCGGACACCGTCACGCCGAACTCGTCGTTACCGCCAAACGTCGTGGAATAGCGTCCGTTCAGCCCTTTGCCCCAGGGAGAGGTCGTCTTCGGCAGCGAGTTCCGGCCGTTGTCGTTCTTCAGGTCGTGATAGTTGGCGCTGGCATCCACGTGCAGCGAATCCTTCGGATGATCGAAGGCGCTGCCGCTGACGAGGCTGATGCCCGCACCGATGCTGTCGGGATTCTGTTCGGCAGAGAACGTCTTGTAGACATCGACGCGTTCGGCCAGGTCGTTCGGGATCAGCTGCAGGTTGATCTTGCGCTCGCCGCCGCCTTCGTCGCCCACCGAGGCCATGCTGATGCCGTCGAGCGTGGTGCTGTTGAGGTTCGCCTCGATGCCGCGGGCGGTCACGTAGCGGGGCTGGTCTTCGTCGCGCATCAGGCTGATGCCCGGCGCGATGGCGAGCTTCTGTGCGATGGAGTCTTCTTCGCCGTGCACCTGGATGGTATTGCTGTCGAGCGAATCGACGGTCACCGCGGAGTGGCGCTTGGCCTGCACGGCGGTCTGCGTGACCACCGACGTCGCCGTCACCGCGACGCTGTCGAGCGTCTTCGCGTTCTCGCGCGCCTCGGTGTCGTCGTTCGCGTGGGCAGGCACCATTGCCATCCACAACGCCAGCGCGAGCGTGGGGGTGCCCAATGTAGGTGCGTGCGAGATCGACGGCGCTGCGGCGCCGTTGCGGTTTGCGTTGGTCATCGGTAATCCCTGGGCTGAGCGGAATCGATCGGTTTAGATCGATTGAAACCGCGCAGCCTAGGGATCGTTTGTTACAGATTTTTGCGCCGGCTCGCGTTTTGTGACGGAGTCGGCATGTGCTCGCCGTCGCTCAACCGTTCGATGCGTAGCGCGCGTAGTCGGTATAGCCGACGCGATACCCCTCAGGGCTCGTGCCGAAGTAGCTCGCCGGATCGGCGGGCGTGAGCGGTGCGTTCGCCTTGAGCCGTTCGATGAGGTCGGGATTGGCGAGTGTCATCTGGCCGTACGACTCGAGCTCTGCGAGACCGGATGCCACGTCGGTACCGATATCGTCGCGCGGACGTTCCGGGCGATTGAGGATCAACGCCTGGTGCCAGAGTGCGCGCAGGTCGTGCAGGATTCCGTCGTCGCCATAGTGAACGATGTGCACGTACGCGAGGCCGAGACGGTCGAGTTCGCCGACCAGGTATCGATAGAGCGCCGGACCCTCGTCGCCGTGACTCAGGCCCATGCCGCCGAATCCCGGCGAGAGACGTATGCCCGTACGGTCGGCGCCGATCTCGTCCACGATCGCCTCCGCGACCTCGATCGCGAATCGGGCGCGGTTCTCCAGCGAGCCGCCATAGCGGTCGGTGCGCTGGTTCGCACTGATGGCGAGAAACTGGTGGATGAGATACGCGATGCCATGAATTTCTACACCGTCCGCGCCCGCGTCGATGGCCGATCGCGCCGCGTGGCGGTAGTCCGCGATCGTCGTCTGTATCTCCGCGATCGAGAGCGAACGCGGCACGGGAATGTCCTTCATGCCCGAGAGCGTGAAGATCTGCTCGCCGGGTGCGATGGCGGAAGGCGCGACGCCCTGGCGGCCGTGCGGGGTGTTCAGCGGATGCGACATGCGCCCGGCGTGCATGAGCTGGAAGAACACGTGGCCGCCGCGCGCATGAATCCGGTCGGTGATGGCCCGCCACCCTGCGATATGCGCGGGCGTGTAGATGCCGGGCGTCGCGGGATAGCCCTGGCCGTCGTCGGATGGCTGCGTGCCTTCGGTGACGATCAGGCCCACGCCCGCGCGCTGGGCGTAATACTCCTCCGCGAGCTCGCCCGGCGTGCCGTCGACGTTGGCGCGAGCCCTCGTCATGGGTGCCATGACGACGCGGTTGGCAAGGGTTACCCGGCCGAGTGTGTACGGCGAGAAGATATCGGTCATCGTGAGGTCCTTTAGTCGGTCGAGTGAAGCGAGGCGTGGTGCCTCAGCCGATCTTCACGAGGTCGTGGGCGATGAGCGGGCCGCCCGGCGACTGGAAGAGACGGCTGCCGTGCTCCACGTCGCCCATGTCGATGCCGAAGAACCCGAGTTGCTCCATCAGTGCGGCGACGTCGGCCTTCGCCGCGGCATCGTCGCCGGCGTAGAACAGCACGCGTCGTCCGCCTTCCGCATCGGCCGCCTTTTCGAGGTTCATGTAGTAGTGATGGTTGAACGCCTTCACCACACGGGCGCCGGGTGCCCACGTCTGCACGATGGCGGTCGATGCGCGGCCCTGCACGTCGATCGGTGGCAGGGGCGGCCGCTGCATCGGGTTGTTGGTGTCCACGAGGATGCGGCCGTTCCACGCCGGCAGGCCGGACAACGCGGCTTCGAGCTTCGGCCAGTTCACCGCGACGAACACGATGTCCTTCGAAGCCGCTTCTTCGACGGTGCCGGCGGTGATCGAGGCGCCGGCTTTCGCGACGACGTCAGAAAGTGACGCAGGACCGCGGCTGTTGGCGATGGTGGCGGCGATGCCCTTGGCACCGAGGCGCATGGCGATGGCGCCGCCGATATATCCGGCGCCGATGATTCCGATGGATGGCATGGGACGTTACTCCTGGGGGATGAGGGGGCGCGACGGGTCAGCCGCGGAAGATCGGCGTCGAACCGAGGGGACCGGTGCGGCTGGCTTTCAGCTCGAGGGCTTCGCGCAACTGGCCGATCTTCTTTTCGCCTGCCTTGAGCGCGTCGGCCGAGGTGTGCACGGAGTAGTAGCCCAGGTGCAGGTCGTGCGGGTGAGGAATGGCCGAGCCGAGCACGAAGGTCGCACCGTCGGATCCGCCTTCCAGTGCGATGGCGCCGTCGGTGTCGTCGAAGATCAGCAGCTCGCCGTTCTCGGCCGGCGACGGGCCGGTGAGGTTGCCCGCGGAGATCGCGAGCCAACCCACGGTGTGGCCCTGCGGCGGACGGTAGGTCCACTGCTCGCCGGCACCCAGGGTCACCAGCAGGTAGTTGATGCCGACGGGGGCACGCACGGGACTGGCGATGCCTTCGTGCTTGCCCACGATGACGTGAGCGGGGCCGACACGGCGCATGTGCTTCGCTTCGATGTACTGGCTATCGACGTCGGAAAGTTCGAGGCCGGCGGGCAGGGCGAGCCACAGCTGGAAACCATGGATGCGGGCCGACGTGCCCGACGACAGCTCCTTGCCGTGCCAGACGCCACCGCCGGCACGCATCCACTCGACACCGCCATAGCCGATGTGGCCGCCGCCGGCCTCGGGGTCTTCGAAGCGAACGTCGCCTCGCGTGAACACGGTGACCGTGCCGATGCCGGAGTGCGGATGCATGCCGCCGCGCGCGGCGAACTCGCTCATCACGCCGCCGAAGCTGTCGAGGAAGACGAACGGCTTGAGGTGCTCGCCGAGGTCGCCGGGGCTGATGAGGCGGAATACTTCGCCGTGTCCCCGGCCGCGCGTGCGCAGCACGATCCGGCGACCGGTGGCCGGTGCCTCCGGTTCGTGCGAAACGGGTCTGCTGTCGATGGTGATCATGGTCAGGCTCCTCAGGCGATCTCGGCTTCGCGCGCCGCCATGGTGGCGTTCGCCCACCAGACGAGCTCGTCCAGCGCGGTCGTGGCCGACGGAAGCAGACTCTGCTCGATGGTTTCGATCGGCTGGTTGCCGACGGCAGGGAAGACCGTGAAGAAGTCGGTGCCACCGATGTGCACCGCCGCGTGCGTGGACACCATGTGCAACTCCACGCCAACGAGGCGCAGATGCTCGATGGCGCGCGCCGCGCCCACACCGCCGTAGCCGATCGCGGTGAACGGCTTGTGGTTCCACTCGGTGTAGGCCTGATCGAGCGCGTTCTTGAGCGCGCCGGTCATCGAGTGGTTGTACTCGGCCACGACGAAGATGAAGCCGTCGTACTTCGCGATCGTTTCCTGCCAGCGCACCGCCTCGGGGCTGGCGCTCGGCACGTACGCGTTGGAGGCGAACTCGTCGAAGAACGGGAGGCTGAAGTCGCGCAGGTCGACGAGCTCCACGTCCATGTCGTCGCGCGAACGTGCCTGGCGCAGCATCCACTGGGCGGGGACGTCGGCGAAACGAGCGGCGCGGGTGGAACCGATGATGAGGGCGATTTTCGGCTTGCGGATGCGGGACATGGCGGGATCCTCGTGAGGCGTCTGGACCCGGCGGCTGCCGGGCTTGTCGGGACCAAAGATGGCCCAGCGCCGGGGTACCGACTAGCCAGCAATTTCGGGCTTCTGTGTCGCGGAACGCGGAACACCCGCTCCGCCGTATCGACCCGAGGCCCGCTCGTACGGCCAATGTGTGCCGATCGTGCAAGACAGAAACGGCAGGCATTGCTATGGTTGTCCCTATTCCGGGGACGAAGCCATCGTGGAAATCGAGGACCTGCGCACCTTCGTCGAGGTGGCCAACGCCGGTGGCGTGAACGCCGCGGCGCGCCGTCTGGGCCTCGCTAAATCCATCGTGAGCCGTCGCCTGCTGCGCCTGGAGGAACGGCTCGGTGTGCAGCTGCTTGCACGGACCACGCGGGGTGCCGCGCTCACGGAAGCGGGCACGCTGTTCCGGAACCACGCCGCCACCGTCTGCGCGGTGATGGACAGCGCGCTCGAGGAGCTTTCGCCAGACGGAAAACTTCACGGCCTGCTCCGCATCGCCGCGCCCGCGTCCTTCGCCGCACAGCTGGCACCCACGCTGGCCGAGCTGGCGCGAGCGCATCCGGCGCTGCAGGTCCATACCCGTTTCAACGACCGCTACGTCGATCTCGTCACCGAAGGTTTCGATTGCGGCGTGCGCGTGGGTTACCTGCCGGATTCGAGCCTGGTAGGGCGCAAGGTCGGCGAAGTGCCCGTCGCTCTGTATGCCAGCCCGGCGTACCTCGCGCTCCATGGCGAACCGGAAGGGCCCTGGGACATCGCGAAGCATCCGGCCATCACGCCGGGCACCGACACGTGGAATTTCCAGCGCGACGACGCGACGTTCGCCGTGCATCCGCAAGGACGTTTCAAGGCCGACAGCGCGTTCGCCCTCGCGGAGGCCGCGGTCGCGGGCGTGGGAATCACCGCGCTCGGCACGATCGTCGCCGCGCCTTACGTGGCCAACGGGGCGCTGAAGCCGATCATGACGGCGTACACGCTGCCGCCCGTGGGCATCTTCGTCGTGCGGCCCCAGAGCCAGCATCTGGCTCGAAAGGTCCGCGTCTTCATCGACCTCATGGTCGAGTGGTTCGATCGCTGATGACCCCGCGAGGAAGTAGCCGAAGCCTTGCTTCAGCGCATCTGTAGCAGCGCCGCCAACGTACCTGCCAGCACGCCGAAAGCCACCACCGAAGCGGCGATCGTCGCGAGCAGTTTCACCGGCAGCGAGCGGCCAAGCATGGCGAGCGACGGGAGACTCACCGGCGGCAGCGTCATCAGCAGCGCGGCTGCGGGCGCCACGCCGATGCCGAGCGCGAGCATCGCCTGCACGATAGGCACTTCGCCGGCCGTAGGGATCACGAAGAGCATGCCGGCCAGCGCGAAGGCCAGCACCCAGAACCATTCGTCGCCGATGCCCGGGCCGATGGCGGGGAACATCCAGGCGCGCGCGGCGCCGAGCAGGAGCACGATGACGAGGTATTCGGGAATCAGGCGCAGCGTCATGCGCGTGAAGATCTGCAGCCAGCGTTTGCCGATGTCGGCGAAGGAGCGCGATTCGGCTTCGGGTGCCGGCGGCTGCGCGACCACCGCGTCGCCGGACCCCGCGATGCGGTTGGCGAGCCACCCGAGGCCGAGCACCATGGGGATGCCGAGCACGATGCGGAACAGGCTCCAGTGCCATCCGAGCACGAAGCCGGTGAACACCAGCGTCGCCGGATTGAGCATCGTGTTCGACAGCCAGAACGCCACCGACGGGCCGGGTGCCGCGCTGTGCCTGCGGAGGCCGACGACGACGGGTGCCGCGCAGCACGTGCACATCATGCCGGGGATACCCATGAGGCCGCCCATCACGGTGCTGCCGAACGTGCGGCCGCCGAGTGCGCGACGCACGGCGCTGGCGGGGAGCAGCGCCTGGACACCCGAGCCGATCAGCAGACCGAGGATCATGGCCTTCCAGATGGCCTTGCCATACGCGAGCGCGTAGCCGAGTGCGGCATCCCACGAAGCCGGGGGAGCGACGGAGGCATCGCCCATGAGGATAGACCCGCCGATGGAATGCTTCGCCGCGGCGTCGAATGCGCGGCCGTAGTACGGATACCACTTCACGTAGAACAGGCCGGCGACGACCAGCAGGAGGAACATGCCCCAGCGCATGGTGCGCAATGTGCGGATGTCGGTTGTCATGGCAATCCTTCGAAAACGTTCGTGCGCTATGCTGCCGCACAACTCGTTCGCCGCGCTATCGCGGTTTTGGCGGAACCTGTCATGACTTTTACGCGTTTGACCGAACTCGCGCACGGCGGCGGCTGTGGCTGCAAACTCTCGCCCGCGGTGCTGCGTGAATTGCTCGCCGATCGCTCGGCCTCCATGCCGTTTTCCCAACTGCTCGTGGGCACCGAATCGAGCGACGATGCCGCGGTATGGCAGGTGGACGACCGCACCTGCGTGATCGCCACCACCGACTTCTTCATGCCCGTGGTCGACGACCCTTTCGACTTCGGTCGCATCGCCGCGACCAACGCGTTGTCCGATGTGTACGCTATGGGCGGCAAGCCGATCATGGCGCTCGCGATCCTCGGCATGCCGCTGGGCAGGCTGGACACCGAAACCGTGCGGCAGATCCTCAAGGGTGGCGAAGCCGTGTGCGCGGACGCGGGCATTCCCGTGGCCGGCGGGCATTCGATCGACTCGGCCGAGCCGATCTACGGGCTGGCGGCGATCGGTCTGTGTGCGCCGTCGGAAGTGCGTCGGAATACCGGGGCGAGGCCGGGCGATGCGTTGATTCTGACCAAGGGCATCGGCGTCGGCGTTTATTCGGCGGCATTCAAGAAGGCGCAGTTGGATAGTGCCGCCTACGACGAGCTGATCGCGTCGACGACACTACTCAACCGCATCGGGCACGAGCTGGCGAAGGATGACGACGTGCATGGCATCACCGATGTCACGGGCTTCGGGTTGCTGGGCCATGCGCTGGAGATGGCGCGGGGGAGTGGTGTGCGGATCGCGATCGATCATGCGCGCGTGCCGTGGCTTGCGCAGGCGGAGGCGCTCGCGCAGGCGGGGTTCATTACCGGGGCGTCGAAGCGCAACTGGGCGAGTTACGGGGATGGGGTGTCGTTTACCGCCGAGCTGCCGCAGTGGCGGCGGGATCTGCTGACGGATCCGCAGACGTCGGGTGGGTTGCTGGTGGTGTGTTCTGCCGGGCGGGCCGAGGCGATTTGTGCGGCGATCGTGGCGGCGGGATATCCGCGGGCGGCTGTTATCGGTTCGGTTGTTGAGGGTGATGCCGGTATCGAGGTCGTCTGAACCATTTTGTGGGAAGCCCGCTGGCGGGCGAAAGGGGAGTTGCGGGGGGCACCCATTCGCCCGCAGGCCGGGTCCCCCCCCAAGGGAGGGCTCTCCATCGCGAGCACCCCTCGCCCGCCCCCCGGC
>Ga0102588_1000160_pt1 | contig 100759 bp, 80 predicted proteins | sample AraplaMF_Col_mMS_FD_76854 | JGI IMG/M metagenome (GOLD analysis project Ga0102588, IMG submission 76854) | Arabidopsis root microbial communities from the University of North Carolina, USA - plate scrape MF_Col_mMS (SPADES assembly) (version 2) | ecosystem: Host-associated > Plants > Roots >...
CAGGCCCCCGCCCCCCCCCCCCCGCCACGCCCCCCCCGCGATGCCAAAGCCGAGCCCGCCCCCCGCGATGGCAAAGCCGAGCCCGCCCCTCGCGATGGCGAAGCCGAGCCCGCCCCCGCGATGGCGAAGCCGAGCCCACCGCTAGACAGAAGCCGCCGGATGCAGGTTCAGCAGCTCCGACAACCCGGCCCACAGCAGCTGGATGCCGATACAGAAGATCACGAAGGCCAGCAGCTGCAGGATCACCTGCGTGCGCTCCTTGCCGAGTTTGTGGCTCAACGTATCCGCGAAGCGCATGCACAGGTAGATGCTCACCGTCAGCACCGCCAGCGCGATGGCCGCCGCCACGATGTGGATCCAGCCCGCACCCTCGCGTGGCGAGCCCGTACCGATCGCGATGGCCACCGCGATCGAGCCGGGGCCCACCGTGATCGGTAACGTCAGCGGGTAGAACGACGGATCGCCCCGGTGCTTGTGCACGGTCGCCTCGTCGTCCTCGTCGTCGTCCTGGCCGTTGAGCATCCGCCAGCCCGCCGCCGCGATGACGATGCCGCCCGCGATGCGCAGAACCGGGATGGAGACTCCGAAGAACGACAGCACATAGGCACCCACGAGCAGCGAGCCCACCAGCAGCACCAGGCTGTTCGTCGCCACGCGGCGGGCCAGGCGTGCGCGCTCCGCCGAATCGGCGTGCGGCACGATGCCCAGCGAGAGCAGCGCCGAGCCGGGCGGATTCACGATGGGGAGCAGGCTGGCCAGGATCACGAGCGCGGCCTGACCGATTTCCATGAGCATCGAACGGGTATCCCTTGGGCGACGATGCCGAATCATCGCGGTCCGCCGCCGCCCGGTCTTTCGTATCCGCACCCCCGTTGTCGAATCGAACGGTGCAAGCCGCCTGCCCCCTTCCCGGCGTTCGAATCGGAAACGGACCCTGCGTACTGGAAAGACCGGGAGGCCCGGCGTGCGGACCATATGCCCACCGGCCAGAACGGTCGGCCACTCCTCCAGGACACATCATGAATGCCAAGACCTTTATCGCCGGTGCACTGCTCGGCGCCGTGCTTTCCGTGGGCTGCGCCGCCGTCGCCCAGGAACGCCCCTTCGTCGACATCGGCGACCGCCACGGCAACCTCCGCGACGCGCAGCAGCACATCGTGCAGGCCTGGGAAGCGGTGAACCGCGCCCAGGAGGCCAACGACGCACGCCTCGGCGGCCACGCCGGTCGCGCCAAGGAGCTGCTGAGCCAGGCCAACGAAGAGCTGCGCCTCGCCGCCGACGTCGCCAACGACCGCGGCCGCTGATGACATGACGGGCTCCGTCCGCATCGGCCGCCTCGTCTCGGCGCTGAAGGACTGGCGCTGGTGTCTCGGGATCGTACTGGCCGCGTTCGCGGCCGGTACGGTGACCGCGATGCCGGCGGACGAGGACCTGCGCGAGCCCCGCCAGTTCACCTATGGCGCCGACGGCGTCACCAACGTCACCCTCACCGCCGCCGAAACCAAGGTGATGGTGGGCGACACGCCGTATACGTCGCTCGTCTACAACGGCAGCTACGACGCCCCGCTGATCCGGTCCCGCCCCGGCGGAACGATCCGGCTGACGCTCGACAACCGCATGGACGAAATGACCAACCTGCATTTCCACGGCATGCAGGTGTCGCCGCTGGACGAAGGCGACAGCATCTTCCGCGATACCGGCCCACACCAGACCGGCCAGTACGTGCTGAAACTGCCGCCCGAGCACTCGCCCGGGCCGTACTGGTACCACAGCCATTTCCACAAGGGCGCCGAACGGCAGGTATCCGGCGGCCTCTCGGGGCCGATCCTCGTCGACGGGCTGCTCGACGCGTTTCCCGAACTCCGCGCCGTGCGCGAGCGCAACCTCGTGCTGCGCAATTTCCAGGAGACCTTCACCGGGCGTCTCGCGAGCGAGATCGTCACCGGCTCGCCCTCCATCCGCACCATCAACGGGCAGCTTCGGCCCGTTATCCGCATCCAGCCGGGCGAGACGCAGCTCTGGCACATCTATAACGTCGACGCGAATCAGTACTTCCGCATGCACCTGTCGGGTCTGCGCGTGCAGGTGATTTCGCAGGACGCCGATACGGCGGTCAAGGAAGTCACGACCGACGAAATGATCCTCGGCCCGTCGGCCCGCGTCAGCGTCCTCGTCACCGGCCCCGCGCCCGGCCGCTATCCCCTCACGATGAGCGCCGCGAACACGGGCCCTGCCGGCGACACCTATCCCGCGGCGACACTGGCCACGCTGGTGTCGGCGGGCGAGACGGTGCCCACGGTGCGCATCACGAGCGCGTACCCGCAGGTGCCCGATCTGCGCCAGGCCACCGTGGCGGCGCACCGGCGTTACGTGTTCCAGGACGCCGAAGACGACTCCAACGCGTTCTACATCAACGGGCGGCGCTTCGACCCGGGTCGCGTGGACACGACGGTGAAGCTCGGCGACATCGAGGAATGGACGCTGTTCAACCCGAGCCAGGAACTCCACCAGTTCCACATCCACCAGCTCGATTTCCAGGTAACGAAGATCAACGGCAAGCCGGTCGACTTCATCGGCTATCGCGACAACGTGTTCATTCCCGCGCTGGGCTCGATCACGCTGCGCATTCCGTTCACCGATCCGGTGATCCTCGGCAAGTTCGTCTATCACTGCCACATCATGGAGCACGAAGACGGCGGCATGATGCAGGTGATCCAGGTGGTTCGCCCGGCCGACTACGCGCAGGCCGTGAAGCTCGAACCGCTTGGCGGCATCTACGGCGACAACCAGACCTGCGCCTACCTGCGCAACACCGGCCGCGAGGCGATCGACGCCACGGCACCGACTCCCTCGCGTCCGCTGGGAGGCTCGCCATGAAGCGTCGCAGCGCCCTGCTCGCCGCCGGTTGCGCCCTCTGCGCGTACGGCAGCGCCGAAGCCTCGACCGGCCGTTACCCGGGCTTCGGTATCGATTACGGCACCGCCATCCAGTACGACTTCAGCAGCCTGCGCGTACCCACCGCGGGCGGTTCGGTGACGACAAACGGCTATTTCGACATCACCAACGACCTGCATTTCCGCTTCAATCCGAACAACGAGATCTGGCTCAGCACCGAAATCAGCCCGGTCACCAACGCGCGGCCCGGCCAGCGCCGCTGGCTCGGCGGCACGGGTCTGAACGTGGCCGACCTGCACTGGTACCACCAGGGTGAAGTCGATACGTGGCGCGTCGGCAAGATCGACATCCCCTTCGGACGCGCGCAGACCGCGGCGCCCGGTCTGTACACGTCCGACTTCGTCGCCCCCTATGCGCTCGGGGGCATGATCGGTGCGACCTACGAGCGCCGGTTCTCGTCCGACACGCTCGGCACGCTGGCGCCCAGCCTCAGTGTCTACGCCGTCGACACGTCGGTGCTCAGTCGCGCGTTCCTGCGCCCTTCCGCGCAGGCGCGCCGCGGTGACGGCGGCGCCGCCAACACGGGCAAGCCGAACAACGTGGCCGCCGTGCTGAACTGGCGCGCGCCCGCCGCGCTTCCCTATCTCGAGGTGCAGGTCGGCTTCATGGCGAATCATAAAGGCGACACCAACGCCGTCAATCCCATGGCGTCGAACGAGCAGCTGCGCACCGCGTCCGTTCGCTATCTCATTCCCATCGAACCCACGACGCTGCTCTCGCCCACGCTGTCGGCCCGCTATGTCGACCTCGTGCCGTTCGTGGAATACGTTCGCGTCAGCAACGAAAACGGTGTGCCCGGCTACGACACGCAGTACCTGACGACGTCCCTCACCGTGGACACGGGCCGCTTCGCCTGGGGCCTCACGCACACCAACCGCCAGATTTCACCGGCGGGTACGCCAACCAGCAACGAGTACCTGACCGAAGCGAGCGTCGTCTACCACCTGACAGGGCTGATCGACGTCGGCCTCTCCGGCGGCCGCTCGCGCCAGGGCGGGCAGACGTCCAACGTCGCCGGCATGCAGATCGTGCTGAACGGAGCCTTCTGATGACGCGCTGGCTCGTTTACATGGGGTTGCTCGCCGCCATGCCGCTCACCGCGGTCGCGGCGACGGCCGACGTCGGCGGCCCGTTCCAGCTCGTGGATCAGGACGGCCACACCGTCACGGACCGCACCTTCCGCGGTCGGCCGCTGCTGATGTATTTCGGCTACACCTCGTGCCCCGACATCTGTCCCGTCGACGTCGCGAAGGTGGCCCAGATCGCGCGCTCGGTGCGCAAGGAAACGGGCATCGACGTCACGCCGGTGTTCGTCACTGTGGATCCCGCAAGAGATAACAGCGCACGCATGAAGGCCTATGTACGGGCCTTCGGACCGGATGTCGTGGGGCTAACAGGATCTAACGCTCAGATCGTACAAGTCACCGATGCGTACCACGTGTATTTCAGCAAGGTACCGGTGGACGGCGGCTACATGATGGATCACTCGACCGTGTTGTACCTCGTCGGACCCAACGGAAACCTGCTCGACCATTACGGTCGCAAGTTGTCGGAACAGGACATCGCGACGCGTGTGGCGAACACCCTCCAGGCGCAGCGCTAGCGCCATACCCCGCCGGCGGCGCCGGCCATCACAAGAAGGAGTTCCATCATGCTGCCCAAGTCACATCGTTTCCTCCTCGTCGCCATCGCCGTCGCCGGCTCGGCGTTCTTCAGCCAGGTCGTCATGGCGGATGGTGGCAAGGACTATCCGGCGTTCAGCAAGCTCGCCACCAAGACCGGTGACGCCGGCGACATGCGCATCAACCGCGATGCCATCACGCCGGCCCTCGAGAAGAAGTACCCGCGCCTGGAAGGCCTGAAGTCGCATTGGGACGATGCCGACATCGATCACGACGGCGTGCTGAACAAGAAGGAGTACGAAGACTACGTGTCGGTGTCCCACGACTGAGAAACGCCTTAAGGCACAGCGACCGGGCCGTCGTGACGACCCGGTCGCCAGATGCCCCAGACCAGCCTCCTCGGTGCTTCGGTCATGACCACCATCCCCATCGCCCTGGCCGGCTTCCATTCGGCCGTGCTGGATTACCGTGCGCATCGCACGGCGCTGGGGACATTCCTCGTTTCCCTGCGCGCCAGTCAGGGCTACATCCTGGTCGAAGGCACATCGGCAAGGGATGCCAGGCCTTTGATTTTCAACGATCACGACACCACACGCCTCGTCCTCTTTTCGAAGGAAGGGCTTGCGGCCCGCTGCGCCGCCCGGCACCCCGACTACCACCCCTGGCTCACCGATCTCTGGTGGCTGGTCGAGGGCATGCCGAAGCGCTGGGGCATCGTGGTCAACCCCGGCGGTCCACGCGTGCGAATCGACGCCGCCGATTGGCATGCTTTACGCATGGATATCCATTGACGGCCAGACAGGCGTAAGTTGTTGCGGAAGCCACCGTAAACGCGTCATGCCGTCGGGGGAAGGCAGGCGCGCCAGGGGAAACCAGCGATCAACCGTCGGGAGGGAGCCGTCGTGTCGATGTCGAGTCTGGCAGGGTTGGACGAAGCGCCGGAGTTGCAACGCACGGAACGCACGTTGGACGAATCACCCCATCCCGTGGTGTACCGGGAGCGAGCCTGGCGCGAGCCGGTGCCGTGGCCCCGATGCGACGACCGGGTCGTGGCATCGCGCTGGACATCGCCACCGTCGAGCGACCTGAGCGCGGTGACGCCTGTCGACAGCCACATCGTCGCGGTGTTCCTGCGCGCGACGCGCGGCGTGATCCACATCGACGGACGCCCCGTGTCGTCCGGGGTGCTCCCTGCGGGCAGCGTTCTCGTCACGTCGCCGCGGCAGGAAATCCACGCCACGTTCTGCGAACCGATCGACACCCTGCACCTGCGCATGGCGCACGATTTCGTCGGTGAACACGGGCCCATCGCAGCCACGCCGCTTACCGGCATCTACCGCGACGACGCGATCGACAAGCTCGCTCGTGCGCTGCTCGCCGCGCACGACGCAGGGTGCCGGGCGCTGTGCGCGGAATCGCTGGGCCGCCCTATCGTGGCCCGGCTTTTCCACCTGCGTATGTCGGGCATGGGGCATGCCACGGCCTCCACGCGCGTCACCATCCAGGGGTGGCGCCTTGCCCGCGTCACCGATTACGTCGGCGCCAACCTCGACAAGCCCATCACTCTCGCCGATATCGCCCGGGCTGCCGGTCTGTCGCCCATGCACTTCGCCGCGCAGTTCCGCGCGGCGACCGGGCACAAACCTCACGAATACCTGCAGCTGTGTCGTATCGAACGGGCGAAGCAACTGCTCGACGACGGCGACCTCTCACTGATCGAAGTCGCGCTCGAAACCGGCTTCCGCACGCAGGCGCATTTCACCACGGTGTTCAAACGCTTCGCTGGCAGCACACCGCATTCCTGGCGCGAGCGGAAGCGATGCCGAATCGTCCGGTAGCTACTTCTTCGACTTCAGCGTATCCGCCGAGGGCGGAAGTCCGCCGGCGTTGTCGGTGCCTTGTCCGGGCGGCGGCGTGACCGTCGGGGTGCCGTACGAATCGCGCGGGCGCGTATCCGGCGCGCGCTTCGAATTCATACCGTCGTCCATATGCTCCGTGCCGGCGCGTTCCTTCGAACGTTTCGCATCGCGCACGTTCTGCGGTACGCCACCGTTGACCGACTGCGTGTCGTTCGATGGCGACGGTTTGTCCTGCGCGGCGGGTGCGCCACCCGTGGCGAGCAGGAACATCAGGGTCAGGATCATGGTTCACCTCCAGCGGCAAGCATGCGCGCAGCGTCGTGAGCGAAACGTGGCCAGCTCAGGCCCTCGACGCGCCCCGGGTCACCGAATCGATGTGCTCGACACGCGTGATCTCGTCGAGCCAGACAACCACGCTCCAGCCCGGCCGCTCGGGGTCTTCCAGCTTTACGACCCCGTTCGTGCCCTCGTTGTCCGCGGCGTCGCGGAACAGCTGGACTGTGGGCGTCACCATCACGACCCCTTCGATAGCGCCCCTCTCCCGCGTATGCACGCGTACGCGCGCATTGATGGCGAGTTCCACGACCCACCGCTCGAGCCATGCGAGGTCGGTGGCTTCGGTGTACACCTTTTCGGCGATGCGACCCATGGTTGTCTCCCGGTGTGCGATGCGCCGAGGATGGGCGGCGTCATGTCACGTAAGCACGGTGGATCCGTGAAAACGGGGCTTACGTAACGCGAACCGAAGCCGTGCACCGGGCTGAATCGTATGAGCACCCTTGGGCGACAAGTCGTAGTCAGCCGCACGATAACCGTTGGCCCTTCACCTGAGTGCACAATTACTCACGCACGTTCTTCCCGCCCTGCACGTCCGCGCTTCAATCATGGAAGCTCCAGCCACGCCAGCCCGGAGCGAAGCGTGACGTGAAACCCACATGCAACCGGGATCAGAGCATGCCTGGGTCGGATTCGAGCTTCATACGCTCGTTGACGGAGGCGTAGATCCGCATCCGCTGGGCTTCGCGAGCGCGAGTGGCCGGCTGCGAGTCGTCTTCCGCATCGGTGAGCAACGAGAGGAAGTCTTGCGTCGAAGAGCGGCTCGCAGGAAGCGTGGTGTCCTCCACCAGCTTGCCCATGACGTATTTCATGTTGTGCGTCGACTGGCTCGCGGTCTGCGTCAGCGTGGCCTTGACCAGCGCGCCATCGCGATAGGCGATCTCGGCGAGGCTGTCCGAGCGATCGTCGATCTGGGTATAGATGTAGTTCTGCGACCGCGGGTCATCGGTGAGCGACAGCGTCGCGCCGGCGTACAGCGGGGAATGGAAGCTCGCCAGCAGGTGCGTGGAGCGGTGCTGGGAGAGCTCGCGGTCGCGCATGCCGGGGTTGGCGATGTGCGTTTCCTGCACCATGTCGTACGAGAAGCCGTCGAGCTCGTCGGCGCGCATCGGATTAGACGCCACCGATCTCCGCGAGACGCTCGCGTGGAAATCGGCGAGGCCACTCAGCATCGCGTGTTCGGATTTGGACAGCACGGACGCCATGGGTCGCGTGTTGCCGGGTGGCACGTCGTCGGCACCGTGCAGCTGCGCGAAGGCATCCTTGTACATCGTGGCGAGTTCGCGATCGCCGTGGCCGCGCGCTGTCGCCTTGTCGATCTGTTCTAGGTAGTTCGCCACCGCGTTCCTGCGCTGCGCGACCGTACCGAGCATGGCCGGATTCGAGGCGTCGACACCGATGTCGATGGTGCCGCTGGCAGAGACCAGTCTGAGCGATCGTGCGGTCGCGTCGGCGTGCATGGCGAACGTGGTCGGCACATCCTTGCCCAGGGTCGCGGAGACATCGATCGAGCCCAGCACGGTCTTGTCGAACGATGCCAGCGACGAGAGATCGATCTTCGGTGGCTGCGCGAGCAGCCCGTCGATCGCCTTCTGGAACCCGTCGGCCAGCCCCGCGAGCGCTGTCCGCTCCTTGTCGTCGAGCGAACCGGTCGCGGTGGCCTGGACCATCAGCTCGCCGTCGCCGCCCATGACCGCGAAGGTGACATGCGCGCCGCTTGCCGTGGCCACCGACAGGCGGAACGCCGTGGCCGTCGCACCCGACGAGGCTCCGGTGGACACCGATTGCACGAAGTCGGCACCGTCGCTGGCGAACTTGTCCACCAGTGCCGCGCCCAGTCCGCTGAAGCGTCCCGTATCGGTCGCCGCGGCATACTGCCGTGCCATTCTCGTCGTGACCGCGTCGTTCGAGCGCGTCTGCCATACGATGGGCGACGGCTTCACGTACACCGGGGAGGGCTCGGCGGACTGCGCACCGGAGAGGCTGACGATCGTGGACGGGGCGACGCGGGCGACGTCGGACGGCGCCGGAACAGGCGCCGGCGGTGCCGGAGCGAACGGCGCCGGCGACGACGATGCGGATGTGAGGATGGGGATCATGGCACCTTCGCTGACGGTCCTTGTGCGGAACGTAACGGCCGGTGCCACGAATCCTTGAGCGATCAGCGCGCCGGGCAGTCCGTGCGGCTGTTATCGGCCACGCCGGCGATCAGCCATTTGCCCTGCGTGCGCACCAGATGGATCAGGTCCGATCCGCAATGGTGCACCTTGCCGTCCACGAGGAATTCGTACGGTGCCCAGACCATCGCGAGGTCGCCGTCGATGCGTACCAGCGGATCGTGGATGCGTTCCTCGATGCTGCCCTTGCCGGGCTTCACGTGATCGACGAACTCGCCGAGCGTCATCCGCTTCACCTGGCCATCGCGCAACAAGGCGACACTACCCTCGGGCTGCACGGTGGCCCGCATGGCCGCCTGATCGTATTTCGCCATGCCGGCGAACATCGCGTTCACGGGCGCGAGAACGGCGGCCTCGTCGGCCTTCGTGGCGGCGAACGCCGGTGCGGCGGCAAGGCCGGCGAGCAGGACGATCGAGGCGATGAGCGGCGTGCGGTTCATGCGGACTCCCTGGCGGTGATGACGCGCCATCCTAACCATACGCCGGTACAGGAATCCACAAGCCCCACGCGCCCTTCCCTGTTACACCACCCGCTTTCCCAGCCCCACGGAGTTCACCCATGTCCACCCCCCACCTCGACGACGCCTTCATCGCGAGCCAGAAGCAGCGCCTGCTGGCCCTGCGCCAACAGCTCATCGCCACGGGCGATGCCGCCGGCGTCGACGAACAGTTGCTGCAGTCGGCCGCGGGCGGCGAGCCGCAGGACGCCGGCGACGACGGCGAACGCTTCGCGCAGCAGGAAAACGACGAAGCCCTGCTGGCCCACGACGAGGCACGCCTCGCGGCGGTCGACCGCGCGCTGGAAAAGATCGAGCAAGGCACCTATGGGTTCTCCGACCTGAGCGAGGACCCCATTCCCCGCGCCCGCCTCGAAGCCGTGCCGGAAACGACATTCACGGTCGAGGAAGCGGCCGACCGGGAACCCCGTCGATAGGTCGGAACGACACCATCGTGTCAGTAAAAAAACGGCACGGATGTCCTATCGCGCATGACGGCGGTTCTCTTCAAATGGGCACGCCCATCAAGGAGATTCCCGTGACCGATTCCCAAGAGCTCGCACCCGACGCTGGACGTCGCCATTTCGTCGTGAGCGCCGGCGCCGCCGCGACCGCCACCCTCGTGGGTGCGGGCGCGATGGCCGCCGCCTCGCAGGCGAGTGCCGCTCCCGCCACCACTTCCTCGAAAAAGAAGGACAGCTCGATGTCGTTCATCACCACCAAAGACGGTACGCAGATCTTCTACAAGGACTGGGGCACCGGCCAGCCGATCGTTTTCCACCACGGCTGGCCCCTCAGCGCGGACGACTGGGACGCGCAGATGATGTTCTTCCTGAACAACGGCTTCCGCGTCATCGCCCATGACCGTCGCGGCCACGGCCGCTCGACGCAGACCGACCATGGCAACGACATGGACACGTACGCCGCCGACGTCGCCGAACTGACCGCGCACCTCGACCTGAAGAACGCCATCCACATCGGCCATTCGACCGGCGGTGGCGAAGTGGCCCGTTATGTCGCGCGCCACGGCAAGGGCCGCGTCGCCAAGGCCGTGCTGGTCAGCGCCGTGCCGCCGATCATGCTGAAGACCCCGGCCAACCCGGGCGGTCTCGACATCTCGGTGTTCGACGGCTTCCGCAAGGACCTCGCCGCCAACCGCGCCGAGTTCTACCGTGCCGTGCCGCTGCCGTTCTACGGCTTCAACCGTCCGGGCGTGAAGACGCTCGAAGGCGTCGTCGGCAACTGGTGGCGCCAGGGCATGATCGGCGGCATCAAGGCTCATTACGACTGCATCAAGGCGTTCTCGGAAACCGACTTCACGGAAGACCTGAAGGCGATCACGGTTCCGACGCTCGTCATGCACGGCACCGACGACCAGATCGTGCCGTACAAGGACGCCGCGCTGCTGTCGTCGAAGCTCATCCCGGGCGCCGAGCTGAAGCTGTACGACGGCTACCCGCACGGCATGCTCACCGTGCACGCGGACGAGCTCAACAAGGACCTGCTGGCCTTCATCAAGAAGTAAGAATCACAAGAAAGCGACACCCTTTGAAGCCGCTCCGCAAGGAGCGGCTTTTTTTTCGCACGAAACGGCAGGTCCTGTAGGAGCGCGCCTGCGCGCGACGCCGTTGGAGCCGTGAGCAACAGGACCTGAGCTTTCCGCGAAAAGCTGTCGCGCGCAGGCGCGCTCCTACGGGTTACCGCCGGTGCGCAACGTTACCTCACCGGCCCCGAGCAGACGCATTCGCCATCCTCGTTCACGTGCCCGAGCATCGCGTCGAGCAGATCGCCCGTCGGTGTCCACTGGCCGATGGCGGGATGGATGAGCATCGCCTTGCGCGAATCGAGCCGGTTCCCGTCGAGCACCGACGCGATGGCCGCCCGCTCGTACGCCTTCACCGAACGCACCAGCCCATGGACCGCGTCCGGCAACGGTGCGATCGGTTGCGGCACGATCGTGTCGAACGCGATGTCGGATGCGATCTCCACGATGTCGTTGTCCGGCAGGTCGGGCAACGCGCCGTTGTTGCGCGTGTTCACCACGATGCGGGCAGGCTTCGCGCCCGTCAGCGCGCTCATCACGTCGATGGCGATGCGGTGGTATCCCGTGGCCACGCGGAACGGGTCGCCTTCGAGGCTCACGCCCTGATCGAACGCCGAGCCACCTTCGGCTTCCAGCTTCATGTACGACCCGGACCGCTGGTTGAGGTACGCCGCATAGATGTCGACGGCCGCATCGCCCTCGCCCGCATCGAGTCGCGAGCGCAGCGTCGCGAGAAGGTCGTCGTTGAGCCGCTGGATTTCCGCACCGCGACTGCCGCCCTGCTTCCGCTGGTTCACCAGCGCGCGCCGCCGCTCGTAGTAGAAGAAGAGGTACTCGGTGGGAATCAGGCGCAGCGTGCGGATCATGTCCACGTCGAACAACGGTGCCAGGTACAGCTGGCGAAGCATGGCCTCGCTGGCGAGCAGCCGGTCGAAGACATCCTCGCCGCGCACGCGCACGCCACGCACCCAGCCGAGATGATTCAGGCCGACGTAATCGCATTCCACCTCGTGTGCTGGCTCGCCGAGCGCCCGCGCGATGTTGTGGAACAGTTCCGTCGGCGTGTCGCAGATACCCACGATGCGGGCCTTGCTGTGGTCGCTCACCGCCTGCGTGACGAGACCGGCGGGGTTCGTGAAGTTCACGAGCCACGCGTCCGGGCTGAGGCGTTCGACGAGCTTCGCCTGTTCGATGGCCACGGGCACCGTGCGCAACGCCATGGCGACGCCGGCCGGTCCGGTCGTCTCCTGCCCCGGATACCCATGCTCGATCGCGACGCGTTCGTCGGCGGCGCGCCCGGCGATGCCACCGATGCGGATGCTGTTGAGCACGAAGTCCGCGCCTTCGATGCAGTCCTCGATCGACGTCGCGCCGCGCAGCTTCAGTGAGCCGCCGAACCGCGACACCACCGCGCGACCCAGGTCGACCATGATGCCAAGGCGGGCGGGATCGGGGTCGTAGAGCACCATTTCCGCGGCGCCCAGCGCTTCGGCGGCCTCGTTGACGCCGAACACCACGAGGGGCGAACGCACGCCGCCGCCTCCGACCAATGCGATCTTACGATCCGTACGTACGCTCACGAAGAGTCCTTGACTGAGGGGAATGGGGTAAGGCCTGCAGCGCACCGGCCGCGGTGGTGCACAGCGCTCCGCTGACGCAGGCACGCTGGACGCAACGCGCCAGCGGTTCGCCATCGAGCAGCGCGTCGATGAGTCCGGCGTCGAACGCGTCGCCCGCGCCCGTGGTGTCGACGGCATCCACGCGCGGCGCGGCGACGCGTGCCGCGCCGCCGTCGTCGGCGTACCACGCGCCTTCGGCACCGAGCTTCAGCACGGAACGCGTCAGGCCCGCCGTGCGCGCCCAGGTCGCATACGCATCGACACCGGTAGTCCCGGAGACGATGGCGGCTTCCGTCGCGTTCGGCAGGAAGAGGTCGATCTCGCCACAGGTGGCGAGGTTGGCAGGGTCGCGTAGCCAGTCGGGACTGAAACCGACGTCGATCGACGTGGTGCATCCGGCGTGGCGCAATGGCGGGAGCACGCGTTCGGCGAGCTCGCGAGACAGGGGCATCGCGAAGTGCACGTGTCGCGCCGCGCTCAGGTCCGCGACGACGGCGGGCACATCGAGCAGATCGGCGAGTCCACGGTTGGCCCCGGCGTACGTGAAGAACGAGCGATCGTCCGGCATCGATACGCTGACCGTGATGCCGGTGCCGTCCGTACCCAGCCGGATGCCGCCCATGCCGACCCCGAACTCGGCGAGGCGGCTCTCGAACCAGTCGAAGTCGGCATCGCCGATGAGCCCGACGAGACGCACGCGGCGCCCCAGACGCGCGAGGCCGCAGGCCGTGTTCACACTGCCGCCGCCGAGCTCGCGCACGTAGCGCTCGGCGAAGGCTTCCTCGCCGGGAGCCGGCCACGCAGGGAAGCCGCTGAACACGTGGTCCGCGTAGATTTCGCCGACGACGGCGACGTCCCAGGTCTTCATGTCGGCGGGAAAGGCCACGTTTCGGTCCTCCGTGCTTGCCACAGAAAAATGAGGCTGCCAACGACGACAGCGAGCACCGCCACGATCAACGCGGTCCAGCCGGCGGTCGCGACGAGGTACAGCCAGCCGACCACGCTGACGACGATCGGCAGCGGATACAGCGGCATGCGGAACGCGTCGATCGCCCCGCGACGACGGCGCAGCGCCACCACGGCGAAACACTGCGCGATGTACTGGAAGAGAATCTGCACGACCATCAACGTGGCGATCAGACGCTCGAGCGAAAGAAAACACGCCAGCGCCGACGTCACGCCGACGAACACGAGCGACACGGTCGGGAACCCGCCGCGTGGGTGAAGGCGCCCGAACACGCCGAAGAACTGGCCGTCGCGCGCGGCGGCGAAGGGAACGCGCGAATAGCCGAGCAGCACGACGAGCGCCGAACCCCAGCTGGCGAGAAGGATCAGCCCCACGGCCAGCGTGCTTCCGGCATGCCCATGGATCGCCTGCATGAAATCGGCGACCACGGCCTTCGACCGCGCCGCTTCTTCCCAGGGCAGCACGCCGAGGATGCTGATGTTCAGCCCGAGGTAGAGCACCGCGACCAGCGGAATCGACAGCAGCACGGCGAGCGGTATCGTCCTGCGTGGGGTCCGGACCTCGCCGCCGAGCATGCAGACGTTGTTGTAGCCGCCATAGTCGTAGACGGCGATCAGCGCGACGGCGCCGAGCCCGAGCCAGAAGCCGTGCGTATCGTCCGTGCGTGCATGCAGGAACCGCTGCGCCGTCGCCATGTCGAAATGCGCCATGCCGCTGACGACGATCCACGCGCACGCCGCCACCACCACGGCGCTTACCAGCAACGACAGTTTCTGGATCTGTCCCACCCGCCGGTAGAGCACCGCCGTGTTGAACAGGCACAGGCCCGCCGCCAGCGCCACACGTCCGGCGTCGCCCAGCCCCGGCATGAGGTAGCCCGCGTACTGGGCGAAGCCGACCGCCGCCGAGGCGATCGACAGCGGCGCGGTGAGCAGCGTCTGCCACAGATAGAGAAACCCGAACAGCCGGCCTGCCTTCTCGCGCCCATACGCTTCGCGCAGGTAATGGTAGGGGCCGCCGGATTCGGGAATCGTGGACCCGAGCTCGGCCCAGACCAGGCCGTCGCACAGGCAGAGCACGGCGCCGGCGATCCAGCCGAGCAGCACGCCCGGCCCCGCCAGCGCGGACAACGCGAGGGGAATCGTCACGAACGGACCGATGCCGATCATGTTCAGCACATTGGCCGACAGGCCGCCCCACAGGCCTATCGCGCGCGGCGGCAGGCCCTGCCCGCTCGCCGCGCCGTCGGACGATTCGGCTCGCATGGTCTAAAACGCGTACTTCACGGTGACGAGCGTGGTCATGCCGGCATTCACGATGTCCGAATTCGCAAGGCTGTTCCTGCCGATGTGCGACCAGTACGAGTACTGCTTCGTGAGGTTGCTCACCTGCAGGTCCATCTGGAAACCGTTCTGGAACTGGTAACCCGCGTGCAGGTCGACACGGCGGATCGGGCGGATCCACAGATCGTCCCACGGATCGTTCTGGTTGAGGAAATCGTAGGTCGACAGGTAGGAGCCCGTGTAGTGGTAGCTGAGGTTCAACGAGAACCCGGCCTTCTCGTAGAACAGTTCCGCGTTCGCCATGCGCTGCGGCGCGGACTGCAGGCGCTCGTTGCCGAAGCCTTCGCGCCCGAGGTCCACCTTCGAGTTCTGCCGCGTCGCGTTCACGCTGAAGCCCAGCCCGTCGAACGGTTCCGGCAGGTCCTGGAACTTCTGGCGCCAGGTGGCTTCCAGACCGTAGACCTTGCCGTCGCCGCCGTTGGTCGGCGTCTTCGTGAGGATCGTGCCCTCGCCCGTCGTGTTCGGGTTGGCCTGGCCGCCGCCGCTGTCGTAGATGTAGTCGCGCAGCTTCTTGTAGTACGACGAAAGCGACACGAAGCCGCCGCGCTCGGTGGTCCATTCGGCGCCCAGGTCGACGTTGGTCGATTTGATGGGGCTGAGGTTGGGGTTGCCGCGCGTGATCGTGGTCACGCCATCGGACGTATTGATCTGCGAACCGCCGCCAAGTTGCACGAACGCCGGGCGCGTGTAGCTCTGCCACACGGCGCCGCGGAACACCACGTTGCCGCCCGGCCGGTAGTTCACGAACAGGCTGCCCAGCGGCTCGTTGTAGATCGTGCGGTTGTTCTGGAACGAGCCGGGCAGCTCGTTGCCGTCCGCGTCGGTCGGCGTGTTCCAGAACGTGTTGTGGATCGACGTATGCTCGAAGCGCACGCCCGGGATGATCTCCACCGGGCCCTGGTTGATCGTCGCCATGGCATAGGCCGCGGTGACGGCCTCGGTGCCGCGCATCGTGTCGCAGTTGTAGTTGTTGAAGTCGAGCGACCCGCAGGTGTCGAGGTCCGAGGGAAGCACGTGCTCTTTGATCAGCGCCGCCACCGCGGCGCGGCTCACGTCGGGCGTGCGCCAGTGGAACTTGTCCGGAAAGATCGACGAATAGTCGCCCTTGAAGATGCCGAGATCGTCCAGCGTGGTCACGCCGTCGTTGATGCCGCCGGTCGACCAGTCGCGATTGGTGAATTCGCGCGAGCTGTCGCTGTACTTCATGCCGAACTTCACCGACGACACCGGGCCGTCCTCGAAGTCGTAGCGCAGGTCGATCTTCGCGCCTCCGCGTTTCTGGCCCGAACGGATACGGGTCACCTCGCCATAATCGTTGGCCCACATCGACCGGATGTTGTTCACCGAGTCGAGCAGGCCGGGTGTCAGCTGCGGATAGGGGAACCCGTTGCGTCCGTAGCGAAGCAGCGAACTGCCGCCGTAGGCGAAATTCGCCTGCGAATACTTGTCTTCACGGCCGTCGATCTCGACATGCTCCGGCCGGTCGTTGTGGCCGAAGCTCCAGAACACGTTCGGCGAAATGGTCCAGCCGCCGGCCGTCTTGTCCGCACCGAACTGGAACGTGGCGAGATCGGCGCGCTCCGGGTTGGTCTCGAACCAGAAGCGGTTCGCGATGCGCCCGATGTTCGGCGCATAGATCCCCGCGGTCGCCGTGGGCACGTAGGTCACGTCGGCGGGCAGCAGCTGGTTGTACGTGGTGTTCTGCTCGGTCAGGGCATACGCGTAAGTCATCCTCGCATAGGCTTTCAGCGTCGGATCCACGTTCCAGTCGAACGAGAGGTTGCCGCCATACCGACGCTCGAAGCCCGACGCGATGCCGACGTTGGCGCCCAGGCTCGTCAGGTTGCGCGCGGGATCGTAGCCGGGCGCGCTGTCCCCTGCCGCCGTGGCGTGCAGGAACGCCCACGAGCCGTCGTTGGACGCGCTCTCCGCCGCACCGATCTCGCTGTTGGCGATGTTGCGGTAGTCGTAGTAACCGCTGACATAGACGCCGAACTGCTTCTCCGAACCGAACTTGCCCTGCAGCTCCGCGGCGAGACCGCCACCGAGGCCACTGCCGCCGTAGTCGCGAGCGCGACTTTCGCTACGCCCGCTCGCCGTGACGCTGCCGCTGAAGTCCTTCTTGAAATCGAAGGCGCCCGGTGTGCGGAAATCGATGGTGCCGCCGATCGCGTCGCCGTCCATGTCCGCCATGGAGGTCTTGTTGAGCACGATGGTCTGCAGACCGGAGGGCGGCAGCAGGCTGAGTTGCACGCTGCGGCTGTACGGCATGCCCTGCGCGACGCTCGAGCCGTTGACGAGGTTGACGTTGTACTCCGACGGCAGGCCACGCACCGAGGTGAACATGCCCTCGCCGCGCGCCGCACCGTCGATGCCGCCGAAATAGCCGGTGCCCGTCGTCGTGACGTTGACACCCGACATCAGGCCAAGCGCCTCGGCCACGTTGTGCACGGCCGTGCGCTGAAGGTCGCTCGCCGACAGTACTTCGACGGTGTTCACCGAATCCATGCGCATGTTGGTCGCGTCGTAGCGGTTGGCCACCACGCTCAATGCCTTCATCTGTACCGCCTTTTCCGGCTTGGCCGGCGCGGTTTCCTCCTTCGGCGCTTCCTGCTGTTGCGCGAGGGCCGGCATGGCCGCCGAACCTAATACGGCGCAAAGCGCCACCACGAGCGATTTCCTGGTCGGACCATAAACGTTACGCACGATGCACCCCACCCGCGAAAGTGTAAGAACGACGCGCGGCCCCTCGCCACGCGAAGCGTCATGACCATCGGCGGGTTCGTGTGTCGTCCGTACGCGAACGGCCGGGCGCGCGCAGTCATGCGGGCGCACGGAGGCGGTCCGTCGTCACGGAAAGAACGTGCCGATCAGTCGTTGTCGATCAGCGGTGGGTGAGCGGGGGCGAGTAGCCGGCGACGCATTTGCCGCGCGAGCGCAACGCGCTCAGCTTGGCGCGCGCGAGGATCGGATGGCCATCGGCCATGACGCACGGGAACGTGCGACCCACGAGGGAGCAGACGGTGTTCGCTTGATTTGAATCGAGGCGACGCATCGAGCCTGTCCCGTCATTGACGTGGTGGGTTTCGCGATGAACCTTGAGAAGGTTCTCAATCGCGAGCACAGATATAGCGCACCGTAAAAAACCCGTCAACGGCCAGATTTGCATAGTCGTCAGCATGTTGCATCGCGTCACGCGAGACTGAACGGTGCGACGCGTCCGTGCTGCGTCGCCAGATGACATCGCTGCTGTGGCCCACCATTCTCCGCGACCGCGGTGCCACGGGGCGATCGCGATACCACTCGAACGCAGGGAAAAAACGCATGATTCGTCGCCACACGATGCACGGCACCGCCGCGCGCGCCCTTCGCCCCCGTGCTCTCGCCAGCGCCTGCATGCTCGCTCTCGCGCTCGCCTGCGTACCTGTCGCGGAGGCACAGGAACAAATTCGGCAAGAAGCGGATGCGCCGCCTGCGAAATCGCCAACGAAAGAGAAGCGCAACGCCGATCCGGATGCGGCGAGCAACCTCGACACGATCGTCGTCACCGGTATCCAGGGCAGCATCCAGAACGCGATCAAGGCAAAGGAGAATTCGGACAACATCGTCGAGGCGATCTCGGCCGAAGACATCGGCAAGCTTCCCGATAGCAGCATCGCCGAGAGCCTGGCGCGCATTCCGGGCCTGGCGACGCAACGCGTGAGCGGACGCGCGAACCAGATATCCATTCGCGGCCTCTCGCCCGATTTCGCCGGCACCACCCTAAATGGCCGCGAACAGGCCACGATCGGCGAGAATCGCGGCGTCGACTTCGATCAGTATCCTTCCGAGCTCATCAGCGGCGCCGTGGTCTACAAGACGCCAGACGCGACGCTGATCGGCCAGGGCCTGTCGGGCACCGTCGACCTGCACACCATCAAGCCGCTCGACCTGCCCAAGCGCACCATCGCCGTCAACCTGCGCGGCGAGAACAACTCCAACGGCAGCCTCAACCACGGCAGCGGCGTCGGCGACACCGGCCATCGTGTCAGCGCGTCGTATATCGACCAGTTCTTCGACCACACGCTCGGCCTCGCCGTCGGCTTCGCCCAGCTCGACTCGCCCGTGCAGGAGAAGCAATACGAGGCGTGGTGGTGGAGCCTCAACAACGGATCGCAGGGCGCCGAGACGAACTGGGGCGCGCCGCGCACGCCCGGCCTTCCCGACAACGTGCTGTCGCAGGAAGGCATGCAGCTGCGCGCGAAGTCGGAGCATCAGTTGCGCAACGGCCTGATGACGGTACTGGAATGGGCGCCGGACGATCATTACCACTCGACGCTGGATCTCTACTACTCCACGTTCGACCAGAAGACGTTCCTCAACGGTGCGCAGTGGTCGAGCAGCCCTTACGACAACGTGTCGTATTCGAACGTGGGCGTGGTGCCGGCCCTGCCCTATCCCATCGTCACCACCGGTCACATCGACGGGCTGAAGTCCATCCTGCAGAACGACTACACGAAGGAGCGCGACAAGCTCTTCTCCGCAGGCTGGAACAACCAGTACGACTTCGGCAACGGCTGGGTCGTCACCGCCGACGCGTCGTATTCGAGCGCGAAGAAGCGTCTTCACGATGCCTATCTCTTCGCGGGCCTTCCCGACCAGGCCACGACGTCCACCGACTTCGCCACACCGGTGCACGATCACTTTCCCGATTTCCGGCCCAGTGTGAATTTCGCGGACCCGTCGCTGATCTATTTCACCGACCCGAACAACTACGGTTACAACGGCCGCCAGGAATTCGACAAGCAGAAAGACACCATCAAGGCGTTCCGTCTGGAGGTGACGCATCCGGTCGGCTGGATCTTCAGCGACGCGACGCTGGGCGTGAACTACTCGGATCGCGAGAAGACCAAGCAGGCCGACGTGTTCTTCGCCTGGCTCAACGGCAATGGCGCCACCAGCGCGGACTACCTGCCCGGGTTCGCCGCGCCGATCGATCCGTCGGCGCTGCACGGCACCACCGATCTCAGCTACGGCGGCATCCCGGCGATCCTCAACTACGACGTGCTGCGCGCATTGGGCAGCCAGTTCTACCTCACGCAGCGCAATGGCCAGTCCGACTGGAGCCGCAATTACACGGTGCGCGAAAAGGTGCCCGTGGCGTATCTCAAGTTCAACATCGACACGCACCTCGGCGACGTGCCGTTGCGCGGAAACGTGGGTGTGCAGGCGGTGCGCACAGACCAGTCGTCGGAAGCCCTGCAGACGAACGGCGATGCGCTCGTCGGCCGTATTTCCGGCGGTACACGATATACCAAGGTGCTGCCGAGCCTGAACCTCGTGGCCGAGATCGCCGAGAAGCAGTACCTGCGCTTCGGCCTTGCGAAGACGATGGCGCGCGGCCGCATCGACGATGAGAAGGTCGCGACGTCGGCCGGCGTGGCGCTGGTCAACGAGGGCCCGGCGGCCGGCCAGGTGCTGTGGTCGGGCAGCGGCGGCAATCCGAAGCTGAAGCCGTACATCGCCGTCGGCGCCGATCTGTCGTGGGAGAAATATTTCGGCACGTCGAGCTACGTCGCGGCCGCCGTGTTCAACAAGAACCTGCTGAACTACATCTACAACCAGACCACCCTCGACTACGACTTCTCGCGGTACATCAACGACAACCCGACCCTCACCCCGACGAGCGTCATCGGATCGTTCACCCGGCCCGAGAACGGGACGGGCGGCAAGATGCAGGGTCTCGAGCTTTCGGGCGCGCTGGAAGGCGCGCTCGTCGCGCCGGCACTCACCGGCTTCGGCGTGCAGGCGAACTTCTCGCTGACCAACAGCACGCTGCCCGTCAGCGCGGTGTCGAGCATCGCCGGCAGCCCGGCCACCCTGCCCGGCCTGTCGCGCAAGGTCGCCAACCTCGCCCTCTACTACGAGCGCTATGGCTGGTCCGTGCGCGTCGCCGAGCGCTATCGTTCGTCGTTCACCGGCGAAGCGGTGGCGCTGTTCGATCAGCTCGGTTACACGCAGATCCTCGCCGACAAGCAGACCGACTTCCAGCTCGGCTACGCGTTCGACCACGGTACATGGAACGGCCTGTCGATCCTGCTGCAGGTGAACAACCTGACCAACTCACCGCAGAAGACCCAGCAGATCGCGGCGTTGCCGAACAATGTGAAGGTCGCCCGCCCGCTGAAATACGACACGTATGGGCGAACGGTGCTGTTCGGGGTCAACTACAAGCTCTGACGGAGGCCCGCAGGCTCTCTTGTGGGAAGTGCGCCGGCGCGCGAAGGGGGGATTGCCGCGAGCGAGCACCCCTTCGCGCGCCAGCGCGCTTCCCACAAAAAAAATGGCCCCACATCATCTGGCCGCGGGTTGCCCCGAACCACCGTCCGCCGCCTCACCGCACGCCCAGCACGGCATCTCCACCTGACAGCAGACCTCTTCGTCGACGTACGTGACGGTGCCCTTCCCCTGGCAGATGGGACAAGGCGTGGGTTCGATACGGTCGGGCATGGGCGACTCCGGAGGCGATAGGCCCGTTATACGCGCTCGTCTCAGGTCGCTTCGGGCGGCGGCGCGTTGAGGTGATCGCGTCGATAGCGCGCCGGGGTGACGCCCATCACGCGCACGAACGCCTTGCCGAACGCGGATTCCGACCGATAGCCCACGCGGTCCGCGACGGCGCCCGCCGTGAGGTTGCCGCGGCGCAGGAGGTCGCCGGCCAGGTGCATCCGTAACAACGTCAGCACCTCGTGCGGCGCCACGTTGCCCCTCGCCTCGAAGTGCCGCGCGAAGGTCGCGCGCGACATCGCCGCCTCGCGCGCCAGCAGTTCGACGGTCCATTCGCGCTCCGGTTCGCGCAGCATGGCGAGCACCGAGCGCCCCAGGCGCGGCTCGCCCATCAACGACAGGAGCGAAGGCGGGAGGTCGCCATCGCGCAGCCGCGCACGCAAGGCGAACACAAGCAGCGCACGGCTCAGCGATGTGACCACGGCCAGCGCACCCGGCTCGAGCCGGTTCACTTCGTCGCGGAACATCGCCACGACCGCGTCGAGCGCCGCGCTCCCGTGCTCTTCGGACACCTTCACGTGCAGCACTTCGGGCAATGCGTCGAACACGAGTCGCGCGGCATCGGGTGCGAAGGTGAAGCGGCCGCAGAGCAGATCGAGATCCGCAGGGCCGAGGGTGTTGCGTTTGATGTCGAGCGCGGCGTCGCGATCGATGTGCACGGGCACCGCCGAGGACCGGGGCCCGCCGTCGTGCACGCGATGCGGCGTGCCGCGCGGCAGCACGATCAGATCGCCCGGCGACATCGTCACGGTGGGCAGGCCCGGCAGGTCCATGAAGGCGGTGCCTGCGAGCACGAGGTGGAATGGCGCTTCGCCATCGAACGAGGCGTCGTGCTCGACGCTGAAGCCGCCCGCGAGGTAGCAGCGCACGTCGAGGGCGCCCTGCACGTTGGCCAGGTCGAGGATTCGGGTCAGGGCATCCATGAGACGTTCGCGCCAATCATTGAGTGATACGAGTATTCATCCTCTCAGCCTCTCCGGCAACACTACACAGGTCGCGGACATCGACCGATGGCCGCCTTTCTTGTGGAGAGCACTCATGAACGCCCTGTTCCACCGCGCCCTCGGCGCCTTCGTCCGTACCGAACGCCTTGGCCCCAATCTGATGCGCATCGCCATCGCCGTCGTCTTCATCTGGATCGGCCTCCTGAAGTTCGTGCCGTACGAAGCGGACAGCATCACGCCCTTCGTCGCCAACAGCCCGGTGATGTCGTTCTTCTACGAGCATCCGACCGAATACAAGGCGCACCTGACCCACGAAGGCCAGCTCGTGCCCGAACAGCGCGAGTGGCAGACGGCGAACAACACCTACGGCTTCTCGACCGGCCTCGGCATGGTCGAACTGACCATCGCCCTGCTCGTCCTGTCGTATCCGTTGTCGAAGAAGCTCGGCCTGCTCGGCGCGTTCCTGTCGTTCGGTACCACGCTGGTCACGCTCTCGTTCCTCGTTACCACACCCGAAGCATGGGTCGGTGCGCTGGGCGACGCTCAGCACGGGTTCCCCTACCTGTCGGGCGCCGGCCGTCTGGTGCTCAAGGACACCATGATGCTGGCCGGTTCGTGGGTGATCGGCGTCGATGCGGCCAAGGCGATCCTTGCCGGCAAGCGCTGATCGCGATCAGGCCGGCGACGTCGTCACGGCAGGCGGCGGCGCCGGCAAGAGCTTGCCCTGGGCCAGACGCACCAGCGTGCCCACGATCAGTACCGCCATCACCACGTTGGTGAACGCGAAGACGACGGGTGCCATCTGCGCGATGGCGCCCGTCACGCCGCGTAATGTCATCTGCAACGCGCCGGTAGAGAGCGCCGTGATGCCGAAGCTGAAAGCCCAGTACGACGGCACGAACGGCTGCTTCGCGATCCAGGGAGCAAGGCGCAACGCCAGCAGCAGTTGCACGAGGCCGTAACCCCAGGCCGCCTGCACCAGCAGGTCGGGATGCCCTTCGGTATTCGCGAGCCACGCCACCGCCGCGACCACGGGCGGCGCGAGCTGAATACCGATGGTGGGGCGCAGCGGGAGGGGCAACGCCGCCGCGTTGAGCAGACGAAACACCACGATCGATTCCAGCGCGAACCAGCTGAAGAGTCCCACGCCGAAGAACAGGATGCCCCACGACGGGAACCCGAGCGTGCCGGCGCCAATCGCGATGATGAAGTTGCCGGCCACCGACGGCAGGTAGATCACCGGCGTCGTGGTGAGCACGTCGCGATCCCCTTCGAGCATGCCGCCGAACCGCCAGACGCCGAAGGCCACCTGACCGATGGCGCCACCGATCAACGCGATCAGCGCGGCGGTGTGCGAGTGCGGTGCGAGCACCACGGCCATGAGCACGGTGCTGGATGGCGCCAGGCCCACGAAACAGCAGTTGATGGGATGCCGCAGTTCGTCGAGAGCGACGTCGCGGTGCGCGATCCACTTGTACCAGAACGCCGCGGTGAGCACGGCCCAGACGACGAAGGCGACGGCCATGATGCCCTCGCCGATCTGCGGTGGAAGACCCCATAGGTGCGATGCGACGCGCCAGTTGCTGCCGAGGCCCACGAGGCCGAGGATCATGCCGAAGAAGGCGGCGGGAATCGTGCGTGCGGGTTGGCTCATGTCGCTTGTCTCGCGCAGGTTGGTGACACTCTGCCCGGTCGGTTTCGACCGAGACGTTCGGGCCAGAAGACGAGACGTGCGCGCGTTCCCCCGGCGATGCGATCGGCTCATGATGTTCCCTGTCGACGACGCATCCCGTGCCGCCGCCCCACCGGAGAATTACCATGCTCGACTGGGTCGATTATCGCAACCAGCTCATGGGCCGTATTGGCGAAATCGCCAAGCTGAGCCCGGCCACCGTACAGGGTTACCAGATGCTCTCGGGCGCCGGCGCCAAGACGAACCACCTCGATGCGAAGACGCGGGAACTGATCGCGCTCGCCGTGTCGGTGACCACGCGTTGCGACGGCTGTATCACCGTGCACACCGCCGAGGCCCTGAAGCATGGCGCGACGAAGGACGAGATCGCCGAAGCCCTCGGCGTCGCGGTGGCGTTGAATGCCGGTGCCGCGCTGGTCTACTCGGCGCGCGTGATGGATGCCACCGAGGCTTACTCGAAGGCATGACGCGATCCGGTGGGAGCCGGCAGGCTGGCTCCCACCCTTCACTGTCTTACATGCGCTCGGGTACTTCGATGCCCAGCAGGTCCAGAGAGCGCTCGAGGACGCGACGTACGAGCGTGCAGAGTCCGAGCCGCGCCGCGCGCACCGAGGCATCCGGTTCCGCGAGTACCGCGCACTCCGCATAGAAACGACTGAAGCGCTGAGCGAGGTCGAAGGCGAAATCCGCGAGGGCGCCCGGTTGATACTGCCGGCCGGCCGAGGCGACGGCATCGCCGAACGCCAGGCACGCGAGCACGACCGCGCGCTCGCTCCCGGCTTCCGGTGCCACCGGACCCGGCGATGCGTCGCCTGCCCGGGCCAGCAACGAACGCAGGCGCACGCATGCGTACTGAAGATAAGGGCCGGTACGCCCTTCGAACGCCACGAGGCGGTCGACGTCGAACACGTACCCCGACAGACGATCGCCCGAAAGATCCGCGAATTTCACGGCCCCGATGCCTACCTGACGCGCCAGCGACGCACGCGCACGCTCGTCCATCGCCGCGCCTTCCGTGGATTCCCGCACGCGCTCGTCCGCACGCGCGACGGCGTCGTCCAGCAGATCCGACAGTCGGGCCACGCCACCGGCGCGTGTCTTGAAGGGTTTTCCGTCCAGCCCGTTCACCGTGCCGAAGCCGGCATGTACCAGCTCCACGCCGGAAGCGATGCCCGCCTTCGCCGCGGCGCGAAACACCTGCGCGAAATGCAGCGCCTGCCGCTGGTCGACGACGTACACGACTCGCGCGAGGCCGGGCATCGCGGCGCGCGCTTCGAGCGTGGCGAGATCCGTCGTGGCATAGAGCGCCGCGCCGTCGCTTTTTTCCAGGAGCAGGGGCGGCATCTCGGTCGCGTCGTCCGGCCCGGAGACGTCGATCACCAGCGCGCCCTCACTCCGCCGGGCGACACCATCGGCCTCGAGCCGGGCGACGAGTGGGCCGACCGCGTCGCGCACATCGCTCTCGCCATCGAGCGCGTCGAAGACGACGCCGAGTTCGTCGAAGTCGCGTACCTGCGCCTGCAGGCTGAGGGCCCGCAGCGAACCCCACAACGCGAGCAGGCCGCGATCGCCCGCCTGCAGGGCGGCCGTATCGGCACGGGCCTCGGCCATCCGTTCGGGATCCGCACGGCATGCCGCGGCGGCTTCGGGATACAGCTTCTCGAGTTCTTCGACCGTCACCGGCGCGTTCGCCGGCAAGGGACCGCCGTCGTCATGGAAGTACGCCAGCTCCGGCGAACGCCGGCGGATGGCCGCGCTCAGCATGCCCATCTGCAGACCCCAGTCGCCCAGGTGCGCGTCGCCATGCGTGCGCCAGCCGAGCGCGCCGTGGATGCGGCGCAGGCTCTCGCCGAGCACCAGCGAACGGAGGTGGCCGACGTGCAGCGGCTTGGCGACATTGGGCCCGCCGAAGTCGAGCACCACCAGGCGCCCCCTGCCCTCGTCGGGAATGCCGAGGCGCGCATCGCCGGCCATCGCGGCTGCGCGATCGGCCAGGAACGCGTTCGCCAGGCGCAGATTGACGAAGCCCGGACCCGCCACGGACACCTCGGCGAAGGCGTCGTCTTCCGCCAACAGCCGCGCGATGTCGTCGGCGATGGCACGCGGTGCACGGCGTGCGTCGCGCGCGGCGGCCAGTGCGCCGTTGCACTGCAGGTCGCCCAGCTCGGGGCGGTCGGAAGGCTGGGCACGCGCGAGGTGCGCGGGAAGGCCGAGCGCGGCGAATACGGCGGCAAGCCTGGCATCCACCAGGGCCGCAAGCGAATGAAAAGAGTTCATGGCGGTTGTGTACATGACGAAGGTGGTCTTCGCAAGCCGGCAACGAATCGGCCGGTATGCTCGTGCGGTGAACCTTCAAGGAGACACGCGCCATGGCGATCGCCGCCGAGCCCAGCAAGCACCGCATCGTGATCGTCGGAGGTGGCGCCGCGGGCATCGAACTGGCCACGCGACTCGGGCGGAGGCGCGACTTCGATGTCGCGCTGGTGGATCGGGATGCCAGTCACTTCTGGAAGCCGCGCCTGCACGAACTCGCCGCCGGACTGCTCGGGGATGGCGAGGAGGCCGTGCCCTACCTCGCCCATGCGCAGGCCCATGGCTACCGCTTCGAACCCGGCGCGCTGAAGCGCGTCGACACCGCGGCCCGCCGTCTCGACCTCGACGAGGTCGTGCTGCCGATGACCGACGAGCTGATCCTTCCGCCGCGCTCCCTCGGCTACGACACGCTCGTGCTCGCGCTGGGCAGCCGCGTGAACGACTTCGGCACGCCGGGGGTGCTCCAGTTCTGCGACATGCTCGACAGCCCCGCGCAGGCTATCGCCCTGCGTCGCAAGATCCTCGCGCTCGCCCTGCGCAGTGCGGGCGATCCGCAGCGGCGCATCCGCATCGGCATCGTGGGCGCGGGCGCCACGGGTGTGGAGCTCGCGGCCGAGCTGCATCACGCCTTCAACGACATGCACCGTTACGGCGGCCTCGATCCGGCGTCCAAGCTCGACATCACGCTGATGGATGTCGCCCCGCGCATTCTTCCGGCCGTGGACCCGAAGACGTCCGACTCGGCGCACAAGGTGCTGGTGCGCATGGGCGTCGACGTACGGACCGGCGTGGGCGTGGACGCGGTGAGCGCCACCGGTTTCCACCTCAAGGACGGCAGCGTCGTGACCTGCGACATCCGCGTGTGGGCGGCCGGCGTGATCGGCCACGATCTGGTGACGGGCCTCGGTCCGTTCCAGCTTTCGAAGGATCGCCGGATCGTGGTGGACTCGCGCCTCAAGGCCATCGGCGTCGATAACGTGTACGCCATCGGCGACTGCGCGTATGCCGCCGCGACGGAGGGCGGCCCGAGCGTGCCGCCCACCGCGCAGGCGGCGCACCAGCAGGCGAGCTACCTGGCGCATGCGATCCCGCGCGCCCTGCGCAACGAACGCGTCTCGCCCTTCGTCTACCACGCGAAGGGTACGCTCGTGTCGCTCGGCGAGTACCAGGCCACGGGCGAACTGCCCTCCGTGGCGAAGGGCAAGACGCCGATTCCGATGCGCGGCTGGCTCGCGAAGATGCTCTACATATCCCTGCAGTACATGCACCGCGCGACGCTGCACGGGTGGCCGCGAGCCACGGCCCTGTCGATGGCCGACTGGCTGCGCAACACCACCCTGCCGCCGGTGAAACTGCACTGACGACGAACGCGTGGCTCACACCGCGCGTTCGAGCGCCTCGAAGTCCTCCTTCGAAAGACTCAAGGCCGCGCCTGCCACGTTTTCCTCCAGGTGATCCGGGCTACCGGTACCGGGAATCGGCAGCATGACGGGCGAGCGTTCCAGCAGCCATGCGAGAGCGACCTGCCCATTGGTGGCACCGAGCTTCGTCGCGATCTTCGACAGCACCGACCCTTCCTGCGCAAGCGCGCCGGCGGCGAGCGGAAACCACGGAATGAAGCCGATGCCGTTGGCTTCCGCATAGTCCAGCACCGCTTCGCTCTTGCGATTGCCGAGGTTGTAGAGGTTCTGCACCGTGGCGACGCGGAAAAACGCCGACGCCGCCTTGATCTCGTCGACGGACACCTCGGAGAGGCCGACGTGGCGGATCAGTCCTTCGTTCTGCATGTCGCGCACGACACCGAACTGCTCGTCGCGCGGCACGAGCGGATCGATGCGGTGCAGCTGCCAGAGGTCGATGCGCTCCACGCCGAGGCGGCGCAGGCTCATCAGCACGCACTGGCGCAGATACTCCGGCCGCCCCACCGGAGCCCACTGGTCGGGCCCCTGGCGGGTAAGGCCGGCCTTGGTCGCGATCGTCAGCCCGGCATACGGATGGAGCACCTCACGGATCAGACGCTCGCTCACCTCGGGCCCGTAACTGTCCGCCGTGTCGATGAGGTTCACGCCGAGCTCCGGCAGTTTCGCGAGCGTGGCGCGCGCGGTATCCGGCCGTTCGGGTTCGCCCCAGATGCCCTTGCCCACGACGCGCATGGCGCCGAAGCCAAGGCGATTGACTTCGATGTCGCCGCCGATGAGGAAGGTACCGCTGGCCGATGCGTCGATGCGCGCCATGGGGATGGCTCCGTGTCGTTGAGGGACCCGGAGCATCGCACGGAGGAGTGGCCGCGCGTCAGGTAAAAACGCGCACCGGGGTCGTCAGCCACAAATCGGAGTCGATGCCTGCAAGCGACCCGCACGACGCCTTACAGGCGGTCGACGATGTCGGTCAGCAGTGCATCGATGTCGACGCGCGCGACGGGCCGCGCCTGCAGCAACCCTTCCACGCGCTCGATCGTCTCGACGACGTGCACCATCCCCAGCACCAGCCCGGCGCCCTTGATGCGATGCGCGAGCGCGAGCGCGCGCGCGGGGTCCGCTTTCTCGAGCGCCTCGCGCATGGCCGCGATGTCGGCGAGGCACTCTTCGCGGAACGTGCGCTCCACGAACGACGGTCCGGTGCGTTCGACGAGCGCCGCCTTCAGCGCGGCCAGGGACAACGGCTTGCCCAGTACGGTGTCGATGCCGGACTCGCCGCAGCGACGGACATGGGCGTCGCCGTCGTTGGCCGAAATGGCGATGAAGCGGGTGAACGGGCCGTTGGTCGCGAGTTCCCGGGCGCGCAGCTCCGCCGCGATGTCGTAGCCCTGCATGTCGGGCAACTCGCAATCGAGCAGCACGCCAGCGAAACGCCCCGGCACGAACGCGTCGATCGCGGCCTGTCCGTGGTCCACCGCGTGGGTGTCGAAACCGAGGAATTTCAGCTGCGCCGCGATGATCTGGCGATTGGCGGGGTGGTCTTCGACGAGCAGTACGAGGCCCCGTTCGGGCACCTCCACGACGGGCGCGGTATCCGCGACGTCGTCCGCCACCGGCATCACGGGCACGCGGCTCGTCGGCAGTTCGATCCGCACCGCGGTGCCGACGTCCACGTCGCTCGTCAGCTCGAGGCGACCGCCGAGGTGCCGCACGATCTCCGCGCAGATGCCGAGCCCGAGACCGGTGCCGCCCAGCCGCGCGGAATGTCTGCCGTGCGCCTGGGAGAACGGCCGGAAGAGCTCGCGCTGCCGTTCGGGCGCGACGCCGATGCCGGTGTCGAAGACTTCCAGCACCAGATGACGCACGTCGTCCGAGGCGTCGCCGGCGGTCTGCCACAGCGCGATACCCACATGCCCGCTCTCGGTGAACTTCACCGCGTTCGAGAGCAGGTTCTCGAGTAGCTGTCGCACGCGTGTCTCGTCCAGCAACAACCACGGCAACGGGCCCATCGGCAGATCGAGCCGGATCGCCAGCCCTTTCTGTTCGATCGCCGCACGCTGTCCTTCGATGACCTGGCGCGCGACGGCGACGGCGTCGCACGATGCGAGATCCGGGGTGAATCCTTCGCTTTCGGAGCGGCTGTAATCGAGCGCGCTCTTAAGAAGATTCTGAAGACTGCGACTGCTCGACTGCGCGATCGCCATGAGGTCGCGCTGCGGCCCTTCCATCGGCGTGCGCGAAAGCAGCTCGATCGACGAGGTGACCGCGTTCACCGCGTTGCGCACCTCGTGGCTCATCACGGCCAGCAGCATCGTCTTCTGGCGTTCGCCCCGCCGCGAGGCGAGCTGCGCGCGTCGCATCTGCCACAGCGCGAACACCATGGCGACGAGAAATCCGATGCCCAGGCCGATCTCGATGCGATAAGCGGACACGACCTGCGACAGGGTCGGCGCGCGCAGGTAGGCGGCCTCGAGCCAGCGTTCGATCACCGCGCGGTTTTCGGCGGCGCTGATGCCGTGAACGCTGTCGTCGACGATGCCCAGCCATTCCGGCGCGTCCTTGTGCACCGCCACGCGTATCGCAACGGGCATCTCGGGCACGTCGCCCGCGATGCGCAGGCTCAGCGCGTAATCGCGCCGGACGATCGGGTGGTATGCCACGTCCACGCCAATGCCCGCATCGGCGATGCCGCTTTCCACGGCGGCCAGCACCTGGTGCATGTCGGCCAGCGGCAGGCGCGTGATGGCCGGATGCTCGCGGCGCAGCCACGACTCGTAGGCACCGCCGCCGGTAAAGGCCACGGTGCGGCCTTCCAGTGCCCGAAGATCGAGCGACGCGGGACCGACGGTGCGGCTGATGATGACCGAGCGGCCCTGGTAGAAGGGTTCGGACAGCAACGCGGTACCACCCACGTCGGCCATGAGCAGGCGGTCGCTCAGCGACGGCAGCATGTCGACGCGGCCTTCTTCGAACGCCCGTACCGATTCTTCCCACGAACGCGTGCGCACGGTGACGATGCGCAGCCCCGTATGGCGCGCGACCAGTTCCAGGTATTGGGTGACCAGCGGATTGGATCGGCCGCCGTTGACCTCGGCACCCTGCTGCGCGTCGATGGCGATACGCAGCACCGGATGTGCGGCGATCCACGCGCGGCGGGCGTCGGTATCGGCAGGTCCGGCCACCGCCGTGCCCGCCCCCATCGCGAGCCAGACCACGAACACCAGCACGCGCCTCACGACGAAGAACCGTCCAGCGCGAGCACGTATTCGCGCAGCAGGTAAAGTTCGTTGTCCGAGGAGATACGCAGCTTGCGGTAAGCCACCGACTTCTGCGTGCTGATCGTTTTCAGGCTCCGCCCCGATCGCGCGGCGATCTGCCCCACGGTCAGGCCCTCCAGCAACTGGCGGATCACTTCCCATTCCCTTGGCGACAGGCGCATCACCGGCGCGGCGGGCGCGACGTCGCCGCCCTCCCGAACGGGCAGGAACTCGCGCCCGGTCATCACGGCGTCGATCGCGCGGATCACGTCGTCGGGATCCTGGCTCTTGGCCACGAACGCATCGGCGCCAGCCTGCCGCAGGCTGTGGATCACCAGCCCCTGGTCGTGCGCCGACACCACGAGGATCTTCATCTTCGGATACGAGGCGCGCAGCAGCTTGATGAGGGCGATGCCATCGATGTCGTCCATGGCGAGCGAATAGTCGATCAGCGCCACGTCCACCGGCATGGTGGCGAGCATGGCGCGAAACGGCCGGCTGCTCGCATGGCTGCCGACGATGACGATGGCGGGCGATTTTTCAAGATGCGCGATCAGCCCTTTCAGGACGAGCGCATGGTCGTCCAGCAAGGCCACGCGCACCGAGCCCAGGTAGGATCGCGCGGACATGAGTGGACCAAAGAACCTTTGCGTGTAGGCGAGGGCCGGCGCAGAGGCCCCGGCGGGACGAAACATATATCGGCGGGACACCCTTGTAAACGTTCTCATGATGCCCCGTTCATGCGCCGGACGATGCGCGGTATCGGCCATTCGTTCATATCCGTAAGCCATACAGGCAACCGGCGCCGACGTTGTTACGCTTTCGTCGCCCCCGCCAAGACGGGGTTTCTCGACGCACCGAAGGGGTAGGACGAGGGCATGGATACTGAGAGCCGCAGGGCAGCCGCCGGCCATGCCGGCGTGGCCGAACCCGTCGCCAGCGCCCGGCCGTGGGCCTCCGCCGGGCGTTTCGTGGCGCCGTCGCTGGACACCGTTCGCGTCGGCATCGTGGGCCTCGGATACGTGGGCCTGCCCCTCGCCGTCGAGTTCGGTAAACGGTACGCGACGGTGGGCTTCGATATCCGCGCCGAGCGCGTGGCGGAGCTGAACGAGGGCGTGGACGCCACGCTGGAAGTGGATGCCGACGAGCTCGCCACGGCGAAGCGTTTGAGGTTTTCCTCCACGCTCGAGGAACTCGCCGGCTGCGACGTCTATATCGTCACCGTGCCGACGCCCATCGACGATGCGCGCCGCCCGGACCTGACGCCGCTGATCAAGGCGAGCGAAACGCTGGCCCGCGTGCTCAGGCCGGGCGACGTGGTGGTCTACGAATCCACGGTCTATCCCGGCTGCACCGAGGAAGTCTGCGTGCCGATCCTGGAACGCGGCTCCGGCCTGGTCTTCAATCGCGACTTCTTCGCCGGCTACAGCCCCGAGCGCATCAATCCGGGCGACAAGACGCACCGCGTCACGAGCATTCTCAAGGTCACCTCGGGCTCGACGCCCGAGGCGGCCGATTTCGTCGACGCGCTCTACCGTTCCGTGATCGCCGCGGGCACGCATCGCGCCAGCTCGCTCAAGGTGGCCGAAGCGGCCAAGGTGATCGAGAACACACAGCGCGACCTCAACATCGCGCTGGTCAACGACCTGGCCATCCTCTTCAACAAGCTGGGCATCGACACCCTCGAAGTGCTCGAGGCCGCCGGTACCAAGTGGAACTTCCTGCCCTTCCGCCCCGGACTGGTGGGCGGACACTGCATCAGCGTCGATCCGTATTACCTCACCCACAAGGCGCAGCAGGTCGGGCACCACCCCGACGTGATCCTCGCCGGCCGGCGCACCAACGACGGCATGGGTCCGTACATCGCGAGCGAGCTGGTTCGCCTGATGGTGCGCAAGGGCATCAACCCGGTCGGTGCCCGCGTGCTCGTGCTCGGCCTGGCCTTCAAGGAGAACTGCCCCGATCTGCGCAACACGCGGGTGGTCGACATCGTCGGCGCGCTCGGCAGCTACGGCGTCGCCGTCGACGTGCACGATCCATGGGTGCGCCGCGCCGAGGCGCGTCACGAATACGACATCGATCCGGTCGAGGAGCCCGCGCGCGGGGCCTACGATGCCATCGTCGTCGCGGTCGGCCATCGCGAGTTCGTCGCGCTGGGCGCCGAGGGCATCCGTGCTTTCGGCAAGCCGCTCTCCGTCGTCTACGACGTGAAATACGTACTGCCTCGCGACGCGGTCGACGGCAGGCTCTGACCTGCGGCCTTTCCTATGAAGATCCTGGTCACGGGCACCGCCGGCTTCATCGGATTCCACGTCGCGACCCGGTTGCTGGAGCGCGGCGATCGGGTCGTCGGGCTCGACAACCTGTCCGACTATTACGACGTGAGCCTGAAGAAGGCGCGCCTCGCGCATTTCGAGGGGCATCCCAACTACACGCACGTGCACGCCGACCTCTCCGATCGCGACGCGATGGACGCGGCGTTCGCCACCCATCGACCCGAGCGCGTGGTGCACCTCGCCGCGCAGGCCGGTGTGCGCTATGCCGCGAAGAATCCGCACGTGTACGTGTCGAGCAACGTCACGGGCTTCCTGCATGTGCTGGAAGGCTGCCGGCGGCACGGCGTGGACCATCTCGTCTTCGCGTCCACCAGTTCGGTATACGGCGCGAACACGCACCTGCCCTTCTCCGAACACCAGTCGACGGAGCATCCGCTGACGCTCTACGCGGCGACGAAGAAAGCCAACGAACAGATGGCGCATTCGTATGCGCACCTCTACGGCCTGCCCTGCACGGGCCTGCGCTTCTTCACGGTGTACGGCCCGTGGGGCCGCCCCGACATGGCGCTGTTCCTGTTCACGCGGGCGATCCTCGCCGACGAGCCGATCCCCGTGTTCAACCACGGGCACCACAAGCGCAGCTTCACCTATGTCGACGACATCGCGGAGGGCGTGATCCGCACGCTCGACGGCCTGCCGAAGAGCAACGACCACTGGTCGGGCGCGCGACCCGACCCCGGCAGCAGCGGCGTGGCGCCCTACCGGATTTTCAACATCGGCAACGAAAAGCCGGTGCAGCTGTTGCGCTACATCGAAGTGCTCGAAGAACGGCTCGGACGCAAGGCACGACTGGACCTGTTGCCGTTGCAGCCCGGGGACGTACCCGATACCGAGGCGAACGTATCCGCCCTCGTCCAGGCCACCGGCTACGCGCCGAAAGTGGACGTGGACGAAGGCGTGGGCCGGTTCGTGGACTGGTATCGCGCGTACTACGGCGCCTGACGCCGACAACAACAACGAAGAACATGAACGCACACGCGCATTCCCCGGGAGAAACACCGTGATCATCGACTACCTGGATCGATCCATCCCGGACGACGTCCAGGCCGACCTGTGCATCGTCGGCGCCGGACCCGCGGGCATCGCCATCGCGCGAGCCTTTCTGGGCACCGCCACGCGCGTCTGCCTCATCGAAGGCGGCGGCCTCGCGGGCGAAGATCGCAGCCAGTCGCTCTACGACGGCGACTCGGCCGGCGATCTTCCCTTCGACGCCGGTACGTCGCGCATGCGCGTGTTCGGCGGCAGCTGCACCCTGTGGGGCGGCGGCTGCATCCCGTTCGCCGACAGCGACCTCGAGCCCCGCGACTGGGTGCCCGACAGCGGCTGGCCGCTGCGCTACGCCGAACTCGCGCCATGGTATGAAAAGGCACGCGACTTTTGCCGCATCGATCCCGTTCATGGCTTCGGCCCCGGTGCCTTCGACGGCCCACCGCCGCGACGACCGCTCGACCTCGATCCGGAAGCGCTGGTCAACTTCGTCTTCGCGCGCAGCCCGATCACGTTCGGCGAGGCGTACCGCGACGAACTGCATGCCGCGCCCAACATCTCCGTGCTGCTGCACGCGAACGTGATGGAACTCGAAGCCACGCAGGATGCCAGCCAGGTGACCGGCGCCCGCATCGGCACGCTGGACGGGCGCCGTGGCCGCGTGCTCGCGCGGCATTACGTACTCGCCGCCGGCGGCATCGAAAACGCGCGCATCCTGCTGCTTTCGGATTCCGTCGCGCCGAACGGCCTGGGCAACGACCGCGATCTCGTCGGGCGCTATTTCATGGACCATCCCAGCGGCACCCTGGGCAGCATCCGCGCCGACGAGCCCGACATCGTGACGCGCCCTTACGAGCGCACGATCGGCAAGGTGCGCGCGCCGCTGGCGCCGGAGATCGGCTTCTCGATGGCCGCGCAATCCCGGCATCGCACCCTCAACGGGCGCGTGCATCCGTTTCCCGTCGAGGGCCAGGTGCCGCGCGGCATCCGCGCGCTGCGCGACGTACGCGCCGCCCTGCGACCGCCGACACGCAACGAAGCCACGCTGCTGGAAGCCCGTCTTTCCGCCGCCCTGCAGAACGGGCCGGGCGGCGGCGTCGCCGTGCAGCAGAACCTCGCCATCAGCGCGGTTCGCCTCGGCCTGCATATCGGCGACGTCGTTCGCGCCGTCGCGCAGAAGGTCGCCGACCGGCCCACCGTGCGCAGCGATCGCATCGAGCTGGTGGGCTTCTTCGAACAGGCGCCGCAACGCGACAGCCGGGTCACCCTCGGCGAAAACCGCGACCCGCTGGGCCTGCGCCGCGTGCGCGTGGACTGGCGCCTCAACGATCTCGATCGGCATACCTGGCAGACCATGACGGTGCTCGCCGGCGAACGCCTCGCCGCGGCATGCAATGGCCGCTTCGATCCCGCGCCGTGGATCGCCGGCGAAGGCCCTCCCGGCATCCATGGCACCGCGCACCACATGGGCACGACCCGTATGGCCCGCGACCCGTCGCAGGGTGTGGTCGACCCGGACGGCAAGGTGCACGGCGTCGCCAACCTTCACGTCGCCGGGAGTTCGACCTTTCCCACCGGCGGCTGGGCGTTTCCGACCTTCACGATCATCGCGCTCAGCCTGAGGCTGGCCGAGCACCTGCGCGTGCTTCTGAGCGAAGCCGCCCTGATGTGACGTTCCTGCGGGCGTGACGCACGTACCGGGCGCCATCTGGGCGCGGATACCGCGCGCTTGCGTGGCCGGTGACGGACAGCAGGGCGAATACCGAAGCGCTCGTCACGCATAGCAACATGGCCCGGTCGGTCGCGAAACTCCACGCCGAAGGTTACGACGACTGGGCCATCCCGGCCATCGAGGTCGGCAACCTCATGGCACTGACCCTCTATCCGCAGACGACGACGATCGAGGCCTTCCGGGAAGGCGGTCCGGAGGCCTTTCACAAGTACGCCAGCGAGGCCCTGACCGCCGCTGTGGGCAACGACGACGCCTACGTCCGTGCCCTGCGGCTCGACTTCATGTCGGGTGGCATCGAAGGGGTCTCTCCGGAGATCAACCTCTTCGAGGTTCGCCCTGTCCGGCGGGTCCTCGTACGCTGACGCCCTGCCTTTCGGCCTAGCCAGCGCACGACCGGAAGTGGAATCGACAGGGCGCCTCTCAGTTCCTAGCCTCGCGGTATGGCAGCTGGGGACACGCAATGAGGGGTAACCGATGATCCGCCTGTTCCGACAGCCGATCCTGCGCTGGCTCACACTGCTGGGCTCGTGCGAGCTGCTCCTGCTCGCCGCCTCGCTCAACGCCGCGACCTGGATCCGATTCGCTCCCTCGCCGGAAGACCTCGCCGCCTCGACGCAGAACGTGATCTCCCGCGCGACGATGTTCGCGGTGGTCATCTTCCTGTGCATGGCGGCTCTGGGCGAATACCGCGCCACGCTGCGCATGAGCTGGCGCGGCCAGCTCGCCCGCCACGCCATCGCCTTCGCCCTCGGCGGCCTCGCGCTGATCGTGGGCTACTACGTCATTCCGCAGGCGTACGTCGGACGCGGCGTGCTCGGCATGGCGCTGGTCATCGGCTTCCTGGCGACCGCCGGCTTCCGTGCGCTGTTCATGCGCATGGTGGAAATGGAATCGCTGAAACGTCGCGTTCTGGTGCTCGGCGCCGGCGAACGCGCGGCGCAGATCCACAACCGCATGCGTCGTCGCGCCGATCGCCGCGGCTTCTGTCTGATGGGCTACATACGCGGACCGAACGAAACGGTGGCGATTCCCGAAGCGCTGCTCGTGCAGCCCGACGGCAGCCTCGCCGCGCTCGCGCGCCGCGAACGCATCGACGAGATCGTCGTCGGTGTCGACGATCGCCGTGGCAGCCTGCCGATGGACGACCTGCTCACCTGCCGACAGCTTGGCGTGCAGATCACCGACCTCACCACGTTCGTCGAACGCGAGGCCGGGCGCGTGCAGCTGACGATGCTCGACCCGTCGTGGCTCGTGTTCTCCGGTGGCTTCAACGCGACGCCGCTCGCCCTGTTCGTGAAGCGGGCCTTCGATATCGCCGCGGCATCCACGATCGCCGTGCTCTGCTGGCCGATCATGCTCGGCGTCGCCCTCGCGATACGTCTCGAATCCGGTCTTGGCCAGGCGATCCTGTATCGTCAGGAGCGCGTCGGCGAACATGGGCGGCCGTTCTGGCTCTACAAATTCCGCAGCATGCGCACCGACGCGGAGATGGATGGCGTCGCCCGCTGGGCATCGAGCAACGACGATCGCGTGACACGCGTGGGACGCATCTGTCGCAAGCTGCGCTTCGACGAGCTGCCGCAGCTTTGGAACGTGATCCGCGGCGACATGAGCATCGTCGGGCCGCGCCCGGAACGTCCGCAGTTCGTCTCCGACCTCGAAACGAAGATCCGCTTCTATAACCTTCGCCACAGCATCAAGCCGGGCCTCGCCGGCTGGGCACAACTCAGCTATCCGTATGGCGCCTCGGAAGAAGACGCCGCGGAGAAGCTGAAGTACGACCTGTTCTACGTGAAGAACCACAACCTCTTCCTCGACGTGGTGATCCTCATCGAGACAGTGGAAGTCGTGCTTTTCGGTCGCGGCGCGCGCTGAACGCGCCGCGATGGCTTCACTGACGCGGTCGCGGCGAACCGACGTGCAGCGCGCGCAGGGGCGAACTGTACCAGTCGACGACCTGGTCGCCCTCGAATCGTACCCACGATGGGCCGTATTCCCAGCGGTCGTCGGCACGCCGTGTCGGCTCACCCTCGATCGCGATCACTTCGTCCGTCGTCATGCCGAGGGCGATCGAGACGACCGGGGCGTGGTCCACATGCGCCGTCGCGCGTACGCGCGGCTCGTCTTCCGTATCGGCCACGTCGCCTTCCGGCCACATCCACCAGACCACCGCGCCGACGCCCAGCAGCACCGCGGCGAACCACAAGCGAAGCGGCAGCCCCCTCGGCGACACGGCGGGCGGCGCGACGGAAGCGGCGGTGGGTTGCGGCTCCACGACCGGGGCGACGTCGTCGGCATCGGCGATCGCCACCTCGGTATCGACCGTGCGCGCGGGCATGGGCGCACCGGGCAGACGGCCGTGTCGCCGATAGAAATCCATCGCGGCGCCGTATTGCGCGGTGAGCCGTTGCAACCGCGCGGCGGCGAGCACGTCGGCGCGCGATCCCCGGCGACGATCCGGATGCCAGAGCGCGACATTGCGGCGATAGGCCTGCTTGAATTCCTCCAGCGAACAGCCGGGCTCGAGCCGCAGCTTTCCATAGAGGTCGAGAAAATCGGTTTCGTGCGCCACCTGCCGGACTCCCCTGGAACGGTACGCGCGACCTCCCCTCCGGCCAGCGGTCCGCTCCGCCAAGCGTGGCGCAGGTCCTTCATCGTGACAAGTACGACTTTTGGAGAAGCGGCATGCCGTCGTCTAAGTGGTTCGTCGTTGCCGCCCTGTTCTTCGCGTCGATCCCCGACGTGAGCGCGAACGACGCGCCCGGGCCTTCGCTCGGGGCGCACGTCTTCCTCGGTCAGGGCGAGGGGCTCGGCGTCAGCCCGGCGACGACGCCTCCGGTTGCCACGCAGGCACAGGGCAGCCTCTTCGTCGTCTTCAACGCAGGCTACGCGAGCAACGATGCGAAGCCATCCGACACGTATCGCAATACCTGGAAGCCACTCGGTAAACCGGCGACCTACGCCAACTACGGCGACCGCTTCAACGTCAATGCCTGGGTGGCGCGCGACGGCAAGGGTGGCGCGAACCACACCGTGTCGATCGTCAAACGCGGCGAACCGAAGGGCGAGCTGTCGATGCCCTTCGTCGAAGTGCGTAACGCCCACCGCGTCTCCGCATTCGCGCAGTCGTATGCGGATGCCTCGCTCATCGTCGCCAGTGACGCGGTCGAGGTCGATGGCCCCGCCACGCTGCTCGCGTTCTGGTGGGGAGACGGCGGTGTGAAGCAGATGACCGCGACGCCCGGCGACGGCTTTCAGCTGATCGACGCCTTCGTGCAGCTGCCGGACGAAAGCGGCGTGCAGGGCGCGGTCGCGTGGCGACAGGTGACCGAACCGGGCACCTATCGCGTGCACTGGACGGCGGCGCCGGTGCAAGGGGCATCGCTGTGGATCATCGCGATCCAGTAGAAGGATGTCCGGAATCGGACAACCGGATGATGCACGTCGACGCCACGCGCCGCCATGCGACTCGCCTCTCGCGAACGAGCGGACATTTTTCCGGCGCCGACCCTCCGGATGCCGTCCGGAAACGGACAACGCCGCCTACAACCACAGGCATATTTTCGTCGTGCCGCCGGCTGATTAGCCTGAACCCTCGACACCGGGATGCTGCGGACGGGTCAGGAAGGGACGCCCGCAACGGAAGGCCCCCAGGAGCAGGAAGCGCAAAGGACTGGATCGAAGCGCAAGGACACGCGCGAGGACGGATCCAAGGACGCGCAGCACACGGAACGCGCACGATGCGCGAACCGTTCGCGGCTCACGGTGTCGACGCGGGTGACCAGGAAAGGCACCACGGCGGCACACGGACTGCGCCGCCGTGGTCTTTCGCATCGCGTCAGAACGTCACGCGTACCCCGACGTTGCCGGCCCAGCCACGCATGCCGTAGCTGCCGACGAAGTGCTGGTAGTTCCCTTCGCCGTAGACCTGCACGTGGTCCGTGAGCTGGCTCACGGCGCCCGCCGATACGCGGTATGCGTTACCCACACGGCCCGAACCGAAGCGATCCGAAACGTTCCACGCCATGCTCGACACGTCGACGGAAGGATCGCCGTTGCTCGTATGCGTGAGGTCCAGACCGGCGTACGGCATGAACTTCGGGTTCGCCATGCGCGACACGCGTGCGCCAACCCGCGCGCTGGTCTGCTTCGCCGTGCCGAGCCTGACGTCGAGGCCGTCGGCATCGGTGAAGTTGCGGAAATTCAGCTGCTGATGCTTCAGCTGGAAACGCGGTTCGACGGTCCAGTCGCCGCCGATCGCCAGCGGCATGCCGGCTTCCACCGACATCGTCCAGCCATTCGCGCGAAGGCGCGCCACGTCGGCGCCGCGAAGATCGGTGCCGACATCGCCGCGATAACGCGTGGCGCCGATCACGCCGTCCACCCACAGCCCGCTGCCGCGCTGCCAGGTGACCCAGGCAGACATGCCGTTCGCCCGGTACTTCGCCGAGCTCTCGCCATCGACCGCCTTCGGCGTGACGCGCGTGGTGCCGTGGTCGGCCGCCCAGCCGGCGCGCAGCGAGCCATTGTCGCCATCGAGCGCGATCAGGCTGCCACCGAGCTGCAGCGCGTTGACCTGCTGGTCGAAGTCGTAGCCGAAGCGCTCGAACGACAGGTTCGACGTATACCGCAGCTGGCCACCCAGATAGCGTGCGAACACTTCGCCGCCGACGGGATCGTTCGACGCGCCGGTGCGCAGCTCGCCGAGGCGCTGGTGCAGGCCGTCGTTGAGCATGTCGCCGTAGGTCAGCAGCGCCGCCGGCGCGGAGAGATACGACGGCACCTGCGGTACCACCGCATCGCGGATACCTTCACCCGGATCGGGATCGACCGGCGGCTCGACCGGCGGCTCCACGGGGGGATCGACCGGATCGACCGGCGGCTCGACCGGTGTAACCGGTTCGCAATCGTCGCCCTCGCATACCTTCAGGTTGCCGAGACGGTAATCCCAGTTCAGCGGACCGCCGGCAAGCGCGTTCTGCGCCTGGTCCACTTCGCCTGGCCCGAACGCCTGCAACGTGTATTGCCACGGACCCGCCGCCACGTAGCCGCCGCGCAGCGCGAACGCGTCGGAGCGCGACGTGCCGCCGACCTGCACGAGCGAGATGCCCTCGCCCGGATCGAAAACGCCGTTGCCGTTCGTATCCGTGAGGGCCCCTGCGCCGGTTCCTGCCACGACGAGTTCCGTCGGGTTCGTCGTGCCGACATTGCCTTCGATCAGAAGACGGTCGGTGCTCTGAGATGCCAGCGCGCCGCCCGCGTTCAATTCGGTGTTGAAGACGACGACGCCGCCCGTGCCGGTGAGGTCGCCATTCACCCCGAGCGCGTTCGCCGGACCACCCGGCGTGCCCAGCTGAAGGGTGCCGCCGTCGAGCGCGAGCGACGAGACGCGCGACATCGCACCGACTTTCCACGCCGAGCCCGATGCCACGCCGACACTCACGTCGCCGTCGATGCGTCCGGTGAGCGTCGCGGCATCCTGAAGTCCGAGGCGCGCCGTCGCGCTCTCCGCGGCGACGATGTCGCCGACGATGTCGCTTGCCGAAACGACGATGTCCGTCGACGTGGTCGCGCCCATGTCGATGGCGATGCCATTCCCCGAGAGCAGGGTGGCGCCGTTGCGAAGGACGATGTTGGCCGAGGTAGGGTTCGACGCAGTGCGCGTCGATACTTCGATCGCGCTCCCGTTCACGCCGCGGACCACCGATCCATCCACAACCAGCGTCCGGCCGGTGTCCACCACGCCGAACGAACTCACCGCCATGATCTGCGCACCGCTGGCCTGTCCCGTCACCGTCGACGCGTCGGACAACGTGACCGTTCCGCTGCCCAACACGAGGCCCGTGCTGGTCGAACCGGTGCCGGACACCGTCGATGAAACGACATCGAGGACAGCATTGGCCGTGAGACTCGCACCGCGATTGCCACCGCTGATGTCGCTTCCGGTCACAGTGGCGTGGACACTGAGCCCCTGCCCGTCCGACGTCCTGGACGAGAGGGCGAGGCCGACGTCTCCAGCGGAGACGATCCCCCGATCGATAGTGACCGTCGCGCCGTTGCTCGCATTGATCCCAAAGGCGTTGAGGCCGCTCGCCGCCCCCGTGACGGTGCTGTCGGCGAGCGTGAAACGCCCGTTCGTGACAGTCACGTTGCCCACGGCCGAACCGTTGATCACGTTCAGTTCGGCACGCGCCTGTACCGACCAGTTCTCACCCGCGAGGTTCTGACCGTCGATCGTCAACGTGCCGTCCGGCGGCACATTGCCCGCACGTGCGTCCGTGCATGGCCAAAGGGCACCGACGATAGCGACGTGTAACAAGACCGGCCGGATATTCCGTATGTACACGCTGCAGCGCATGGCATTCTCCTGATGCTTGAAAGTGAGGAAACCACTCCGGTGCCTGCCGGGTGATGCGCCAGGCAGGTGATACGGCGAAGTGAACTCATCATTCGAGCACGGGGCAGCGTGCCGACCTATTGGGAATAGTCCTAAAATTTCCCGCGACAGGGCATGGGGTCTTCCACACCTGCCGATCAGCGCCCGCCGGTCCTCCGGCGGGACGTGCGGCGACATCGTGCGCCGATTCATCACGTACCGCAACTTCGGGTCGTTCCGATGAGTTGCCCGGCATCGGCCGGAAAACCGTCGCGCGCTCCTACAACCAACGGGCGATGGTCGCCGCGAGGCGTAATCGATACGCTTGCACGACAACCCAAAGGAGCTGCTGTCATGGACGACAAGCGAAAGACTCGCGTTGCGCGACCGCGCGCGCCCACCCTCGGGAATCTGCGTGCACGTCGCATCGCGATCAGGCCGGATGCGCATCAGCAGCTCGAGCAAGACACCACCGTGACGGGTGTCGACCCTGGCGGCAAGGTGCCGGCCTCTTTACTCACGGCGCCGCTCAAGGTCACCTGTGTGCTTTGGGACGACACCATGGGAGGCGACGGTGCAGCCGCCGAGGATTCGTACCTGCTCGTCCTGAATCCCGCCCCGGACGACGACGACGACGACATGAGCAAGGTCGTCGCCGAACTGGTGCTCGAACTCCCGTTGCCGTCATCGATTGAACTGGCCATCCCGCAGGACAAGTTCGACGCTCTGAGTGAGGATGTCGAACACTCGGTTCAGATGCGAGTCAAGACATATTTCTTCGACAACATCTTCTATAAGCCGACCACCTTCTTCATCGACCGCACACCGCCCGGCGGTGCCCACCTCGGTGCCATCGACTTCCCGGACGAGATCGACGCGTCAGGCCTGACGCTGGCGCAACTCAATGCGCTGCCCCAACCAGGTGCTTCCCGGCATCGTGCCGAACTACGAGTACCAGGAGTCCACCGACAGGATCGAAATCCACGCTCGCCAGCAGGGCGTGCCGGGTACCGATCAGCTCCTGCTCACGATGGATGCGGGCGTCGACAGCGGCGAGATCAAGGCCGAATTCGATCAGGCCACGCTCGAGAAACTCGATCCGGCGGGCATCTACGAATTTTATTACTTCGTCAGCGACGAAGTCGGCAACAAGAGCGGTCAGTCGCTCATGACGCCTCTGCGCCTGTGGATCAAGGACGCGCCGCCGGCACTCGATGCCCCCATCGTTCCGGACGAGGGAGCAACGGGTGACGGAACGATTTACGACGCCAGCGCCAGGCCGGTACTCCATGTCGAGATCCCGCCGTACGTTGGTGCCGCCGAGGGCCACGCGATCAGGCTGCGCATCGGTGCGTTCGTCATGGACGATTTCCCCCTCCTCGCGAGCGACCTCGGCAACGACCCCCTGCTCAAGATCGACGTGCCGTACGCCGCGTTCGCGCCTGCGGCGGAGCCGCCGGTCACATGGGTGTTCGACAAGGACGTCAGTTACGCAGTGATCGCCAATGGCCTCGAAAGCCCGTCCGCGGTCAATGCCGTGCACTTCAATCTCGAGATCCCGGGCGCGCCGGATCCGGACCCTGAACCGGATCCCGATCCCGATCCGGGCGAGCCGGAAAATCCCAACGACAGCCTGCTGCCACCGGTGCTCACCGGCGACAGCGGAAAGCCGAACGAGATTCCGGTAGAAGACGGGCCGAAGCCGGCGACGATCACGGTCAAATGGAAAGACAAGGACGGTGCAGACGCCCTGAAAGTGGACGACGTCGTGCAGGCCATGCTCGACGGGGCGGCATACGGCCCGGCGCACACGATACTCGCCGCCGAGGCGGATAACGACATCGCGATCGCGATCCCGGAGGCGAACCCGGGGAACGCACACGAGGGACTGGAAAAACTCTACTGCGACATCACTCGCACGCTCGACGCGACCGAACAGGTGACCGTCGCGACGCCGGCGGCGGAGGTCACCTTCGTCACCGAAAGCCAGCTCCCGGGTGCCGGGCAGCCCTTGCGCACATCGTTCTTCGTCGCGGCGGCCGGCCGCCCGCGCTACGTCATCAATGGCTCCGACATCATCGGGGACGACGGCGCGAAGGTGCGTTGCTATGTCGACGACGCCAACGTCGCAGAAGGCATGACGATCAGCTGGCACTTCGAAGGCTTCGCGAAAGACGCCACCCCGGGTACACCCACGCCGGGCACGCCTGCCAACGGCACGCACGACATCATCGCCGCGGACCTCGTGCCCCAGGAAGACATCACCGTGAAACCCAACCCGGACCCCGTCATGCACGCCTTCGTCGACATCACCGTTCCCAAGCCGAATGTCGATCCCATCGGCGGCGGCGGGAGGGCCACCTTCGTGTATACCATCACGGGTCCTGCGGGCGAGGGAGCGTCGACCAAGGACGAAGTGATCGCCGATATTCGCTATACCTGAAAACTAACGGACGCGTGCACCTCCGTCGCCGTGCGTTGACGGAGGTGCGTGCAAACCCTCACCACAGGAGCCCATCGTCATGGACGACGATACCCGTACCAACCTGCCCCCGCCGCAGCCGCGCATCCCGCCGCCCCCACCCCGGTTTCCCGCCGCCGACGACGGCGGTCTCGGTGCCGCCGATGTCGGCACCGGGGTCAGTGAACCGCTCGTGTGCATCGTGGGCCCGTGGACGCAGTGGCAGCCGGGCGACACTATCCGCATCGAATGGGGCACGTCGCATGAAATCATCGGCACGCTCGCCATTGTCGAGGCGCAGCCGGCCTACACCCAGATCGTGTCGATCCCCGCAGAAAAGTTGATGAGCATCCCCGCGGGGCTGCAACCGGTACGCGTCGCGGTCGCTCCGGGCGGTACAGCCGAGGGGCCGTCGTATTCCGACGAAGTGCTGGTGCTGATCAAACGCGTGCCGCCCGGCGGTATCGATCCGGATCCGTCCACCCCCGGCGTCAACGAGAACCTCCTCGCCCCGACCGTCGTGCCCGACCCGTTGGGCGACGACCTGTCGTCCGTGGTCGTGGTCGTGCCCGGCTGGGGCAACGCCGAGGTCGGCGACATCCTCACGGTGTCGTGGGGCGGGCAGCCGGTCGAAATGCCGCCACTGACCACCATCGCGCCGCCTTATCGCGTGCCCATTCCCGAAGACGTCATCCGCAAGGCGGGTGAAGGCACCTTCGTCATCACCTATGACCTGCGCGACCGTATCGGCAACGTCTCGCTCCCGTCGCTGCCGCGGACGATCGCCGTCGCCCTCGACCGCCCGCCGATGCCCTGGGTCGTCGGCACGGTGGACAACGCCGGGGCCGAACTCGATATCGAAGCGCTCGCCGGCGCCGACGTCGGGATCACCGCCAATTGGGACAAACTGCTGCCGACCGACGAAGTGAGGGCGCACTGGCTGGGGAAGGCCGCCGACGACACACCCGTGAACGTCGAGAGCGCCGTGGCGACGCCGGCGTATCCGGGCGCGGCCGTGCCGCTCACGATCGCACACGCCGTCGCGCTCGCCGTGGCTGGTGGCAGCGTCGACGTCAGCTATGTCGTCCGGCGCGATGCGCTGGACAAGGAATCCAGCGCACGGCATCTCGTCGTCAGCGGTTCCGGCACCGAGCCGGGCACGCTCGCGCCGCCCATCGCCTCGGATGCCATCGCCGGTGAGCTGCCCGCATTGGCGGCCGCGGCCGGTATACGCATCGCGCTCCCGGCCGACACCACCATCGGCCCCGCCGACGACGTGGTGGTCCGCGTCGACGGCGCGCCCGCATCCGCGGCGCAACCCGGCGATCCGGCCGGCATGAGCGCGCTGCTCGCAGCGGCATGGGCTTCTGCCAATCTCGGCCAGACGGTCGCGATCGACTACACCGTGACCCCGCGTGCCGGCGGCGCGACGCGGACGTCCGCACCGCTGGTGCTCGCCATCGGCGATATCGCGGACAACGCGCCCGGATTCCCGCCGCCGCTCGTCGTGGAGGCCGTCGAGGGCGTGCTCGACATGAGTGGTTTCGACGACGACGCTACCGTGCGCGTCCCGGCATGGCCCCTGATGGCGCCCGGCCAGCGTTACTGGCTCACCGCCATCGCCGACGATGCGCGGCATCCGATCGCGGTCGAGGAAACGGTCGACACCACTGGCGATGTGACGAAGCCTCTCGCACGCACATGGCTGGATACCCTGGCGGATGCGAGCACGTTCGTCGTCGAACTGAAGATCGCCTTCGACGACAACGCCGACGAGGCGAGCGCCAGACGCTTCGACTCGGTCGTCTACACCATCGTCGCCAGCGCCTCGGCCAGCGGCTGGGGTGGCAGGTCCTACGAGTTCGAGAGCTTTGCGCATTACGACGCGAAAGACTTCGCTACGAAGAACGGAGAGACCCGTCGATTCTCCCTCGGAACCCTGCGTCCGATCGGCGGGACGATATCGTTGATGAGTCTCGTGTCGGACAGCGCCAGCCTCGCGGGCGATCCTGGCCTCAACAACACGCTGACGACCACCTGCACGCTGGATCATCCTTGCACTGGACTGAGCCTTTTCTGTTGGGACGACGATACGTCGACGGCGACCACTCGCGATGCGAGTGGCGCGGACATCGAGACAAGGCAGCTCGAAGACGGAACCAACGAATTGACGGCGCCGTCCGGGAGACATATCGCGTCGATCGACTTCACTACCCGCTACAGGACTCGCATCCATTGGCTCCTCCTGAATACGGGGAACCTCGCCTCGCCACCGCCAACGATGCCCTTCGTGGACACCTTCGAGGACATGACGCCGGGCAGCTACGAGCGATACCACCAGTCGGGGCACTGGGGTGTGGTCGCCGAGGGGTGTCAGATCGCCGTGGCAGGCAGCGGCGCCGGCCAGGCGCTGGCCATCGCGCCCTTGAGCGACAGCGACGCCGATCCTGCCGTTCGTCTCCGGCCGGTTCATGCCGTGTGCCCCCGTGTCCGCACTTCGATCAGGGTGCGCAGCGATGGCTCCCGTTCCGGCACCGTCTTTCTGGTCTACCTGAGTTTCAAGGACGGGCGACCGGTCGAGCGATCCGTATCGAAGCAGATCGCGTTCACCGCTCAGGCGAAGGACGTCGAATTCACGTCCGCCGGACAGACGGCCACGCCGGATGAATACGTCTCGCGCATCGTCGTTCGCATGCCTTTGTCCTACCGAAAACCTTTCTACATCGAGCGCATCGAGTTCGAATAGCCGACGACGGGCGGACACGACACGCACACGCGCGTCACGGGGAACACGGAATACCGAACACGGAGCTTCACGTCATGGACGACGACACGCGTACCAACCCGACCCTGCCGGAGCCGCGCATCGCGCCGCCCCCGCCCCGGTTTCCCGCCGCCGACGATGGTGGCCTCGGTGCCGCCGATGTCGGCACCGGGGTCAGCGAACCGCTCTTGTGCATCGTGGGCCCGTGGACGCAGTGGCAGCTGGGCGACACCGCCAACATCGAATGGGGTGAATCGCACCAGGTCATCGGCACGCTGACCATTGCCGAGGCGCAGCCGGCCGTCACCCAGATCGTGTCGATCCCCCCGGGTCAGCTGGTGAGCATCCCCACGGGGCTGCAACCGGTACGCATCGCGATCGTTCCGAGCGGTACGCCCGAGGTCCCGTTGTATTCCGACGAAGTGCTGGTGCTGACCAAACGCGTGCCGCCCGGCGGTATCGATCCGGATCCGTCCACCCCCGGCGTCAACGAAAACCTCCTCGCCCCGACCGTCGTGCCCGACCCGTTGGGCGACGACCTGTCGTCCGTGGTCGTGGTCGTGCCCGGCTGGGGCAACGCCGAGGTCGGCGACATCCTCACGGTGTCGTGGGGCGGGCAGCTGGTCGCATGGCCGCCACTGACCACCATCGCGCCGCCGTATCGCGTGCCCATTCCCGAAGACGTGATCCGCAACGTCGGCGAAGGCACCCTCGCCATCGACTACACCCTGCGCGACCGTATCGGCAACGTCTCGCTCCCGTCGCGGCCGCGGACGATCCACGTTGCCCTCGACCGCCCGCCGATGCCCTGGGTCGTCGGCACGGTGGACAATGCCGGGGCCGAACTCGATGTCGACACGCTCGCCGGCGCCGACGTCGGGATCATCGCCAACTGGGACAAACTGCTGCCGACCGACGAGGTGAGGGCGCACTGGCTGGGCAAGGCCGCCGACGACACACCCGTGGATGTCGAGAGCGCCGTGGCGACGCCGGAGTATCCGGGCGCGGCCGTGTCGCTCACGATCGCACACGCCGCCGCGCTCGCCGTGGTCGGCGGCAGCGTCGACGTCAGCTATGTCGTCCGGCGCGACGGAATCGATCGCGAATCGAGGGCGCGGCATCTTACCGTCACCGGTTCGGGACAGGGCGAAGCGTTCGCGATCGATCCATCGCCGGTCACCCTGTCGGAAACGCAGACATTCACGCGCAAGGCCACCGGCGGCACCCCGCCGTATCGCTACACGTCGAGTGCCCCGGCCATCGTGCTCGTGACCGACGCAGCCAACGGCGACATCCGCGCCGTGGCACCGGGCGATGCGACCATTTCCGCCAGCGACGCGGCGAGCGGGCAAGGCACATACACCGTGCACGTGACGGGATCGACCATCGTGCTTCCGCCCCCGGAGCCCGATTTCCTGACCGGCGGCACGCTCCCGATCGGTCCGATTCCGGAGTCGCCGGGATTACGCGTCGTCGTCCCTGCGTACCAGGGCATGGCGGTGGGGCACGTGATCCAGATGCAATGCATCACACCGCTGGGAACACACACGACGACGCCAATCACGGTCGATGCGATCCGGGCCGTCGAGTTCTTCATACCGAAAGATTTCGTCAAGAGCCTTGTCGACGAACTCAATCCGGCGATCGCGGGCTTTCAGTACCTGGTGTCGCATTCCGGCGGCCAGACGACGTCGCCCCGAACGGACGTGACGTTCGTCGCCTGAGAGAGCACAGCCCGGGTACAACGACGCGATGCCAGCGATGCACAACAAACTCGACGGCTAACCGGAGATCCATCATGCAAATCGGACGCCTTGCCATCGCCGCGCTCATGCTCGCAGCGGGTTCCATATCGGGTTGTACGACAGCACCTGTCACGCCCGGTACAAGCGACGCACGCCGCCCCCCGGTCCGGGCAAAGCAGCTCACCCAGACGGTGCACATCACCGGCAACGTGCTGGCGCCCGCCGGGCCGAAGGCACGGATGACGATGACCCTCGACCCGGCGGTGCCCGGCCGGCTGCACGCGAGCTGGAGCTGGTCGACGACGACGGTCGATTACGGTAGCGACACGGTGCCGGCCAATTACATCGTCGGCTTGTTCGTCTGGAACGCCAGCGAGACGAAGTGGACGGCCTTCAAGGTGGACTCGGGCGGCAGCCCGGCGGCGCGCTGGTCGGAGCGGATAGGCCGCTTCCACGATACCCACCCGGCCGGAGGCATCGACGAGGTGGTGCCCGGCACGTTCACCAGAGGGACATGGTGCATGCGTCTCGCCGCGGCCAGTACCGCCAGTACCGGAGGCGTGTTCATCGCCGCCCCGGCCTCTACCGAAAGTTGCGTCACCGTGCCCTGATCCGAGGAGAAACGACATGGAACGTTCGCCCAACGTCGCGAAGCCGCCTCATGCGTACGGGGCGGGGTATTGCGGGAAGCGCCGAGCCCTCGTGGCGTGCCTGATGGGGCTGCTGCTTTGCGCGGACATCCCGCCTGCGCTGGCATCCACGAAAACCTCGGCCCTCTTCAACGGGTCGTCCACGATCATCGCGGTCACCTGGACCAACGACGGCTTCGATGGAGGACGGCCCGCGGAGCACCGTCTTCGCTGCGATCAGATTGGCGGCGCGCCGGAGCAGCTCAAGTTCTGGTTCGCGGGAAAAGGCATCGACTCGAAGCCGGAGCTCGTTCTCTACTCGGCGCATCCGCCGTGGAATTACGACTGCGACGGGCGCGGAACCTTCACTGGCGTGACGCACTACTTCGGAAACCCCTTCACGGTGGTGATCCCGGGCGATCAGCGAGGCAAGCGACTCTGCTATGGCACCCGGGCGCACAATGGCGACTGGGGAAAATTCACGGGAGACCCGAACGCCATTTGCACCGACGTCGTCGACGGAACCCCGCCACCCGTGGCCGACTGCGATTTTACCGAAGGCGGTCAGACGATGGCCCATGGGGACCTCGGATCCTCGTCGCTGGATGGAAACACCGTCACCCGCCAGTTCGGCATCTACTGCGAAGGCGCAGGCGCCACCGTCCACGTTCGCGCCGTCCGGAGCACGAGCCAGCTGGTATCGACGATACCGCTCCGTGGCGACAGCAGTGTCACGTCGCGCCTTGCGCTCAACGGCGCGGACGGTGCCGCGGGAGTGTCGGTGGTCGTTCCGGCCAATACCAAAGTGAAGGTGGATCTGACCTCGACGCTGCAGGGTAGCGGAGCGGCCGCCGGGGCGCTCGATGGCGACGCGATTCTGATCCTGACGGTGCCATGACGACGACGATGCGCGCCCATGCCGCGCATCCCCTCGGCCATTCGCCTAACCCCGGCTAGCGCGCCAGTTGTATATGCCGACCCCGACCCCGGCGATATAAAGATTCCCAAGACGTGAAGGCTCATCCGGGCCTTCGCGCATGAAGGGGGATCGCATGAAAGCCGAAGGCACGGCACGCGGGACGAGGGGCAACGGACACCACGACACGGCGACGCGGGACGCGCATGGCGCCCCGCAGGCCGACGTCGTGCCGCCCTCGGCCATCCGGCCTATGCCCTCGCGCTCTCCCAACGGGTACGAGGCCACGCCATGAACGACGCACCATCACCGCTCGGCCACGACGCACGCACGGTCCACGGCCGGTTCGCCGCCGTGGCCGCGCAGTGGCCGCAACGCGTGGCGCTCGTGGCCGATGGCCAGTCCCTGACCTATGCGACGCTCGATGCGCGCAGCGATCGCATCGCCGCGTCGCTCGTCGCCGCGGGCGTCGAACCGGGTGGCTACGTCGCCCTGCTCATGGAGCGTTCGGTCGACGCCGTTGTCGCCGTCCTTGGTGTGCTCAAGGCGGGTGCCGCCTATCTTCCGATCGACACGCGCTGGCCGGCGGAGCGCGTCGCCTTCGCGCTGCGGGACGCGGATGTGGCGGCCGTGCTGATCGACGAAGGCTTCGGGTACGGCGCCGACGAGATCCCGACCTTCACGCCCGCCGAGCTCGAGGCAGCTTCTTTGTGGGAAGCGCCCTTGGGCGCGAACGGCGTCGCCGCTCCGTCAGGATTCGCCCCCAAGGGGGCTTCCCACAAGGGTGATGCGGCACACCGTGGCTCGGGCGACGACCTCGCCTACTGCATGTATACCTCCGGTTCGACGGGCACCCCGAAGGGCGTCGAGATCCGCCATCGCGCGATCCTCCGCCTCGTGCTGCGTTCGGATTACATCGACTTCGACGCGCCGAAGGTGCTGCACGCCGCGCCGCTCGGCTTCGATGCGTCCACGTTCGAAATCTTCGCGCCGCTGCTCAACGGCGGCACGTGCATCGTCTACGGCGAACGCGTGCCGACCGGCTGCGGCATCGCGCGCACGGTGGCGGCGCACGGTGCGGACATCGCGTGGCTCACCGCCGCGCTGTTCAATGCCATCGTCGACGACGATGCCTCGAACCTCGCGGGCCTGCGCACCGTGCTCACCGGCGGCGAAGCGCTTTCGGTGCCGCATGTGCGCAAGGCCTACGCCGCCCTCCCCGCCACCACGCTGATCAACGGTTACGGGCCGACCGAGTGCACGACGTTCGCCACGACGTACCCGATCCCGCGCACCTTCGCGGACGACCAGCCGATTCCCATCGGTCGTCCCATCGGTGAAACCTCGTTGCACGTGCTGGACGCCGACGGTAACGACGTGGCCGACGGCGAGACCGGCGAGCTCTACATCGGCGGTACCGGTGTCGCACGTGGCTACCTCAACCGTCCCGAACTCACCGCGGAGCGCTTCGTCGCCGGCGGTACGCGGTACCGCACCGGCGACCTCGTGCACTGGCTTCCCGACGGCAACCTCGCCTTCGTCGGCCGCGCCGACGGTCAGGTGAAGATCCGCGGCTATCGCATCGAAACCGGTGAGATCGACATGGCGCTGCGCGCGCTGCCCGGCGTCGCCGCCGCGGCCGTGATCGCACGCGAAGACGCCCCGGGCGAGAAGCGCCTCGTCGCCTATTACGTCGCCGCCAACGACACGGTGACGGCGCGCGACCTGCGCGACGACCTCGCACGCACCTTGCCGGATTACATGCTGCCCGTCGCCTGGATGCGCCTCGACGCGCTGCCGGTGAACGAGAACGGCAAGCTCGATCGCCGCGCCCTGCCCGCGCCGGACAGCGCGCGTCCCGAACTCGCCGCGCCCTTCGTGGCGCCGCGTGGGGACATCGAGGCGACGCTCTGCCGTCTCTTCGGCGAGATGCTCGGCATCGACCGCGTCGGTCGCGACGACAACTTCTTCGACCTCGGCGGCACGTCGCTGCTCGCCACGCGCACCATGGCGCGCGTGCATGCGGACGTGTCGCCCGTACCGACCCTCGTCGGCTTCTTCGCGCAGCCGACCCCGGCCGCCGTGGCGGCCACGATCGAGGGGCGCGCCACCCGTCAGGTCCTGGCAGGGCGCCTGGCGGGCGGCGCGCCGGCGGCGGGCGAGCCGGTGGCGATCATCGCCATGGCTGGCCGCTTCCCGGGTGCGCCGGACGTGGAAACGTTCTGGGACAACCTGTGCGCCGGACGCGAATCGATCCGATTCTTCCGTCCCGACGAACTCGATCCGGCCATCGGCGCCGCCGAGCGCGAGGAACCGGGTTACGTCGCCGCGCGCGGCGTGCTCGACGGCGTGGAACAGTTCGACGCGAGCTTCTTCGGCATGTCGCCGCGCGAGGCCGAACTTACCGACCCGCAGCAGCGACTGTTCCTCGAGCTGTGCTGGGAGTGCCTGGAGCGCGGCGGTTACGTGCCCGATGGGCAGGAGACGCCCGTCGGCGTCTTCGGCGGCATGCACAACGCCACGTACTACCAGAAGCACATCAGCGGGCGCCCGGACCTCATCGACAAGCTCGGTGCGTTCCAGGTGATGCTCGGCAACGAGAAGGATTACCTCGCCACGCGCGTCGCGCACAAGCTCAACCTCACCGGCCCGGCCATCAGCCTCAACACTGCCTGCTCCACGTCGCTCGTCGCCATCGCACAGGCATTCGATGCCTTGCGCGCGGGCCGCTGCCACATGGCGCTCGCCGGCGGTTCGTCCATCGCCTGCCCGCCGCACAGCGGTTACGTCGCGCAGGAAGGCTCCATGCTCTCGCCCGACGGCCATACGCGCACGTTCGACGTCGACGCGCAGGGCACCGTCTTCAGCGACGGCGCGGCGGTGGTGCTGCTCAAGCGGTTGTCCGACGCGCTGCGCGACGGCGATCCGGTCTATGCGGTGATCCGCGGCGCGGCCGTGAACAACGACGGCGCGGTCAAGGCGAGCTTCACCGCGCCGAACGCCGCCGGCCAGGCCGCCGTGATCACCATGGCGCTGCAGGATGCCGGCGTCTCGCCACGCGACATCTCCTACGTCGAGGCGCATGGCACCGCCACGCCGCTCGGCGATCCGATCGAACTGGAAGGTCTCACCGCCGCGTTCCGTCAGGGTACCGACGACACCGGCTTCTGCGCCCTCGGCTCGCTGAAGAGCAACGTGGGCCACCTCGTGATGGCCGCGGGCGCGGCGAGCGTCATCAAGACCGCGCTCGCGCTGTGCGAACGGCGCCTGCCGCCCTCGCTGCACTTCACCGCCGCGAATCCGCGCCTGAACCTCGCCGCGTCGCCCTTCGTGGTGAACGACACGCTGCGTCCGTGGCAAACGGCCGGTGGCCCGTTGCGCGCCGGCGTCAGCTCGTTCGGCGTGGGTGGCACGAATGCGCACGTGGTGCTCGAGGAAGCGCCGGAACGCGCGCCCTCGGACGCCGCCAGCGGCGCGCAACTGCTGCTGCTATCCGCGCGCACGCCGACCGCGCTGGGCGATGCCGCCGCGCGCCTCGCCGACCACCTCGCCGCGCATCCGGACGGCAACCTCGCCGATACGGCCTGGACCCTCGCCCGCGGTCGCAAGGCATTCACGCAGCGCAGCCACGTCGTGGCGCACTCCGCGACCGACGCCGTGGCGAAACTGCGCGACATCGCCGCCGCCGCGATGTGCCGCGCCTGCGTCGATCCCGCACCCGGCATCGTGTTCCTGTTCCCCGGCCAGGGCTCGCAGTACGCGGGCATGGGTCGCGAACTGCATGCCACCGAGCCCGCGTTCCGCGTCGCGCTCGACGAGGTGGCCTGCGCGCTGCGCGACGAACTCGGCTTCGACCTGCGCGATCGCATGTTCGCCGATGACGCCGACGCACTGAAGGCCACCGGACTCACCCAGCCGGCGACGTTCGCCCTGGAATACGCACTCGCACGCCTGTGGATGAGCCTCGGCGTCACGCCGGTCGCGATGATCGGCCACAGCGTCGGCGAGTTCGCCGCCGCCGTGCTCGCCGGCGTGATGTCGCTCGGCGACGCCGCCCGCCTCGTCGCGCGCCGCGGTCGCATGATGCAGGCACTGCCGGCCGGCGCGATGCTTTCCGTTCGTCTGGGAGCCGCGGAACTGCGCGCGCGGCTTCCGGACGTTCTTTCGCTCGCCGCCGAGAACGCGACCAACGCCAGTGTCGTGTCCGGTACCGCCGACGACATCGAAGCGTTCCGCGTCGCGATGGAAGCCGAAGGCGTCGCCTGCCGCCTGCTGCACACATCGCACGCGTTCCACTCCGCGATGATGGATCCGGTGCTCGACGCGTTCCGCGCCGAGGTCGCCGCCATCGCCCTGTCCGCGCCGACGACCCGCATCGTGTCCACGCTCACCGGTGCGCCGCTGACGGACGCCGAGGCGACCTCGCCGGATTACTGGACGCGCCATCTGCGTCATACCGTTCGCTTCTCGCCCGCGCTGCTGCACGCGCTGGAAGACAGCCGGCACGCGTTCCTAGAAGTCGGCCCGCGCCCGAGCCTGGCGTTGCTCGCACGCCAGCATGCGCAGAGTCGCGGCCGCACGATCGTCGCCTCGCTCGGCGACGGTCCCGCGGACGAACGCGCGGCGTGGCTCGGCGCCGCCGGTGCGCTGTGGGCCGCCGGGGCCACGGTCGCCACCGACGCCTTCGACCATCGCGCGAACCGCCGCCATGTCCGCCTGCCCACCTATCCATTCGAGCGCAAGCGGCACTGGATCGATGCCCGCCTGCCCGCCTCGCTGACCCCCATCACCAGCGTGCCCGCGCTCGTCGCGGCGCCCGCCATCGCCCTTGCCGTCGTTCCGGAGCCCCTCATGCCGATGCCGTCCGTGCCTGCCAGTTCCGACCGTCCGCGCCGTCTCGCCGGCGAACTGGTCGCCCTGTTCGAAGACGTGTCCGGGACCGAACTCGAGGGCGTCGATCCCGGAGCGAACTTCGTCGAACTCGGACTGGATTCGCTGTCGCTGACCCAGGTCGCGCTGCAGCTGCAGAAAACCTACGCACTGAAAATCACGTTCCGCGAACTGATGGACGGCTGCTCGTCCTTCGAACGGCTCGCGGCGCATATCGATCGCCTGTTGCCGGCTGAAGCCCAGCCGGCAGCGCCCGCGACGGCGGCGGTTGCCGCTCCGGTCGCGGCGGCGGCACCGGTGGCGATCGCCGCCGGTGGCGGACTGGTCCAGGACGTGATCGCGCAGCAGATGCAGATCATGCGGGAACAGTTGGCGTTGCTGGCGGGAGCCGCCGCTCCCGCGCCCTCGATTCAGGCTCCCGTAGGAGCGCGCCTCGCGCGCGACGCCGTTAGCCTCGGTACCCAGGTTCACGCGCAAGCCCCCGCACCGACGCAAACGGCGTCGCCCGCGGGGCGGGCTCCTACGGATGCCGCTCCGGCGAATGACGAAGAGGCAGCCCTCGCCCACACCACCTACGACGTCAAGAAAGCCTTCGGCGCCATCGCCCGCATCCACAACGCGAATACCGACCTCACGACGCGGCAGCGCGCACGCCTCGACGCCTTCATGCGTCGCTATATCGAGCGCAGCAAGGCCTCCAAGGCGTACACCGAAGAACACCGCGCGCACCTCGCCGATCCGCGCGTGGTGAACGGCTTCCGCCCGCTGCTGAAGGAAATCGTCTACCAGATCGTCATCGAGCGTTCGAAGGGCTCGAAGGTGTGGGACCTCGACGGCAACCAGTACGTCGACGCGCTCAACGGTTTCGGCATGAACCTGTTCGGCTGGCAGCCCGACTTCGTGCTCGACACCGTGCGCACGCAGCTGGAGGCCGGCTACGAAATCGGCCCGCAGCACCCGCTCGCCGGTATCGTGGCGAAGCAGGTCTGCGACATGACGGGCTTCGACCGCGCCGCGCTGTGCAACACGGGCTCCGAAGCCGTGATGGGCTGCGTGCGCGTGGCGCGCACCGTCACGGGTCGCGACACGCTGGTGATCTTCACCGGCTCGTACCACGGCATCTTCGACGAAGTGATCGTGCGCGGCACGAAGAAGCTCACCTCGGTGCCCGCCGCCCCGGGCATCCTGCGCAACACCTCCGAACACGTGCTCGTGCTCGACTACGGCACGCCCGAATCGCTGGCCATCATCCGCGAGCGCGCGTCCTCCATCGCCGCCGTGCTGGTCGAGCCGGTGCAGAGCCGCCGTCCCGACTTCCAGCCGGTGGAGTTCCTGCGCGAGCTCCGCGCCATCACCGAGGAAGCCGGCTCGCTGCTGATCTTCGACGAAGTGGTCACCGGCTTCCGCGCCCACCCGCGCGGTGCGCAGGAAGTGCTCGGCATCGACGCCGACATGGCGTCTTACGGCAAGGTGGTCGGCGGCGGCTTCCCGATCGGCGTGATCGCCGGCAAGCGCCGCTTCATGGATGCGCTCGACGGCGGCCACTGGCAGTTCGGCGACGATTCCACCCCGACGGTCGGCGTCACGTACTTCGCCGGCACGTTCGTGCGCCACCCGCTCGCCCTCGCCGCCGCGCACGCGGTGCTGAACCACCTGGCCGAGCACGGCCCGGCGCTGCAGGCCTCGCTGAACGCGAAGGTCACCGCGATGGCGGACGAGCTGAACGCCTTCTGCGAGAGCGTGGGTGCGCCGGTGCACATCGTGCACTTCGCCTCCGTGTGGAAGACCGGGTTCACCGAGGACCATCCGCTGCAGGACCTGCTCTTCGCGATGATGCGCAGCCGCGGCATCCACATCCTCGACAACTTCCCCTGCTTCTTCACCACCGCGCACAGCGACGCCGATTTCGCCGCGATCGCCACCGCGTTCCGCGAATCGATTCTCGAAATGCAGGAAGCGGAATTCCTGCCGCGCCGTCGCGGAGCCGCGACCTTCGATGCCGAACAGCCGCCGGTGCCCGGCGCCCGTCTCGGCAAGGATCCCGAAGGCAAGCCCGCGTGGTTCGTTCCCAACCCGGATGCGCCGGGCAAGTACCTGAGGGTTACCGCATGACGCCCAACGAGCTGGCCGCCGCCACGGCGGTCGACTACGACCCGTTCGCCGGTGCGCCGCTGTCGCGGCTCGTGCCGACCACGGCCGCGCAACGCGAGGTGTGGCTGGCATCCCGGCTGGAGCCGGAAGCCTCGCTGGCGTACAACGAGGCGATTTCGCTGAACCTCAAGGGCTTGCTCGACGTGCCGGTTCTCGAATGGGCGCTGCAGCGTCTCGTGGATCGCCACGAAGCCCTGCGCGCCACCTTCGCCGGCGACGGCGAAGGCATGTTCGTGGCCGAACGCACGACGATGCCCATCGCTTTCCACGACGTGTCGTTGCTCGCGCCCTTCGAGATCGACTCCCGCCTGATGGCGGCGTTCTCGCGCATCGTCACCACGCCGTTCGATCTCGAGAACGGCCCCCTGGTCCGCGCGGAGCTGTTCCGCCTCGCGCACGACCGGCATCTGCTGACCATCGCCGCGCACCACATCGTGTGCGACGGCTGGTCGTTCGGCGTGATCGTTCGCGATCTCGCCGCGCTTTACGCGCAACGCACCGGCAAGGGCGAGGGCCCTGGCGAGGCGGGCGCGTTCTCGAACTTCGCGTTGGCCGAGGCTGCACACGCCGGCAGCGGGACGGCCCGGGAGGACGAAACGTACTGGCTCGACCGGTTCGCCGGCCCGGTCCCGGTACTCGACCTCCCTACGGACCGCTCCCGTCCCCGCCGTCGGACGTTCACCTCACGGCGCGAAGACCGCATGCTCGATCCCGTGGACGTCGCCGCGATCAAGCGACTCGGCGCGTCCCACGGCGCGAGCTTCTACGCCACCCTGCTCACCGGTTTCGCCGTGCTGCTCCGGCGGATCGCCGGGCAGGACGACGTGGTGATCGGCATCCCCACGGCCGGCCAGGCCGCGGAAGGCCTCGACAACGTCGTGGGCCATGCCGTGAACGTGCTGCCGCTGCGCGCGCGCGTGGAGGAAACCGCGACGTTCGCGACCGTGCTCGGCGACGTGCGCAACGGCCTGCTCGACGCCTTCGAGCACCAGCGCTACACGCTGGGCAGCCTGCTCGCCCGCCTGTCGCTCACGCGCGATCCGTCGCGCCTGCCGCTGGTGGCCGTGCTCTTCAATCTCGACGCGCAGCTCGACGAGTCGACCGTCACCTTCCCCGGCCTGCGTTTCGATGTCGACGCCGTGCCGCGCGAATACGAGAACTTCGAACTCTTCGTCAACGCCGTGCAGGTCGACGGTGGCCTGCGCCTCGAATGCCAGTACAACGCCGACCTGTACGAAGGCACCACGATCCAGGGCTGGCTCGACGCCTTCGCGACGCTGCTTCGCCAGGCGGCGGTCGACCCGACCGAACAGGCGCTGTCGCTGCCGCTGGTCTCCGACGCCGTGTACCGCGAGCTCGCCGCGCTGCAACCCGCCCCGACGCCGTTCCCCGAACTGCGCCTGGCCCACGAGTTCTTCGAACAGCAGACCGACCGCGCGCCCGAGCGCGCCGCCGTGCGTCATGCCGACCGTGCGCTGACCTACGCGGCGCTCGAATCGCGCGCCAACCGCATCGCCAACGCCCTGCGCCAGCGCGGCGTAGGCCACGGCGACCTCGTCGGCCTGTCGCTCGCGCGCGGCATCGACATGGTCGCCGCCGTGCTCGGCGTGCTGAAGTCCGGCGCCGGTTACGTGCCGCTCGATCCCGCGTTTCCCGCGGACCGTCTCGCTTTCATGGCGGAGGACGCGTCGCTCGCCGCACTCGTCGTCGACGACGACACGCCCCTGTCGTTCGCCTTCGATCCCGCGCTCGTTCTCGCGCTGAACGGCGACGAGGTCGCGCGCGCATCGTTCGAGCGTCCCGAGCGCAATCGCCGCGCGGCCACGCCGGATTCCGTGGCCTATGTGATCTTCACCTCCGGTTCGACGGGTCGTCCGAAGGGCGTGCGCGTGCCGCACCGCGCCGCGGCGAACTTCCTCACCAGCATGCAGCGCGTGCCGGGCATCGCGCCCGACGACCGCCTCGTCGCCGTGACGACGCTCTCGTTCGACATCGCGTTCATGGAACTGCTGCTGCCGTTGACCAGCGGTGCGGAGATCGTGGTCGCCGGTCGCGACGACGTGCGCGACGGCGGCCAGCTGCGCCGCCTGATCGAGGAAAGCGACGCCACGATGATGCAGGCGACGCCGGCCGGCTGGCGCCTGCTGGTCGACGCGGGCTGGACGGGGCGCCCTGCCTTCCGCGCCGTCTCCGGCGGCGAGCCGCTGCCGGTGGATCTCGCCGAAGCCCTGCTCGATCGCTGCGGCGAAGTGTGGAACGGTTACGGCCCGACCGAGACGACGGTGTACTCCACGTACTGGCGCGTCTCCGATCCGCGCGAAGGCATCTACATCGGCCGCCCGATCGCCAACACCACCGTTCACATCCTCGACGAGCGCGGCAACCATTGCCCGCTCGGCGTGCCCGGCGAAATCCATATCGGTGGTGCCGGCGTCACGCTCGGCTACCTCGATCGCCCCGAACTGACGGCGGAGAAGTTCGTCGCCGATCCGTGGTCCGAAGCGCCGGATTCCCGCATGTATCGCACGGGCGACCGCGGTCGCTGGCTGAGCAACGGCCTGCTCGAACACCTCGGCCGCCTCGACTTCCAGGTGAAGGTGCGCGGTTATCGCATCGAGCCGGGCGAGATCGAGAGCGTGCTCGCCGACGTGCCCACCGTGGCCCGCGCGGTCGCGATGGCGCGCGAAGACCGCCCCGGCGACGTACGCCTGGTCGCTTACGTGGTGGGCCGCGACGGTGCCATGCCCGACGAGGATTCGCTGCGCGCCGCGCTGCGCGCGCGACTGCCCGACTACATGGTGCCGCAGCACATCCTCGTGCTCGACGCGATTCCGCTGCTGCCCAACGGCAAGATCGACCGCAAGGCGCTGCCGCCGCCGATCGCCCATTCCATCGCCACGCCGGGCGAACGCATCGGACCGCGCAACGACGACGAGCGTCGTGTCGCCGCGGCCATGGAAGACGTGCTCTGCCTCCCCGGCCTCGATATCCGCGACGATTTCTTCGCCCTCGGCGGCCACTCCCTGCTCGCCGCGCAGCTCACCGCGCGCCTCAATCGCGAGTTCGAGGTCACTCTTTCCTTCCGCACGCTGTTCGACGCGCCGACCATCGAGCAGCTGGCCGCCGCGATCCGCGGTCAGGTGGCGACGGGCGGCGCGCCGGCCACCGCGCCCATCGACCATCGCGACGACGCGCGCCAGAACCACGCGCCGCTCTCGCTGATGCAGCGCCGGCTGTGGGCGCTGGAGCGCATGCATCCGGGCCGAGTGACGTACAACGCGCCGTCGGCCCATCGCCTGCGCGGCAAGCTCGACGAGCATGCCTTCGACATGGCCTTTCAGGCGCTGATCCAGCGTCAGCCGATCATGCGCACGGCGTTCGTCGACCAGGGCAAGGAGATCGTGCAGGTGGTCGCGCCGCGCCTCGAGTACCCGCTCTTTCCGGCGGAAGACTTGAGCCACCTGCCGGCGGACGAGCGCGAGACGCGGCTGATGGAACGGCTTCAGGAGCTCACCGACACGCCGTTCGACCTCGGCAAGGCGCCGCTGTTCAGCGCGCGCATGTTCCGCCTCGCCGACGACGAACACGCCCTGTTCTTCATGCCGCACCACATCATCTGGGACGGCTGGTCGTTCGACATCCTCTACAACGAACTGTCGGCGCTGTACCGCGCGTTCACCGCCGGGCAGCCGTCGCCGCTCGCGCCGCTGCCGGTCACCTACGGCGACTTCGCCGAGTGGCACGCGCACTGGCTCGAGTCGGACGCCTTCCAGAGCCAGCTGTCGTTCTGGCGCGAACGCCTCGCCCACATGGGCGAGGTGCGCGCGCTGCCCACCGACCACCCGCGCCGCCCCGGCATGTCCGGCCTCGGCCGTACCGAGTGGATCCGCGTGTCGCGCGACGACACCGACGCCATGCACGAAGTGGCGCGCCAGGCCGACGCCACGCTCAACATGACCCTGCTCGCGCTGTATTACGCGATGCTCTCAAGCTCCGCCGGCCAGCACGACCTCGTCGTGGGCACGCCGGTGCGCGGCCGCAACCAGACCGAAGTCGAATCGGTCATGGGTTACTTCAACAACCTGCTGCCGCTGCACGTCTCCGTCGATCCCGCGCTGTCCTTCCTCGAATTCGTGCGCCATGTGAAGCGCACGGCGATCGAAGCGTTCGGCCATCCCGACGTGCCGCTGGAATACCTGCAGCGTGAACTGCGCGTCGGCCAGGGCGCCGGCGCCACGCTGTATCAGGCACTGTTCTCCTTCCAGGATGCGCGTCAGCGCGTCGTCGACTGGGCCGGCCTCGCACACGAGCAGATCCTTCTCTTCCAGAGCGGCGCCACGGAAGACCTCGGCCTGTGGTTCCTCGAAGGCCACGCCGGCATGGTCGGCGGCGTCACGTACAACGCCGACCTGCTGCGTGCCGACACGGCCCGCATGATGCGCGAGCGCTATCTCGGCATGATGCACGCCGTGGTCGCCAATCCCTCGATCGCGGTCGGCGCGCTCACCGCCGCCACGCGCGCCGAGCGCGAACAGATGCGCGACTGGAACACCACCGCCACGACGGGGCGCCTGCCGGAAGACGTCGTCGCGATGTTCCAGGCCAGCGTCGAGGCGACGCCCGATGCGATCGCCGTGGTCGACGGTGCGCGCGACACCACGTACGCCTCCCTGCTTCGCCGCGCCACGCGCATGGCCGCGCTGCTGCGCGAACGCGGTGCGCTGCCCGGCAGCGTCGTCGGCCTCTGCGTCGACGGCGGCAACGACCGTATCGCCGGTCTGCTGGCCATCGCGCTCACGGGCGGCACGGCCCTGTTGCTCGACCGCGCGGATCCGACCGCGCGCCTGCGCGACGTGCTCGCCGACGCACGGGTCACCGTGATGCTGGGCGACGCGGCGCTGGAAGCGACGCTCGACTGGCCGCGCGCCTGTGCCGTATGGCTCGACGCCGACCATGCCGAACTCGATGCCGCGCAGATCGGCGCCTTCGTGCGCGCCCCGCGCGATGCGGATGCGCCGTTCGTCGCGTTCCATGCGCCCGGCGCCGACGGCAAGGCACGCGGTGCCGCGCTGTCGCATCGCGCCCTGTCGCGCACGATCGAAGGCCTGGCCGACATGCTCGGCGTGCAGGCCGGCTGGCGCGTCTCGGGCGACGCGCTGCCGTCCGATCCGATGTCCGCGATCGAACCGCTGCTCGCTCTGGCGCAGGGCGCCACCTGGGTCACGCACGACGTTCGCCGCAACGCCACCGGCACGCTGCCCGCGCTCGACCTGTTCGTCGGTACCGCCGAAACCTGGCAAGGTCTGCTCGCCCACGGCTGGGCCGGCGACGATCGCCTGGTGGCCGTGGCGAAGGGCGGCGCGCCCATCGCACAGCTGGCCACACGCCTCGCGGCGGCGACCGCCAGCCTGTGGACGCTCTTCGGCGACGCGATGTCCGCGCCGGTCGCCACCTGCGGACGCATGACGGGCGATGTCGGCGCGCTGCACGAAGGACGCCCGGTGGCAAGCACCGAACTCTGGGTGCTCGACGACGCGGGCGAACCGTGCCCCATCGGTGCGACGGGCGAAATCGCCGTCGCCGGCCGCACGCTGGCCGCCCCGTTCGGCAACCGCGCCGTCGGCGAACGCCAGCCGGGCGACGACCGCCTGCAGCGCACCGGCTACCGCGGCCGCTGGCTCACGGACGGTCAGCTGCACGTGCTCGACCGTGCCGACCGTCGCGTCCGCCGCCATGGACTCGACGTGGAGCCCGCGGCGATCGAGGCGCTGCTGCTTGCGCAGGCCGGCGTGGTTCGCGCACTGGCCGTGCCGCGCACCGACACCGACGGTCTCCTGCGCATCGACGCCTATGCGGTGGGTGCGCCCGGCAATCCGCCCGATGCCGAGGGTCTCCGCGCCGCGCTGGCGGCGTGGCTCCCGGCCTGGTCCATGCCGGCCCACCTCGTGATGCTCGACGCGCTGCCGCTGCTGGCCACGGGCGAAGTCGATCCCGGTGCCCTGCCCACCCCGACGGACGTCCGCGCGGGCGCGACGCCCGAAACCAACGAACCGCGCACGGAAAGCGAGCGTCTGCTCGCCTCGGTCTGGACGGAGCTGCTCGGCATGACGCAGGTACGCACCAGCGACAACTTCTTCGACGTCGGCGGCCATTCGCTGCTCGCGGTCGACATGGCGTCTCGCGTCCACAAGCTCTCGGGCGTGCAGCTGAACCTTCTCGACATCGCGAACGGCACGCTCGGAACGCTCGCCGCCGAACTGGCCATCGCGCCACCGGCGCCGACGTCCGCGCCGAAACGTGGTCTCTTCAGCCGCCTCCTCGGGCGCGGCTGATCGACGGCGCCCGGGGGGAACGCCACCATGACACTCATCGCCTGGATCGTCTGCTGGACATCGGCCCTGCTGATCGTGCACGTGTTCGCCGGCTACCCGCTGCTTGTCTGGCTGCAGGCGCGCCTGCGGCCGCGGCCCGTGGCACGCGCGGCCAGCCTGCCGACGGTCAGCATCGTCATCGCGGTGCACGATGGCGAGCGCTACATCCGCGCCAAGCTCGCCAACCTGCGTCAGCTCGACTATCCGACGGACCTCGTGGACATCGTGCTGGTCTGCGATGGCTGCGGCGACGGCACGGTGGCTCTCGCACGCCGCGTTACCGATCCCGGACTGACGGTGATCGAGCACCCGACCCGCCGCGGCAAGGCCGAGTGCGTCAACGATGGCGTGATGGCCGCGCGCGGCGAGGTGCTGCTCTTTACCGACATCCGCCAGCGCCTCTCTCCCGTGGCGCTGAAAGAGCTGGTCGCGAACCTCGGCGACCCGACGGTCGGTGCCGTCGGGGGCGAGCTGCACATGGAGAACGTGCGCACCGGCTTCGCGCAAGGCGTCGATTTCTACTGGCGCTACGAAAAAGGCATACGTCATGCCGAGAGCCTGTCGGGCTCGACGATCGGCGTGAGCGGCGCGCTCTACGCCATGCGCCGCTCCCTCTTCCGCCCGCTTCCCGCCGGCACGGTACTCGACGACGTGCTCGTGCCGATGCGCGTCGCCGCCCAGGGCAAGCGCGTGGTGTTCGAACCGCGCGCGATGGCGTGGGACCAGCCGTCGCAGGGGCCCGACGACGAGCGCCGTCGCAAGATCCGCACGCTCGCCGGCAATTTCCAGCTCGTGCAGCTCGAACCGTGGCTGCTGGTGCCGTGGTCGAATCCGCTCTGGTTCCGTTTCGTCAGCCACAAGCTGCTCCGCCTGCTGGCACCGTGGCTGATGGTGGCGCTGACGATCAGCAGCGGCCTGTTGATGACCCGCCACCCGATGTACGCCGTCGCGTTCGGCGGCCTCGTGGGCAGTCTGCTGCTGGTTGGCCTAGCACGCCTCCAGCCGCCGCTCGGTCGCCTGCTTCCGCTGCGCATCGCCGTCGCGTTCTTCTACCTCAATCTCTTCGCCGCCCAGGCCCTCGTGGCTTTCGCGCGCAATCGCAGGCTCCATTTATGGTGAACTCCATGTCCACGCGCGGCGCACCCGGTATTCGCGGTCGTCTCGGCGAACTGTGCTATTCCAGCGGGCTCCTGCACTCGCTGCAACGCGTGCGTGCCTGGTGGCAGCGCGACCTGCGCATCCTCGCGTACCACCGCGTGATGCCGCTGCCGGATCCCTCGACCTACGAGTTCGACCTGGAACTCATCAGCACGCCGCCCGCGGAATTCCGCGAGCAGATGATGCGGATCAAGAAATTCTTCCGCCCCATGCGGCTCACCGACGTCGTCGCCGCGCTGGACGCCGGCGAAGCGCTGCCGCCCGACACGGTGGCCGTGACGTTCGACGACGGCTACGACGACAATTACCGCATCGCCGCGCCCATCCTCGACGAGGTGGGCGTGCCGGCCACGTTCTTCGTATCGACCGGCCACCTCGACAGCGGCCGTCCGTATGCGTACGACTGGCTCGTGCACATGATCCTGCTCACCCCGTCGGATCGGCTGGTGCTGCCGGAGCTCGGCATCGACGTGGTGCTTCCCCGCGAACGGGCGCTGCGTCGGCGCATCGCCGGTAACGTGCTGCTGCGCATGAAATGGCTCGACGCGTTCGGCCAGACCGCGATGATCGAACGGCTGGAAGCCGAGTGGAACATGCCCTCGGCGAACGCGCGTCCCGTGGACTGCCGCCCCATGACCTGGGCGCAGGCCCGCGAGATGGAAGCGGCCGGCCTGGAGTTCGGCTCGCACGGCGTGCACCACCGCATGCTGGCGCGCCTGCCCGTCGACGAGATGGAACGCGAGGTCCGCGAATCGAAGGCCACGCTCGATCGCGAGCTGCGCAACCCCGCGGTGCTGATGTCGTACCCCGTCGGGGGCGACCGCGCCTATAACGAGGCCGTGATCGCGGCGACGCGAAACGCCGGTTTCCAGCTCGCCTGCAGCTACGTCTGCGGCACCAACGCGGAGCCCAGCGAGAACCGCTATGCGCTCAATCGTCTTCCGGTGGAAAGCAACATGGGCCCGGGCTGGTTCGCCGCGATGCTCGCGCTGCCGCAGCTCATGAGCTACCCCACCGCCGCTCACCAGACCACGGGCCCGACGGCACAGCCATGTTCCCCCTGATCCTTCTCTATGTGGTGCTGACCATCATCCGGCCGCAGGATTACATGCCGGGTCTCGATACCGTGCCCATCCTTCCGGTGGTGCTGCTCATGGCCTTCGCCGCGTGGGTCGTGTCGAAGGAAAAGACGTTCGAAGCCCCGCAGTTCGTGATCCTTCCCGCGTTCCTGCTGATCCTCATGATCTCGCAGGTGACCAACGGCTGGTCGGGCGGCGCCATCGACGAGCTCGCGCACTTCGGCCCGGTGGTGATCGCCTTCTTCATCTTCGGCGCGGCATGCAGCACGCAGAAGCGCGTGCGCATCGCGATGGCGGTGTTCGTGCTCTGCGCGGCCGTGCTCGCGCTGCACGGCGTGGAGCAGGCGAAGACCGGCATGGGCTGGACGGGTATTCCGCTCGGCGAGCAGGGCCGCATCCAGTACGTCGGCATCTTCAATGATCCCAACGATCTCGGCCTGCTGTTCGCGTCGACGCTGCCCATGGCGATATTCCTCGGCCGTCGCGGCGCCGGTGCCATGCGCGTCGTGTGGCTCGGCGCCGCGATGCTGCTGCTCTACGGCACCTATCTCACCAACTCGCGCGGCGCGATGCTCGCCGTGCTCGTGGTGGCGGGCTGCTACCTCTGGTATCGCAAGGGCATCGTCGTCGCCGGCACGCTCGGCATCGCCGGGCTGGCCGCGATGAAGCTGCTGTCGTCGCGCATGGACGAGCTGGACGCCGGCGAGGAATCCGCCGCGGGTCGCGTCGACGCCTGGTATGCCGGCCTCGAGATGTTCCGCGACAACCCCGCCTTCGGCGTGGGCGCCGGCAACTTCACCGAATACAACGAACTCACGGCCCACAACTCGTTCGTGCTGGTGCTGGCCGAAACGGGCTTCATCGGCTTCGTGCTCTGGATCGCGTTCGTCGGCTACGGCTTCTGGATGATGCTGTCGATCGTGCGGCATCACCGCGAGCCCACGAACGACGCCGCCACCGAGACGGCGTGGAACACCGAACGCCAGATGGCACTCACCCTGCTGCTTTCGCTATGCGGCCTGTTCGCCGCGGCGTTCTTCCTCAGCCGTAGCTACATGGTGGTGCTCTACCTGATCGCCGCCCTCGTCGCCGGACACTACGTCGGTGCCCGTCGCCGCTGGCCCGACCTGCCGACATTCCGTCTCTCCGAGGGCGGCTGGCGCTGGGTGCCCGCCGGCGCATGCGGCGTCTTCGGCCTGTTCGTCCTCGTCGCCGTGCTGCTGCGAACCACATGAAGACTTACGAGACCCTGCTGCGTCACGTCATCTGGCCCGCCTACGAGGGCGGGCTCCGTCGTCGCGAGACGCCGCGCTACATGAAGCGCTACGAAAGCGACCAGTGGCTCGAGGCCGCCGACATCCGCACGCTGCAGTTCGAGCGCCTGAAGCGCCTGCTCGACTGGTGCTGGCGCGAGGTGCCGTATTACCGCCGTCGCTGGACGCAGCTCGGCATCTCTCCGCGCGACGTCCGCGGCCTGGACGACTTCGCGAAGCTGCCCGTGCTCACCAAGGCGGACATCCGCGCACACGCGGAGGAACTCAAGGCGACGTCGCTGGCCGGCTCGCTCGGTTACAAGGCCACGGGCGGCTCGACCGGCGAGCCGCTGAAGTTCGGCTACACCCGCGAGAGCAACGATCGCCGCGTCGCTGTGATGTGGCGCGGCTACGGCTGGGCAGGTTCCCGCATGGGTCGCCGCACGGTGTTCCTCTGGGGCGGCCCCGTCGGCGAGCAGACGGCCACGCACCGCCTGAAGGATCGCGTCTACAACGCCGTGTTCGCGCGAAAGCTGCTCGACAGCTTTCACATGAGCGAATCCACCATGGCCGGTTACGCCGACGCGATCGACGCGTACAGACCCGAAGTGATCGTCGGCTATGTCGGCCCGCTGGTGCGCCTTGCCGAGTGGCTGCTGGCCACCGGCCGTCGCGTCGCGCGCCCCGCCTCGATCATCGGCGCCGCCGAAGCGCTGCACCCGTTCCAGCGCGAGCTGATCGAGCAGGCGTTCGGCGCGCCCGCCTTCAACACCTACGGCTGTCGCGAGTTCATGCTCATCGCGTCGGAGTGCGAGCATCGCCAGGGACTGCACGTGAACGCCGATCACCTCGTCGTCGAAACGCTGGACCACGGCGGCGCGGTCACATCGACCGGCAGCGGCGAGGTCGCGATCACCGACCTCTTCAACTACGGCATGCCGTTCATCCGCTATGTCAACGGCGACATGGCCACGCACGCGACGGGCGGCTGCCCGTGCGGGCGCGGCCTGCCGATGCTCGCGTCGGTGGACGGGCGAAAGCTCGACGCCATCCGCACGCCCGCCGGCCACGTGCTTCCCGGCGAGTTCTTTCCGCACATGCTGAAGGACGTGCCGGGACTGGCGCGCTTCCAGCTCGTGCAGCGCCGCCTCGACCGGCTCGATCTGTCGATCGTGCGCGGTCGCGAATTCGACGATGCGTCGCTCGATTACATCCGTCGCGAAGTGGCGAAGGTGCTGGGCGACAGCGCCGAGCTGCACTGCCATTTCGTCGACGACATTCCGCTGACGCGCAGTGGCAAGCTGCGCGTGACCGTCTCGGAGCTGGCCTCGTGAACATTACCCATTTCGTCGAGAACCTGAATCGTGGCGGCCTCGAGCGCATGGTGCTCGACCTCGTGAAGGAACAGCATCGCCAGGGCCACAAGGTACAGGTCGTGTGCCTGTTTGAGCGTGGCACGCTCGCCGCGGAGCTCGAAGCACTGCACGTGCCCGTCACCGCCTGCCACAAGCGCAAGGGTTTCGACCTGCGCGCCCTAGGCCGCGCGCGGCACGCCATGGCGTCCCACTACACCGAGATCCTGCACACCCACAACGCGGTGGCGCACTACCAGGCCGTGCTCGCCAGCGCTGGCATGGGCATTCGCCAGGTCGTGAACACGCGCCACGGCATGGGCGCGCAGCGCAAGCCGGGTCGCCGCGAGTGGCTGTTCCGCCGCGCGCTGAAGGCGACCGACGCCGTGGTGGCCGTGTGCGAGGCCGCGCGCACGGACGCGGTGCGCCGGGGTATCGCGCCGGCGAACAAGACCTGCGTGGTGCCCAACGGCATCGTGCTCGACGGTTTCGACATGGCGTCAGACACCATGCACGAACGACTCGCGCGCATGATCCGCGTGCCGCCGGGCACGCGCATCATCGGCACGGTCGGCCGACTGAACTGGGCGAAGGACCAGGCCAGCCTGATCCGCGCGTTCCGCATCGTGCGCGAGGCACGGCCCGACACCGCGCTGGTGCTGATCGGCGACGGCGAGCTCCGCGAGACCCTGCGCGCCTGCGCGTTCGACGAAGGCGTCGCCGGTTGCGTGCATTTCCTCGGCGATCGCGACGACGTGCGCGAGCTGCTGCAGGGGCTGGACCTCTTCGCCCTGTCGTCGGTGACCGAGGGCTATTCGATGGCGTTGCTGGAAGCCTGCGCCGCCGGCCTGCCCATCGTGGCGACCGACGTCGGCGGCAACGCCGAGATCGTGCGCGACGACGCGACCGGGCGGCTGGTGCCCCCCTGCGACCCGCAGGCGCTGGCCGCCGCCATGCTGGATCTGTTGCATGCGTCGCACCGCGCCTCCACCATGGGGCGCGCCGCGCGCGCGTGGGTCGAGACGCACGGGTCCATGGAGGCCATGGCCGCGCGTTACGGACAGCTCTATTTCGGCGACATGGAGCCCGCGTCATGAAAGTTCTCGTCGTGACGAACCTCTTCCCCACGCCCTGGGATCCGCGGCGTGGCACGTTCAACCGCCAGCAGTTCCAGCGCCTCGGCGAGCGCCACGACGTGGACGTGCTCACCGCCGTCGATTTCCGCGAGCGCGCGGGCGAACGCCGCGACGTGCGCGTGGCGGGCGTCCACACGGACTATTTCACGTTCTATCACCCGCCCGGCATCGCGCGGTTCCTCAACGCGTTCTGCTTCTTCGCCTGCATGATGTGGCAGCGCGGCCGCGAGATCCGTCGCGCCCGTTACGACGTGATGCTCGCCAGCTGGGCGTACCCGGATGCCGCCGGCGCCGCGTGGGTCGCCCGCCTGCTCGGCATCCCCTACGTGGTGAAGGTGCACGGCAGCGACCTCAACGTGCAGGCCGAATCGCGCCTGCGCCGCCCGCAGATCCGTGCCGCGCTGCGTGGCGCGGGCGGCGTGATGGCCGTGAGCAAAGCGCTCGCGGCGAAAGCGATCGAACTCGGTGCGCGACGCGACGCCATGGAAGCGATCTACAACGGTGTCGACACCCGCATCTTCCATCGCGGCGACCGCCGGGCGGCACGCATCCGCCTCGGCCTGCCGCCCGAGGTGCCGCTGGTGCTCTACGCCGGCAACCTCAAGGCGACCAAGGGATGCCACGACCTCGTGGAGGCGTTCCCCGCACTGGTGAAGCGCCACCACGATGCGCGTCTCATCTACGTCGGCGACGGCCCGTGCCGGGCGAACCTCGAAGACCGTGCCGCATCGCTGTGCTGCGCGCCCGCCGTTCGCTTCGCGGGTGCAGTGGACCACGCCGCGCTCGCCGACTGGTTCGTGGCCGCCGATATCCTCTGCCTGCCGAGCCACAACGAGGGCGTGCCTAACGTGGTGCTCGAAGCCATGGCCTGCGGCACCCCGGTGGTCGCCACGAGCGTGGGCGGCATTCCCGAAGTGCTGCCGCCGCACGCGGGCATCCTCGTGCCACCGCATCAGCCGCACGAGCTGGGCGTGGCACTGGTCGAGGCCTTCGAACGTCATTTCGATGCGGAAACGATCGCGGCGCATGCCGCGAGCTTCCGCTGGGACGAGAACATCGATCGGCTGGAGCGTCTGCTCGGCCGTGTCGCCGCCGGATCGCCGGCCCATCTTGGCGCGAACGCATGAACTGGAAACCGAAAAAACAGGATCTGCTCGGGCTGTTGCCCGAGAAGCTCGTGATGACGCGCACGCGCGATGCCGCGCTGCGTTACCTCAGCTTCGACGACGGCCCCGAACCGGGCCACACGCCAAAGCTGCTGGATACGCTGGCCCGCCACGACGTGAAGGCGAGCTTCTTCCTCGTGGGCGAGAAGATCGAGCAATACCCCGAAATCGTGCAGCGGATCGTCGCCGACGGTCACATGATCGGCAACCATTCTTACAGCCACTGGTCGTTCGACAACATGAACCTCACGAAGCAGCTCGACGAGGTCTACCGTACCGACGCCCTGTTGCGTCTGTTCGACGACCGGCCACACCACCGCATGCGCCCGCCGCACGGCTACGTCGGCGCGCAGCTGCTCGCGCACTTCGCGCGCCGCAAGCGCAGCCTCGTCTACTGGTCGTACGACAGCCTCGATTATCAGGACAAGCCCGTCGACGCCCTGATCGATCGTCTGCGCAACGATCCGCCCGCCCCGGGCGACATCGTGCTGATGCACGACGACAGCGACAAGGCCGCCGACGCGCTCGACGTGCTGCTGCCCGAATGGCTTTCGCAGGGCATGCGCTTCGCGGCGCTGCCGGGGAGCTCGCGGTGAGGATCCTCTACCACCACCGCACGCGCGGCCGCCACGTCGAAGGCGTGCACATCCGCGGCATCGTGGGCGCCCTGCGCGAGCTGGGTCACGACGTCGAGGTCATGTCGTTCCCCGGCGCCGACCCGGAGCGCGAGACCGAAACCGCCGCCACGCCGGGCCGTGGCCGTATCGCGGGGCTGGTCACGCGCCTTCCCGGTGTGGTGTTCGAACTGTTCGAGCTGCTCTACAACGGCGTGACGATGGTACGCATGCGGCGTGCGTGGGCCGCGGCCGCGCCGCGGCTGATCTACGAACGCTATTCGCTGTTCCTCTTCGCCACGATCTGGATGGCGCGGCGGCGCCATATCCCCGTGGTGTTGGAAATCAACGACTCGGCGCTCGTCGACCGGGTGCGACCCCTCGTGATGAAAGGGCTGGCGAAGCGCATCGAAGGCTGGTGCCTGCGACATGCGACCGGCCTCGTCTTTATCTCCACCTACTTCCGCGATCTGGCGACCGAGGCGTATGGCGATATCGCGCCGAACGTGGTGTCGCCGAACGCCGTCGACCTGCCCCGCTTCGACCCGGCGAAATTCGACCGTGACGCATTGCGCGCGGAGCGCGGCCTGACCGGGCGCATCGTCTGTGGTCATATCGGCGTGTTCGCCCCCTGGCATGGCGTGGACGGCTTCGTGGACGCCATCGCCAGCCGGCTCGACGCGGTGCCCGACCTGGCGCTGGTTTTCGTCGGCGACGGCAAGACGCTGCCGGCGGTACGCGACCTCATTGCCGCGCGCGGCCTGGCGGATCGCGTGCTGCTGCCCGGCCGCGTGCCGCACGACGAGGTGGCGAGCTGGATCGCCTGCATGGACTATGCCGTCCTGCCGAATTCCAACCACTACGGCTCTCCCATGAAACTGTTCGAGTTCATGGGCATGGGGGTCGCGGTGGTCGCGCCGGACTACGCGCCGGTCGCCGAAGTGATCGCCGATGGCCACACGGGCTGGCTTTTCCCGCGTGGCGATGCCGCCGCCTGCGTCGAGCGTGTGCTCGAGCTGGCCCAGCGTGCCGATGAGCGCAGGCGCGTGGGTGACGCCGCGCGACACTACATCGCCAGCGAGCGGCAGTGGCGCAACAACGCCGAACAGTTGCTCACGCTGGTACCGAACGGAGTTGCCGCGTGATCGCCATCGCCCTGATCGTCCTTGTCCTGCTGGCCGCCGTCGCGGTCACCGTCGCCATTCGTGCGCGAAACATGCAGTACTGGCTGTGGGGCTATCTCACCCGCCGGCCGCCGCCGAAAGCGGAAGGCCCGGTGCACGTGCTGTTCTGCTTCGTGGATCACTTCGAGCCCAACTGGGGCCGCGTGGACATGGAAACGCAGCGGCGCCGCGTGGACCGCTGGTGCGTCGAATACCGCGCCCTGGCTTCGCGCCACCGCGACGCCGACGGCGTGGTGCCACAGCACAGCTTCTTCTACCCGGAAGAGGAATACGTCGAGGAACACCTCGACAAGATCGCGGCGCTCTGCGCCGACGGCTTCGGCGAGATCGAGATCCACCTGCACCACGACAACGACACGCCCGACCATTTCGTCGTCACCATGGATCGCTTCAACCGCCTGCTGCACGAAAAGCACGGCGCGTTGCCGCGCGACCCCGCCACCGGCCAGCTACGTTTCGCCTTCATCCACGGCAACTGGTGCCTGGACAACTCGCGCGCCGACGGCCGCTGGTGCGGCATCGACAACGAGCTGATCCTGCTGCGCGAGCTCGGCTGCTACGCCGACTTCACCCTGCCCTCCGCGCCCAGCGACACGCAGACGCGGGTATCCAACGCGATCTACTACGCCACCGACGATCCGCACAAGCCGAAGTCGCACGACACCGGCGTGCCGATGCGCGTGGGCGGTAAGCCCACGGGCGACCTGCTGATCATTCAGGGGCCGCTCGGCCTCAACTGGAAGGACCGCCGCTTCGGCATCGTTCCGCGCATCGAGAACTCCGACGTGCGCCGCGGCTGCCCGCCGTCGAAGACACGCGTCGACCAGTGGGTGCGCACGGGTATCCACGTCGAGGGGCGTCCCGAGTGGGTGTTCGTCAAGGTACACACGCACGGTACGCAGGAACGCGACATGGACACGCTCCTGGGCAAGCCGGTCGACGACATGCATACCTACCTCGAGTCCGAGTACAACGACGGCCAGCGCCACGTGCTGCATTACGTGACCGCCCGCGAGATGTACAACATCGCAAAGGCCGCCGAAGCGGGAATGACGGGCGACCCGGGGTTGTATCGCGACTTCGAGCTCGGCAAGCCGGGCAAGGTCGTGGTCGAGGAGGCTGTTGTCGTTTCCTGACGGCTCGGCTTCGCCATCGCGTTTTGCTTTGCGCGTTACCGCTAAGGGCCGTCGGTCCTCACCCTCGCCGCTCCGGGCGCCTGCGTCGCTACTTATCGTCGGGCGTGTGGGAGCGGCCTTGGCCGCGATGGGAGCTCGCGACAAGCACCCATCGCGGCCAAGGCCGCTCCCACAGAAAAGCTCGCACGGCATCGGATTTTTGTGGGAAGCCCGCTGGCGGGCGAATGGGTGCTTGCGACAAGGTTCGTTCGCGCGCGAGCGCGCTCCCACCCGAAGGTAGGTTGCCGTGTGGCAAGCACCCATCGCCAGCAGGCTGACTCCTGCTCGACGGTCGAAACCTTATCGCAAGCACTCTTCGCCAGCGGGCTGGCTCCCACCCAAAGGTCGGCGGCCTTATCGCGAGCACCCTTCGCCCGCCAGCGGGCTTCCCACAGGGGTGGCGCGGCTCCCACAAACGAGCACGGTTGCCTCACCCAAGCGACGCCGGAGCCCGGAGCGGCGAGGGTGAGGACCGACGGCTCTTCGCGGTAACGCGCAAAGCACAACGCGAGGGCGAAGCCGAGCCGTCGACGTCACCTCAACCGGAACGCGAACCCGAAATACCGGTCGAGCGAAAGCTCCGGATGGAACGGCACGATGCAGTAGCGCTGGGGGTTCTCCCAGCGGTCCTGCAGTTCGTAGCCCAGCGACGACAGGCCGCCGAGAAACTCGCGTTCCGCGGTCACGTGGTAGGGGCAGCAGGCCGTGCCGATGTTCTGCACCGTGTAATACGACTCCCGCATGTGCACGGGCACCGAGTTGAGCAGCAGGAACGTCGGACGGCGTGGCATCGCCGCGATCGCGTCGGCGAGCGAATAGCGCAGGTATTGCAGCGAACCCGCGGCAAAGAGCACGTCGGTACCGGACGCGCTCGATATGTCGTCGGCAAAACGCAGGCGGCCCGAAGGATCGTGTTCCTTCGCCCAGCGCTCGCCGGCGGCGTTCACCGCCGGCACGTCCATCACCGACCAGCGAAGGCCGGCGGGATACGAAAGATACTTCTGGTACGCGTAGTACGCGATGCCGATATGGCCGCCGACATCGAAGACGTCTTTGGCGCCATCGGCGAAGAATCGGCCCAGCCAGTGGATCATCGGGTAATCGTTGATGAAGACGCGACGCGTCCGCTCGCGATACAGATCGGCGGATTCCGCGTTGTCGTAGCCACTGGTGTTCGACTGCGGAATGCTGGCCTGGGCTTCGTCGTAAGTGCGATACGCACCACGATACAGGTGGTAGGCGAGTTCGCGGTGCGCGAAGAACCGGCGCTTGTAGCGCGCCTCGAGGATCGTGCGGAGCAGCGGCATCCTTGCCGTCGCCTCCTGATACGGAGAAGCGTCGACGTGCACGTTCATGGGGTCCCCCAGGGCTTCGGACATGCGCAGCTTGCGCTGTTACGCGCACGATTCCCATAACCCGTGGGCTTAGTCCTTCCGGCCGATGGAGGCTCAGAAACGCCTGCCGCGCGGCCGGTCGCGCGTCGTCTTCACGTAGCCGGGCCACGAGCCACGCCGGCCGGGGGCGACCGGACCGGGAAGGACACGCCCCTTGATCACGTAACGATGGTCCCGGCCGAATGCGCGATCGTTCATGTACGAACCGCCGGGCGGTACGTAGTGTAGCGATTCGATGGCGATCCTCGCGTACATGGGCAGCGTGATTTCGCGTTCCGCCTTGTAGATGCCCTCGGACACGCCCGGATGTCCGTCGCCGAGGGTCAGATGCCAGAGGACGGTCGCCCTGGACACGTAGGGATTCGCATGTCGCTCGGCGGTGGACATCACGGTGGGCGCGCGCACCACCATATCGAATGCGCGGCCCGACGCCGGCATCGTGACCCGGCGTGTCCGTGCCTCGGTGGCGCGTATGAAGGCATCGAGCCATGGATACGTGCGGCGGATGGAGGGGCTGTCGCCCCGATAGACCTCGTCGGCCGACCCGCGCCGATAGGTGTGCCATTCGGCGGCCATTCGGCTCAAGGTCGCGCGCACCGTGGATTCCCTGGCGTCGTCGATGTCTTCGGCGTGCAGGCGCATCCCTTGGGCGAACGCCCGCCACGAGTCCATGAGGCGGATACGACGCGCCTCGGGAAGGCGCGGAACATCGTTGTAGTGTTCGATGCCCGAATGTAGAAGCGCCAGGCCATAGCTGGAATAGAGCCTGTACGCGGCCCCCTGCTGCGCGGCGATTGCCTTGTCGGGCGACGGCGCCGCGACACGCCGGGGCACGCTCCCCAACGGCGGTGGCGGCGGTGGTGGTGGCGGCGGTGAGAGCGGCGGCGGCCCACCGCCCGGTTGCGAAAACGATCGCCCCACACCCTGCGAATACGGCATGCCGATCATGGAATCCCTCCATGGAACCCGTCGTCAGTGCGCCTTCACCGTACCACCGGTGCCGCGGTCTGGCGAGGATCGCGGCGCGAGCGAAGGTCCGTGCGTACCCGGTGAAGCCCGCGATAAAGCCAACGGACAGGCCCATAGACTTTGAACCCGGCGGTCGAGCGCGTGGGTCGCACCACGTACAGCGACCCGCACGGCTCGGCGCGCGTCGAGAGCAGGCGTTTGTACTGGTTATCGCCGTAGCCGAAGCTGATGCGTTCGCCCGGGAAGCGGTCGAGCAGCGCGCGCACGGCCTGGAACACGGCGACGGAACCGATGCCGATCTTCGCGACCTCGTCGTCGTAACCCAGATCGTCGACCAGGTACGTGCCGGCCACGCGGTACCCATGCACGTACGCGAGCGGACGCCCGTCGCGGAGCACGATATGCCCTATCAGTTGCCCGGCATCCGCCAGTCGCTCGAACAGCGCGACGCGCTCCGGAGCTTCCCAGTCGGTCGGCAGGTCGTCGTGGTGCCACGTGCGGGCGTACACCTCGTTCATCAGCCGGCAGTACCGCGGCATGTCGCCGGCGCGATCGAACGTGTGCAGGGCCGCGTCGCCGCCGAGCTTCCGGTAGGCGCGGCCTACCCGCTGTGTGAGATCCGTTCGTTTCTTCTTGTCCATGCCTTCGAGCCACGCCGCGGACGACACCTGCGGCTCGATCGACCAGTGCACCTGATCGAGGAGATGCGCGGTCACCGTGCGCATGGCGCCGCCATGGGAGAGGATGGACGCGAATCGGTTCGGCAGGTCGGCCTCCTGGATGCGCAGCACGCGCACGTCGGGATCGCCGGCGAGCTGGCGCGCCGCCACCAGTTCCACGGTGGCCCGTTCGGCCTCCGTCGCCACCACGCCACCGCCCAGCAAGCGCAGCGCCGCGCCGCGATACACGCTCACGCGACGCCCCGCGAGGTCGAGCCGGGCGGTATGGTCGATGGACAGCAGCGGTACGTAGCCGGCCACCCTGCCCGCGCCATCGCGCACGACGACGATGTGAGGCCGGGTGCCGTCGTTCCGGCTCGTGACCTCGTAGGCGAGCCAGTCCGGATGCTGCACGATGCCGCTGGATGCGCCGGGCTGCTCGGCGACCTGCGCGAGTTCGGCGCGCAGGGCGCTCAGGGCCTCGAGCGTATGCAGGGTCGACGATACGTAGTTCATGGGTTCGCCTTCGCCACCGGCGGGTGGACGGCATCGAGGAGACGGGCGATGAAGCGCCCCGGTGGCCCCAGGCGACGACCGATGCCCGACATGAGCTTCAGGTCCTCGTCGGTCCAGTAGCGCACGAGCATGCCGCCGGGCACGTAGATCACGCAGAACACGGCGACGCCGACGAGGAAGCCGATGCGCGAGGGCGTGGCTTCGGTCGCGACCCAGGCCGCCAGCGTCGCGACGAGGCCCACGGCGAACAGCCGCGACATGGCCGCGACGGGCAGCCCGCCGCTGGTCGCCTTGCGCAGGTAGTGCACGGCGAGCGCCATCTCGACGATGCGGGCGCCGGCATAGGTCGACACCGCGCCGGCCAGCCCGAATGGCGGGATGAGAGCGATGCCGAGGATCGCGTTCGCGGTGAGCGCCACGACGGCGATCCGGATGCGGTCGTCCTGGCGGTCGACCACCGTCTGGAACGCGGCGATGCCGTTGCCGATCAGCAGCAGGCCGCCGAGCACGAGCGTGGCTTCGATCGCGGGGATGGCCGCGACGTAACGCGCGCCGTACATCAGGCGAACGATCTCGGGCGTCGTGACGAGGCCGAGCCCCGCGATCGCGATGCCGACCGCCCAGTAGAAGCGCGTGGCCTCCGACAGGAAGCGCGCGGCGCGCGCCGTGCCACTCTCGCCATAGGTCTTGGCCATGTACGGCAGCAGCGTCGACGTGAGGCCGACCGAGAACAGCTGTACCGCGCCGCGCGTGAGCGTGCCGGCGATGGCGAAATAGCCCACCGCGACCGAGCCGGTGAAGGTGTTCAGCAGGAACACCTCGATGGTGCCGACGCGGAACGATCCCATCAGCACGAGGGTCGCCGTCAGTCGCAGGTGCCGGTTGACGCGCCGCGTGACGGATTCGGGAATCGGGCCGCTCTCGTAAGGCCGGCAGCAGCGACGGTACGCGAATCGGTTGATGAGGTTCAGCACGAGGCACGCGATGGCGAACAGCGCGACGAAGGTCACGAGCCCGGCGTGCATGACCATCGCGGCGAGCACCAGGAGCATGCCGAGAATGCCGCCCACCACCGTGGCGACCGCTTCGGGCTCGAACCGCTCCTGTCCCTTGCCGATCGCCACGAGCATCGCGTAGTTCGCCTTGGCCACGACGGCCACGACGACGAGCCCCATGATCGGCAGCAGCGACTGGTCCCATTCCGCCGGACGGAACAGCCAGCCCACCCCGACGAAAAGCACGATGACGACCAGCGAGCTCCACGTCTGGATGCGCGAGAAGCGCGCCGCCAGGTGCGATGCCAGCGCCGGGTCGCCCATGCCATCGGCTTCCGCGATGAACTTCGTCGACGACGTCGTCAGCGCGTGGTTGGAGCACACGATGAGCCAGCCGCAGAGCCACACGGTGAACGCGTAGCGACCGAAGTCCGATGGCCCGAGCGAACGCGCGATCCACACGCTCATGAGCAACCCGAGCGCGTACTCGATATACGTCGACACCGTGACGATGCCGATGCTGCGCAACACGGCGACGCGGCGGTTCACGGCGATACCCCGGTGGCATGTGCGCCGCCGCGCGCAGGGGGCTCGCCACCGCCCGCCATGGACGAGCCGGCCGTTCGACCGGATCCCGCCGGCTGCGCCATCATCCACTGCGCGACGCCGGCCCCCCGATTGTTCCAGTTGAACCGGCGCAACGTATCGGAGATCGCCGCGCATTCGGGACTGTACGACGAAGCGATCGCCGCGAAGCGCTTCTTCAGGGCGGCCGCGCGGGCCAGGTCTGTCTCGAAGTAATACGCGGCCGCCACGGGAAGCCCGAGCTCCACGGTGTGCCCGTCGCTGTACCAGCCCTCGCTTTCCTGGATCTTCATCAGCGCATCGGTACTCGCGCGCGACGACGACCAGTACCACGCGATCTGGCCGCCCGGCCCGGAACACGAGTTGCGCCAGTCGTGCGGCGACACGAGGAACTTCGGATCGATCCAGCCGTAGCGCTCGAGATAGCCACCGAAGTCCACGATCATGCCGGGGATGCGCGCATCCGCCGTCACCAGCCACGCATGCCAGAGACCGTCGACGATGTTTTCGCTCATCCACGGCGAAGCGCCGCGCACGTCGTTCGCACCACCAGGATCGTTCTCGTGCACGTTCCAGCTGTTGCGCCACGAACCGTCGTCGCCCAGCCCATCGGGATTGGCGCGCTGCTGGTCGTGCAGCCAGCCGACCCGCGCCGCGATGCGCTCGCGATAACGCGCCTCCCCCGTCAGTTCGTACGCGGCGACGGTCTCCAGCAATCCGAGGCCCGCGAGGCGCTCGGTGAAGTAGTCGTGCGGGGTGCGATAAGGTCCGGGTGCCGCGTTCCAGCCGCCGGACTCCCAGAGGTCGGCCATCTTCGCGACCGTGGCGGCGTCGTGCATCGAATCGTCGCCGGTCAGCGCCACGGCGAGGAGCACCGGCTCGATGTACACATATTTCACGTCGCACGGCTTGCCATCGGGCACCCAGCCGCCACCGCACAGGGGGCTCACGGGCAGGCCGTCGCGTTTGATGCCCGCCATGTACCAGCGATAGCTGTCTTCGGCGGCTTCGAGGTAATCGGCACGCCCCGTGCGCACATAGGCGTTGAACAGCGTGGTGGGGCGATCGAACAGCCAGGCCGTGGTGTCGGCCTTCGGCAACGCGCGCGCCCAGCGAAACTGCGCGTCGACGTAACGGGCATAGGGCTCGTCGCGCGCGGCGACCGACTGCGGGCCCGCGATGAGCGACGCGGTGAGCCACTGCGGCGTCAGCGTCGCGAGCGCGGCCGGCCTTCCATCGACGAGGCCGTCCGTGTACGGCCAGCCGGCGATGGCTGCCGGACGCGTCGCGCCGATGGCGAAACGATACGTTCCCGGCGCACCGCGGAACTGCGCACGCACCGCGCGGACGCTCCCGTCGCGGAAATGCCAGGTCAGCGTCGATGTCGCCGACACCGGCACGTCGCGGCCCTGCGCATCCACGATGCGCAGTCCGCCGGCGTCGTGGAGCACGCCCGGCGGAAACGGGATACCGACGGTGACGGGCAACGCGTCGCCCTTGCCGGCGACGCGTCGCACCTCGAACGTCTGGCTCGCCGGGCCCTCACTGGCCGCCTGGGAGCGCGCGGGGAACGTGAGCACCGCGAGCGCGAGCAGCCACGCCAGCACGACGAGCACGTGGCGCGACAGGGGCGACGTGGACGGTTCGGCTTCGCGCAGGGCGAGCCGACGCTTGCGGACGAACGCGTGCGAACGGACGTTCATGCCACCGACGCGGTCGGGTACGCGGTACCGGCGAGGTGGTGTTCCCACGAGAGCGCCGTGCCCACGATGACGTCGAGATCGTCGTAGTTCGGCCGCCAGCCCAGCAGGTCGCGGAGCCGGTCGCTGCAAGCGATGAGGTGCGGGATGTCGCCGGCACGGCGGGGGAGTTCCCGCACGTTGAGCGGCCGTCCCGCCGCGCGGGCCACCGCCTCGATCACTTCGCGGACACTGTAGCCGTGACCGTAACCCGCGTTGAGCGTCAGGCACTCGCCGCCCTCGCGCAGGTGGTCGAGCGCACGCAGATGCGCCGAGGCCAGGTCTTCCACGTGGATGAAGTCGCGCACGCCGGTGCCATCGGGCGTGTCGTAATCGGTGCCGTAGATGCAGATGCTCGGCCGCTTGCCCACCGCGTGTTCGCAGGCCACCTTCACCAGCAACGTGGCCTGCGGCGTCGAATGGCCGATACGCCCCAGCGGATCGCAGCCAGCGACGTTGAAATAGCGCAGGATCACGTGCCGCATGGCGCCCGTGGCGCACCAGTCGCGCAGCATGGTCTCGCTCATCAGCTTCGACATGCCGTACGGATTGATCGGCAGGGTCGGCGTATTCTCGTCGGCGATGCCGGCGGCCGTGGTGCCGTAGACCGCCGCCGTGGACGAGAAGATGAACTTGTCGACCTTCGCCTGAGCGCAGCACGCGAGCAGGTTGCGGGTGTTGCCGGTGTTGTTGCCGTAGTACTTCAGCGGATCGCTGACCGATTCCGGCACCACGGTGTGCGCGGCGAAATGCAGCACGGCGTCCACGTCGTGCGCCTCGAGCACGCGCGATACGAGTTCCGCGTCGCCCACGTTGCCTTCGACGAACGACGCGCCGCGCACGGCCTCGCGGAATCCCGTGGAGAGGTTGTCGATCACCACCACGCGCTCGCCGCGTTCGACGAGCTGCTGGACGGTATGGCTACCGATGTAGCCCGCACCACCCGTGACGAGGATGGAGTTCATGCGTGCCTCCCGGCGGTCGCCAGAGGAAAGTTGCGCGTCAGCCACCCACCGATGCCGTCGAGCAGGCGCGCGCGGTCACCGGTGAGGATGTAGGTATGGTCGGTTTCGCCGACGTAGCGCGTCGTCACCGAGGGATGCGACATCACCTTGCCGAAACATTCGCGGAACTGCCGCGCATGATTGAAGTGCGTGCTGATGCCACCCGTGTAGACGAGGTAGAGCTTCATGCCGCGCGACACCATGCCGGTGAAGTCGGAGATGACTTCCTCCCGGGGTGCCGGCGCCACCGCGAACACCGGCTCCGGGGCGGCCTTCGCTTCGCCGTTGCCTGCACCCGCGCCGCGACGAAGGAGACGCGCCCAGCGGCCGGGGTCGATGATGCGCGGCAGGTAGTGGCGCAGCTTGTAACCGAGCGTGCGGTACGCGTAACCGTCGAGGAACACCGCACCCGAAACGCGGGGATCCGTGGCGGCGACGATATGTGCGTTCTGCGCTCCCGAGCAGAGGCCGACGAGCACGAAGCGCTCGCATCCGGCCCGCTCCTTGAGGAGTTTCATGGCGTCGTCGACATCGGCGCAGACCTGCTGGGTGCGCGTCATGCCGCCGCCGGTCGCCGCGCTGTCGCCGAGCGTGGACAGGTCGAAACGCAGGGTCGGATACCCCGCTTCGTTGAGCTGGCGGGTGAGTTCGACATGCAGGCGGAAGGGCCCGATGCGGTGCACGAGCCCCGCGTTGAGCACGATCACGCCGGTCTCGCCGCGCGCACCGGCGGGCACACCGGCCACCCCGACCAGGTGGCTTCCGCGGCCGAAGCGATGGGCTTCCTCGCGCATCACGCGGTCTCCTTCAGTCGGCCCGTCACGGACTGGATGAGCGGTTGGGAAAGGATGGCCGCCTCGAGACGCCGCAGATCGTTCCAGGGCGTGGGCGGCGAAATGGACGCGACGCGGCCGCGCGCCGAAACGATGCGCTCCCACTGAGCGCCCGGCGCGGCGGATGTCGAATCGAGCACCAGCGTGGGGACGTCGATGCCACTCACCATCAGCGACGCGAGCTGGCGACGCAGCCCTTCGCCGATGTCGAAACCGAGCCATTGCTCGGCGACGTCCGCATGGGTGCGCGGGCTGTTGAAGCGCTCGGCATCTTCGCGCAACGCGGCCTGCATGGCATCCAGCGCGTCCACGTAGTCGGCGCCGTCGAGCACCGGATCCCATGCGATCACTTCGCTGAAGCGTGCGCGACCCGCCGCGGCGAGCGCGATGCTGCCGCCCAGCCGCGCACCGAAGGCCACCACCCGTTCCACCCCGGCCCGCTCGCGCAGTTCGGTGGCGGCGAGCACCGCGTCCTCGACGCAGCGCACCCAGTCGACATCCGCGCTGGCGCCGGCGGAGTCGCCCGTGCCGTGGTAATCGAAACGCAGCACGGCGAGCCCCTGCGCGCACAGGGCCTGGGCCATCTGCCGGTAGAGGCGGTGACAGCGAATCAGATCCTGCCCCAGCGGCGGGCACATCAGCACGGCGCGACGTGCCGGCAAGGCGGGCGCGTGGTACATGCCGAAGACGCCGCCGTTCGCGCCGAAGAAGAAAGGCATCTCGGAATCGGAACGCATGCTCATCTCCTGTAGACCACGCCGACGAAGAACTGCGTCTCGCGGTAGTCCTGACCGATCGCGGTACTGTTGCGGCGATCGCGTGCGACCGACACGTGCCAGCTCCAGTGCCGGTCGACCTGCTGGCGCAGGTCGAGGCCGAGGCGCACGGTGCTGTCCTTGCGGTCGAACGTGTCGTATCTGACCTTGTCCGCCGTGGCGAAGCCGCTCAGGGTGAGCGTCGGGCGCAGCCGGTAGCCGATGCCGACGCTGACGCCGCGATCGGTCTGGTTGAAGGTGCTGTCGTTGATGTAACGCAGCTTGTTGAACGACGGCGAGAGCGTGAACGTCACGCGCTCCGACTGCCAGTTCCACGTGGCCTCGACACGACGCTCCTTGTAGACCTCGGCGCCGATGACGGCGCTGCCCGTGCTGATGCCGGTACCGCCGTTCCCGAAGCTGCCGTTGCCGAACGTGCTTCCGCCGCCGAAGGGATCGATGACCTGCGTGCGGTCGGCGACGTCACCGGTCGCGAATGCGCCGGGCGTCGTGATGATGTCCTGCGCGGCGTCGGCGTACTGGTAGACGCCCGACACCGTGAACGCGTTACGCGGCGTTGGCTGCCAGCCGACCTGCATGCGCACCAGGGGCGCGGAGGTCTTCCGGCCATCGTTGAACTCGAGCCGGGTGCCGCCCACCATCACGTCCGCATCGAAGTGCGCCAGCGTACTGGTGTAGCGGAGGAAGGCTTCCTTGCGGTCGTAATTCGCGTCGGTGGGCTGATGGTCCCAGTCGACACGCTGGAATTCGACGTTGCCGGACAACTGGTCGGTGGGATTCAGATCGCGGTAGACACGGAACGCGGCCATGCCGCGCGACGAGTCGAAATCGTCCACGCGCGACGCGTAGCTGTTGATGTAGCGCAGCTCGAACTGGCCGCGCGCCGCGTCGCCGAAGCGCATGCGCAGCGTCGGGCCGAGCACCAGCACGTTGGTCTGCTGCTGGTTATCGGGCGAGTCGCTGGCCAGCTGGTCGACCGGCTGCACGCCCGCGTAATCCTCGATCGAGAAGTCGAGGCGATCCGGTGCGATGGTCCAGTTGCCCTGCCCCGCCAGCTGCGTCTGCGCCTGCGAGTCGAAGTTGTTCTTCAGGTACTTGCGATATTCGAAGGTACCCGCGACGTTGGCCTGGAACGTGGACCCCATCTGCGTGAAGCGGAAGGTTCCACCCGGCGTCAGCACGTTGTCGCTCATCGGATTGTCCGACGAGAGCGCGATGTTGTTGCTGTGCTCCAGTCCCGCGTACAGCGAATAATCGAGCGTGCCCGCCAGCGTCATGGCGGGTGACACCGAAAGCGCGATCACGATCGCGCGGGCGAGCCTGGACGATGCCGGCATGGTCCCTCCTTTTTCCCCCGCGGCGCCACGCCTGCCGGCCGTGGACCGCCGGTGCCCCGAACTCACGGTGACTGGTTGAAAACCACGCCCGCCAGTTTGGCGGGATCGAAGTTGGCGATGGCCTGGTTGATCGCGGCCGGGGTGTCGCGCCCGTAGCCCGCGACGATCACGACGAAGTCCGCGAGATCCGAGAGGATCCGGGCATCCGGCGAACCCTTGATCGGCGGCCCGTCGAGGAAGAGGTAGCGATCCGGATACCGGCAGCGCAGCGAGTCGAGCACCGCGCGCATACGGAACGACGAGAAGTATTCGCCGCTGTTCTCGCGCGACTTGCCCGACGGGATCAGGCGCAGGCGCGGCACCCCGGTGGGATACATGATCGACGCGATGCCGCGCGACGGATGCTCGAGGAAATCGATGAGCCCGCCCGAGCGCGGCTCGATGCCGAAGGCCTTGTGCTGATTCGGATAGCGCAGGTTGCAGTCGACCAGCAGGCTCGTCTTCGACTCGTCGAAGGCGAACGCCGTGGCGAGGTTGCGTGCCACAAAGCTGCTGCCGGACCGCGGGCTCACCGCGACCACCAGTGTCACGAAGTTGTTTTCGCCCGCCATCTCCAGCAGCCGCGTACGGATACCGCGGAACGCATCGGAATGCTGCCGCACGGAATCTTCGCGATGGATGAGGCGTTTGCGCTCGCAATCGATCGGCGCCAGCGCACCGCCTTCTTCGCGCATCCGCGCGATGGAATGACCGGGGGCCGAGTGGGCATCGCCATGGCGGGAGGCCATGTCGTCGAGTTCGATATTGTCAGCAGCCATCTTGTTCATGGGTCAGCCCTTCATCCTCAACCAGAACACCAGGAGGTACACGGCGCCGACGCCGAAGACCATCAGCATGATCGTCATGTTCTGCAGCTGCGTGCGGCGACGATCGCGCGGGGTCGGATAGAACGGCACCGAAGCGAGCACGGGGAAGCCCGTGGCGCGTTCCAGCTGGGCGACGGAGCGCACGCGCGGATCGAAGCGCGCGACGGCGAACAGGAGGCCGAAGGGAATCGCCAGCGACAGCGCGAGACCGGCGAGGCCGAAGTGCATGAAGCGCAGGCCCGAGGGCACCAGCGGCATCATGGCGGGGTTCTGCACGAGGAACGTGAGGCCGCGCTGCTCCGCGTCGAGGTTCATCGACACGCGGGCATTCTCGCGGCGCTTCAGCAGATCCTGATACACATCCCGATTGACGGTGTAATCGCGCGTCAGCTCGGCGACGACGTTCTCCGAATTGGCGATGCGCTTGCTGCGCTCCAGCTCGCCCTGCAGCATCGCCTCGCTCGCACCCACACGGGCCGCGCTGGCCGCCGCGTCGCTGCGCACCACCGACAGCTGCAGGCGCATCTGCTGGTAGACCGGATTCATCGTCACGGCGTGATCGAGCGGAATGGCGCCGCCCGAGGCGCGCTGCGCATCGGCGATCGCGGCCTGCTTGCGCACGTCCTCGATCTGATGGCGAAGGCGCACCACGTCCGGGTAATCGTCGGTGTAGTTGAGCAGGAGCTTGCTCAGCTGACCCTGAAGGTCGGCGAGCTGCGTCGCGTAGATGCCGCCCACCGTCTGCACCGCGTTGACTTCCGACTCGCCGCTGAGCTGCGCCGAAAGGGCCGCGGCCTGCGACTGCTTCTGCATGTAATCCATGCGATTGTTTTCGATCTGCGTGCGCAGCTGGCCGATACGTGCGTTGGTATCGGTCTCGCTGCCCGGCCGCGCGTCGGCGTTCGCGTCGCGATAGGCCTTCAGCTTGTCCTCGGCGTCGGTCAGCTTGGTGCGGTAGGCTTCGACCTGGCTGTTGATGAATTCGTACGCTTCGCGGCTTTCGCGCTGCTTGGAGGCGAGGCTCTCGCTGATGAACAGCTGGCCGAAGGCGCGGGTGACCTCGAAGGCGCGCTTCGGGTCGGAGTCGAAATAGCTGATGGTGATCAGGTTCTCGCGGTTGTTGACGATCTTCGTCCGCGCCTTGATCCCGTCCATGATCTTGTCGCGCTCAATCGGCGACGGGTTACCGGCGAGCCAGCCGCCGGTCGCCATGACCTCGTCCAGCACCTTGCGGCTGAAGATCACGTCCCGCGCGATCCCCGCGCGGTTCTTGTTGCCGGTGGCGGCGGCGGCGCCTTCCATCAGCGGGGTGATGATGCTGGCTTCCTGCGCGAGGATCGTCGTCGATGCCTCGTATTTCTTCGGCCAGGCCATGCCTACGACCAGCGCGGTCAGGGCGATGGCGGCGAAGATCACACCCATCGCGAGCCGGCGCCGGCGTGCTTCGCCGACCAGTGCGGGCAGCATGCCCGAGAGTGGAACGAGATCGCCGCTCATCGAATATCCCCTTGAAGCCGCCCCTTGGCGGCCTCGGTCAGAAAGCGCGTTGCGGAACGGTGATCACGTCACCGGGCTGTACGGGATAGTTGTTCGCCAGGTCGCCCTGCTGGAGGATCTTCTCCAGGCGTACCGCGTACGACTGCGTGGCGCCCGCTTCGCTGCGGCGATAGAGCTCCGTGCGATCGGGTGCCGCGAACTCCGTGGTGCCGCCGGCGGCGAGTACCGCGTCGAGCACCGTCATTCCCTGCCGGTAAGGAATCGAGATCGGGCTGCGCACCGCACCGGTGACGCGGACCCGCGAAAGGTATTCGTGGCTGCGCAGCGCCGTCAGGATCACCGCGACCTGCGGGTCGCGGATGTACTGGCCCAGCTTCTGCTGGATCTCGGCCGCGACCTGGTCGGTGGTGCGTCCACCGGCGGCGATGTCGCCCACCAGCGGCACGGTGACCTTGCCATCGGGGCGGACCGGAACGCTGACGCTCAGGTCCGGGTTGTGCCAGACGGTGACCTGCAACTGGTCGTCGACACCGATCAGATAGGCATCGACCGCCTGGCTGGCGATATCCGGTTTCGGCGGCGGCGTGGTGCTTCCACCCGTGGCACAGGCGGTCAGCAGCATGACGGCGACGAGTGTGGCGAAACGGTTCCAACGCTTCATGACTTGCACCCACCCCTGTGACTTCACTCGAGGCGTATCGTCATTTCAATGCGGCGTTCCGTCCATTCCGACAGCCCGCCTATGCCATTCGACCGACGGCGTCGGCGCATGCTTTGCGCCATGCTCTGCATGCGAAAAAAAGCGCCTCCTCCCTGGCGCCTGGGCCCCGGAAGTGACGGATCTGACGGATCTCGCGACGCGCCTGCTGCATCCCGCGATGCAGGCCCTGCTGCTCGGTGTGCTGTCGCTCGCGTGCGTGCTCGCGCGCCGGCCTCGCGCCGCGTTGAGCTTCGGCGTCGTGGCGCTCGGCTGGGTGTGGATCGCATCGATGCCCGCCGTGGCGATGTCGTTGCGCGGCACGCTCGCCGCGCCTCCCGACGACGGTCGCGCTCGCGCGGACGCCATCGTGGTGCTGGGCGGCGACATCCTTCCGATGGTCGACTGGGCCCGCACCCGGACACGCGCGGGGAAAGGACTCGCACTATGGCGCGCCGGACGCGCGCCGCTGATGCTGGTATCGGGGAGCGACCAGGCGAAGCAACTCGCCGAGGGGTACGCCGTTTCGGGTATTCCGGCCGACCGGCTGCTGGTCGAAGGCGCCAGCGACAACACGCGCGAGAACGCGCTCGATTCGGCGGCGATACTGCGATCCCACGGCGCCCGATCGATCCTGCTCGTCACCTCGTCGATCCACATGCGACGGGCCGCGGGGGCGTTTCGCCAGGAAGGCATGACGGTGATCCCGGTGCCGGTGCCCGAGAACTATACCGCCATGGCCGATGCCCCGGCGTGGCTGCCCCGCCGCGATGCGCTGTCCCTGACGGCACGCTGTCTGCGCGAGTACGTCGCGCTCTGGGTCTACGGCAGACGCCACTGGATGCAGGAAACGCCGCCCTAGAACGGCGCGGCGATGCCGAGCTGCTTCAGCACGACCTGCTCCCACACACCGTCGACGTCGCCATCGGCCAGCATGTCGCAGGCGTTGCGACCGGAAAACGCGCGCTGCGGCATCACCAGCCAGTGCGCCGCGCGCCGCCGGTCGCCGACGCACGAAAGCACGAGCTGGGCGAGCGGCGGGTGGCTGACCTCGAGCGTATCGAGCGCCTGGCCTATCACCGCCTCGCGGGCATCGTGCAGGCGATGCAGCTCGGTGGCGAGTTCGACGAAGGAAGGCTGCGTCTGCGACATGGCGATGGATTCCCGAAGAGGCATGGGGGAAACCTAAGCCTTGTCGCGGCCGACGCGCTTGTACGGGATTCCGGCGCTTTGACTGTCGAAGCCGCCAGCGACCTCAGGGGTCGCCGGTTTCGATCTGCAGCGTGGTCTTGGTGTCGCGGCGGATGAGGCCCGGCCCGAACTGCGTGACCCGGCCGTCTTTCAGCACAACGGTGTAATCGCGGTGCGACAGGGAAAAGCGCCCGGGCCGGCGATCGAGCCAGCTGAGGACTTCGAAGCCGATCATCGCGCGGTCGGAATCGGGAGGGCCGAGGCGTTCGATCACCTCGTCGCGCTGGGTTCCCACCTGGAGCCGGGCGACCTTCGCCGCCATGCCCTGACATCCGGCGATCCCGACCGCGATGGCAGCCAGGGCGATCGCTCGTTTCATCCTCACACCCTCACGAAAAAGGCATCCGCCGGATGGTAGCGCGAAGGCGCAAGTGCATGCGACCGCTGGCAAGAGCCTTCGGATCAGCGCACCGTGCCGGCCGCCGCCGGTTCGACCGGTTTCTGGCCCACAGGCTTGCCGTGCGGATCGAGGGGATGGCCCTGCGCATCGACACCATGGGCGTTCGCATCCTGCACCCGGTTGGTCACGCCGGGGTTGCCCGGGCGCACCGGCGCCAGGCCCCGTTCGGTGGCGCCGGCGTCGGACACGGGATGCACGGGTGCAGCGGCCGGGTTGGACCGCACCGTCGAGGCGCCAACCGGCTGCGGCTTGTTGACCGGATCGGCGGCTGCCGGACGACTGGGCGTGACCTGCGCCATCGCGACGCTGGCGAACGCGAGGGACATGGCGAAGGCGGGAATTCGCAGCATCATGGCGACTCCGGTTGCACCGCGACGGCGGCGCTTGCGACCGCAAACCTAACGGCGCCCGTGTGAAGCCCATGCGTGCCTGCTAGGCTCGGGCGACGACCGAACGGAGACGCCCCGATGCTGCTTGCCCTTGCTTTCGCCCTCGCCGGCGACGGATTCGACGATCGCGTGAAGGCGGCCAAGGCGCTCGAAGACGGCGCGGCAGGCAAGGCATGGCAGGCCGCCCTCTGGGATCGCATCGGCAACCCCGCGACGGACGCGCTCAAAGGCTGCATCGCCAGCAACGAGCCGGCCGACCGGCGCGCCTTCACGCTCGTGGCCTTCGTCGACGCCACCGGCCATTCGAGCCGCGTCGAAGTACGGCCCGCGACGCCGGTCGCGTCGTGTTTCGCGGGCCAGTTCGCAGCGTGGGTGCTGCCGGCGCCGCCGAAAGCACCCTATCCCGTCGAGATCGACGTCACGATCGAGCGTTGAGGCTCAGTCGCCCCGCACCGCGTAATGCGTCTCGACGTAGTTGTCGAGGATGGCCACGAACTCGTCGGCGATGTTGTCGCCGCGGAGGGTCGTGGCTTTCTGGCCGTCGATGAACACGGGGGCCGAGGGAGCTTCGCCGTTGCCCGGCAGGGAAATGCCGATGTTCGCGTGGCGCGATTCGCCGGGGCCGTTGACGATGCACCCCATCACGGCGAGCGTGAGGTTTTCCACGCCGTCGTACTTCACGCGCCACAGCGGCATCTGCTCGCGCACGTGGATCTGCACGGTTTTCGCGAGCTCCTGGAAGAACTCGCTCGTGGTGCGGCCGCAGCCGGGGCATGCCGTGACCAGCGGCGTGAACGCGCGCAGGCCCATCGTCTGCAGGAGTTCCTGCGCCACGATGACTTCCGCCGTGCGCGACTGGCCGGGCTCCGGCGTCAGCGAGATGCGGATGGTGTCGCCGATGCCTTCCTGCAGCAGCACGCCGAGCGCGGCGCTCGACGCGGTGATGCCCTTGGAACCCATGCCGGCTTCGGTGAGGCCGAGGTGCAGCGCGTAGTCGCCGCGACGGGCGAGGTCGCGATAGACCGCGATCAGCTCCTGCACGCCGGAGACCTTGCACGACAGGATGATGCGATCGCGTGCGAGACCGAGGTCTTCGGCGCGCGCGGCCGAGTCCAGCGCGGAACGGATCAGCGCCTCGCGCGCCACGTGACCGGCATCCCAGGGATCGGCGCGCTGGGAATTCTCGTCCATCAGCGTCGCGACCATCGACTGGTCGAGCGAACCCCAGTTGGCGCCGATGCGCACGGGCTTGTCGTAGCGGATCGCCATCTCGATGATCGAGGCGAACTGGGCGTCCTTCTTCTTGCCGAAGCCGACGTTGCCCGGGTTGATGCGGTACTTCGCCAGCGCCTCGGCACACGCGGGCTCGCCTTCCAGCAGCTGGTGGCCGTTGTAATGGAAGTCGCCGATGAGCGGCACCGAGATGCCCATCATGTCGAGGCGCTCGCGGATGCGCGGCACCGCCGCGGCCGCGGCCGGCGTGTTCACGGTGATGCGCACCATCTCCGAGCCCGCGCGGGCCAGTTCGGCCACCTGTTTCGCGGTCGAGACCGGGTCTTCGGTGTCGGTGTTGGTCATCGACTGGACGACGATCGGTGCGCCGCCGCCCACCGTGACGCGATCGATCGCGACACCCGTGCTGGGTCGGCGGGCGCCGGCTTCCGCGGGACGCGGGCGGCTGGTGAGGTCTTCGGTCATAGCGGATCATTTTAGCGCATCGGCATGACAGCCGGCCGAACCGGTCCACGCCCGGTCAGACGCCCGGATGGGCTCTGGCGGGAGAGGAGGGAGAGGTGGGAGCCGATCGTATCGGCGATCCGCGGCAGCGGCCTACCTCGATCGACGCCGGAACGCAGCCAGGAGCGCCCGACGCTCCACCCACGCCTTGACCGACCCCACCCGCGTGAGCCCCATCCGCTCCAGCGCCACCCCCTCCCCCTCGACCGCCCGACCCGGCATGAGCATCGCGACCAGCAACGCCATCTTCCCGGCATCCTTCAGCCATCCCAGGGCCGGCAGCAACCGCCGTTCGACGGCCGTGAAATCGCTGCCGAACGGGAACGGATCGAGCAGGCCCCGCGCACGCATCGGCGCCAGCGACGCCGCGAGGCCCTCGGGGGTATGCGCCCGCCATGCCTCGGGCACGACGAAATCGCCGCGGAGCTTTCCGGCGCGCTTCGCCTCGTCCGCGAGCCCGTCGACGAACCGTGCATCGGCGATGGCGAGCATCGCTTCGACGCAGGCCTCGTCGGAAAGGCCGCGCAGGTCGGCCACGCCGTATTCGGTGACGTAGACATCGCGCAGGTGACGCGGGATCGTGGTGTGGCCGTAGGCGAAGCGGATGTTCGACGCGAGCGCGCGGCCCTTCCCGCGCGTGGCGCGCAGCAGCAGGATGGACCGCCCACCGGGCAGCTCGTGCGCCATCGCGACGAAGTTGAATTGACCGCCGACGCCGCTGACGACGCGACCGTCGTCGAGGCCATCCGATACCGCCGCGCCCGTGAGCGTCGCCATCATGCACGTGTTGAAGAAACGCGCGCCGCGCCGTTGCAGCGCGGCCAACGGCTGGTGGTCGCCATAGAGGTGATTGACGTTGGACACCCGGCACATGTCGATGGCGTCGGGATCGTCGCGCTCCAGCCGGTCCATCCACGCGTACAGCTCGCGCGAGCCGAGCAGGAACGCGCCGCGCAGGTAGTGACCACCGGCCGGGCCCTGAGTGTCGCCCGCCGCGGCGCCGCGCTCGCGGGCGAGATCGTCGTACGCGCGTCGGCGCAGCACGCCCGCGCGCTGCAGGTGCATGAACCCATCCATCACCATCTCGCTCGCGCCGTACAGGCCGGTCTCGAACGGCGACACGCCGCCCCAGGCCGCGGCGTTTCGGCACGTGGTGCCGTCGCGGTCCAGCGCTTCCAACCCTTCGCCCCACGCGTCGTTCAGCTCGTGCCGCAGCAGCAGCGCGCGCACGAGCGCATCGGACAACGCGCCAATGCCGATCTGCAACGTGCCGCCGTCGACGACGAGCGCGCTCGCGTGCATGCCCAGCGCGAACTCGGCGGGCTCGATCGGCCCACGCGGCACGGCGAACAACGGCGGCGACGACGCGGGCTCGACCAACAGGTCGAACATCCCGACCGGGGCTTCGGCGTTGCCGCTCACGTAGGGCATGTCGGGATGCGCCACCGCCACGCAGAACGGCTTCGGCCTGCCCGCCTCGGCCTGACGGTCGAGAAAATCGAAGGTGAGGTCGGGATTCGACGAGAGGCTGATACGGCCGTCGCGCACGGCGACGAGCTGCACGAGCACATCGATGTCGCGCGCCACCAGGTCGCGCGCGACATGCGTGTAGTTCTGGCTGATGTAGTCGCGCTGCGCGGCGCCCGAATGCAACAGCGCACCCGACTGCATGTAGAACTCGTGCACGTGGATGTTCGCCGGCAGCGCGTCGCGCGCCTGGGCCACCGCGTGGAGGAGGTCTTCGTACCCCGCGCCGAAATGCCGCTCGATGAACGGTCCCGCGAAACGGGCCGCGAGACCCTTGCCGGACGACGGGCGGGTCAGCGACAGCGCGGTGAACAGGGTCAGCGACCGGTCGGTGCGCCCCTCGACGGCGCGGTAGAGGGCGTTGAGCAGGCCGTGCGGCTTGCCGAGCCCCAGCGGCGCGGCGACCCGCGGGGGTCCGCCGGTGCGTTGCAGGATGGCCCCGACGGCGGCGTCGGTGGCGGGGTCACGCGAAGTGGATGCCATGGCCGCGATCATGCCAGATCCCCGATAGACTCCCACCCCATGAACGTCCGTCAACGCACCACCGGATTCTCCAGCCGCCTGTTCGCCGAGCAGGCCCTGAGCCGCAGCGCCGGCGCGCCTCTCATCGGCGGCAACGCGGTCGAGCTGCTGATCGACGCGCGCGCCCATTTCGACGCGTGGCTCGCGGCCATCGCCGGTGCGCGGCGACACGTGTTCCTCGAGAACTACATCATCCGCGACGATGCGATCGGCAAGGCGTTCCTCGACGCGCTCGTCGAGCGTGCGAAGGCCGGCGTCTTCGTGGCGGTGATCGCCGATTGGGCCGGCTGCCTCGGCCAGTCGCGCGCCGCGTTCTGGCAGCCGCTGCGCGAGGCGGGTGGCCACGTGCGCATCTACAATCCGCCGCGCCTCGGCAGCTCGTTCGGGTGGGTGAGCCGCGACCACCGCAAGGTGCTCGTGGTCGATGGCGAAAAGGGTTTCCTGTCCGGCGTATGCATCAGCGAGAAATGGCTCGGCGATCCGTCGCGCGACGTGCCGCCATGGCGCGATACGGGCGTGATGCTGCGTGGGCCCGCGGTCGCGGAGATCGAACATGCCTTCGCCGACAGCTGGCGCGAAACCGGCGAACCGTTGCCGGCCGACGAGCGGATCATGCCGCCCGCCATGCGTGAGGACGCCGGCAGCGTGTCGCTGCGCCTCATCGCCACGCAGCCGAGCACGGCCGGCATGTACCGTCTCGACCAGATGGTGGCGGCCATGGCCACGAAGACGTTATGGCTTACCGACGCGTATTTCGTGGGCGTCGCGCCCTACGTGCAGGCGCTATCGGCCGCCGCGCGCGATGGCGTCGACGTACGGCTGCTCGTGCCCGGCACGAGCGACATTCCGATGGTGGCGAGCATGTCGCGCTCGGGTTACCGCCCGTTGCTGAAGGCCGGCATCCGCGTGTTCGAATGGAACGGCTCGATGTTGCACGCGAAGACGGCGGTGGCCGATGGTCGCTGGGCGCGCGTCGGCTCGTCGAACCTCAACATCGCCAGCTGGCTGAGCAATCGCGAGATCGACGTGGCGATCGAAGACGCCGGCTTCGCACGCCAGCTCGAGGCCTGCTACGAGGCGGACCTCGAGAACGCCACCGAAATCCTCCTCAGCGGCAGGCGCAGCCGCGGCGGCAACGATCGCATGCGCAGCCGCTCGCCCCGCCCGCCGCGACCGCATCGCGCTGGCGGCAGTTCCAGCCGCGCGGCGGCCGGTGCGCTGCGCATTGCGAACACGGTCGGCGCCGCGATCACCCAACATCGCGTGCTGGGCGATACCGAATCCGGGCCGGTGATCGCAGGTGCGCTCGCGGCGCTGGTGCTGACGCTGGTGGCGATCTTCTGGCCGGCGGTGATCGCCTGGCCGCTCGCGGTAATCGGCGCGTGGTTCACGGTGAACCTGGCGGTGAGCTGGTGGACGCTGCGGAAAAAACGGCAGCAAGCACCCGAAGAAACGCAGCCGTTGTAGGAGCGCGCCTTGCGCGCGACAGCGTTTGAGGCCGAGAGCAGCAGGGCCTGTTCCTCGTCGCGAAACGCTGTCGCGCGCGAGGCGCGCTCCTACCTCAACGGTGACGGCTTCTTAGCTGCGCGGCTTGAAATGCAACGGTTGCGCCTCGGTGCGCGGTGGCGTCGGCCCGCAGCTGTTGCACGAACCGCAGCCGTCGCCGCAGCTGCCCGTCGCGGTGGCGGGCTGCAGGCGTCGGCCGAGCGAGCGCGAGAAGCTGCCGCGCCCCTCGCGATTGAGGCTCGCCGACACGCGCGCCAGCCAGCGCGCCGAGGTCTTGGGCAGCAGCTTGCGCACCGCCACCCAGGCGCTGACGGCCACGACGAGGGCGATGATCGCGCCCTGCACGAGTTCGAACGTGCTCATGAGAGCGCCCTCGCGATCTGATAGGTGGCGAGCGATGCCAGGTAGGCCAGCCCGAACAGGTAGCCGGCGGCCACGGCGACGTTACGCCAGGAATTGGTTTCGCGGCGGATCACCGCCAGCGTGGACATGCACTGCGGCGCGAACACGTACCAGGCCAGCAGCGACAGCGCGGTGGCCAGCGACCACTGGTTCGCGATGAGCGGACCGAGCTGCGATGCGACGCTATCGTCGCTGCCGGACATCGCATACACCGTGCCCAGCGCCGCGACGGCGACTTCGCGGGCGGCGAGGCCCGGCACCAGCGCGATGCAGATCTGCCAGTTGAACCCGATGGGAGCGAAGATCACCTCGAGCATGCGGCCCAGCCGGCCGGCGATGCTGTAGTCGATCGCGGGCTGCGTGGCGCCCTCCGGCGGCCCCGGGAAGCTCGAGAGGAACCACAGCAGCACGGTGAGCGCGAGGATGATGCCGCCCACGCGCTTCAGGAAGATCATCGCGCGCTCCCACAAGCCGAGGCCGATGTCGCGCACGTTCGGCAGCCGGTACGACGGCAGCTCCATGATCAGCGCGTGCTCGCTCTTGTCCTTGCGCAGGCGCTTCATCACGAAGGCGACGCCGAGCGCGCTGAAGATGCCGGCGAAGTAGAGTGTGAACAGCACGATGCCCTGCAGGTTGAACACGCCCCACACGGACCGGCTCGGGATGAACGCGGCGATCAGCAGCGTGTAGACCGGCAGGCGCGCGGAGCACGTCATCAGCGGTGCGACGAGGATCGTCGTGAGACGGTCGCGCGGATCCTGGATGCTGCGCGTCGCCATGATGCCGGGAATGGCGCACGCGAAGCTCGAGAGCAGCGGGATGAACGCCCTGCCCGTCAGGCCCACGCGGAACATCATGCGATCGAGCAGGAACGCGGCGCGCGGCAGGTAACCCGATTCCTCGAGCACGAGGATGAAGAGGAACAGGATCAGGATCTGCGGCAGGAACACCAGCACCGCGCCCAGTCCGGCGAAGAGGCCGTCGTTGAGCAGGCTGTGCAGCGCGCTGTCGGCGGGCAGGAAGCTCGTGACGAACGCGCCCAGCGCGGCGATGCCGCCCTCGATGGCGTCCATGACCGGTTCGGCCCAGGAGAACACGGCCTGGAAGATGAAGAACATCAGCGTGGCGAGGATCGCCAGACCGAACACCGGATGGAGCGCCCAGCGATCGATGGCGTCGTCGATCGCGACCGTGTCGCGCGACGTCGTCACCGTGGCGGCGAGGATCGCGCGCACTTCGGCGTGAAGCTGCTCCACGCCGGCGTCGTCGATGGCGGCCGGCACGATGTCCGGCACGCTCGCGTCGATGCGGTCGATCAGCGCTTTCGCACCGCCGCGCTTCACCGCGATGGTTTCCACCACGGGCACGCCGAGGCGACGCGACAGCTCGGCGACGTCGATGTCGATGCCGCGACGGCGCGCGGCGTCCATCATGTTGAGCGCGAGCACCACGGGCCGGCCGAGGCGGCGCACTTCGAGCACGAAGCGCAGGTGCAGGCGCAGGTTCGTGGCATCCGCCACGCACACGATGAGATCGGGGGCGGCTTCGCCCGGGTAGCGGCCGTGGCAGACGTCGCGGGTGATCGCTTCGTCGGGGCTCGTGGCGTCGAAACTGTAGGCGCCCGGCAGGTCGAGGATGTGCAGCGTGCGACCGGACGGCGCGACGAAGCGACCCTCCTTGCGCTCGACGGTGACACCCGCGTAGTTGGCCACCTTCTGGCGGCCACCGGTGAGCTGGTTGAACAGCGCGGTCTTGCCGCAGTTCGGGTTGCCGACGAGGGCGATGCGCATCGCGGCGGCGCTCATGCGGCACCGTCCACGAGGACGTCGACCCGCGAGGCCTCGCTCTTGCGCAGGGCGAAACGCGTGGAGCCGATCTGGATCAGGATCGGATCGCCACCGAGCGGACCGCGCGCCACAAGGCGCACCGGCTCGCCCGCGACGAAGCCGAGATCGCGCAGGCGCTGTGCGATCGGATCGGCGGGATGGGCATCGCTGACGGACTGGACCACGGCGTTGGCACCTTTCGGCGCGTCTGAGAGGCGCACTGGGCTTACTCAAATAAGAACTGTTCGCATTATATGCCTTTAGGCAAAGGCCTGCATCCGAACGCGATGCCACACCCATGCCTTACTACCGTAGACCGCCGGAACGTCCGCAACCTTTCACCGTTTATCATCGGGGGCTACGAACCTGGAGCTCGCCATGTCTGCCGTCGAACTGGTCCGCAAGGGCGCCGTCGCCCATCTGGTCATGAACCGTCCGGAGGTGCACAACGCGTTCGACGATGGCCTCATCGCCGATCTCACGGCCGCGATCGACGCCGTGGAACGCGACGCCGGGGTGCGCGCCGTGGTGCTGACCGGCGCCGGCGCGAGCTTTTCCGCCGGTGCCGACCTGCGCTGGATGCGCGGCATGGCGGCGGCTTCCGAGGCCGAGAACCGCGCCGATTCGCTGCGCCTGGCCACACTGATGCGCCGGCTGCAGTTTCTTGCGAAGCCCACGGTCGCCCGGGTCAACGGCGCGGCGTTCGGCGGCGGCGTGGGCCTCGTGGCCTGCTGCGACATCGCCATCGCCGCGGAGGGCTCGAAATTCGCGCTGTCCGAGGTGAAGCTCGGCCTGGTGCCGGCCGTCATCTCGCCGTACGTCGTCGGCGCGATCGGCCTGCGGCAGGCGCGACGCCTGTTCGTCACGGGCGAGGTGATCGACGCGAAGGCCGCCCTTTCCATGGGCCTCGTCCACGAGACGGCGCCACCGGGCGATCTCGACGCCGCCGTCGAGCGCGTGCTCGGGCTGCTCACCAAGGGCGGCCCGATCGCCCAGGCCGAAGCCAAGCGCCTCGCACTGGCCATGGGTGGCATGGAGGCCGCGGCGATGGAGGCGACCGATGCGACGAACGCGGCCTTGATCGCGAAACTGCGCGTGTCGGCCGAAGGTCAGGATGGTCTCGGCGCTTTCCTGGAAAAGACCCAGCCTTCCTGGCTGGCCTGATATGCGCCGCGAGCCTTCGTGGGAAGCGCGCTGGCGCGCGAAGGGGGTTGCCGCGAGCACCCATTCGCGCGCGAGCGCGCTTCCCACAAGGTTGTCGCGGGCTCTGACGTGCCTCGTGCTACTTGCCGCGGCGTTTTTTCCCGCAGCGGTGGGCGCGGAAACGCTCGCCCAGCGCATCGACGGCCATCTCGCGGAGCCGCGCTTCGCGTCGGCCTCGTGGGGCATCGCGGTCGTTTCGCTCGACGACGGGCGCACCGTGTACGAACACGATGCGGGCCGGCTCCTGCTGCCCGCATCCACCGCGAAGCTCTACACCGCGGCGTTCGCCCTCGAACGCCTTGGCGTGGACTACCGCACGCGCACCGACGTTCTCGCTGCCGGTGACATCCGCAAAGGCCGCCTGCATGGCGCACTCGTGCTCCGCGGCCGGGGCGATCCCACGCTGGCGGGTGATGCGTGGGCCGACCAGCTGGCGGCCGATGTCGCCGCGGCGGGCATCGAACGCATCGACGATGGCGTCGTCGGCGACGACACCGCCTTCGGTGGTCCGCCGATCGGCAGCGGCTGGGAAGCGTCGGATCTGCAGGCCGCATACGGCGCGCAGACCGGCGCCCTGATCGTCGACGAGAACACGATGACGATGACGCTCGACAACGAGCGTGTCGCCGTCGCGCCCGAGGGCACGTCGGTTACCGTCGCCCGGGCGGATGCGGATGCTCCCCTCTCCCTGTATCGGGCGCCCGGCAGCGGCACGGTGCACGTGCTCGGCGATGCCGGCGCGACCGCGCGTCGTTATCGCCTGTCGACGCCCGATCCCGCGCTCACCGCGGCCCGGCGATTGCACGATGCGCTGGAACGCCGGGGCGTACGCATCGATGGCGAAGCACGCGGCGTGCACTGGCCGGTGGCCGCGCCGATGGGTCGCGTCGTCGCGTCATGGCCGTCGCCGCCGCTCGTGGACATCCTGCGTCCGGGACTCAAGCGTTCGCAGAACCTGTTCCTGCAGAGTGTCTTCCAGCTCGCCGGGCTGGACGTCGAAGGCAAGGGCTCGGCCGAAGAGCGTGCGTCCGGCGCGCTCGCCGACTGGCTCGGCGGCTGCGGCATCGGGCCATCCGCCGCGACGCTCGAAGAAGGTTCGGGGCTGTCGCGGCACGACCTCACCACGGCCGGCGCGCTTGTGCGGCTGCTCGTCGGGATGGATGCGTCGCCGCTTTCGGCGACGTGGCGAGGCCTGCTCCCCGTGGCCGGTGTCGACGGCACGCTGGCCAGCCGCATGCGCGGCTCCGCGGCCGAGGGTAACGTGACGGCGAAGACCGGCAGCATGAGTTTCGTCAACGCACTGGCGGGCTATGTGACGACGAAGCGTGGCCAGCGGCTGGCGTTCGTCATCCTGCTGAACAACTACGCGCCGCCGGCGCGCAGTGCGACGCCCGTGGCGCCGGTATCGGCTGAAGTCGATGCGATCGCGATCATGCTGGCCCAGGTGGAAGAGCGGCTCTAGTCGTTACATCGAGGCGAGCACCCTTCGCCCGCCCTTCCCGATCCTCCCCCGCGGGTCGGGCGGCGTGTGGGGCTCCCCCACCCGGCCACAATGGGGAGAGCGA
>Ga0102588_1000161_pt1 | contig 100136 bp, 119 predicted proteins | sample AraplaMF_Col_mMS_FD_76854 | JGI IMG/M metagenome (GOLD analysis project Ga0102588, IMG submission 76854) | Arabidopsis root microbial communities from the University of North Carolina, USA - plate scrape MF_Col_mMS (SPADES assembly) (version 2) | ecosystem: Host-associated > Plants > Roots >...
ACGGCAACCGTCATCGAACGCGTCTAAGGGAGAGAGACGATGAGCTACACCAACTTCACCGTCGAGACCGATGCGGATGGTATTGCCCTGGTCACCTGGGACATGCCCGGCAAGTCGATGAACGTCTTCACCGAAGAGGTGATGAGCGAACTCGATGCGATCATCGATGCGACCGTTGCCGACGGTGCCGTCACGGGCGTCGTCATCACTTCGGGCAAGTCTTCCTTCTCCGGCGGCGCTGATCTCTCGATGATCAAGGCTATGTTCACGCTCTATCAGCAGGAGAAAGCCGCAAACCCTGACGGCGCGGCACAAAAGCTCTTCGATCTTGTCGGCCTGATGACCGGCCTCTTCCGCAAGCTCGAAACCTGCGGCAAGCCCTGGGTCTCCGCCATCAACGGCACCTGCATGGGCGGCGCGCTGGAAATGTCGCTCGCCTGCCACGGTCGCGTCGCCTCCAATGCCAAGAGCGTCAAGATCGCACTGCCGGAAGTCAAGGTCGGAATCTTTCCGGGTGCCGGCGGCACGCAGCGCATCTCGCGCCTCACCGATGCCCAGTCCGCCCTGCAGATGATGACGACGGGCCAGTCGCTGAACGCCTCGCGCGCCAAGGCCATGAACCTCCTCCATCAAGTGGTCGAGCCGGATCAGCTGATCCCGGCCGCCAAGCAGATGATCAAGGACGGCCTGAAGCCCGTCGCCCCCTGGGATGAAAAGGGCTTCAAGGTTCCAGGCGGCGGCATCTGGACGCCAGCTGCAGCCCAGCTCTGGCCGGCTGCACCCGCCATCCTGCGCCGCGAAACCTCGGGTAACTATCCGGGCGCGCTCGCCATCCTGAAATGCGTCTATGAAGGCCTGCAGGTTCCCTTCGATACGGCGCTGAAGATCGAGCAGCGCTATTTTACCCAGGTGCTGCAGACGACCGAAGCCTTCTCGATGATCCGCTCGCTCTTCATCTCCATGCAGGAGCTTAACAAGGGAGCCCGCCGCCCGGCTGGCGTTCCCAAGACGGAGCTGAAGAAGATCGGTGTCGTCGGCGCCGGTTTCATGGGCGCCTCCATCGCCTATGTCACGGCCGCCGCCGGATTCGAGGTGACTCTCATCGACCGCGATATCGAAGCCGCCACCAAGGGCAGGGGCGTCGGCGAAGGCCTGGTCAAGGATTCCGTCGGTAAGGGCCGGCTGACGCAGGAGGAGGGCGCCGCCCTTCTTTCCCGCATCACGCCGTCTGCCGACTATACAGACCTGAAAGACGCTGATCTGGTCATCGAAGCGGTTTTCGAAGATCGCGCCGTCAAGAAGGCGGTCATCGAGCAGGTCGATGCCGTCATCCCGGAGACGACCGTCTTTGCCTCCAATACCTCCACCCTGCCGATCACGGGCCTTGCAGAAAATTCGAAGCGCCCGGATCAGTTTATTGGCGTGCACTTCTTCTCGCCGGTCGAAAAGATGATGCTGACCGAGGTCATTCTCGGCAAGAGCACCGGTGACCGTGCGCTCGCCGTGGCGCTGGATTATGTCGCCGCCATCAAGAAGACGCCTGTTGTCGTCAACGATACCAGAGGCTTCTTCGTCAACCGCTGCGTCTTCCGCTATATCCACGAAGCCTATGACATGCTGATCGAAGGCGTGCCGGCGGCGATGATCGAAAATGCCGCCAAAATGGCCGGCATGCCGGTCGGCCCGCTGTCGCTGAATGATGAAGTGGCAATCGACCTCTCGCAGAAGATCCTCAAGGCCACCGTCGCCGATCTCGGCCCCAAGGCTGTCGACGAGCGCCACCTCGCCCTCATCGACAAGCTGGTGGACGAACTCGACCGCCGCGGCCGCAAGAACGGCAAGGGCTTCTACGAATATCCGTCCAAGCCCGCCAAGAAATTCCTCTGGCCCGATTTGAAGACCCTCTATCCGCAAAAACCGGCCGCTGAGGTCGACGTCAACACGCTGAAGCAGCGCTTCCTGGTGACGATCGCTCTCGAGGCCGCCCGCACGATGGAAGAAGGCATCGTCACCGATCCGCGTGAAGCCGATGTCGGCTCCATTCTCGGTTTCGGTTTCGCGCCCTATACCGGCGGTGCGCTGAGCTATATCGACGGCATGGGCGTGAATGCTTTCGTGGACCTCGCCGAAAAGCTAGCCTCCAGCTACGGCGACCACTTCAAGCCCACGCCGCTCTTGAAGGACATGGCCGCCAAGGGCGAAACCTTCTACGGTCGTTTCGATCCCTATCCGGCAGCCGATAAGGCTGCTTAAACGAGGCGGGAACGTCCGGAGCCCCTCATCCGACCCTTCGGGCCACCTTCTCCCAGAGGGGAGAAGGGGGTTTTGCCGCACTGTTTTCGCGCTCTCAAAGGCGTCGTAGCCCACGTCCCCTCTACCCACCGGGGAGAGGGTTAGTGGGCTCCAGGCGACCGCGCAATTTCAGTTACTCACAATTCTGCCGGACACTCTGGGCCAAAAACACTTAGCTCTTGCGCTAAGTATCGCATCATGATACTTAGCCTCATGGATTACTATTCGCATCAGCTCGACAGCATCTTCCTGGCGCTCGCCGACCCCACGCGCCGTGCCGTCATCGGCCGGCTCGGCACCGGTCCGGCGAGCATCAGCGATCTTGCAAAGCCTTTCGCCATGGCGTTGCCGTCCTTCATGAAGCACATCCACCTGCTCGAAGAGACAGGCCTTATCGAAACGAAGAAGCAGGGTCGTGTGCGCACCTGCACGCTGGAGAAGAAGCGTTTCGCAATGGTCGAAGGCTGGCTTTCGGCTCAGCGCGCCATCTGGGAGGCCCGCACCGACAGGCTCGAAGCTTTCGTCACTGCCACGCAATCGAAGGAGGAGAAATCCCAATGAAGCCAAATGTGAATCCCGATCTCGATCTGACCATTTCGCGCGTCATCAAAGCACCACCGTCCGCCGTCTGGAGGGCCTGGACCAACCCGGCACAATTCGAAAAATGGTGGATACCCGCGCCGGCGCTCTGCCGTGTCGCCACCATGGACGTCAAACCCGGCGGCGCCCTTGTAACCGAGATGAGCGAGGATGGCGGTCCCTTTCAACACCATCTCAGTGCCTGCTATCTGGATGTTCAGGAGGGTCGTCGCATCGTCTTCACCAATGCGCTCCTTGGCGGCTGGCGCCCTGCGCCAACCCCCTTCATGACAGCCATCATCACCCTCGCCGATCATCCCGAAGGGACCGACTACAGTGCCGTCGTCATGCACAAGGACAAGGAGACCCGCAGCACGCATGAAGAACTGGGCTTCCATGACGGTTGGGGCACGGTCGCCGCGCAGCTGGCAAAGCTGGTGGAGAAATAAAGAAAACTCATGCCCGGTATAGCGGCCGGGCTAAGGCGATAACTGGGAACGGCGGGAGAACGCCGGGTGACACGGATCGCTTAACCTGCCAGTCGGTGATCCGTTGTCTGGCCCTCGTCGAACATCTCGCTCAGCATTTCAAGGATCACATGGACCTTCTCGGATTTGACCGAGTAGTAGATCGTCTGCGCATCGCGCCGCGTCTTGACGAGGTCCCTGCTGCGGAGCTTGGCGAGGTGCTGGGAGAGGGCCGATTGGCTGATTCCGATAATATCTGCGAGATTGTTGACCGCCACTTCGCGCTCGGCAAGCGTCTTCAGCATCCGCAGTCGATGGGCATTCGCCATCACCAGCAGCAGGTCGGCTTTCTTTTCAAAACTATCTGTATTCATCGCATTCCCTTCACAATCTTGCGGCCGCTATTTATATGACTAATTAAGAATTGTCTTAAGAGTGTGGCCGGGAACAAATTTTTCCTCATGTTTTTTGGAGGTGTCAGGAGAAGCAGGGCTCCGTGCTGCAATTGACCGGCGCCGAATTTGCATTTGATCAGTCACCAGGTTCAGAAATCTCCCGTGCGCGCCTATATGCCTGTCAGGAATCATGAGAAGAAGCGTGCAGGCACACTTCAGTTTAAGCGATGGAATCATGAAGAAGATCGGTTTTCTCTCGTTCGGGCATTGGACGCCCTCGCCGCAATCCCAGACGCGCTCCGCCGGCGATACGCTGCTGCAGTCGATCGATCTTGCCGTTGCAGCTGAAGAACTCGGTGCCGATGGCGCCTATTTCCGTGTCCACCATTTCGCCCGTCAGCTTGCGTCACCCTTTCCATTGCTGGCCGCTGTTGGCGCCCGGACCAGCCGCATCGAGATCGGCACCGCGGTCATCGACATGCGCTACGAGAACCCGCTCTATATGGCGGAAGACGCCGGCTCTGCCGATCTGATTTCCCGCGGGCGCCTGCAGCTCGGTATCAGCCGCGGCTCGCCAGAGCAGGTCATCGATGGCTGGCGATATTTCGGCTACAACCCGCCGGAAGGCCAGAGCGATGCAGATATGGGCCGCCGCCATGCCGAGGTTTTCCTCGAAGTGTTGAAGGGTGAAGGCTTCGCCGAGCCCAATCCGCGGCCGATGTTCCCCAATCCGCCCGGCCTCTTGCGGCTCGAACCGCATTCCGCCGGCTTGCGTGAGCGGATCTGGTGGGGTGCCGGCTCGAACGCTACCGCCGTCTGGGCCGCCAAGCTCGGCATGAACCTGCAAAGCTCGACCTTGAAGGACGACGAGACGGGCGAGGCCTTCCATATCCAGCAGGCCAAACAGATCCGCGCCTATCGCGAGGCCTGGAAGGAAGCCGGCCATCAGCGTGAGCCACGCGTCTCCGTCAGCCGCAGCATCTTCGCGCTGGTGAACGATCGCGACCGCTCCTATTTCGGCTATGGCAATGAAGGGCAGGACAAGATCGGCTTCATCGACGAGAATACGAGGGCGATCTTCGGCCGTTCATACGCCGCCGAGCCTGATGCTCTGATCGAGGAGCTGAAGAAGGACGAGGCGATCGCCGAGGCAGATACGCTGCTTCTCACCGTCCCCAACCAGCTCGGCGTGGAATACAATGCCCACGTTATTGAATCGATCATGAAATATATCGCGCCTGCGCTCGGCTGGCGGTGATCGCATAGCGTGTCGCACAAAAGTGCGTGCGGTTTTACGATAACGACGTGAGAAAACGGGAGCTTAAAGCGTGGCGGATCTGAAAGATCGCGGCACGCTTTAAGCCGTCGCCGTATCCCTTGTCGAGTGCATCATCACCAGCCCCGCAAGGCTGACGAGGACGATGCCGGTTGCGTAGATGTCTGTGGTCATGCCGTAGCCGATCGACTTGACGAGGAAGCCCGCAAGGATGGCTGGCAGGCTGAAGGCGAGGTAGCTCTGGATATAAAAGGCCGAAAGCAGGCCGGCCCGTTCTTCCGGCTTGGCGAGCGGCATGATCGTGCCGATCGAGCCCAGGAAGTTGGTACCGAAACCGGCGCCGGTCAAAAGCGTTCCGATGAGCAGCAGCGGCACGCTGGCAAGATGCACGCCAGCGACGACCGTTGCGATACCCGCTGTTTGGGAGGCGACGCCGAAGACGAGATTGCCCTTCGGGCTGCGGCTGCGGCGAAGGAAAACGGTGATTGCGCCGGACAACATCAACGCTGCCACGACCGCCCCACCCGTCAGCGGTGCGCGACTGCCGGTAGTGGAGACGACCAGCGAAGGTACGAGCGACAGGTAGAAGCCGCCGAGCGTCCAGTTGGCGATATTGATCGGCGTCACCAGCGACAGCGGCTTCTTTACCTGTTGCGGAATGAAAATCGTCGGCTTCAGCGAAGTGAAGATGCCGGGGCGCGTGCCGCCGGTTTCTCGCGTCAGCCACAGCGCGAAGGCCTGCACGGTGAAGGCGACGAGAAGCAGGGCGTAGACGAGATGCAGTGGTTCCGGCCCGAACTGGATCAGCGCGCTGGTTCCGATCGCGCCGATCGCCATGCCAGAAAGCGGTGCAATGGAGTTGACGATCTGCCCCTTGGCCCGGTCGACATCGACAAGAGCTGCACCGAGGGAGGCGCCGGCAATACCGGTGGCGATACCCTGCACGATGCGCGCTGCGATCAGCCATTCCGGTCCGCTGGCGATGGAAAATAGCGCCATGGCGATGATCTCCAGCACCAGCGCGCCAAAAATGACAGGTCGCCGTCCGAGATGATCGGAGATGGAACCGGCGATCAGCAAAGTGGCGAGCAAAGCGAAGGCATAGACGGCGAAGATGACGGTGATGAGGATGGGGGAAACGGCAAAGACTTCCTGATAGATGCGATAAAGCGGCGTCGGCGCAGCTGATGCACCGAAGAAGATGGCCAGCGTCAGTGCGTGGAAGCCCATGGGTGACGAAATCTTGATGGATTCAGGGGCGGCGACCATATATTGATCCGTTAAAGCTAAATCGTTGCGTTAGCTCTATTTAGGTTGAGCCGCCGGTAAAAGCAAATAATTTGCGTTAATGGATCGATGAATGTTTCTGATCCATTGGTGCCGGAGCAGTTCCAGCAAGGTGTGCAACGTCTTGACTTGTGGGCAAGCAAAGAGAGCATGTCCCACAAAACTGGGGAGCGGTTTTGCGACCACGGCATGTTAAAAAGGGACCTGAAGCATGCTAGGCGAAACCGAAAGGTCGCGGCGCGCTTCAGGGCTGAGAAAGTTGGGTTGAAATGGCAGTGAAAGAGAATATCCGTCCGGGTGGCAGAAGTGCACGTGTCCAGGCTTCGGTACATGCCGCAGTGCGTGAGCTTCTTGCGGAGATGAGCCGAACGGAGATCACGGTTCCGCTGATCGCGACGCGGGCGGGTGTCACGCCGTCCACCATCTATCGCCGCTGGGGTGATCTGCAGGAATTACTGGCCGACGTCGCCGTCGAACGTCTGCGTCCCGACATGGAACCGGTCGATACCGGTACCAGCGCCGGCGATCTGGAAGCCTGGGCCGAACAATATGCAGAGGAAATGTCCTCTGGCCCCGGTCGTGAATATATCCGCGACGTGCTCGCTGCCCAGACCGGTGATAATGCCAACAAGTGCTGCAACTTCACCCGTCAACAGATTGAAGCGATCGCCGGAAGGGCGAAGGGGAGGGGCGAGGCCTTTCCCGATGTCGATACGGTGATGGATAGTGTCGTTGCACCCATCATGTATCGCACCCTCTTCGGCGACGCTCCGAACTCTGCTCGCGTACGGGAACTTGTTGACCACCTTTTCGACCGGCGCAAGGTGGCGTGATCTTCACTCGGCGGCGGCGCGCTTCAGCCCTGAAATCTGGGTGATATAGGCACGCAGTGCCGCAGGGCGCACCGGCTTGTGCTGCACCGCGATGCCGTGCTTTTCTGCCTCTGCCCGCACTTCCAGCGTCCTGTCGGCTGTGACGAGCAGTGCGGGAATCTCAATACCGAAATACTGCCGGAGATGCAGGATCGCTGCGACCCCGGTTCCGTCGGCAAGATGATAATCGGCGATGACAAGGTCCGGCGGCTGACGCATCGAAAGCGTCTGGACAGCCGAAAGTGAATCCGCTGCCTGCGTGTTGCAGCCCCATCCATCGATCAGCAGCCGCATGCCTTCGAGGATCTTGGTTTCATTGTCGATGCACAGGATGCGCAATCCTTTCAATGGCTCGGCCGTGCGATCGACGGGAACCACGGCTGCACTTGTTTCCGCGCTCTTCGAAATGTCTAGCGGCATGAGAACGCGGAATTCCGTACCCTTGCCATGTGTCGACTGAAGTTCGACCTTGTGGCCAAGCACGCGGGCGATGCGGTCGACGATGGAGAGGCCGAGCCCGAGACCCGATGCGGTCTTGGCGCCTTCGTCCAGCCGCGCGAATTCCTTGAATACCGTCCGGAATTTCGAAGGCGGAATGCCGATGCCGGAATCCATTACCTGGATCATCACCTGATTGCCGCGTCGCCTGACCCCGATCAGCACCTTGCCGCTGACCGTATATTTGATGGCGTTGGAAACAAGGTTCTGTACCAGGCGGCGCAACAGGTTCGGATCGGAACGCACCCGCAGCGAGGTCGGCATGACCTTGAGCTTCAGCTTCTTCTCACGGGCGATCGGCGCAAAATCGGTCTCGATACGCTCGAGCAGGTCGGAAAGCGGCACGGATGCCAGCCGCGGGCGCATGGCGCCGGTATCAAGCCTGGAGATGTCGAGCACGGCGCCGAGAATGGATTCAACTGATTCCAGCGCGGAATCGATGTTGCGCACGATCGGGCTGTTTTCCGATTGCGCCATACGTTCGACGAGTGCGGAAGAATAGAGCCGGGCCGCATTGAGCGGCTGCAGGATATCGTGGCCCGCCGCGGCAAAGAATCGAGTCTTGCCGATATTGGCCTCGTCCGCCGCCGCGCGTGCCTCCGCCAGCTCCTTGTTAACGCGCGTCAGTTCCGCCGTGCGCTCCGCGACGCGCTGTTCCAGTGTCTCGTTTGCCTGTTTCAGTGCCTGGTCGGCGGCCACGCGCTGGGTAATGTCGGTGAAGGTCGCGACGATGCCCTTGTCCGGCATGGCGTTGGAGCGCACTTCGATGATGCGCTCGCCGCCGGCGAGCACCAGCGGGAAAGGCTTGTCGAGGGTCAGGAAATGCCGCACCGCTTGGCCCTGGTCGCCGGGCGCGATGTCACCGCGATGGCTGAGAATACTGACTATGTCCGATAGCGGAAAACCGACCTGGCCGGCATTTTCAGGCAGATCCAGCAATTGCCGGAAACGCCGGTTCCAGATCGTCAGCCGGTTGGAACTGTCGAAGACGGCAATGCCCTGATCCATCTGCGACAGTGCCGTCTGCAGCATGTCCTGATTATATTGCAGCGCTTCGCTCGCCTGGTCGAGCAGCCATGCGGTATCGGAAGAGGCATCCTCGATCTTCTGCAGGATCAGCGACAGCACCAGCCGTGCGGACGAAGAACCGATGGCGCTGCCGAGCAGCTGCTCGGTGAAATGGATGAGCGCCATATCGGCCGGCTGATCGTCCTCCAGTTTGCGCCCCGAGGTTTGTTCATAGGTCGCAAGCGAGCGCTGCATACGCTCTTCGCCGAGATAGCGGGCGATGGCCGTTTTGAGATCGCCGACGCTGATGCGGGTCTTCCAGCCGCGCGTGGCAAATTGCGAGCGCGAATGCCGTTTGACGAAGATGCCGGCCTGGATGCGTTCCAGCGGCTTGGCATTGCGCGTCAGCGAGCCCACGACGAAGGCGGCAGTATTGACGAGCAGGCTCATCGCCGTCGCATTGACCAGCGGATCGGCATCCGGACCGGTGAAGAGCGTCGTGCCGGGAAAGATGAAACCGAGGAAACTGCTTGCCACATAGGAATAATCCGGCCCGCCGAAGGAGGGCAGGAAAAGCAGGTAGACCCAGATGGTGAAGCCGGAGGTCAGGCCGAGGATGGCGCCGCGCGCATTTGCCCGCCGCCAGATCATGCCGCCGAAGAGGGCAGGTGCAATCTGCGCGATGGCGGCAAAGGAGAGCAGGCCGATCGAGGCAAGCCCCGCAGTGCTGTCGGTCGAACGATAATAGGCGTAGCCGAGCAGCAGCACGGCGAAGATGGCGCTGCGGCGGATATTGAGCAGGCTCTTTGCGAAGTCGTCACGCTGGCTCGCAAGGCCCGCGAGCTTCCGGCGCAGGAAGAACGGCATGACGATGTCGTTCGACACCATGATGGAAAGCGCCACGGAATCGACGATCACCATGGCGGTCGCCGCCGAGAAGCCGCCGATGAAGGTGATCAGCGAGACGACAGGCATCTGCCCTGCAAGCGGCAGGGTAAGAACATAGAGATCGGCATTACCGTTGCCGCCGATGATGAGCAGCCCGCCGATGGCGACGGGCAGCACAAAGAGATTGATGGCGATCAGGTAGAGCGGGAAGAGAAAGCCGGCGAGCCGGAGCTGTTTTGCCGTTCGGTTTTCGACCACCGTGACGTGGAACTGGCGCGGCAGCATGATAATGGCGAAGGCCGAAAGCAGTGTCAGCGTGATCCATCGGCTGAGCGGCGTCTGATAGTCGAGGGCGGCACTGACCAGCGCATTCTCCGATCCTTTCCGCCACAGGTCGCTCGGTCCGTCGAACAGGAACCAGATGACACATATGCCCGCCGTCAGAAAGGCAACGAGCTTGACCATCGATTCCATCGATACCGCGAGGATGAGCCCGTCCTGATGCTCGGTCGCATCGGTATGGCGGGTGCCGAACATGATGGCGAAGCAGGCAAGCACAAGCGTCACGATCAGCGGCAGGTCGAGGAAATAGAGATTGCCGCTGCCGATACCGTAGTCGGACGGATTGACCATAGCCGTGACCGTCGCGGAGATGGATTTCAACTGCAGCGCGATGTAGGGAATGGTGCCGATCAGGCAGATGAGCGCCACGATGGTTGCGACAGTGGAATTCTTGCCGTAGCGCGCCGCAATGAAATCGGCCACCGATGTCAGCTTCTCGGCCTTGGCGAGTTCGATAATGCGCTTCAAGAGCGGCATGCCGAGTGTGAAGACGAGAATCGGCCCGATATAGATGCCGGCAAATTCCAGCCCGTGATGCGCAGCAAGGCCGACGCCGCCGAAATAGGTCCAGGACGTGCAGTAGATCGCCAGGCTGAGTGCATACACAACAGGCCGGCCGCCCTCCGGCACGCCGAATTTTCGGCTCCGGCGGTCGCCATAGCTTGCCACTGCAAAAAGCAGCAGAAGATAGCCCAAGGCAAACGCAAATATGACCCAGCCTGGAAGCATTGACCCTCCGCCGGCGGACTATCCGCCGTCCTCCCGGAACGGTTTGAAGATTAGGGCAATTCAGCAGGTTTGAAAATTCCCGCGGTCTTGGTCTTAAGTTCTACGCGGAAGGGGATGATGTCCGAATATTTCCAATTGCCGATTGATTAATTGAGATGAAGGTGTAGCTAATGAAAACAATGGCATGTCTTTGAAAAATGCATCGAGGGGAGACAGATCTGATGCTCAATGAGTTCAAAGCGTTCATCGCCCGCGGCAATGTCATGGATCTCGCAGTCGGTGTCATCATCGGCGGCGCGTTCGGCGGGATCGTCAAGTCGCTGGTCGAGGATATCATCATGCCGATCGTCGGCGCGATCTTCGGCGGTTTCGATTTTTCCAACTACTACATTTCGCTGTCGGACAAAGCCGTTGGGCCAACCCTTGACGAAGCCCGCAAAGGTGGGGCCGTTTTCGCATACGGCAATTTCATCACCGTCCTGATCAATTTCCTGATCCTCGCCTGGATCATCTTCCTGATGATCAAGGCTGTGAACATCCTGCGCGAGCAGGTCGAGCGCAAGGAAAAGGCCGCACCGGCAGAGGTCCAGCCGCCGCCGGCCGATGTCGCATTGCTGACCGAAATCCGCGACCTTCTCGCCAAGCGCCCGGCCGTCTGATCTGACGGTCTGATCCGGGTGAGGGCCCGCCCATTCCGGCCGGGCTCATCCATCACGAAAATCGATATGCCATCACGCTTTGTCATGGGATTTGCGTCCGCAAATCCGTTATGAAGGCGTGAACCGGAGATATGCATGTCGATTATAAGCAGCCTCAGCCCGCGCGCCGTCGCCGCGCCAGAAAGCGGGATCGTCGAAGTCGTCAATTATGCCCGCGGCCGTGAAGGCCTTTTGCCGCTCTGGGTCGGCGAAGGCGATCTTCCTACTCCCGATTTCATCAATCAGGCGGCCATGCAGGCACTCGCCGCCGGCGAGACCTTCTATACCTGGCAGCGCGGCATCCCCGAGCTGCGCCAGGCCCTGTCGGATTACTATTTCAGGCATTTCGGTATCCGTCTGGTACCGGAGCATTTCTATGTGACCGGTTCCGGCATGCAGGCGATCCAGATCGCCGTCCAGGCGCTGACTTCACCCGGCGATGAGTTCGTCTATCTCACCCCGGCCTGGCCGAATATTGCCGCCGCCCTTGAAATCGCCGGCGCGCGGTCGGTTGGCGTAGAGCTCCAGTTTGAAGGCGGCAAATGGGCGGTCGATCTCAACCGCGTTGAAACAGCCATTACACCGAAGACGCGCGGCCTCTTCATCAACACGCCGTCGAACCCCACGGGCTGGACCGCGACGAAGAAGGACCTGGCCGATATCCTGGCGCTTGCTCGTAAACATGATCTCTGGATCATGGCAGATGAGATCTACGCGCGTTATTTCTACGCTGGCGGTCGCGCGCCGTCCTTCCTGGATGTGATGGAGCCGGGCGACAAGGTCATCTTCGTCAACTCCTTCTCCAAGAACTGGTCGATGACCGGCTGGCGCGTCGGCTGGATCGTCGCCCCGCCGGAGACCGGACAGGTGCTGGAAAACCTCATCCAGTATTCAACCTCCGGCGTAGCACAATTCATGCAGAAGGGTGCGGTTGCGGCCCTTAACGAAGGTGACGCCTTCGTGCAGTCGAATATCGAGAAGGCGACCCGCTCCCGCGATATCCTCTGCGAGACGCTGATCGCCACCAACCGCGTTGAAACGCTGAAGCCCGACGGTGCGCTTTACGCCTTCCTCAAGATCGACGGCGTTACCGACAGCCGCAAGGCCGCGATCGATATCGTCGACAAAACCGGCGTCGGCCTTGCGCCCGGCACAGCCTTCGGACCGGGCGGCGCACTTTTCCTGCGCGCCTGCTTTCTGCGCGATCCGGCACAGGTGGCGGTCGCTGCCGAACGGCTCGCCGACTACATCCTCAAGATTTAAGCGGAACGGCGCATCGCTTCCGGCAAGACCGGAAGCAGCGTCACGTTCCGACCCTCGACGATGATAACTTCGCCGTCCCTGAGCGGCTGAAAGGGCATGCCGGTTTCTTCAAGGAAGTTGGCTGCCTTTTCGGCCGCTTCTGCCTCATCATGAGCCGAGCGATAATGCGGAACGATGGAGAAGTCGACGAGGCCAAGGCCTTCCCAAGGAACGCTCTCGTCATAGCCTGGCGCGCACTGCCGCGGATCATCCATGATGTCGATGCCCTTGAGCGAGGGCGTCGCCACGACCGCCCCGGCGCTGAACCCGCCGTAGACGAGCGCATCGTCGCGCACCAACTCCCCTATGATCTGATCGAAACCGCTCTGCCGCATGGCGCGCCGTAGAAGAAAGGCATTGCCGCCGACGGCCCAGGCGAGATCAAAACCGGCGAGCGCTTTTTCAAGAACACGCGGCTCCCCGAAATAATCCCTCAGATCCAGTTCTTCCGCCTCGATCCCCCAATCGGCGAGCTCCTCCTTGGGATCGTAGACATTGGCCTCATAGGCGCGACGCGCCTCGGACGGGATGAAGTCCAGCGCATTCTGGATAATGGCGGCGCGCCGCCCGCCATTGAGAAGCTTCTTGAGCCGGAAGGCGCTCGCTCCGAGCCGATAGGATGACAGGTAGAGTCTCATCATTGCTGCTCCCTGTTGGAGAGGGGCAGGTCACGAGATATGGAAAGAAGATATTGTGCCACGAGAAGTCCTTGCATGGGGCGGACATCGGGGCAGAAACAAAAAACCCCGCGCGTCCGGCGGGGTTGGATCGGGTAATGTGAACAGTTTCAGGTCACAAGCCGACGCCCCCACCGCAAAGGGTGGTCGTCATGCCCATCGTCATAGCCTGAAACGCGAAGTTGTTCATGGCCTGAGTTTGCCCGGCCGCATGCGTGATGTCAATGAGCGCTGAAAGAGAGGGGCAGGAGGCCTTTTCGTTTCGAAATCGGCCGGTCGCTAAAATTGTAGCAAAGCCGGAAATCCGCCTCTAACCACATGTCGAAACATACCGGCCGCAAAGGCTTTCCGAGGCTGTTTGATAACAAAATCGGAAAGGAAAACCCCGTTCTGATGTTCCCGAAAAAACATAAAACAGGGAATGCAGACATGGCGGTTCTGGTGACAGGTGGGGCTGGATATATCGGCAGCCACATGGTTTGGACGCTGTTGGATGCCGGTGAAGACGTCGTCGTGCTCGACAACCTCTCTACCGGCTTTCGCTGGGCCGTGGCGCCGGCGGCACGCTTCTATCTTGGCGATGTCTCCGATCCGGATGTGCTGAAGAAGATCTTCATCGAGAACGATATCGAGGCAATCATCCATTTCGCCGGCTCTGCCGTCGTCCCTGTTTCGGTTGCCGATCCGCTCTCCTACTACGATAACAATTCAGGCAAAACGCGCGCGCTGCTGAGCGCTTCGATCAAGGCCGGTATCCGCAACTTCGTCTTCTCCTCGACGGCCGCTGTCTACGGCCAGCAGAAGAGCTCCGCTCCCGTGAAGGAAACGGCACCCCTCAATCCGGAAAATCCATACGGCCAGTCGAAGCTGATGACCGAAATGATGCTTCGTGACGCCGCGGCCGCCTATGACTTCGGCTATGTGGCGCTCCGCTATTTCAACGTCGCGGGCGCCGACCCGCAGCTGCGCGCTGGCCAGTCGACCTCGGGTGCGACCCATCTCATCAAGGTCGCCTGTGAGGCTGCGCTCGGGAAGCGTGGCAGCATTACCGTCTACGGTTTCGACTACCCGACCCATGATGGCACCGGTGTGCGCGACTACATCCATGTCAGTGATTTGACGGCGGCGCATTTGAAGGCGCTCGAGCATCTGCGCCAGGGCAGGGGACCACTTGTCGCCAACTGCGGCTATGGCAACGGCTATTCCGTACTCGATGTATTGAACATGGTCACCCGCTTGAATGGTCATTCGTTCAAAATCAACATGGCGGCACGTCGCCCGGGTGACGCCGCAAGCGTCGTCGCCGATGCGACGCTTGCCCGCCGCGTGCTGGATTGGGCGCCGAGATATGACTCACTGGAAACCATCGTCCGCAGCTCGCTCGACTGGGAGCTCTTCCTGATGAACAAGAGCGTCGACGATCTGCACAGCATTCATCGCGCACTGGCTGCAGCTTCTTTCTGAGATGCAGCCGAACAACTTGCCATTCCGGCGTAGATACGGGTGGCCCGACGTTACGTGAATAAGGAATAATCAAGCTTTCTCTGGCCAACTTCAGCCAAGGGAATAGGGATCATGAAGAACTTCATAGCCTCGTTGCGGCTGCAAAAAGATAATCCGAAGTTTCTGGTGGCACAGTTCAAGGCTTTGTCGTCACAGATTCCGATTCTCTACGTTCTTCTTGTCATCAATGCGCTGGCTGTGGCCATCACTCACATCAGGTCGGCGCCTCTCTGGCTTTCGCTCTACATTCCCGTCGGGCTCAGCATTGTCTGCGTCTTTCGCCTCTGCTGGTGGGAAATATCAGGCAAGGAAAATGTCACGCCGGAGCGCGCGCTGCGGCTGATGAAGGTAACGCTAGCAGGCGCGGTCATCCTCACCATCGGCTTCGGCGGTTGGGCTATCGCGCTCTATCGATATGGCGATGCCTCGCAGCAGGGGCAGATCGCCTATTTTCTGGTCGTAACCGGCATTTCCTGCGTTTTCTGCCTGATGCACCTGCCGCTCGCCGCGGCAATCACCACGGTCATCACCTTTACGGCCATGATCGTGACCTTTCTCTTCTCCGGCAACCCGGTTTTCGTCGCGACGGCTGTCAGCGGCCTGTTCCTGGTGCTGCCTTTCCTGCGTGTCATCAACAGCTACTTCCAGAATTTCGCGCATCTGGTGCGGCTTGCAGAAGAGCTCAAGCAGAAGCAGGCCGAAGCCGAGGAGCTGAATCGCGTCAACAGCCGCAATGCCCTGCAGGATCAACTGACTGGCCTTGCCAATCGTCGCAGTTTCTTCCTGTCGCTGGAACAGATGCTGCTGAAGGATCCCGCCGCGCCACCGGTCATCGGCATCGTCGATCTCGATGGCTTCAAACCGGTCAATGACGTCTTCGGCCACGCGGCCGGCGACGTCGTATTGAAGGAGACGGCGCGCCGCTTCGTCTCGCTGTTGGGCGATCAGGGCATCGTCTCGCGTCTTGGTGGCGATGAGTTCGGCATCATCTTCCCCGCTGACATGACGCTCAGGGCAATTTCCGATCTCGGCCTGGCGCTATGCGCGGCCGTGCGCGAACCCTATGACATCCCGGACGGTTCGGTCCGTGTTTCCGGCTCCTGCGGCATCGTCTATCCTGAGGCGGGCGAGTACACGGCCGAAGACCTCTACGAGAAAGCGGACTTCGCGCTCTATCAGGTCAAGAGCAAGCGTGTCGGCGGTGTGGAATTCTTTTCGCCGGAGCACGAAAAGATCCTCACACAACGCTACCTGATCGAGCTCGAACTGCAGACCGAGAATTTCGCCAGTGAGTTGAAGCTCGAATATCAGCCGATCGTCGAATTGCGCAGCGGCCGTGTCGTCGGTTTTGAGGCGCTTGCGCGTTGGGACAGCGCGCGCTTCGGCCGTATTAGCCCGGATGCCTTCATCCCGGCTGCCGAACGCACCGCCGTGATCGGCCGCGTGACGCGCATTCTCTTCGGCCAGGCGCTCGACGCCCTGAAGATCATGCCGGCGCATCTGCGCGTCTCCTTCAACCTGTCGGCCCGCGACATCTGCGATCACGAAACCTCGATGGCCCTGCTCGCCATGATCAACCGGTCGGGCGTCGACCCAAAACGCATCGAATTCGAGATCACCGAGACGGCGCTGCTGTCTGACTTCGATACTGCCGATCAGGTGATCGGCATGCTGCGCGCCGCCGGCATCTCGATTGCGCTTGATGATTTCGGCACGGGCTATTCAAGCTTGAGCCATATCCATCGCCTGGCCTTCGACAAGCTGAAGATCGATAAGGCCTTCGTGATGAATTTCGACCGCGATGCGCGCTGCATGAACATCACCCGTTCCGTCGCCAATCTCTGCCAGAACCTCGGCATCGCCTCCGTAGCCGAGGGTGTCGAAAGCGAGGAGGTGGCCGAGTCGCTGAAAGGCATCGGCGTAAGATTGGCGCAGGGCTATTATTTCTCCCGGCCGCTGCCGCTGGAACTGGCGATCGACTACGCGGTCAGGCGCGACGTCACCGTTTCTCAGTCCCTTTCGGCCTGATTGATCAGCCAGCCACTGGAACCTCGGCCCGACCCCGTTTATTCCTAGGGAAGGAGTGAGGTGGATCATGGACAATAGCAATCAAAGCGAAGTTATCGTTGAACGGCGTGGCACGGCGGGCCTTATCCGGCTGAACCGCCCAAAGGCGCTGAACAGCCTGACGATCCCGATGGTGCGTACGATTGCCGCCGCACTTGACGAGTTTGCCGGTGACCAAGCGGTGGCCAGCGTCCTCGTGATGGGGGAGGGCGAGCGCGGCTTCTGCGCCGGCGGCGATATCCGCGCCATTCACATGAGCGGGCGTTCCGGCGATGGCCTGGCGGAAACTTTCTGGCGCGAGGAATTCCGCCTCAATCACCGGATTGCCAGCTATCCGAAACCCTATGTGGCGCTGATGGACGGCATCACCATGGGCGGCGGCGTCGGGCTTGCCAGCCACGGCCGCCATCGGATCGTCACCGAGCGTACCCGCCTTGCCATGCCGGAAACCGGTATCGGTTATTTTCCAGATGTCGGCGCCACGTGGCTGTTGCCTCGCACGCCGGGTGAAAGCGGTACTTGGATGGCCCTGACCGGGCTCGATATCAATGCCTCCGATGCAATCTATACCGGCCTCGCTGACGTCTATATATCTTCCTCGCGCCTCGAAGAGGCAGTCCACCGTCTGACGAACCTGTCTGCGGGAAGTTCGTCTGATGATGTGGATGCGGTGCTGCGCGATCTCTCGGAACAAGTGGATGAAGGCAGGTTGCAGGCCAATGCCGCAATGATCGACCGTGCCTTCCATTTCAACCGCGTGGAGGATATCGCATCCGCACTCGCTGCGGAGGAGGGTGAATTCGCCGCCGAAACCCGCCGTGTGATGCTCACACGATCGCCGACCAGTCTCAAGCTTGCCTTGCGGCTGCTGAGAGCCGGCCGCCAGAGCCGCACGCTCGGCGAATGCCTGGCCCGCGAGCTCGGGGCTTGCATGCACGTCCTGCACGGTCCGGATTTCTACGAGGGCGTTCGCGCAGCCGTCATCGACAAGGATCGCAATCCGAAATGGTCGCCGCCGACGATCGCCCTGGTCAATGATGAAATGATCGGCCGCTTCTTCGAATCGCCCAAGCCGCCGCTTTCGCTCTGACACTGTTTGATCGGGAAAGGCTCTAGCGCCACATGCCCCGCATGCGCGCGCCGACATCGATGCGCACCTGCCGCGCCTGCTGGGCGGCTGCCGTATCGGTCTTGACCTGCGGCCAGCCGCAAACCTCGAAGAATTGCAGCAGCGTGGCCGGAATGAAGCGGCTGCGCGACGCATAGACATGCCGGTCGCCCTGCGAATTCTGCCCATAGGTGAAGAAGCGCTGCGGCACGACGAGGTCGAGACTGTCCTTGGCGCGCGTCATTGCCACATAGAGGAGGCGCCGCTCTTCCTCGATCTCCGCCGTCGTCCCGACTGCGAGATCGGAGGGAATGCAGCCGTCTATGACGTTCAGCATGAAGACCTTGGTCCATTCCTGTCCCTTGGCCGAATGGATGGTCGAAAGGATGAGATAATCCTCATCGAGCAATGGCACGCCAGCCTGATCCGAGGTTGCATCCGGCGGATCAAGCGTAAGCTCGGTCAGAAAGCGCTCGCGAGAAGCATAACCGCCGGCGATTTGTTCGAGCTGGATGAGATCGGCAAGCCGGGCGCTCGCATCTTCATGCAGCCGTTCCAGATGCGGCTCATACCATTGCCGCACCAGCTCGATCTCAGCGGGCCAGCCGGCCTTGCCGGTCTTCAGCTGCTGCATGGTCGAAACGAAGGAGGTCCAGTCGTCGCCCGAGCGTGGCGGCGCAGGCATGGCGGCGAGCGCCGCAACCGGGCTCGGGTCCTCAGCCATATGGTCCAGCACCTTCTGCGCCGTAGAAGGCCCGACCCCCGGAAGGATCTGCATCAGCCGGAAGCCCGCCACCCGGTCGCGCGGGTTCTGGGCAAAGCGCAGTGCCGCCAGCATGTCCTTCACATGCGCGCTGTCGAGGAATTTCAGGCCGCCGAACTTCACGAAGGGAATATTGCGGCGGGTCAGCTCCACTTCCAGCGGGCCGCTGTGATGCGAGGCGCGGAAGAGCACCGCCTGGCTCTTCAGCTTCACGCCCTCTTCGCGATTGTCGAGAACCTTGTCGGCCACATAACGTGCCTGATCATTCTCGTCGCGCACAGTCACCAGTCGCGGCCGTTCCGGCGATTCACGTTCCGTCCAGAGGTTCTTGGTGAAACGCTCGGAGGCAAGGTCAATCACGGCATTGGCGGCGGCCAGGATCGGCTGCGTCGAGCGGTAGTTGCGGTCAAGCGTGACGATGTTGGCGGGCGGGCTGAAGGTGGCCGGAAAATCGAGGATGTTGCGCACCGTCGCCGCGCGGAAGGAATAGATCGACTGCGCATCGTCGCCGACGACGGTCAGGCCCTGGCCGGTCGGCTTCAGCGCCAGCAGGATCGAAGACTGCAGCTTGTTGGTGTCCTGATATTCGTCGACAAGCACATGGTCGAAGCGGCTGCCGATATCCTCGGCAATCATCGGCTCGGCCACCATCTGCGCCCAGTAGAGCAGCAGGTCGTCGTAATCGAGCACGTTCTGGCTCTGCTTGGACTCGACGTAACAGGCGAAAAGCTCGCGAAGCTGCTTTTCCCAGGTGGCGCACCAGGGAAAGGCGTCGCGCAACACGAGCGGCAGTTCCATTTCCGAGTTTACCGCGCGCGAATAGATCGCCAGGCACGTTCCCTTTGTCGGAAACCGGCTCTCGGTTTTCGAGAAACCAAGATCATGACGCACGAGGTTCATCAGGTCGGCGCTGTCTTCCCGGTCATGGATGGAGAAGGCCGGATCGATGCCGATCTGTTCGGCATAGTCGCGCAAGAGGCGTGCGCCGATGCCGTGAAACGTGCCGCTCCAGGCAAGTGCATCCGCCATGATGCCGGAATTCTTGCCGAGAACCTCGCCGCAGATGCGTTCGACGCGGCGGCCCATTTCTGCTGCTGCCCGGCGGGAAAAGGTCATGAGCAGGATTCGGCGCGGATCGGCGCCTTTGAGGATCAGGTGGGCAACGCGGTGCGCAAGCGTATTCGTCTTGCCGGATCCGGCCCCGGCGATGACCAGCAGCGGACCCGCCACATGACTGCCGTCTGCAAGCGTGCCGTGTTCAACGGCCATGCGTTGCTGGGGATTGAGTCTTTCGAGATACATCCAGCCGTCCGGTTGGGCTTCACGGGAGAATCAGCACCCGCGAATAAAATCAGATGTTCCTTGGATGTTCTCGATTGGCGCCGCTGTCAAGCAGGCAGAGGCGGCCACGCACTATTGCGGAAAATCCGGCACGATCTGGCGCCGCACCAGCTTCAGGCTGCGGTCGGGCTGAAGAATATAGGTTTCGTAGACGCGCTGGCCCTGCTGATCGTAGAAGTCGTTGTACACTGCGCTGCCGATCGGCGACTTCGTCAGCTTCGTGCGCGGCTGCCCGCCATAGGTGATGCTGCCGGGAATTGGCTCTAGTGCGGGCGCGTCCGCGGCGGAGCAGCCGACCAGAGCGGGTGTGGCCAAAAGGGTCGTCGCAAGAAGGGCAGGCACCAGCGCTTTCATCGTCTTTTCCTCGGCTGCAATTGTTTACGGCGGCTACCGACATTTCCCTCAAGATTTCAGCAGCACCATCGTGATGACTATGCATCGGGCCGACCGCGCGCCGCAACAAACGTCGTCTTCCAGCGTTAAATCCCTATTAGCCAATGTCAGGAACGACCATGGTGCTGCGATTTCACAACTCGCCGACTGACGAGGAGGCCTGGATGAAGAGCCGCAACACGGCCGCCATGCGCGCGTCCGTGGAAAGCGCCCTGCATGCCGCGGGCGATTTCGATGCAGCCGAAATCATCGTCTCCACCATCGGTTCCCTCGTCATTCTCGAAGGTTTCGTGCGCCAATGGAGCGACAGTGAGCGGGCTCGGGCGATTGCCGAGGCTATTGTCGGAAGCGGTTACGTCCATTGCCGCATGCTGGTGAAATAAATCACCGTCCACTTGAAGATTTTCAAGGAACCAACGCCCTGCCTTCGGTGTTGAAAAGCTGATTTCAATGCTGGAGACAATAATGCAAACGCTTATACGCCTCTGGGCCTGGGGCCTTCTTATTGGGTGCGGCGCCTTTGCCGGCTCCGCCTATGCCTCACTCGAAACCGATATGGATTATTCGGCCTTGCCGAAGGACGAAATCGCGCTGAATGAATATACCAGCGCTGCCGTCTGCGAGCCCGCCGAGCCGCATTACCTGCCGTCCTTCATCCGTGTCGCAGATGGCACAATCGTCGGTGTGGGATATATTCAGGTCCAGGATGAGAATACTTCGGACTGCTGATCGAATATTCTAATTTTCTTGCGGACGAGGCTCGTCTGCAGTCTCCCGCAGAGGGTGACGAGCCTCTGACCATCATCATGATGGCTGGCGTCGTTCTATTGATGAACAGATGAGCGACGCAATATCTTTCGAAACAAAGCCCTGCGCGAGCTCCGTGCAGGGTTAAGTGAAAATTAAGCATTGCTCCGTTTCGGAACGGATTGGACTTTATTTGTCCGAAACCGCCGCTGAAGACTTAATGCACATTAAGCTTTGCTTCCTCGGCCGCTGCCATAAACTCCGCGCGAGCCTCTTCGACGGTCTTTCTTCCATCGAGTGCTGCGCGGCAGACGCTCCGTGCCCTGAGGTATTTCAGTCCGCGCATGGCAGGCCAGTGCTCGGCAAGGCACGCCAAGGCGTCGAACGGTCCGTTAACCGTACGTGCTCCGGCCCCTTCGAAACCTACCTTGATCGGACCATTCCATCGTTCAGTTGCCATCGACGCTCCTCCAGCATGTCTCGATAGAAACAGTGATTGAAGCCTCCCGGTTCCTCCGCAAGGACTTCAGAATGCTAATATTCTAGCGAGATTTTTGCCGGCAGCAATGGCGCCGATTGGCGCGGTGGATAATGCTAAAGGAGAAAACTGGTGCTGCCGAGTGGGATTGAACCACCGACCTCACCCTTACCAAGGGTAGACCTGGGTTTCTGCATCCGTATGGCAACATTTGCTTTTCCATCCTTTTGAAACTCCACTGCACGGATTTTGCACCGATTTGACTACGCCGACTTGCTTGCCTGCTCTGCCTTCTTCTTCGTCGAAATAAGTCGCCGCGACCAATAAGCGGGGTCTTCCCACCACCACAAATCGCGCCAGGCCTGCGGCACAGGCAGGGTGTTTATTGCTTCGAGCAGCGCCGGCTGCGGCACGTTGGTGTAATGACGGCTCATATCGTCAGCCACGTGACCGAGGATCTGATCCTTGATGTACGGATGCACGCCGTTGACGACGAGCTGCGTCGATGCGCTGTGGCGGCCGGTGTAGCTGGCAATGTCGACGATATCGATTTTGCGCTTGGCAAGGCGCTTGCGGGCGCCCTCGATCGCGCCTGAAATCTGGCCTCCGAAATCGTCGGAAGGTGGGTAGGGCTCACCCTTGTGGGACAGGAAGACGAAGCTCTTGCGCTTTGCCAACAGAGACGTGAAGAGCGGAACAAGGAATTCATGCATCGGCACGCCGCGCGGCTCTCCGGTCTTTGATGCGTCAAGCGAGATCCATCGTCCGGCAATATCGACCTGCGGCGCCTCCAGTGTGAACGCTTCGATCGGCCGCATGCCGGTGTAGAAAAGCACAGTCATGATTTGCGCTGCGGCCGGCGACATCTCTGCAACGAACGTGGCTGCTCGATCGTAGCTCGTCGGCGTCGTGCCAGCGCGCTTGCGCTTCAGAACGGTGACGTTCGTTCCCTTAGGCTTACGCGGCCGGCGCCACTGACGCGGCTCGGCCCATTGGTTGAGAACGCAGTGGTTCCAGACGGCGATGAAGGGTGTGTAGAACTGCCGGTTTTTTGTTTCCGCGTTGGCGGTCGGGTAGAGCGTATTTGCGCCTTGGTCGAGATCGCTTTGGGTAATGTCCTTCAGCATCTTGCCGCGCAGCTGCGGCACCACGCCCGACACTTTGCCGGTTAGCTTGTTCTGTTTGATCAGATACTTTGGCGAGCCACCCGACGCGACGTAGCTTTCTGCGCCCTCAGTAAAGCTGACGGATGCTTTCTTTCCATGAACGCTTTCCTTTAGCAGGCGCGCTTCTGTCTGGATGCGGATCTCCTCGGCGACTTTGCGGTCGCCAGTTCCAGTAGATTCGAAAACGCTTTGTCCTCGGATCGTGCCACGGAGGTAGTAGTTTTCGGAGCCTTGACGCTGGACGAGTTTGAGGGGCATCGCAAAACATTCCATATGGCGAGGATGTCGGAATCGGAGAACAGGAAATCTCGGCCGACAATGGTGCACAAACCGTTGCTTCTCGCAACTTTGGCGACGGCTCGCGTCGTCATCCGAAGGCGGTCGGCCGCTTCCTGGAGGGTGTATATATCGCCGACAGGGCTCTTTCTGGCCTCGATCATGAAACCCTCCATGCTCGGAATTCCTCAACAAGCAGCCGCCATTCCTCGGCGGCCGCCTCGTCGGTGCGAACCTCCTCGCGACTCCGGATGCCGAGAAGCTGCAGCACGTTAGCGACGGCGCGATCGTCACTCATCGGGTATGGAAAGCCCTTCTGCTCATGCAGGAAGATCTTGAAGGCCGGCGCGCGGCATTCGATCGCAAACTGCATGGCCTCCTGCATCTCGGTTAGCTGCTGCTGGGTGACAGCGGTCATATCTCGCATCCTCTGCGGATCGCTTCTGCTATCTCGGGATGCCCCATATTCGATGCGATATCAGCGCAGCGCTCACGCTCTTTCAACGTGCGCCGGTCGATCCTGTCGGAGAGCGCCAGCTTCTTCCCAGCCCTGCGCATCGCAGTGCGGACATAGGCCGGGTGACACCCGACGATCTTCGCCAATTCGGCAGAACTTGCTTTGGGATTCTTTTTGAACGCGGCGATCACGCGGCTGGCTAGCGTCATGGTGCTGTTCCTGTAGCTGTCGCGACATAGATCGGGCGCTTGCTGCCGCAGCTCGGGCACGCGGCTTGCTGCATCATCTCTGCGGCCTGGGCCAATGGCATCGGCAGGCGTGCAATAATGAAGACGTGCTGGCATTTGCCGCATCGGCCTTTGAGAGGTTCAACCATCGCTACGCTCCATAAAGCCGTCACCAAACAGGAGCGGAGACTGCTCGCGCTCGAGGCGCTCTGCGCACTGCGGATTGATCCAGAGAACTTCAACGCGAGGTCTCGCGCCATCTGCCAGTGCCTGGCGTTCAACGCGCATCCAATCGGAGAGGGATTCGTCGTATAGCTGCGCTGGATAACCAGACAGAACTACCATGCCGGCAAGATCGCGTATCTCATCGAGCAACTCTTCGTGGTCTGCAACGGTCAATTCGTGGCGATATTGATGCTTTGCATCGTATGTGTTTTTCCGCCCTCGCGTCTCCGGCAGGTAAGGCGGGTCGACATAATGAAGGGTGTCGCCGCTGTCGTGCGTCCTCATTACCTGCAGTGCCGGCCGGCGCTCGATGACGACGCCGCGCATTCTCTCGACGATGCTGGCAAGCCGATATGGATATCGGGCCCAGTCGTGCGCTGGCGTTGATCCGGAGCGGTTCGAATTTGCGCGGAAGCCCGTCGTCTTATGGCCGGCGCCCATGTCGGCGTGAGCGTGTGAACCGAAGCCCATGAAGCTCCGGATGATAAGCCTGCGCGCCAGTTCGATCGGTTCTTCTGTCGGCTCCCATCCGATCTCGTATTCCGATCGTGCGAATGGGGTCAGTTCAAGCGCGGCAACCAGGCGCTCGGCGGAGGCCGTATCCTGCAGCACACGAAACAGATTGACGGCCTGCTCGTCGAGGTCGTTGTAGACTTCGGCATAAGCACGTTTCTTGCGGAGCATCACAGAAGCGCCGCCGCCGAAGGGCTCGACATAGACGCGATGTGTGGGGAAATGGCTGATGATCCAAGGGGCGAGCAGCCACTTGCCGCCATGCCAGCGCAGCGGGGGTAGGACAGGCGCGTTCATTTGCTCCCCACCTCCCCCTGTGAGGGTGATGGGTAGCAACAGGCAACGAAATGAATGATGCCGCTGCCACGATGGCACGAGCAGACGCAGCCGTTATAGGCCGGTGGCGGCGCGCGAAGCCCGGCACTTATCTCAAGATCACCTTCGGCTGCCGCGCGCTTCTCGAACCATTCCTTGGTGATGCCGAGGTTCAACCGCTTACATTGGCAACCGGCAGTCGTTTGGCATTCCGGCATGGTGCAAACGATCTGGCTCATTCGCCGCTGCCCTCCGTTGCTGTGGCGAGGGCGGCGATCCGCTTGGCGAGTTGGTCAACTCTGGCGAAGGGTGCGGGGTATCCGTGAGTGAGAATTTCGAATACCTGCGCCTCAAATGACTTCGCGTCCCCCGCCCTTTCCTGTGAGGGCGGTACCGGGGCATCATCATCGAAAGGGACGCCGAAATCGTCGTCGTAGGTCGGGTCAATCAGCCCCTCGCCTTCGCATTCGAAGCAGGTGTCCTCGTCCTGGCCGCAGATGCAGTCACCCGGCCAGCAGTAGCAGCGGAAGTATCCGAGCCCACCACAGGCGGGGCATTTCGTGAGCCGGTCAGCCATCGGTCGAGCCCTCCGTTGCGGTGGCAATAGCGGCGATCCGCTTGGCGAGTTGGTCAACTCTGGCGAAGGGTGCGGGGTATCCGTGAGTGAGAATTTCGAATACCTGCGCCTCAAATGACTTCGCGTCCCCCGCCCTTTGTTCGTCGGGCGGAACATTCCCCGCATCAACTTGTTGTAGAGCGGACCCATTGTTCCTGTTCGGGTCTAGAGGCTCATCGCCGCCCCGCGATGGGCCTTTGCTACTTGAGGGCATACCCAATTGCTGAATGTCTGCCTCAATGCCTGATTGTTCCCTGTTTGGGCCTTCAACATTAGGATGCTGCGTTATTGAAAGAACATGCTGCAGTTGCGGTGCATCCGTTGCGGCAGCCCACGACTGGCGGATCTGCGCCACGAGCGCCGCATCCTCGTCTCCGAGCTTCTCGCCGGTAAGTTCTTCGAGCCAATCAACTTGGGTGAGCAGAATGCGGATATCCCGGCCCGCTTGAGCCAAATCACCCCCAATCACTTGTGACGAGGGAGCGGGGGTAGCTGCGACCGGCAGCGCGTCACGAAACGCTTTGGCTGACTTGATCTCGCAGAAGTGGACGGTGATGCTGTTTCCAGCGTCTATGACCGACAGAACATCGGCTAGGGGTGACGCGGCCTCGTGGCGCTTGATCGCCGCATAGATCTCCTCGATCACCGAGGCATCTTCTATCGCGCCGTCGAAAACTTCGTCGACGATCTTGCCGAGCAGCGCGCGGCTAATGGGCGGGGATAGGTCACGAGCCTCTCCCCTGGCCGTCTCTCCGGTTATGGTACGGGTTCCCGGCCACGGCTTGTCGATAATCGCAATTTCACCGGCGCAGAAGGCGCGCAGCATCTGATTGCGGGTGTAAAGCGGGTTTCCATCCTCATCGCTCTCGCAATGCGGCTGGCGGGATAGGTAGCGCTCTGCAGCTTCGATTACAGAGTTGCTCATCGCTACACCCTCATCGGCATAACGACCCGGATCACATCCTTGTCTTCGTCGGTGAGGGTAATAGGAGCGCCAGCGTCGGTCATACCTATGCTGATCTCACCGCCTTGGCAGCTTTTGAGCATCTGCGCCATGTATCGGCTGTTAAAGCCGATCTCGGACATCCCCTCAGGCCATGCAGCCGAGGTGACTACCTTCGCACTTCCTGCATCGGGGTTCTTTGTTTCAAGGTGCAGACGACCGTTGACCCCATGAAGCCGGATCGCGGGGCCGCGCCAAGCGCCGATGGCAGTAGCTTGGCGGATCGCGACGAGCATCTCTTCCCGGCGGATATCGATCCGATGATTTTGATTGCTGGGAATGACGCGATCGAAGTCCGGATAGGTGCCGTCAATCAGCTTTGTCCGGATTGTCACCGCTGGTGCGGTGATATCCAGCATGGTATCGACGATGGCGTTGCCCTTACCAATCGAAAATACTTCGATATCGGCGCCATCAAGAAACGATGTCAGAATGCTCACGGTTTTTCGTGGCAATATGTAGGAGTAGGTCTCTCCGGACTCGTTGCCATCGTATCTGCATGTAGCGAGACGATGTCCATCCGTAGCGGTCAGGCGCTTACCCTGAGGCTTTGCTGACCAGTTGATGCCATTCAGATAGTACCGTGTCTCCTCGGTCGAAATGCAATTTGCGACCTTCTTAAGCATCGCTGGGAGCTGACCATTTGTGAACTTCTCGATGCGCTGCATCCGGTCGCCAAGCAATTCCGGAAAGTCACTCGCCGGCAGCGACGGGATGTCGTACGCGGCGTCGCCGACAGTGATTTCAACTGCCCGATCCTGCCACTGGCGACCCTTGCCGTTGTCTCGATCGATAAGCTTTGGCTCGATGCGTAGCGGGGTAGTACCGGCTGCTGCGGCGACGCTGGCGAGATCCCGCGCCGCAATGCAAGTTTCCCATTCGCCTTCACCTTCGATTTCGTCTACCTTGATCGACGCGAGGATATCGAGGTCTGTCGCATCGATGACCAGACCCTTTGGGCCAAACGACAGTCTCACGGTGTTCAAAACCGGAATGGTATTGCGGACCTCGACGATAGCATTGGCGAACTTCATCGCCTTAGCCAACACTCTCGCCTCGATAGTTACAAAATCTGTCATGCCTCTCTCCTCACTGCCGGGAAATCATTGTGGGTGATGCCGTCGATCGTGCGGCCGCTTTGCTTCTTGCCGACGCGCCTTACGGTCGCGCCGTCGTCGAAACTGAAATGCTCACCTGCGCCCGCAACCTCGGAGACCGAGACCCACTCGCCATTCTGCTTGTGGTGGAAGGAGACGCCGGCATCCGCGCACTGATCGCGAAGGCTCCTGAACCAGCGAGGATTCGTCGGCCTTGACTTGTGGCCGCCCTGGTCGGTTTCACCTCCAGTGATCACCCAGTCTATTCTTTCGTGCTGCACGAAGCTGTCATCGTCCATGCCGATAAGGCCGCGAAGGGCGTCCAGCCCATTCGTTCCTCGCAGGGCAATCCAGTGAAGGTTGATCTGCCCGAGCAAGGGCTCGCACGACACAAAAGCAAACAGTGGCTTCGTTGCTCGTTTGGCGTCGAGAAGCGCGGGCACATTGATTTCGGTGCGAGCCTGATTTTCGATCGTCGTTCCAATCGCGGCGTTGCTCGGCAAGCCGCCAGCCTCGGTCGCGAGCTTGATGATGTTCTGTGGCCGCTTTGTCAGGAGCAGGTAGACGAGGCGAGGCGTCTTGCGCATGACCTCGAAAGCATCAGCGCGCCACTGAGGATCGACCTGGTTGTCGAAGATGTCGGCAAGGCTGGCGCAGAAGACGAACGGGCGGTCGCCGTCCTGCTCGGCCTGGCGCTGCCAGCGGAACGGATCGTTCCATGTATGCTTGCTGGTGCGAACGCGAGGCGCATTGCCCCATTGAACCTTGTGGTAACGCTTGTCCATCAGCGCTTCGGCGTAGCATCCGTCGCACGCAGGGCTGATCTTGGTGCAGCCCATCCACGGATTCCACGTGTGACGGGTCCACGATATTGCAGAGTTCTCAGCCATGGTCGGCTTCCTTCAGCTCGATCATGCGCTCCAGCATGTGGCGCAGCGGCCGATCGGCGGTGCTGCAGCCCTTGGCGTCGATGACGCTGATCAGGGCGCTGCACAGGCTGATGACGACTTCATTGCTGATGAGGTCGCCGGGATCTTTGCCGTCGCCGAGCGCGGCGACCTTGGCGACCTGCAGGAGGAGGCCCGCGGACATGATGTTTTCGACGGCGTCGTCGACGAGGCGGCGGCCAAGGGTGGCGGCTGCCTCGTCGGCAATGTCGTTGATCGCATCCGGCTCCGTCCCGCCGACGATCTGCAGGGAGATCTGCGGGCGGACTTGGCGCATGGGGAATTGGACGAGGTTGTCCATCAGAAATCCTTTCCCAGTTCTTCGGCCTCGGCGCGATCGGTGCGCTTGAGACCAGCAGCAACGCCGGCCGCATAGATGACGGCTAAGAACGCCGCGCCGCAGACGAGCGCAGCCATCAAACAGACGATGAAAATCGCCTGACCATCGGTGACGAGCGGACTGGCAAACTCGGTCATGGCGCCACCTGATAAGCGGCTGCGATGATCAGCACGAAGGGGATGGTGAACAGCGCGATCGCCTCAAGCGACCGCTGCGTTTCGCGACGCATGCGGGCGCGCTCCAGCATCCGCGTTTCGATGTCGCCAGAGGCGCGACGCTCCTGGAAGGTATGGATCGCGATCTCATTCAGCGGCAGAAATGGCGTGAAGTAGTTCATCGGTTTGCCCTCTCGCATCCGTTTCGGAACCCGCTCCGTTCCTGGTCGGAGCGGTGACCGAAACCGGATCGCTTCAGGCGACGCGGCGGGTCGAAGAGTTGGCGAAGATGCGGGCGGCCTCGTCGGCGTTCCGCTCGATCTGCTCGTCGGTGTAGCCGAGCCGTTTGTATTCGCGATGTGTCAGGCCTTCGCCGCGCTCAAGCGCGTGGTTGGCCATCTCGCCGGCTATGTTGCGAACGGTCACGGGGTTATAGGCGGTTGCTGTCTGCATGATCCTGCTCCTGAAAAGCCTCCCAGCTTCCTGCGCGGCCCGCCGCCGGCCACAAGAGCGTGGACCGGCGGCGTCTCTGCGCGCCTTGCCCCGATGAGGGAGGAGGATCACCGGGAACGAAATGGAAATTAAATCTACATTAGGAGCACGTCAAGAGACATATAGAAATAAAATCTATAACGGTGATTCGACTCGACTCACGCGGGGATTTTGCTGTTAACTAGAACCAAAGGAGAACATCATGCAACTTTGGAGCGGCGTTTCATCGCGAAAGTTTGAACTGCAAATCAGATGCGAGAACTGCAGGCGGGAAACCGCCCGTCATGTTTCTGTGCCGGACGTTGATGACGCGCCAAGTGATGTCGATGAGCTTGTTGAAAGCGGATTTTTGGCGGGTTTGCGCTTCTCGTGTGTGAATTGCGAAAGCGCCATCGGGAGATTGGTAGGGGCCTGCCGCGTTCTTGAGAATGCTTAAAACGGAAGGTCGTTAACCACTCTGCGGACAAGCCCGATGATTTCTACCATGACGCCTTCGTCTGCGTGCGGATCGCGGGCCACGACAATGGGCTTGTGCTTCGGATTGGACGAGCGAGGGTGAAACTCGGTTCGATCTTGATATAGCTCGATCTGCTTCACCGACCACTCGCGGGTTTGACCGCCGTCGCGCGTTCTTTCGACAACCACAACCATACCGTCGCGCAGTGGCGCCTCGTGCGCAACGTCCTCATAGGCAACGCAGACAACGCGATCGCCTGGCAAAATTGGCCTTGGGCGCAGTTCGTTCATCGAGTCGCCGGACACATTGAATGCCATAAGGCGTGCGCTCGGGAAGCGATCATCGGCAGGAAGTGATAGCAATTCTGGCTCTGACTGATCCATCTCGTCGACTTCGCGGAATGTCCCGGCTTCGACCGTGCCGACAACGGCAACAGGAAGGAGCCGGCCTTCGACGGGTGCGGCTTCAACATCACTAAGCTCAAGGCCGTCACGGAGCCAAAGAATGGTTTTCCCGACAGCTGAGGCCAGCTTCTGCATCTCTTCGCCGCGTGGCTGCTCAATCTTCCCGTTCAGATATTTGTTGATGTTTGCATAAGGAATACCCGCGCGCCGTGCAAGTTCCGCACCGCTCCAGCCGAGTTCCTGCCGTCTACTATCAAGTCTGTTCCACCAAGTCATGTACCGCATATTAAATCCGGAATTTTTTTCTGGTGTAGATTTCGCTGGCTTGAACATAGATTTAAAATCTAGTACAGCTGCGAGCATGGAAGCGGAAATCACGGTCACGAAGATCATCAAAGATGCGGGCGGCGTAGCTGCCATTGAGCGAGCGTGTGTAGACGCCGGCGTCGCGATTACCCGCGATGCGATCTACAAGTGGCGTCACGCAGGCATTCCTGATCGGCATTGGCGAGTTCTCATCCCGCTGACCAACCTCGGCCCTGAAGAATTCTACCGCGCTAACTGTGCTGCGCGGGACATTCCCTATCCGGGAAGAAGCGAGGCCGCATGAACATCTCCCAAGAGCGCGAGCCTGACCGCAGCGCCAACTGGCGCCGGACTGGCGGACTGCGTTTAGCGTCCGGCGCCTTTTTTCTTTCTGTCGGGTTGGAGGAGCCAGGACGTCCTCGCCGGTCTCATAAGCCGGAGACCGCGGGTTCGAATCCCGCAACCGCAACCAGTTTTGTATGTGCTCCGTCATGCGGGCCTCCGTGATCTGCTGACGGGCTGAGTACTCACATTTTCCGAACCCTTCTTGCGATGGGAAAAACAGCGCCGGTTTCCCGGCGATGACTGGCTTTTGCTTTTTTGAGGGCACCATGAGTGATGCAATCCATATCCGCCTGAAGGCGGCGCAGCGCGATCTGATCGACGAGGTTGGCGGTATCGAGCGTGCGGCGAAGATCACGGACTATGCGACGAGCACGGTCGGACGCTGGCGCAGCCCGCGTGATCCTGACCTGATGCCGATGATGGCGGTCATACGGCTCGAAGGCGATTGCGGCCGCGCGCTGGTGACGGAAGTCATGGCTGGCGCCAATGGGCGCGAGCTTTCCGACAACATCCCTTCTGACGCGGCAATGGTCTCGGATCTGCTCTCGGCATATTCGGACGTCACGATGCGCGTCGCCGAGCTGGGCCAAGTGACGGCGCGTGCCTTTGCTGACGGCATTGTCACTCCGGCAGAAGCCGACGAGATGGATAGGATGGCGGCGCAGGTCGACGATGCAGTCGAGGAAGAGCGCAAGGTGCTTGCCAGCGTGAAGGCCAAGGGCGGTGCATCCGCCTCCCTCAAGATCGTGGGAGGCAAGTAATGCGAGGCATCAAGGCTGAAGGATACGCCGTCGATCCGCCAATAGGGCGCGATGCACATAATCTGCTTTACCGCGCCCACAAGTTTTACGGCGCGCACCGCGCGGCCTACCCGCTCGCACTCGACAGCGACCAGCGGGGCGCCGTCGTCGCTGTCGCCGGTGGCTATGCCGAGCGCCTGGCGGACGATCCGCATTTTGTGCGGGTTACGCAAAAGGGCAGGCTCTATCTCGCAGCAGTGATGAGGGCGCACTGATGAGCACGCAATTCGACCCGATGAGCGTTGCTGGTGGCAAAGCCGCTGCCTCTGCTGACGATACGAAAATTGAAATCTCTGGCGGCGGTATATCCGTGACGACGACGTTGGGCGCCGTGAAGAAGGCTTCGCGCCAAAACGGTATCGCCGGTGATCATCTTCGGGCCTTTGTCGAGCGTATCGAGCGGTTGGAGGAAGAAAAGCGGTCTGTCGCCGACGATATCAAGAGCGTCTATGGCGAGTCGAAGGCCATGGGTTTCTCGCCGAAGATCATCCGTAAGGTGATCGCTCTTCGGAGGAAAGATGAAGCCGAGCGTCGTGAAGAGCAAGCGATGCTTGACACCTATCTACACGCGCTCGGTATGATTTCGGAGGACGACGAGTGAGCGCGTCCGGTCCATATCAGTTGCTGCCTCCTCTATCGAAAGAGGATTATGAGGCGCTCGAAGCGGATATCATTGCCAACGGGGTTCTCGTCCCTGTCGAATATGACGAAGCGGGGAACATCCTTGACGGACACCACCGGGTTGCCATCTGCGAAAGCCTCGGACTTGTCGATTGGCCGCGCTTTGTGCGCAAGGGTCTGTCAGAGGGAGAGAAGCGGGCGCACGCTCGGTCTCTCAACCTTTCGAGGCGACACCTGTCAACAGGGCAAAAGCGCGAGATCATCGAGGCGCAGCTGAAGGACAATCCTGAGCTATCCTCACGGGCGATCGCTGCGAAGCTTGGGGTTGATGATAAGACGGTGGGCGCTGTTCGGCGGCGCATGGTCGAAGGTGCGGAAATTCCGCACCACCAAACGATCACCGGTCGAGATGGCATCAGCCAACCGGCCCGCAAACCTATTCGAACGATGTTCCTACCGGATCGGGCAAATGTTTCTGAAATGAAGCATGTCGTCAAGACGATCCGACGTGCCGAACAAGAGCAGAGCCACGCGGTGCGTACGTCGCTTGCCGCCGAGATTGCTTCGAAATCCGATGCTTCGCCCTGGTGGCGGTCTTCCGGACATGAAGCGGGTGCTTCCTATCCTGTTATTTATGCCGACCCGCCATGGCATTTTCCGAAATATTCGGAAGTGACCGGCGGCGCGAAGAGCGCCGAGAACCACTATCCGACCATGTCGATCGACGACATTTGCGCGCTTGGTTGTCCGGCTCCGAAACAGGCTGTCCTTTTCATGTGGGTGACGGATCTTGCGAATGGCATTCGCGCGCTCAACGAATGGGGCTTCGAGTTCAAGAGCTTCTGGGGATGGAGGAAGGTCTACCCAGGTAAGCAGACCGGGACAGGTTATTGGAGCTTCGACAATTTGGAGCTTCTGCTGATCGGGACGCGCGGCGGGTTCCCCGCGCCGCTGCAGGGGACTCAACCGATCAAATGCACGGATCACCCGGTGGAGGGGCACTCTAAAAAGCCCGTCTGGTTTGCCGAGCAGATGGATAGGCTTTTCCCTGATTTGCCCAAGCTAGAGATGTTTCAGCGGCGCGAAAGTCTGGAGGCTGACGACATTCGCCTGCGCGGCAATTGGTCATTCTGGGGCAACCAAGCCGGCACTCAGGAAAGTGAGGCGGCATGAGACAGGAGCTTCATTGTGCTGCCTGCGGTGCGCCCCTGGCTTCTCATCACGGTTTTATCGACGAGGCATCGCGCACGGTCGTCAGGGATGGCCGGTCGGCGACGATGACGGAAACCGAATTCGCGCTGTTCCTGGCGCTCTACCGGGCGCGCGGGAGAACGCTCCGCTACGATTTCCTGCTCGACGAGATGGAGGCCCTCGGCCGCGATGATCCGGGAATCAATACGCTGAAGGTGCATATGCATCGGACGCGGCGCCATTGCGAAAAGCTCGGGATCGATATTCTGACGGTCTACAGCATCGGCTGGCGGATGCCTCCATTCGTGCTCGATTTCCTGAGAGAGGAGGTCGCGCATGCCGACGCCTGATTTTTCGCCTTCGATGCTTAAGGGCTTCCTTCGCGCTCGCATCAAGATCGAATTCTACATGGCGGCCTATCCAGGCGAGCCGCTCAAGGCTTCGCCTGATATCCGGAAGCAGGAGGCCTGTTTGCGCGGCGAGCTGCGCAAGCGGTCGGGGCTGGACGCGAAGACTTTCAACCGAGCCTGGAACGGCCTCTCTATCGATTGCGAGGCACGTGTGAAGCTTTGGCGCGCGCTTGGTGTCAGCCCTTCGGCGCATGGCGTGCGGCTCGTCGGGGTCGATCAGCAGGAGAAGATCCAATGACCGGCCTGCAGAACGCCCGCGACCCTTCTCGCGCAGACTACGACTTCCGCAAGTTCGCGGCGGCACTGAAGCGCAAGTTCTATTCCGAGCCGAACCTCGCCATGCGGCCGCTTGCGAACGAAATTGGCGTGACGATCAACGATATCTCGCGCGCCATGGGCGGACAGATGGTGTCTGTCGGCAAGGTGATTGCGCTCTGCCGCTGGCTCGGCGTTCCGGTTGAGCAATTCTATCTTGAGCCGGAACTGGATTTGAAATCAACGTGTTCCACCAGATCAAACGTGAAACACGAAGTGCGGGAGGGTCGACATTGATGGCTCTCCTTCCCGTTGTCGAGCAGCTTGCGGATGCATCTGATCACGCCGAACGGGCGGAATGGCTCTTTGCCTGCCCGTACGGCGTGATGAACCGCGAGCACATGAGCATACGGGTGATCCTGCAGAAGTCGGGGCTTCTGGAGGGTGTCACGTATCTCGATGCTGTCTTGTCGCTCACCAACGCAAAGCGACTGCCTGACGGCACTCTTCCACAAACCATTGTCATGCCGGTGCATATCGCCGCGCATGATCTCAGGCACGCGGCGCAGGCGGGCGTCGAGGGGGCAAATTGAGCGGGCCACGGTTCTCAATCATTCCCGCGTGGATCATCACGGATGGTCGGCTGAAAGGCAGCGACCTTCGTGTGCTCTGCCTACTGGGGACATACACAAACAAGGAAGGATGGTGCCGGCGCAGCCAGGTCAAGATGGCTGAGCAGCTCGGTTGCGGTCGTTCCACGGTGCAGGATTCGCTTAAACGACTTGGCGAAATCGGTGTCGTCGAGCGTCAGGAAGTCGCCAGTGCTGATGGTCGCGACAGCGCTCATTGGTATCGTGTGGTGCTTGATCGCGTCGTCGAGAGCAATGCATTTGCTGCATGGGACGATGAAGACGAAAAGGAATTCGGTCCTATCGATGGCATCGCAAAAGGCACCCCCCCTGCCGGTATACCGGCACCCCCTGCCGGTCCTAGACCGGCACCCCCTGCCGGTTCTGGACCGGCACCTATTAACGACAGTAATTTAACTCCCCCTGTTGAACGAACGGAGAGAGAGCGCGAGCGGGAAGATGAAGGGGAAGAAAATCCCAGAGCTATAGAACGGCGCTTTAGGGCGTGGTTTGCAAAAATGCCAGGATACCTTGACGACAGCGAACCGAATGCACGCCGGGAATGGAATGCGCTGACGGCGGCGCAGCGGGCAGAATGCGAGCGCATGACGCCGGTTTGGCTGGACGAGCGCAGGAAGCTTGGCCGCACGAAGGCTGTAGCGGCCTCGACCTATCTCACGGAACGCCGCTGGGAGCGTTTGCCAGAGCAGGCGAGGGCCGCTCATGAAAAGGCCAAGGCGCAGGAAGAGCGGGTCACGGTCGCGCCTTATGGTCATATCTGGTCGGCGATGCGCATGCTGTCGTTGCTCGATGGGCCGAAGCCAATCGACCTTCCAGACGACCTTGTCCCGCTCACGGTTCGAAAGTTTGAGATCTACCGTCGAACGAGCGAGAGCACCGCTATGGGATTCCTGGCTGAGCGCGGGATTCGGATCGACGGCAAGGATCTCATATTCCCGGATGATTTCAGGCAGCAGGAATACCGGCGCCGTGTTCAGCAGGAAGGGTATCCGGAAGCCGTACGGTTCAATCGCATGGCGATTGAGCGCACCAAGGATCACGTCGACAAACGGTTCTCGGCATTAGCGGCTCTTTGTGAGTTCGTCCCCTTGGGCTCTCCGACCTTCGAACGCTGGCGCGATTACCACGAGCAGATGCATTGGCCTCCAGTGCCTGAGCCAGATCCGAAGCATCTGGCAGGGGTGTGGTTTCCCAAGGGTGGGCCGGAAGGCCTTGGTGAATTCGAAATGGCCGCACGTGCGGCACTGGGCATGGAGCGGGGCGATGATGATGCAGCATGACAAGTTCGATGGAGTTCCCATTGCAGTCGGAATAGGAGATCGCTTTGACGATCGCATGAGGCGAATCAGGGCTGACATGCTTCACTTCGCCTCCCGGAAGGCACATGATGATTCGCCATGGTTTGCCATCAGGGTGATGTCGGGTCGCGAAAAAGCTGTGAATTCCGCGCTTGAAGATGCGGATATTGAGGCTCTTGTGCCCATGCGAATGGGCCCAGAATATCGCCGTCGCGGACGTGTAATACCGCCTGTTCCTATCCCTGTAATGACCGGTTATGTGCTCGTTCGTTTTGCTGCTTCCGATGAGGCCTTCCTAGCAATTCGCGGACTGCAGCATGTCATTGACGTGCTTGGCGGGTGCGCTTCTCCCATGCGGATAGCTGACTGTGAGGTGAAGAGATTCAAAGCTTTGGCCGATGACGGAAGCCTCGATTGGGAAAAGCCGACGACAGTTTTCAGAAAGGGGGAGAAGGTGCGTATATCTGCTGGGCCGCTGGCATCGTTGCACGGGAGGATCATCACGTGCAGGTCTGACGGAAAGGGTGATGCCGTGGTAGAGGTCATGATGTTCGGACGTGAGACGCCGACGCTTGTCCCTCTTGCAAATCTCGAAAAGGTATGAATACAAATCTACTCACGGATGAGCTGATGATCCTGCAGTGAGCCTCTGAGAACACACGAGAGTGTGGGGCAATAGCCCGAGGTCGGTACACCGGTCAGCCCCCCGCCCTAACCGCCTCGATACGAGGCACTGATTCAGGGCAAGTGCTACTGCTATGAGATGACGACAGGCGGCCTTAGGGTCGCCTTTTGCATTCAAGGGATATGGGCAAGCTCACATCCCTAAAGCCAAGGCTGAAGACGATAGGCAGTCGCCTTGCTTCAGTAGCTCCATCGACACGGCAGGAAGCGGAAGCGCAGCGCCATCGTGAGCGCGACCAGACGCTTGAGCATCGAGCTTGGTACAAGACCAGCAGATGGCAGAAGCTGCGGCAGGATGTGTTGGTGCGTGATGCCTACGTCTGCCAACGAACGGGTGTCTTGTGCATCGGCAAGCATCCAGCGCCTAACAGTCCGGTGGCTGACCACAAGAAGCCGCATCATGGAGACCCTTCCCTCTTCTGGAACATCGACAACCTGCACTGCGTGAGCAAGGCGTATCACGACAGCGAGAAGCAAAGGCAGGAGCGGTCGCAGACCCGATGGTGACCAACCGGGGGGGCGGGTCAAAAGTCTGAAGGCCCTGCCGCCCCTAGACCCGCGCCCCTCTCATTCAGGGATTTTTTTCTCGTGAGTACGAATTTTGACCTCCTCGGCGACCCGATCCCAGAAGGGTGGGGCAAGCGCGGACGGCCGCCCCATATCGCCACAGAGAAAAACCGCAACAAAGTCATGCTCTTACTGGCGATGGGCTGGAGCAATTCCCGCATTGCGAACGCTTTGGGCATCACGCAGCCCACTTTGCGGAAGAATTATTTTCAGCAGCTTCGAAGCCGAGAGGTTGCTCGTGACCGCCTGGAAGGGGCTCGCCTCGATCTTGCTTGGGAACTGGCAAAGGGAGGCAATGTCGGTGCGCTTCGCGAGTTCGGCAAACTGATGGAACGCAACGATCGAATGGAGATAGAGCGTGAACTGGCTTCGGAGGAAAAGAAGCCAGAGACGCAGACGGCCGAACGTCTTGGCAAGAAGGTGATCGACGAGATGCGCGCACTTGATGCTGACGCTGATCTTATGGCCGAGCTTGAGCGGGAAGCCTCGCAGAATGCACATCACTGAGGATCTCCCGCGCTTCGCTTGCCCGGATTGGTGGGAAAAGCTGCAGGCTGGGCAAACGCCGATGGCCGATGTTCCTATTAATCGGGAAAAGGCGGCAAAGGCCCTGGCGTTCTTCAACCGCCTGAGGCTGCCGGACGTTCCCGGAAACCCAAATTTGGCCGAGGCCTGCGGCGACTGGTTCCGAGATCTGCTCTGCGCATTCCTGGCGAGTGAGGATCCAGATACCAAGCGCCGGCTTGTTTGGGAATTGCTCTGCATGGTTCCCAAAAAGAATTCGAAAACGACCTACGTCGCCGCTCTCGGTCTTACCGCACTTTTCATGGAAGAGGCGCCCAACCGGCAAATGCTGATTGTCGCTCCGAGCCAGAACATATCGGAAAGATGCTTTAGCCAGGCGCAGCTCATGGTCCAAGGCGACGCCAAACTCGCCGAAATCTTCAAGGTGCAGGAGCATCTAAAGTGCATCACGCGGCGCAAAACCGGCACGCAGCTTGACGTCAAAACATTCGATACGTCGATCGTCACCGGCGAAATTCCAGTTCTGACGATTATCGACGAGCTGCATGAGCTTGGGAAAGTCGCCAAGGCAACAAGGGTGATGCAGCAGATACGAGGCGGCGGCATCACAAAGCAGCGCGGACAGGTGTTGATGATAACGACACAGTCCGATGAGCCCCCAGCTGGGATCTGGCGAACAGAGCTCGACAAAGCGCGGGCCATTCGTGACGGCAAAGGTGGATCCTCGCCTATCATGCTGCCGGTGCTGTACGAATTCCCGCGCCAGCAACAGGTTGATCAGGAGTATTGGCGCAATCAAGAAAACTGGAAACACCTGCTCCCAAATCTCGGTCGATCCATCGATCCTCAAGCGCTGGTCGACGATTATGAAAACAACGGTCGCGTCAGCAAAGAAACGGAGCAAATCTGGGCAAGCCAACATCTCAATATCGAGATCGGTGTCGGTCTGGGCGGGGATGGCTGGTCTGGCGCATTACACTGGTCATCGTGTGTAGATGAGACTCTCACTGGACTCGACGCTCTTCTGCGTCGGTCTGAAGTATGCACGATCGGTATCGACTGGGGCGGAGCCGACGACTTGGCGGCGCTGTATGTCATCGGTCGGGAGAAGCGCACGAAACGGTGGCTCGGATGGGGCAAGGCGTGGGCGCGGCAATCGGTGTTCGAGCAGCGCAAAAGCATTGCCCCACGCTTACGCAACTTCGAGGAGGTTGGCGATCTTGAGATCGCCGCCTCCGGCGAAGATCAAGCCGAAGCTGCAGCCAAGATATGCCGTCGCATCTTCGACAGCGGTCTCTTACCAGAGCAGGCTGGCATTGGCCTCGATAGCGCCGGTATCGCTCTTTTGCTTGACGCGCTAGAGGCTGAAAAATTGGCGCAGCCGCTTGTACAGGCTGTTGGCCAGGGCTGGAAGTTGCAAACCGCAATCTCGTCAGTCCCGCTGAAGCTGGAGGATGGGCGGTTCCTTCACGGCGATCAGCCGATGATGGCGTGGTCTGTTGGGAACGCCAAGCAGACATTGCGAGGCAGCAACTATGTCGTGACCAAGGAAGTCTCTGGCGCCGCGAAGATCGACATGCTCATGGCGCTCTTCAATGCCGCGATGCTGATGTTCCAAAACCCTGAAGCTGCTGCGGCTTTTGATGCCGAGGCGTGGATAGCGAGCTACGCATGAAATGGTTTACCCGCCTCTTGGGCCGCGATGGTGTGAAGGATATCGAGCCATGGCGCGGCGGTGCCGCCTCGACTGAGAACGGCGATAACTTCGTGACCAACCAGGTCACGCTTGCTGAGTGGCGCGATTGGCGGCTCAATCAGGCGGGCGCAGCGGTTGGCCTTTCCGCGACATGGGCGTGCGTGCAGCTTATCGCTGGGACGATCGCATCCTTACCACTGATGATCTACCGGACAGAAAACGGCATTCGCACTGTCGCAAAAGATCATCCCTTGTATTTCGTGCTGCACGACAGTCCAAATTTCGATCAGACTGCTGTCGATTTCTGGGAGGTGATGGCGGCGAGTGTGGAGCTGCACGGCAACGCCTACGCTTTAATTGAGCGGCGGTCGGGCGGCATCATAACCTCGCTCTACCCGATACAACCGGAGCGGATGACGGTTCGCCGCAAGGCAAACAACGATCTGGAGTACTCTTGGACGGACAATGGGCGCTCTTATGTCAAGCGTGCCGCAGAAGTTCTGCACATCCGCGGTCCTCTGGGTGATGGCATTTCTGGATCGTCGACGCTTTCGATCTGCCGAAACGTCTTCGGCGACGCGATGGCCTCGGAGGAAGCTGCGGGCTCCGTATTCGCCAATGGCGTCAACCCAAGCGGTGTTTTGTCGACGAGGCCGGAGACACAGCTTTCTAAAGATCAACGGCAGGAGCTGGAGCGGCTTCTGCAAGAGCGTTACATGGGGTCCATCCGGAACGGGAGACCCATGCTGCTCGATAATGGGCTGACATGGGAACAGATCTCGATCGACCCGCAAGACGCCCAGATGCTTGAGAGCCGAAAGTTTAGCGGCGAGCAGATCTGCCGGATCTTTGGCGTTCCACCGGCAATGGTCGGTTTTGGTGACAAGGCCTCAAATTGGGGGACGGGGAAAGAAGCTGATGTGCTCGGCTTTCAGAAATTCACCCTTCGCAAGCGTCTGAAGCGGATCGAGCAGTCCGTTTTGAAGCAGCTAGTTCCCCTGTCCGAGCAGAGATCGCAGGGAATCGTGATCGAGTTCAATTTCGAAGGCCTTCTCCGAGGCGACACGGCCAGCCGCTACGAAGCATACGAAAAGGCGATCCGGATGGGCATTGCCACTCGAAACGAGTGCAGAGCGCTCGAAAATCTCCCTCCAATCGAGGGCGGGGACGTCGTGACTGTGCAAATGCAGGACATCCCACTCGCAAATGCCATCAACGGAGATGGAAATGGACAGGAAAACAGCTCCAGTTCTTGAGATCAAATCGCTCAAGGAAACCGGCGAATTCGAAGGCTATGGCTCGACCTTCGGCGGTGAGCCGGACGCTTACGGCGATATTATTGCTGATGGCGCTTACTCGGAGAGCCTTGCTCTTCACAAGGCCAAGGGAACGATGCCGAAGCTGTTTTGGCAGCACAATTCCGATGAACCGATCGGGAAATGGCTCGAAGCCAAAGAAGACGATCACGGCCTACTCATGCGTGGCAAGCTGAACATGGACGTTCAGCGCGGCAGAGAGGCCTACGCCCTCTTGAAGGCCAAGGATATCGATGGCTTGTCGATCGGGTACAGGATCAAGGAGTATAGCGTCGACACTGAAACGTACGTATGGACCCTTCAGAAGCTCGACCTCGTTGAGGTCAGCATCGTTTCTGTCGGCGCCAACGAGAATGCGGTTGTGCAGAGCGTGAAAGCAGCGAAGGCTGCTCACGATCTCACCGAAAAGCTCAAAGCCGGGGACCGGCTTTCAGAAAGAGAGTTTGAGACCTGGCTCAAGGGGTTAGGCTTCTCCAACTCGCAGGCGGAGCGCGCCGCGCGTCTTCACCTGAAGGGGCAAGGGGAACTTGCCGACGCGGCTGATGACGGCGTCGCATTTTTGCGCGCCTTGATGAGCTGAACGCTCAATTTCAACCGAAAACTGGAGGTTCCCATGTCGGGACATAAGCTGGCCGTCGTCTGTGGCGGTTCCATCGCATTTGCCATCGCATCGATGGCGGCACTGCCATTCGGTCCTCGTATCGTCTTCGATGCGCCGGACCGCCCCAACGGCGGTGGCGCAACGAAAACTGCGGCAGAACTGGCGGCAGAGTTCAAGCGTGATTTCGAGACGAAGCACGACAAGGTGAAGGAAATCGCCGAAAAGGCCCTTGCCGAGGCGGAAAAAGGCACGCCATTGGCGGCTACCGCCAAGGAATTGGCCGACCAGGCCATCAAGGGCATGAATGAAGCGAAGGCTCGGCTTGACGAGATCGATCAGAAAATTGCTCACCGTGGTGGCGACGACAATGACCATCGTACGGCCGGCGAGCGTTTCGTCGAGCACGCAGACTTCAAAGCCTTCGCGGGCCAGACGCGCCCTCGCGGACGTGTTCTGGTTGATGTGAAGGACATTACCTCTCTGACGACCGATGCACCCGGCTCTGCCGGGGCGCTAGTGAACTCTGATCGTCGTGGTCTGCAAGTCGAGTTGCCGCAGCGGCGCATGACAGTTCGTGCTCTGCTGATGCCGGGCAATACGTCGAGCAACTCGATCGAATACGAGCAGGAAAAGCTGTTCACCAACAACGCGGCGCCGGTCGCTGAAGGTGCTGCAAAGCCGCAGTCTGAACTGCAGTTCGAGGACAAAGTCGCCACCGTTCGCACCATTGCTCATTGGATGCGTACTTCGGTTCAGATTCTGGCGGACGCTCCCGCTCTCCGTTCGATCATCGATCAGCGCCTCCGTTTCGGCCTGTCGTATGTCGAGGAAACCCAGCTTCTCAACGGCTCCGGAACTGGTCAGAACCTTCTTGGCCTGGTCACCGCAGCCACCGCCTATGCAGCTCCGGGAAGTCTGACGGCCTCCACACAGCTCGATGTCGTTCGCCTGATGATCCTTCAGGCTGCGCTCGCAGAATACCCGCCGAACGGCGTAGTTATGAACCCGATCGACATGGCCGCCATCGAGATGGCGAAGGATGCTGGCGGAAATTACATCATCGGCAACCCGCAGGGGACCATCCAGAAGACGCTGTGGGGCCTTCCGGTCGTGGAGACGCAGGCAATGGGAGTCGACAAGGCACTTGTCGGCGCTTTCAACCTCGCCGCTCAAATCTTCGACCGCCAGGACGCGACTGTGGACGTTTCGACCGAAGATCAGGACAACTTCATCAAGAACAAGGTCACGATCCGGGCCGAAGAACGCCTGGCCCTCGCTATCTATCGTCCGCAGGCAATCGTCTACGGCGATCTCGGCCGCGTCCCCTGATTGTTCGGCTGATCACGACCTGCGCCGCTATGGCGCAGGTCCCATGAACCGAAGGAGAAGGACCATGATCAAGTCGATACTTGTAAAGCCGCTCGATGGACTGGAAGCTGGTTCCGAGCGTGAGTTTAGCCAGAAGGATTTCGAATATCTGGAATCTTTGGGTGCTGTCCGCCGGGCGGATGCGGAGACGAAAGCCGCGCCTCCGGTCAAAAATAAAAAAGCACCGCCGGTTGCCGACAAGGCAAGTCGGTAAAAGGGAAGCGCTTTCATGGAAAACGTCGTCATTACCGAGACCGGCCCGCTTTACAGCTTGGAAGAAGTAAAAGCCGCGCTGCACGTCGATCACAGCGATGACGACGCGCTTATCGAGACATACATGGACGCCGCCGGACAGGCGGTTCTGCAGTACTGCAACCTGTCGCTTGTGCCTTTGGGCAAGGAAGCAACATTCAAGTCCGCCGCAATGCTCGTCATTTCCCAGCTCTACGATAACGGGTTGGAATGCGAAGGCATTCCGAGCGGTGCGAAACTTCTCATCAACCCTTACCGCTGGCTGCGCATCTAACGCGGCATAGCTGGGAGATCTTTCATGGCAAACATTGCAATTACGGCGGCCTCGGTCGTCATCGGGTCGAATGCTGTCGTCGAGCATGGTGTTGCCGGTGAGGCGATCGCCGCCGGACAGGCGGCTTACAAGGATGTCAATGACAAGTCGATGTTGGCAGACAGCAACTCGGCGACGCCAGCGGCGCGTAAGGCGCGCGGCCTGGCGCTTAATAACGCGGCGGCAAATCAGCCGCTCTCGATCATCCGCAGTGGCGATCTCACCATGAACGCCGTCTTGACGCCCGGCACGCCCTACTTCCTGTCGGATACGCCGGGCGCAATCTGCCCGCTCGCCGATGTCGGCGCTGGTGAGTATGTCTGCCAGATCGGTATTGCGAAATCGACGACGGTTCTCGCGATCGACATCCAGTTCCCGGACGTTGCGCTGTAAGCTGTGCGTGTCCGGTTCGTCGAGGATTTCGACTACAAGCCTCACCCGATGGTCACGATCGGCTATCGGGCGGGGATGGAGCTTAGCGTGAAGCGTGATTGCGCGCTTCAGGCGATCATCAAGAAAAAGGCAGTCGCCGTCGATAAGCACGGCCAGGAGCTGGCAAGTGGCGAAAGCGAGATCCGCGGGTGACCTGAAAGAACGGGTCGCCTTCGACGCCCGTGTTCCGGGCGATGATGGCGCCGGAAATGTCGTCGACGACTGGGCGCAACGGTTTCAGCGTCGGGCTGGGTTCATTCACCTGCGCGGAGGCGAGAGCGTGATGGCGTCGCGCCTCGCGGGCAAGCATACGCAGGTGATTTTCATCCGCCGCGACAGCGAGACGCGCGAGATCACGACCGAATGGCGTGTTCGAAATGCGCGAGACGGGACGATTTACAATATCGCCGATATCACCCCGTCCCCAGATGGGGCCTGGCTTGATCTGCTCTGCGAAAGCGGCGTGGACGCGGGATGAAGACGAAAGCGAAATTCCTAGGCCGCGAAGAGGTTGTCAAACGCCTCAAGCAGCTCGTTCCCAATGTCGAGGAGCAGGTTGCGGAAGCGCAGCTGGAAGGCGCGCAGGAGCTTGCCAAACGTATCAAGCCTAGAACGCCTGGTCCGGTCACCGGTGAGTATCTCGCGAGCATACAGGCCGATCGCATCGCCAATCGGCCGAGCGAAAGGGCGGTCGGGACGAAGAACCCGTCGAAGGACAAGAACGCGACGGGCGTTTTCGCCAATTTCATCTGGCGTTTCCTCGAATTCGGCACGGTGAAGATGGGCGCCCGGCCGCACATCTTCCCGACATATCGCGCTTACCGGAAGCGACTTCGCCGCAAGATAGCCGGCGCGGTCAACAAGGCCGTCAGAAAGGCAAAGCAGAAGTGACAACGTCTCCCGCTTACGAATTGCAGGTTGCCATCGTCACCAAGCTCAAGGCGTCGCCCGCCGTGCGAAATCTAGTCGGTGCGCGGATCTACGACAACGTACCGGCCGACGCAGTCTTTCCCTACGTCAGTCTCGGGCCGGCCGATGAACTGCCCGATGACATCGGGTGCCGTAAGTCCTTCGAAATCACCCTGCAGATCGATTGCTGGTCGCAGAAGGTCGGATTTCCGGAGGTCAAGCATGTCAGCGAAGCGGTGCGCGTCGCGCTCGATGACGAGGGCATATCGCTGACGGAAAACGCGCTCGTTCTTTTTCAGTATCGCGGAACGCGCTGGCTGCGTGATCCGGATGGCAAGACTTCACATGCGGCGATGACGTTCGAAGCCATCGTCGAGCAGCCGTAACCCCCTCAAGGAGCCTGCAATGACTGATCCGACCACAATCAAGGGCGGCAAAATCCGTGTGCTTATCGGAAACAAGGCCACGCCGCCTGTCTACGCCAATCCCTGCGGGTTCACGCAGCGCAGCATCACCCTCACCAAGGGGCTGAACGAGTTCCAGCTGCCCAACTGCGACGATCCGGACGCGGTCTCGTGGCTCGGCCGCGACGCCACTTCGCTCTCAATGGGAATCAGCGGTGAAGGCGTCCTGGCGGGCGAAAGTGTCGAGACCTGGCTTGATGCCTGGGAAGACGTGGATTCCGTTCCGGTGAAGGTCGAATGGGAGTTTCCAGACAAGACGATCACCTGGACCGGGCACATGCATGTCGAGACCATGGAAGTCGGCGCGAACAACGGCGAGCGCGCTACCAATAACGTCTCGATGCAGTCCGATGGCGAAATGGTCCGCGTGATCAGCTGACCATGAGCCGTGACGCAACAATCGAACTTCCTTTCGCGGACGGAGACTACGTTTTCCGCCTTGCCTGGGGTGAGTTGATCAAGCTGCAGGAGGCTTGCGACGCAGGCCCATATGTCATCCTCGATCGGTTGCTGACGGGACGCTGGAAGGTCGAGGAGATCTCGAATGTCATCCGTCTGGGGTTGATTGGCGGCGGCATGGAGCCGATACCGGCGCGCAAGCTTGTGCAATCCTATGTCGAGAAACGGCCGCCGCTCGAAAACCTCGTCATCGCCCAAAGAGTTCTTGGCGCCGGCGTTGTCGGCACCAGCGAGGAAGTCGTCGGAAAAAAACCCGAGGCGGCAAATCCGGAAAATCAGATCCTCCGCTCCCAAACGGAAAGCTCAGATTTGCCGCCCTCTACGGAAACGGGATCGTAATGGGCTTGTCGCCGACCGAGGTCGATAGGCTCTCGGTCTGGCAGTTCATGGCGGCGCTCGACGGTTTCGTTCAATCGAAAGACCCTGATGGCGACAAGAAGCTCTCCTCTGCCGAGGAGGATGAACTCTGGAATTGGCTGAAAAGCAAGGATAGCTGATGGCGGGTGATACGGAAGATCTGGTCTTATCGATCAGCGCCGATGTGCGTCAGATGCAGCGTGCGCTCGATCGGCTGGTTGGCGATACCACCAAGCGAACGAAGCAGATCGAGCAGAGCTTTGATGGTATCGGGGCAACTGGAACGGATGGCTTCAACAAGCTCGCCGCATCCGGTGGCCGTGCCTTCACGGTGATCGAGGGAGGCGCGAAGCGTGTCACGACCGCGGTAGCTGCCTCAAAGGTGCAAACGGCCAATCTCGCCGCCCAGCTGAACGACATTGGCGTCCAGCTGGCCGGTGGGCAGTCGCCGTTTCAGATCGCGCTTCAGCAGGGCACGCAGATCACGCAGGCTCTCGGCGAGACCGGTGCGAAAGGTGCGGTTGGTGCGCTGGCCGGCGCCTTTACGTCCATGCTCAATCCGGTGTCCCTCGCGACGATTGCCATTATCGCCCTGGGCGGTACGGCAGTTCAGTATTTCGCGAGCGTCCTTTCCGATGGTGCGAAATCGGAAGAAACGCTAAAGCAGCAAGCCGATCTCATTGCGGCCGTCGCTCAGCAGTGGGGCGACGCAGTTCCGGCTCTCAAGGCTTACGTCGACGAACTCGACAGGGCGAAGGCGAGCGCCGACCTGATAAAGGCATCCGACACTCTTGCCAGCCAGCAATGGGATGTGGCGCGGTCTCAGGTTTCCGACCTCAATGTCGAGCTTGCCGCCCTTGTCCAGGATCTGCGTCTCGCGGGAGCTGAAGACGAAACGATAATTAAGCTGCAAACCGCGTGGAACGCGGTTTCCAGCAGCGTCCAGAGCGGCGAAGAAAATACGCAGGCGATGAAGGATGTGCAGGATGCCCTTGCGTCCGCCATCAGCCAGACCGGCATTCCTGCGCTCGACGCCTTCTCAGGTGCTTTCGGCAATCTTGCCCAGACGATCGCCGGCGCTGCTGCTCAAGCCGCCGTCTTTCGCCAGCAGGCGATCCAGGCGCTTACCACGGGTAAGAATGGGCCGGCGCTAGGCTCCTTATCGCCCGTCTTCTCGGAAAATGGGAAGATCTTCACTCAGGACCAATTTGTTCCAGGGGGTGATGTTCCCACGCCTGGCGCCAATCCAGCGCGCGACCTCAGTGTCACGAGCGCCGACATCTATGGCACTGGCAAGAAATCGAGGAGCGGTGGCGGTGGAAAATCCGCGGCCGATCGGCAAGCTGAATCGGTGAAGAAGCTGATTGAGCAGCTCGAATTCGAGCAGCAGACACTTGGGCAGACAGACCAGCAGCGAGACGTTTCTAATGCTCTTCGCCGCGCCGGTGCTGCGGCGACTGACGAGCAGAAGGCGCGTATTTCAGAACTTGTGACGGCAATCGATGCGGAGAAGGATGCGCTCCAGCGAAATAAAGACGCGATGCGTGAGCTAGAGAGCATCGGAAAGAACGTTCTCGGTGGCTTTATCAGTGATTTAAGGCAAGGAAAGTCGGCGTCCGATGCCCTTGCAAGCGCGCTCGATAAGGTCGTGGACAAGATGTTGGACTCGGCACTTGATAGCCTCTTCAGCGGGGGCTTGTTTGGGGCGGGGATAGGCGGCAAAGGCGGCGGCCTTCTTGGCGGCTTCCTGATCCCCGGTATTCTTCACGCCGGTGGCGTGGCTGGCGCAGACGGGTACGGTCATGGTCGAGCCGTCTCTCCTTCGGTTTTTGCCGGAGCGAAGCGATACCACACTGGCACCTCCAGTGCTGGTGGACCAGCGCTTCGCGCAGGCGAGGTTCCCGCCATTTTGGAACGTGGCGAAGTCGTGCTGCCAAAGGGAACGAAGGTCGGTGGACAGCAGGTGCATGTCACTGTGGGTGTCGATGTCGACGAAAGCGGCAATCTGTTGCCCTTTGTAAAATCCGTCAGCGACGCCGGCATATCGGATGCCGCACCTCGCATCGCGACTGCAGCCAATCGCCAGGTTGTTCCAACGGTGGCGAACTACCAAGCAAACGTGGCCGGCAGAGATTATCGCAATGGCTGATATCATCGAATGGCCTTTCGAGGTCCTGCGCCCGCAGGAGATAGCGGCAAACGTTGTCGCTTATTCGCGCAGTGGCGGGAGATCTCTTGGTGGCGTGGAGAGGGTGACCAGGACAGATCTAGGCTACTGGGTCATCGATTACAGTAACGTCATTATCCAGAACCGCTTTCGAGACCAGTGGCGTTCGTGGCAGGTGGTTAGGCAGTCCCTCGGCGGTCGTGCGGGGCTGATTGCCGTACCTGTCCGCGCCGCTCTCAGTGCTCCTTATGTCAACGGTACTTTCGAGCCTATGGCAGTTCTTCCGCATGATGACGGCACGATGTTCGACGACGGAGTCGGGTGGCAGCAGAATGCGATCGACATTGTCAGCGACGGCGTGACGCCGGTCGGCGTGACGACTATCCGGTTGCGGGTCGTTAATGCTGACAAAAACCTTGCTGGGGCGCGGTTTTCCTACAATCACGCGCTTTATGAGATTGGCCTTATTCAGGCGGAAGAGGACAGTCTCATCACTGTATCGATCAGTCCCACCGTGAGGGAGCTTATCCCCCATGGCGCAGAAATGAATTTCGATCGTCCGACGTGCCTGTGCCATCTCGCCGACGACCGATCAATGGATATCAGACAAGACGCCATCGCCCGGAACAGCCGCCCAAGCGTCAGTTTCGTCGAGGCGACAGATTATTGGAACGACCTGGCATAACCCGAGACAAGCGATGTCGAGCATTCGAATTCTGGCGCAGGTAGATCTGCCGTCAACCGTGTTGCGCTGGTGGGACGGTTCGGGTGGCAAGTTCATAGATCGCGATGGCAATGTGTATCGCGCTTGTGAGTTGACGGATGACGCGCTCCCTCAAATCGAGGCAGCGATCAACGGTGAAGCCGCAACGCTGTCATTGATCGTGTCAGGGATTGACGGAAAGACCAGCGATGCGGTGTGGGCCGACTACCAGACCGGCAACATTGTTGGATCGCGGTTTAGAATTCTGCTGCAGAAGCTCGATAAGTTTGAGCAGCCAAGCGGATCTCCGAAGGTAAAATTTACCGGCAAGATCGCCAATCTGACTTTCGTCGACCAGGCCGAAGATGGCGGCATTCGGTCGACGATAAAGATCGATATCGCGAACCGTTTCACGCTCCTGGCGATCACCAGTGGTGCGGTCCTGTCAGACGTTGATCAGCGTGCGCGTGCTCGTGTTCTCAATCCGACCGCACCAGACGATCGCTTTTGCGAGCGTATGCCTGCCCTTAAAGACAAGACAGTACGGTGGCCGAACTGGTGATGCAGAGGACGCTGGACGAATTTCTCTGCGCATACGAGCGCAAGCCCTGGGAACCTGCGAGCGTCAACTGCTGCCTGTTTCTCGCCTCGTGGGCTATCTGGCTTGGTCATCAAGATCCCGCACGGCATCTTCGTGAGACATTCGAGACGGAAGAGGAATTCCAGCAACTCGTCGTCCGAGCAGGCGGGGTTGTGCCTGTCGTTGAAAATTGCGTCGACACTATCCGGGGCCGCAAGCTCATCGAGCCCAAGCTCGGCGCGATCGGCGTCATCGGCAGCGCCAACAACATGCAGCGGCAATTCGGCGCGATCTTCAACGGCGCCCGTTGGATGGTTCGTTACAAAGATTGCGTTGGACCTATGGCGGCCGGCGCTCTGGCAATCTGGGAAATCTAACGTCGATGACAGGCCTTGAGCTTATCCCGCTAATTGTATCGTCGTTCGGAACGACGGTGCTTGCCGCTAACGCGCTTTTTGTGGGTACCTACGCGCTCCTCTATGGTGGCATCGCATTCGGTGCTGCGGCTCTGTCTAAGGCCTTGGCGCCAAAGCAGGCGGTCCCGAAGCCGGAAGACGGGACCTACAATCTTAAGCAGCCAGTGCCTTCTTTGCCTATCGTTCTCGGCAGGGTGAAAAAGGCAAGCGACTATGCCTTTCTCGAAGAGATCAACGGCAATGCCTATCATGTACTTGTTCCTGCGGGGCACCGCATCCAAGGGTTTGTGCAGCATTACCTGCATGACGAGGCGGTATCTGTTTCGGCAACCGTTGTCGTCTCGCCTGCGCATTTTTACCCTAAGAACACGCCTTATGTGACGATCGAGGTTCGAAACGGCCTTCCGGCGGAAACGGCTTATAGTGATGTCGTCGCTGCGTTTCCATCGATCTGGACCGTCGATCACCGAGGCGACGGTCTGGCCTCCGTGAAGATGATCTGCAAAACGGCAAAGGCGGATGATTTCCTCAAGATCTTTCCTAACCAGATGCCTGAGCACTCGTCTATTCTCGATGGCAATCCTGATATCTACGATCCGCGCGGCGGCGGTGGGTATGCCTACACGACCAATCTCGCGCTGCACCGCCTCTGGCATCTAACGAGCCCCTATGGTGGAAAGCTGTCGTTGGCGGAAATGTATCTCCCTGATTGGGGGCATGCTGCCGACATTGCGGACAGATCCATTATAAACCGTTCGGGCGGAGTCGAGAGCCTCTACCATGGTGGGTTTTGGTTTCGCGCCAATAGCGATCCTGCCGATGTTGGCAGGACGATCGACGAGGCCGGTGAACTTGTCGTCTATGAGCGCGCGGATGGGACCGTGGGCGTTCATGGCGGCGAATACTATGAGCCGACGATTACACTGACGCGTGCAGAAATCACTGCGTTCAGTCTGAATGCCAATGTCGACCCATCGACAACGGTTCTTGCCGTGCGCGGCCGCTACACCGATCCGGCTGACCTTTACAACACCAACGATGCGGCGATCTACGGCGACCCCTACATCGGCGAGGATACGCAGCGGACGGTGACCGTCGACAATGTGGCGGTGCAGTCGCACAACCATATCCAAAGGCTCCAGAAGCTGCGCTACATCAGGCGCAATGGGATGCGCGTTGCTCTAACGGCTCACTTCGACCTGGATAACGATCCGTCTTATGAGCGGTTCATCCGCGTCCAGTATGGGCCAAAACTAGCCGACGCGGTAATCGAGATAACCGAAAAGCCGGTCATATCTCTCCGCGAAATGACAATCACCTTAAGCGGAATAGTCGTTCCGCCGGATCTCTACGAATTCAACTCGGCAACTGAAGAAGGTATTCCCGGATCATCGGTTGTTGTGCTCCCGCCAGGCGGGGTACCAATTCCGACCGGATTCGGCGTCATCATCCAGCAGGAGGTGGTTTCTGGCGGCGCCTCTGCGGCGTATGGTCTTGGATCGTGGGCTCATGTCTCGGATGAGCTGACCTACGAGATGGAGTGGGAGAGGCTTAGCGGGTCCACAGGGCCGCAGAGCGCCATTTCATCGGCCGCCGGTGTCGATCAGGTGAGGTCAACTTACCTAGCCGATGGTGTGCAATATCGCTTCAGGCTTCGCGCTTGGGCTGCAGGTGTGTCGTCCGACTGGACGGACTACGTGACCGTTACCGCTGTTGCAGACCCCAATCCTCCGGCCGTCGTAAGCGGCGTTGGCGTCACGACGCCTGGTGCTGGACAAGCGAGCTTCACATGGACTGCTCCCAATAGTGCGAACTATGCGGCGGTGCGGATCTATATCAACACTGCCAACTCGATGTCGGGTGCTACCCTAGTTGCCACCGAGTACGGCCCCCCAAACTTGAGTGATGGCCGCGTGGTCACCGGGCTCAGTGCCGGGGCCAAGTTCGGCTTCGTCGTCTCAATCAATGCATCCGGTACGGCAGCTGCCGCAGTGCCGACCGGACCCTTCACTGTTACCTGACAAGGAAAAACCATGCCGATCACAGCACCAACGGGCGCTCAGGTTTTTGCGGACTACAACACACCCGGCGATCCCTCGTCCGGAAAGAAGCAGGTCAAGAAGTCGGAAGCCAGAGCATGGTCGGCTTGGCTGGAAAGCTTCGTGACAGCGATCGGCACATCTGGCGGTGGCGTTTATCTTACGCGTGTGCAGCTCTACGCAGATTTGCAGCATGCGGAGAATGACAGCGCATGGGTCATTCAGGACGATGCTGTAGATTTCAACGGCATCTATCGCAAGGTCGGGGGCGCCGGAACCGGATCGTGGAGCCGCGTGGCGGATTTGCCGTATTCCGTGATTGTCGCTGAGGATGATGGAACTGGCGCACCAAATGCATATAACGCTATTTCTTCTCAGCCAATTTCAGCCAGTGCGCAGATTTGGCTAACGATCTTGACGACCAATCCGGGTTCGCCAGTTACCGTCAGCTTCAATGGCGGCGCTCCTCTGACGATCAAGACGAATTCCGGAAATAATCCAGTTGCCGGCGGTCTCCCGCCGCTACTCATCGGCAAGGTGGAAGGGTCTACGTTTCGTTTGGCAAGCGATCAGACATCTGCGGCATTGCAGGCCGATATCGAGGCCATTTTCGGAGACTTTCAAAAGCAGTACCTTGGTGCTTACGCTTCAGCTCCGACGCAGGACCCTAACGGAAATCCGTTGGAGGAAGGCGCGCTTTACTGGAACACAGTTTCGAAAACCTTCTTCTCGTGGAATGGCACGGCATTTGAGGCGCTGCCCTTTGGGAGCGTCGTCGACGGCGCCATTAATGACGCGAAGCTTGCGAGCAATCTGCGCAACCGCATAACGATCGATGGCGGCACATTGAGTGCAATCCATTCGTCGCAGGCGATCGGCCAGCCTGTTTTTATGGGAAACGGCCTCGTCGACGGATTTGGCGGTGACGGCGGTGTCAACGCCGGAGCTTCATCGGGGTACGTGCTCGATCCTACGAACGGCCGCATTATGAACAGCGGAAACCCTCTGCAACAGGTCGACGCAATTCCTGCGGTGTCGTTGAGCGTGAGCAATGGCGGATGGGCCGGCAACACACTTCGTCAGCGTTTTGCCGGAGCAAAGGTCCTGCAAGGTGGGACCAAGTTCCGTATTCGCTTCAAAGGTGGCGCTTCTGGCGCGACGTTTTCGTCAGTTTATGCCGGACATGCGGCTAGCGGTGCGGCGTTCACCGGAAATCAGATCCCAGTAACTTTCGGAGGCGGATCCTCGACTCTCACACTTTCCGCCAACGAGGAGGAATGGTCGGACTGGATGACATACACCGTTACGGCCGGAACGGCATTTCTCGTGTCAGGCCAATGCACCGCAGGCGGCACAGTCGGGCGACTGCAGCCGGCGCACTCGGACTACTCGTTCTATTTCAAGGCTGGTACGGACGCGTCTGGCACGAGTGGATCGGGATATACTTCCTCTCTCTCTGACTTGCTTTGGGTTGAGGAAATCGAAGTGGAGCAGCCCGCGACGACCGCAAACATAGTTCTGGTCACTGCGGCATATGAATTCACTGATTTTACGCCCACGCAGCTAAAGGCCTCTGGGATCATCGAGGCGCTCGATGTGTTGACGCTCAACACCGATGTCACGATTGAATTCAGCCGTGACGGAGGGACGACATGGACAGCCGCGACAATGACGCAGCTTAAAGCGCTCGGGGCTAAGACCTACTTCGAGACGAACATCGTCAGTGTTTCCGGTCAGCCCTCCGGCGATGACATCTCTTTGCGCTACAAGACCCTGAACCAGAAGCGCTGTTATCTGCATGGTCTACGCAGCGAGGTAAACGCCTGATGCTCAACCCCACTGAAATGACACCGCGCGCGGGAGCTGGCCTTCCCGCAGCTGGCGGCATCGCGCCGCATCTGAAGCGGCCGGAAAGCTATAATTTGGCGGCGGGCACCTTGCCAGCCGCGCAGCCGTTCGATCTCTATAACTACCATCAGAACAGAACGATCGACGACTCGCGAAAGCAGGCCAGACTGTTCGCGCAAGGTGGCAGCATTGCTTGTTTTGGAGACAGCAATTTCGCCGGCATCAGCTTTGGCGATATTCCTTTCGCCGAGAATTACGGGATCTCCGGCGACTCCCTGCCTGGGCTGATCTATCGTCTTCGAACCGGCAGCTATTCCTCCCTAGGGCGCGCGCGGGCCGTCGTTCTTGGTTGCTTTCCGTTCAACGATATATGCGTTGATTCGCCGAACCTGCCAGCCATAGAGGCAATGTATACCTCGGTCCTGAACTACTTCACCGGGCCGCTGGTAATCGTGCCGCCGACACGCACGAGCAACGGGCTATGGAATGGCAATATTGCCACGTTTAATATCTGGCTTAGGTCGACTTATGCAGCGCGAGAGGACTGCTTGATCGTAGATCACTCAGATCTGCAGGACGGTAGCGGAGCGGCTTTGCCTGGTTATACGCTAGACGGCCAGCATTGGGCATCGGTGATGCAGACGGCTATCATAGAGAAGATCAAGGCCGCCCTTCGGCAGGTTTAGAATCGTCCGAGAGAGCTTTTGATCCTTTACCGATGATCAAGAACGCTAAAACGAAGATTCCGTTACTCGGGTGAAAGGAACTGCCCCAAGTCATCATTAACCAAATCAGGACGGCGATCATCGATACGGCCCAGCCGTCGTCCTTCTTTGCGTGGCACCAGCATCGTTCAGCTAGGAAAAATAGCAGTCCGAACGTGGGAAGTCCGTAAGTTGCCAGCAGACGCGTCAAGAACGAGTCAGAGTCTGACCGCACCTGGTTGGCGTTCAAAAGGTTTTCCTTGGCGCTATTAGCAAGCTCGCTGCCAACTCCCATAAGATAATCGCTATTTAGGAATATCTGGAAGTGCTGCGTCCAAAGCCATGACCTATAGAGCTGGCGGACGATCTCATCAAGGGTAAGGTCGTTGCGACCGCGAAGAAGTAGCTGCGAAGCGATCTTGTAGTTTTGAACCTCGTAGAGGATGTACGGCGCGGCCCACATCGCAAAAACGAGACCTACGGTCATTGCGATCGCCACTAACAAACGCGCGGTGGCATTCTTGTGAAAGATCTTCTGCAAAACGTAGGTTGCGAAGAATAGTGCCACTGCTGAAAACACCGCTCGAATTAGTGAAAGGAAGGCAAAATATCCTGCTGCAGCCGCTCCGCCCAAATTCGATGGCCTAACCGATGGCCTTTGGAAAAAAATTAGGAGCGCGAAGAGTGATACCAAACCCGATGTCGCGATCTTAGGCGTCATCGAGATCCGCCAGCGGCCAAAGGCGGGGGCGGTTTGTCCAGGGAGTATACCCCAAGGGTTTAGGTCCAGCCCCTCCTTAATCTGATCTGGCAATATCGGCGTGGGGTCTGCGCCCTCCGGCAAATCCTCAGCCGACATGGTGATGTTGTTGTATGGTATCATCATCCAAGGGTAGCGCTCGAAGGGAGGCTGCAGAAAGAACGTGATGATGCCAAGAAGGTAAAATGCGAGAATTAGAACGAAAAACGCGCGTCTTCCAACGGCGACTTCGTCACGGCACGCCCACCCCGCGACCCACACAATCAGAACCAGTGGTGCCACGGCGTGGAAATCCTGAGCTATAAGGGCCCAAAAAACACCTAAAGCACCGAAGAGACCGATGGGTCTTGCCTTGCCGAAGAGCAAGTTTTCGATGGTTTGCCGCCACCGAACGGCTGGAAAAAGTAGAGCAGGAATCACTGCTAGCCAATAATGGAAATCGCCTCTAACTACTGCACGGTCTTGACCAATGAAGACCGTCGATGTGAGCCAGATGCCCAGAAATACAAGGATATCTCCGCCACCTTTATATTTTTCCCAAGCACGTCTATAGGTCGGCGATGCATGCATGTTGGCACTCCGATCATCGGCATTTGCTTCGAAGGGTTATGGCAAAGACATTCCTGAGGTGCAACTTTCGTTCTGTGGAAATTGTCATCATTCGCCGTAAAGTGGACAAGGGAATAGCGTGAACACGACAAGAACCGAAGCTGAAGTCTACGATGCCATGCGCGATATAGAGCGCCGGCATGGGTTGTTCAGACTGGTAATTGACGGTGTCTCGCCCTGGCAACTTGTCAAGTTTGAAGCGTCAGTTTTTGCTCAGGGAGTTAATCTCGCGCGAAAGCCAATCGGCCGATCTGTGTTGATGTTCAGTGTTTTTCGGGGTGTCGGAAAAATATTCAGACGCCGCCGAAAAGTTAGGTATCTGTGCAAGTCCTTTGACTCGGCTTATCGCATTCCTGCCGGCCGGCATTTCCAAGACATCTATTTTGATGTCATGATCGATGCGATCAAGGGCGGAGCGAAGATGTCCTCCTGCGATGCTGCAGGCTTCGAGGTAAACCGCAATGCCGCGCTTCGCCCGCCAGAATTAGATGATACCTTCGTCATAATTTTGAGCGCCCTCTTTGGTCGGTTTTTTCCTCGTCATAAGCACCACTCGGTCTTCGAAGCGATAGAACGGATTATGGCGCAGGAAGGCGTCAGAATAAGCGCCCAAAGGGTATCGCGGGTTTATAATGCCTTTCATTGGCGCTCGGTCATTTACCAGCAGATTCTTCGCAAGATGCGCCCTTCAGTCGTTCTTTGCGCTGATGGTGGCCAATTTGCTCTAATGGCTGCGGCAAAGACGCTATCCATCCCGTATATTGAGATGCAGCATGGGCTGACAACGAAATCTCATCCTAACGTCTTGCCGGGCGATATAGCCGATGATGAGCGGCAGAATCTCATGATGCCCGACTTTTTCGCAGTTTACGGGCAGCATGTGGTAGATGCGTTACAAGGGTCGCTATTGGAGAAGGAAGGGAGGGTAGCCCCTGTCGGCTCTGGTGTGATGGACGTCGCGCGCAGGTCAAGCGCAAGAGCCTATGAGGGCCAGACCCGCCCGTTTGTCGTGACCTTTACGGCGCAAGGTATCGCCACCAGGCAGGTGGCAAATGTTCTTGCCGACTTCCTCAAAAAAATAGACAAGCCTGTATTGTTGCAAATCAAGCTGCACCCGGCATACGACAGCGACAAAGCGGAGTTGACGCTTGCGTTCCAGCATGATCCGAGAGTTCTGATCTTTGACGGGCAACAGAGCGTCAGCACCAACGATCTTATCGCGGCGTCTAATTTGCACGCCAGTATTTCTTCGAGCTGCCACTACGACGCTCTGGGTCTGGGAACACCCACTGTGGTCCTAGCGCTTGAAACACACGAGTCCGTTTCGGATTTGATGGGAACGCCAGGAGTTTATCTCGCACACTCTGGTGAGGAACTGGTGAGCATTGTGAGTGGCGAAATCAAGAGAGTGCCGGAAGAGACATCAAACCATCACTTCGCATACGGGTTCGTTGACCGGATGGCGTCCCTACTTGATCGTGCAACTGGCGTCGCCTAAGAAATCTCAGACAGCAGTCTCGTCAGATCGTTCCGCGACAACTTTAGCTCAACGTCACCACGGCTGGACTTGAGAACCAATTTCACCTGGTGTCCGTCTGAGTCGATAGTCCGGATTGAGGCGGCCGGTATCCCATCCTTAGCGCGCTCTTGTTGGCTTCTAGCCATAACGGTGTGGATGTCTTCTAGGTCTTCCATGCGAGTTCCCTTTCAATAAAGGGACCGATACCACGCCAGCGGTCCCATAAGAAGAGCCGTCTCTAGTGAGACGGAACGAATCTACGGCCAAGCTCGCGAGCTGGGACCTCTATGTACTTATGGGTAAGATGGGCAGCAACAATAGTCAAAACGAGCGTCGCAATGATTCTGAGTGATGATGTTGGGACGCCGTGATCTCGAATGAATACAAACGCGAGCGGGTGAAGCAGGTAGATCGAATAGGAGAGGTCTCCTAATCTCTTTGCAACTTGGCGCAAGCGACCTGTTGGCTCTTCTATAAATGCCGCGGCGCCGACGAGGCCAATTGTTGATGCCGCCAGAATAAGGCCTCGCCATCCTTGTAGGAGATCCAGTGGCTCGGAAGCCGGGATCACAATGAACGGGATAAGGCAGTAGAATGCTAGCTTTGGCATGACGGGCGCACCCTTCATGTATGGTCTTGCTCTATAAAGCTCCGCAAAAAACATGCCCATCACGAAATAGCCAGCGAAGGATACTGGTTGGGTATATCGCACCCATCCTTCACCTGTGCTGTTCAGGCCGGCTAGGACGTAGTTCACGAAGATTAACTGGACGACCAAAGTCACTGTCGCAATGGCAAATAGCCGGCCTTTAGACCGCGCAACCAGCAGCAGTACTATCGGGAACAAGACATAAAATACGATCTCCACGCCAATGGACCAGCCTCCAACAAGGACGGATGTCTCGCCAGGGTTCAAGAAACCCAGAGTTAATGAGAAGTTGGCCGCCAACAGGACAGGCCACCGGTCAGGGAGACCGTTCTGAAGCAAGTAGAGCGCGAGCGCTGTGTAAAACAATGGAGCTATACGGGCGTAACGTCGGATTGCGAACACTTGCAGCTGGGAAAAATCTACGAGTTTGTCTCGGTAGGCTATGTGCAGGGAGAAGCCGCTGATAACGAAAAAACCGTAGACCGCGTAAAAACCAATACGCTCGATGTCGGCGATGCTTTCCCAATAAAGCAGGTGGTAGATCATCACTGCGCAGGCCATCAGCCCTCGTGCAAAGTCGACGGTAGTTACGCGGCTTTCAACCTTCATCTTGGCTCCGAATGACGTTGATTCAACTGAGCCATTAGCAAATAGCCTATTGCCTCGCCATAGGCGTGACATCTCTCGCACAACATCGGAGACTTTTTCATGGGCAGCCTGACAGCTCAGCAAATTCGCGCGGCCGCGAAAACCCGCGTGAACGAGAGCAACCTCAATTCCGTTCTCGTGGCGCTTGACCGCTACGGCGACATGTTCGGCCTAGACCGCCTTCACCGGGTCGTTCAGTTTATGGCGCAGCTGATGCATGAAAGTGGAGACTTCCGTTTCGATCGCGAGATCTGGGGTCCGACGCCGGCGCAGAAGCGTTACGACACTCGCACCGATCTCGGCAATACCCTGGCCGCTGATGGCGATGGCAAGAAATACATGGGCCGCTCCGGCATCCAGATCACCGGTAAGGCGAACTATATCGAGTTCCACGAGTGGTGCGAGGAAAAGGGACTTAACCCGCCCGACTTCGTCACCAATCCGGATCTTCTCAACACTGATCCGTGGGAAGGTCTCGCGCCAATCTGGTACTGGGACGATCGTCACCTGAACCGCTATGCCGACCAGGGCGATATCGAGACGATCACCACGAAGATCAACGGCGGCAAGAACGGTTTTGCCGACCGCATCGACCATCTCGTGCGCCTGTCGCTGGTAGCGCTCGGCCACGCGCCTGGTGCCCTGAAGCAGTTTCAGGCGTCGAAAGGTTTGGTTGCCGATGGTGATCCGGGACCGAAAACGCGCGCGGCGCTGCATCAGGCGCTGCTTGATGCTGAAGGGCTCGGCAAGGCGGCCGGCTTCGTTTCCGCTCCTGTCGTCGAAGAAAAGGCCGTGGTGCCTGTCGCCGTCGAGGGTGAGGTGAAGAAGAAATTCAGCCTGCTTGGCTGGGCGGGCAGTGCCTTCGGCGGCGGTGGCGGTTTAGGTATCGCGGCACTGACCGGCTTCGACTACCGGGCACTGATCGTGATCATCGCCGCAATCCTCGTCGTGGCGATCGGCGGCCTGGTGGCGCGTCATTACATTATTGCCGCAATCCGCGACATCCGCCAGGCTGTGGAGCAGCGCTGATGTTCTCAGGGATCTCGGCGGGTGTCAAAATCGCGCTCGGTGCAGCTGGCGGTGTGGTCGCCACCTTTCTCGTCTTCACCGCCATCAATCACTTCCTATGGCTTCCGGCCGCCGAACAGCGCGGCCGAGATCTCGAAGCGGCCGAACTGACGGCAGCAACCAACAAGGCAATCGGAGAACTGAGCAATGCAGCTGATCAAGCTCGTGTTAATCGTCGCCTGTGCCGCGAGCGTGGCCGCGTGTACATCAACGCAACGGGTCAGTGCCTCGAAAGAGACCCTGTCATCAACCGCTAGATCGATCATCGGCACGTCGCTCATTGGCGCTCGCGGTAAGACCGAAAAAGATCAGGACGCGATTGATGACACGGTTGCCGGCGTCTGCGGCGCGCGTGTCTGGACGGTCCAGGAGTGCCGCGCGCATGACGAGATCACGGGGGCGCGCCCGTGATGTCTTCCTTCGCTACCATTCGCCTGCACTTCATGGACGCGCTCTTCCCGCGCCTGAGCGAGTGGTATTGCGCGATCCTTCTTTTCGCCCTCGGCGCCATGCTGTCGGCCAATCCCGTTCTGATGACATCGACGAAGACCGCCACTTTCGATCTGATGTTGATGATCGCGACGCAGGAGCAATGGTCATGGATCATGAGGGTGTTCGCATTCCTCCGGCTGGTCATTCTGCTGGTCAACGGAATACTCCGGCGCAGCCCGCATCTACGAGCGGGAAGCGCGTTTCTGTCGCTGTTTTTCTGGACGCAGATTGCCTTATCCGCGAAAGCGACCTTCGGCTTTGTATTCGTCTTTTCCGCCACCGTCGCAGCGCTGGACTTCATGAACGTCATCAGGGCGTCGAGGGATGCCCGACTGACAGATTACATACATGCGAAAGGCGGGCCGGAAGGTGGACCAGGCTGAAATCATAACGAATGTCGGTATCCTCATCGGCGCGTTCTTTGCCGGCCTATTCACCTATAACCGGACACGTAAGCCCGCCACCCCAGCCGTAACCGCAGATGCTGTTGTTGCTGGTGTGGGCGTAGAGCTGGGTAACCGGTTCCAGACCGATCAGCTGATCGCCGAAGTGCGGCGCTGCGCAGACTGCCTCGAAGTGCTTGCCGACCGCAAGCGCGAGGAGACGGAAGAGAAGCTCGACGAGATCCTTGAGCGTCTCAGGGACAAGGAAGAGCGCGTTCGCGCTCGATAAGACCTCCACATCTTGAAAGGTAATCCGATGGCTGAAACCGCCACGAGGAAACGCCGCGTCGCCAGCTACATCGGCGCCGGCGTCGCCGACCCTGTCGGCTGGACACGCATTGCGCCGAGCGGATCACCGCCGGCCGGCAAGGCTTACATCACCGATGGCGGTACGCCGCTTCGCTACAAGCTCGATGCAACCGGCGCATACGCGCTCAAAGACGCCTGAGGGGAAAGACATGGTTTCTGCAGCTACACGAAAGCGCCGTACGGCGAGCTACATCGGTGCCGGCATCCTCCCAGGACAGGGCGGTGGGGGGCAGGTCGTAGACTTCAAGTTCATCCCCTTGCTGTCTCAGTCGAATATGACGGGCGGGCAGACCATCGCGACGGGAGCGACCCTGATCGCGGCGGATAGCTCGAACGTCGACAAGATCAAACAGTGGTCGCCAAACGGCGGTCTACAGGCCGGCGATCCGGCGAAGACCAACGTTTTGCTTGATGCGACGGCTCCACTGCTGTTCCCGCAGGGATCACAAGCAGAGAACAACGTGGGGCCTGGCCAGCCCTTTGCATTGGCAAAGCTGAGCGAACTGACGGGCAGTCAGCAGTTCGTGCTTGGGACGGATGGTAAGGGCGGCACAGGCCTCGGCGAGTGGGTCTCCGGCCAACCACTCTACGAAAGCATGAAAACCTCATGGAACGCCTTCAAGGCGTACTGCACGGCGAACGGCAAGACCTACACCGTTCCCTACATCCTGGCATCTCTGATGGAAAACGAGATGCTGAACAACAGCGGCAGTCCCTCGACGGTCGCGACGATGCTGGATAATTGGCATACGAACATCCGTGCCCTCTTCGGCAATGAGGCTCTGATCATCATCGGCGCTCCAATCCCCGCTTGGGTGGACGGAAACGCAGCCTACCGCCCGATCCTTGATGAGTTGGCGAAGTTCGTCGTTCGCACCCCGAATGTCGGCACCTGCGGCGGTATCGTGAACAGTTCCGTTCCGGGTGACACGGTGCATCGGACCAACGTAGCCAACCGTACATACGGAGGTGACAGCGGTTACATGGCAGGGATGCCTGCTCGCATTTTGGCGGACCAGACCACAGCGCCTGCGCAGGTTGGTCTGCCGACGCTAAACGCCGAGCAGATTTCGTTCGTATCGGTCGGCGCACCACATTACATGCTGGAAGTCAGCACCGACGATTTTGCGACTTTCTCTTCCACGATCTTTACGCCGAACCAGAAGAACGCGGCCGGCGAAGTCTTCACGACAACGCTGCCTGGCGCGTCCGGCGTAACACGCAAGTGCCGCATCCGGGCTTATAACTACTTCTGCCGCGCAACGGGCAATACCGCTTCACCGATCGTCACCTTCACGGCGTCAACCGCTACAGTCCCGGCTCGTGTCGTTGAGCTCGATTTCCACAACGCCCCGGTAGACGGTTCCGGCAATATCACCTCTGTTGCCTCGATCGGCTCCGACACGACTGCCTACACTCCAGTCTCATCGGCAGGTACTGGCGCACTGGCTACCCTGAAGAAGGTCGCCCAGAGCAGCAAGAATATCTTGCAGGTCGATAGCGCCAACAAACGCCTACGTCGTACCGGTCTATTTGTTCCGGCAGGCGATTACACGTTTGCTCTGCCGTTCTTCTATGGCAGCACGGCTAGCAACGGCGTGATCCTGGCGTGGGGCCAAGCGTCAACTCTCGGCGACATTCAAATCAGCCTCGCGAGCAGCGGCGTCGGGATCAAGGTCCAGCACGTCAACACGTCGGTGGCCCAGGTCATCACGACAGGCACGCCTCTATCCGGCCAAACCGGCAAATGGCATCTGATCGTGGTGACCTATGATCGCACCGCGAATACAGCGCTGATCTATCTCAATGGTGCTCTGTTGCCGACTTCGGGGACGATGACGCAACGCGCAGCTTCACCAGCCAACAGCGGCGGCACTGACATTTTCAATGTCAACGTCGATACCGCGAACAACGGCTTCCCGAGCGCCAAGGTACCGACGGTGATGGGTTGGTCTCAGGTTCTCACATCGGCTGAGATCGCGGCGCTTAAGGCGCAGCTGCAGACCGACTACAGCCTGACGTTCGGCTAATCGCTACCCACCGCCCCATCATCATCTGACAGGACCTACCGGCTATGCAGGGCCTTCAGTTTGTCATGATGCTCTTCAGCCCTGCGCGACGCCTCGCGCGGGGTTGTTTCCCATCCACCTTGCGGCATGATGCGCTGGCGTACCCATTTCTGAAATCCACCGTTCCATTGCCACATCCCGATCCGGTTGTGCGTTGTGGTGTCGAGGCGGATTCGTCCAACCAAATCGTCGCCGTCGTGACCGGTGAAGTCTTGGCGGCCTTCACCAGGCCAGGTCTCCCGCCATTTGTATTTGGGCTGATATTCTTCGCTCATCCCTACAATGTAGCGTCGAACTGGAAAGCATTGAAGCGATCAGCGACAATACGGCCGGAATTCAGTCTCGGATGCACATAGGTCCCGAGAAAAACCGAAGCGCTCTTCCAGTCGCCGGCCTCCATCGCGGTTCTGATATCCGCTCCCAGCTCGATCGCTGTCGTCGCGAATGTATGACGGCCACAGAGATGGCTTGATTTGTAGCTGATTTCTGCGCGCCGGCAGACTGCCTTGATCCGCTCATTGACCGAATGGCGGTTCGTGAAGCGAAAGGCGCGGTCATCATCTCCAGCCTCTCCCCTTAGATCTCGAAGCCGTGCAGCCATCTCGTCCGTCAGATGGCGGACCGAGTTGCGGCCGGTTTTCGTCTTCACGAGCAGCGCTCGACGAGACGCAAGATCAACATCTCCCCACCTTAATTCGATTGCCTCACTCACTCTCGCGGCCGTCTGCGCCATGAAGAGTACCAGTGCCGCGACATGCGGCAGGCGATCTTTCCCGCATTGCCGGATGAAGGCGTGCATCCAAACCGCCGAGGCGGGCTGCCTCGGCTTTGCCGGATCTTCCTTCATCTTCCTAACTCGGATGAGGTTGCACCATCCCCGCTCATAGCCATGGTTGATGACGGCGCGTGCCGGTGTCAGCGCCTGGCGATTGCGCGTCGCGTTGCTCTGCGTCGGGAAGAGCGTCAGCGCCATCTGTTTTACATCGAACGGATAGATCGACGCGAGCGGCCGGTTTCCGAAATACTCGATGATGGGATCGAGGAAGCGGCGGTCGCCGCCGTGCTCGATATAGCTTGCGGCCGCTTCGACGAATGTCTTTTCACTGGAGATGGGCGCTGAAGCCGGCGCTAACGTCTGGACAATCTGATGCGTCATGCATCCCTCCAACTCGATACTACTGGAGATTTTCGGCTGGACACATCGCCGAAAAGGCTAATGATTACGTGGGAAATGTTGGGGTCCAGCGCGGACCTAAGTGGCTTGATTTATAACGCTTTCCGCTTCCCGGTCCTGAATCGAAGTTTTGATCGTCAATTTTTGATGAAACTGGCCATGACAGTCTGCGCACAGGGCAATCACATCCTCCGGCCATTCACATCCTCGGCGTTCGTAAGTTCTGTGGTGAACCTGAAGCGGTCTAGAGGAATTGCACAGCTGGCATTTATACCCCGCTCTCCGAAGAGCTTGTTGACGCACTCCCTGCCAGTGCTCACTCTTCAAATATTCCCTGTAAGGCATATACCTCAGGCGGTGCTGATGCTCTGCTTTGGCTTGCTCTTGAAGTTCACGTTCTCGTCGCTCGTTCTCGTAGAAGCTGTTTTCGCAGCTTCGGCAAAGGAGTTGACGGCGCCAATCGTCTTCATGCCAAAGGTACGGAGGATTTTCGTATCTATCGATCTTTTCCTTGGCCTCCGTTCTATTTTTGACAATTATGGCACCCTTGCAGGAGAAGCACAGGCAGCCAGCCAATATCCCAGGGCCAGCTTCGCGAGCTACCATCTGCGGTGAATTGCTGATCCCGTAAGCTCTCGCAATCTCCTTGGCAGGAAGATCCGTTGACCAGTAGAACTCCGCTACCTCGCCTGGATATGCCGGAAGCGTCGCGCCAAATCCTAGGTCTCTGCATGGTTTTATGCTCATTATGGCGTAAGCCAAAAACGAACCTATGCTAATGGACTCATCCGGTCCGGCAATATTCATTGTCATCTGCACCTCTTTGCTATTCCCAGAAGCACACGTGAATTCACCTCCATAGCCCCAAGGCTCACCGCTTTTGCGCGGTTCAGTTTACTGATGTCGTAGTGAGGGGCTCCTAGCTTGTCCTGAAACCACCTACGGATACCAAGAAGCTCGGCCATCGCGTGAAGCTCGTCGAGCGTGTCGGCGGCCATATGGCACATGATCATGCGGCCGAGTTTGTGTCTCGGGGCATCAACATAGACGGCCATCACCTCGATCCCCCGGAACATTCGTTGAACGCTCTGCACGGATTTTGCACGGATTTTCCGTGCAATTCGCGATATGTTCTGCGTTTTCGAGCGGAGTTATGCGGTAGGGCAGGGCGGTTAACCTGCTTTATAGTTTTGATTTTCCTAGAGAAAACTGGTGCTGCCGAGTGGGATTGAACCACCGACCTCACCCTTACCAAGGGTGTGCTCTACCACTGAGCTACGGCAGCAGGACCAGACGCGTGAAGCGAAACGCTCAACTCGCGTGAACGGGGCGGCTATTGCCACAGGTTCGGCAGGAGTGCAAGCCGCAAATTCCAACTTCTCTGGGAATAACGTTCGGAGCACTTTTGGAATGGCGCGAATTCGGTTACTTCTGGGGCATGAACGAAGAGACTGAAAAGGCCCGGCAGAGCCGGAAAGCGGCCATGGAAGCCCAGGCGGCATTGCGGCGCGAGCGGGCTGCCGAAAAGCTGAGAGAAAATCTTTCCAGACGCAAACAGCAGGTACGGGCTCGCCGCTCCGGCCAGGCGGACGAGACGGATGGCTTGCCCGCGGCAAAGACTGCTGCCGCAAAAATGGACGAATCGTAATGTTCGGTCCGCGACGAATTGAAGCGTACGGGGATTTGCTCTAAAGACCCCGACTTCTTGCCTTGCCCCCACAGGCAAAACTTTTTGAGGAAAGGCGGGCCTCGCCCGTAAGTGCACATGGATCGTATCAGAATTGTCGGCGGTAATGAGCTCAATGGCATCATTCCGATCTCCGGCGCCAAGAATGCCGCGCTGCCGCTGATGATCGCCTCGCTTTTGACGAGCGATACGCTGACGCTGGAAAACGTGCCCCATCTTGCCGATGTCGAATTGCTGATGCGCATCCTCGGCAATCACGGCGTTGACGTCGCCGTCAACGGCCGCCGCGAGCGCCAGGAAGATTCTTACGCCCGCACGATCCATTTCACCTGCCGCACCATCGTCGATACGACCGCCCCCTATGAGCTGGTCTCGAAGATGCGCGCCTCCTTCTGGGTCATCGGTCCGCTTCTCGCCCGCGAAGGCTATTGCCGCGTGTCGCTGCCGGGTGGTTGCGCCATCGGCACGCGCCCGGTCGATCTCTTCATCGACGGCCTGACGGCGCTCGGTGCGACGATGGAAATCGACGGCGGCTATATCAACGCCAAGGCGCCGCAGGGCGGCCTTATCGGTACGCATTACACCTTCCCGAAAGTCTCCGTCGGCGCAACGCATGTGCTGATGATGGCGGCAACGCTTGCTCGCGGCACGACCGTGATCGGCAATGCCGCCCGCGAGCCTGAGGTCGTCGACCTTGCCAATTGCCTCAACGCCATGGGCGCCAAGGTTTCCGGTGCCGGCACCTCGACCATTACGATCGAGGGCGTCACTTCGCTCTCGGGTGCCCGCCATCGTGTCCTGCCTGACCGCATCGAGACGGGCACCTACGCCATGGCCGTCGCCATGGCCGGCGGCGATGTTGTGCTTGAAAATACCGATGTTGCCCTCTTGGAAACGGCTCTCGAAACGCTGCGCCGCGCCGGAGCGGAGATTTCGTCGACGAACAATGGCATGCGCATCAAGCGCAACGGCGCCGGCATCCAGCCGGTCGATATCGTCACCGATCCCTTCCCGGGCTTCCCCACCGACCTGCAGGCGCAGTTCATGGCGCTGATGACCCGCTCTTCCGGTGTCTCGCATGTCACGGAGACCATCTTCGAAAACCGTTTCATGCATGTGCAGGAACTCGCCCGCCTTGGCGCGAAGATCTCGCTCTCCGGCCAGACGGCCAAGATCGAAGGTGTCCAGCGGCTGAAGGGCGCCCCCGTCATGGCGACCGATCTTCGCGCTTCCGTCTCCCTCGTCATCGCCGGCCTTGCCGCCGAAGGCGAAACCACGGTGTCCCGCGTCTATCATCTCGATCGCGGCTTCGAGCGGCTGGAAGAAAAGCTGACCCGCTGCGGCGCCATCGTCGAACGCGTCAGCGAGTAAGAAAAGGGCGCACATGCGCCCTTTATCCCGGTTGCGTATTTGGCCGCCGCGCCTTATTTCCGTTGTCTGACAGATCGCCGCACCTGCGGCCGAAAGATACGGGATAGAGGCTGGATGACCGACCTGAAACTTGTTGCGCTCGATGCCGAGGACCTGGCGGTCATTTCCGCACATGTGCAGGACAGTGTCTTCAAGGTAGCCGATATAGACTGGTCGCCGCGCGACAAGCAGTTCGCAATTGCCGCCAACCGGTTCGTCTGGGAAGAAGCGGCCCGAAAACGCAAAGGTTTTGAGCGCCGTCGTGCGGCCCTCGTATTCAAGCGTGTGCTATCCGTCCGCTCAATCGGCATCGACCGCGCCCGCCGCGATGATGTGCTGTCGCTGCTTGCCCTGCAATTCGAGCAGAAGGGCGAAGGGCCGGAAGGCACGCTCGAGCTCTCGCTGTCGGGCGCGGCCTCCATCATTCTCGATGTCGAATGCATCGAAATGCAGCTTGCCGATGTCGGCGGCGCCTGGGAAACGGGTTCCAAGCCGCGTCATCCCGGCACCTGAGCCCAACAGTTCGAGCAAGAAGGAATTCCGGCCTTGGCAATCTGGCTTAATCAGACATCCCACGGTTTCGAACAGCGCTTCGCAGCCTTTCTGACCACCAAGCGCGAGGTCTCCGAAGACGTCAACGCCGTGGTGCGCGCCATCATCGATGATGTGCGCGCCCGCGGCGATGTTGCTCTCGCCGAATATTCGAAGAGGTTCGACAGCATCGATTACGCGACGGTACCGATGCGCGTCACTGAGGAAGAGATCGAGAACGCCGTCGAGGTCGTCCCCTCGGAAGTGCTCGGCGCCTTGAAGGTCGCGGCTCTCCGCATCGAATCCCACCATCGTCGTCAGCTTCCCAAGGACGATATCTACGAAGACAATATGGGTGTCGGCCTCGGCTCGCGCTGGACGGCGATCGAAGCCGTTGGCCTCTACGTACCGGGTGGTACGGCGAGCTATCCGAGCTCGGTGCTGATGAACGCCGTACCGGCGAAGGTCGCAGGTGTCGATCGCATCGTTATCGCAGTGCCAGCGACCGGCGGTTCGGTCAATCCGGCGGTGCTGGCCGCAGCTAAGCTTGCAGGCGTCAGCGAGATCTACCGCGTCGGCGGTGCGCAGGCGATTGCTGCCCTTGCCTATGGCACGGAGACGATCGCCCCGGTCGCCAAGATCACCGGCCCCGGCAATGCCTATGTGGCCGCCGCCAAGCGCCATGTCTTCGGCACTGTCGGTATCGACATGATCGCCGGCCCCTCGGAAGTGCTCGTCATCGCCGACAAGGATAACAATCCCGATTGGGTCGCCGCCGATCTGCTCGCCCAGGCCGAGCATGATGAGAGCTCTCAGGCAATTCTGATCACGGACGACGAGGAATTCGGCAAGGCGGTTGAAGCAGCCGTCGAACGGCAGCTGAAGACGCTGAACCGCGCGGAAACTGCCGCTGCCAGCTGGCGCGATTTCGGCGCTATCATCCTCGTCTCCGATCTCAAGGATGCCATCCCGCTCGCAAACCGCATCGCCGCGGAACATCTGGAACTGGCCGTCGCCAATCCTGATGCCTTTGTGGAGAAGATCCGCAATGCTGGCGCGATCTTCATCGGCGCCCATACACCCGAAGTGATCGGCGATTATGTCGGTGGCTCCAACCACGTGCTGCCGACGGCGCGTTCGGCCCGCTTCTCCTCCGGCCTGTCGGTTCTCGATTTCGTCAAGCGCACCTCGATCTTGCGCCTTGGTCCCCAGCAGCTTCGCGACCTCGGCCCGGCGGCGATTGCGCTCGCCGTCTCCGAAGGCCTCGATGCCCATGCGCGATCGGTTGCGATCCGCCTCAACCTCGAAAGGTGAGGGAATGGCGAAGGACGACTTCCGGCTCTGCGACGTTGTCCTTGACGATACGATCGGCCGTTCGACGCCCGATGTCGAGCATGAGCGGGCAGTCGCGATCTTCGATCTGATCGAGGAGAACTCGTTTGCGCCGTCAGGCCATGCCGGCGGGCCCTACCGGCTGAACATTTCGCTGGTCGATTCCAAGCTTGTCTTTGCGATCACCACGGAAAAGGGTGAGGATGTCGCAACCCATATCCTCTCCCTGACGCCCTTCCGGCGGATCGTGAAGGACTACTTCATGATCTGCGAAAGCTATTATGAGGCGATCCGTTCGGCCTCTCCAAGCCGCATCGAGGCGATCGACATGGGCCGGCGCGGCATTCACAACGAGGGTTCGCAGACGCTGAAGGATCGTCTCTCCGGCAAGATCGACGTCGATTTCGACACCGCCCGGCGCCTCTTCACGCTGGTCTGCGTGCTCTACTGGCGTGGATGACGGCGATGGAGCCGCCTGTTGAAACCGAGGGTGGAAAGGGGCCGGGCGCCATCCTCTTCATGTGCGGCATGAACGCTATCCGTTCGCCGATGGCCGAAGCGATCGCCCGTAGCATTCTGCCGGCCAATACTTATATACGATCTGCCGGTGTTCGCGCCGGTGAGCGCGATCCCTTCGTCGATGTCGTGCTGGAGGAAATTGGCCTGTCGCTCGGCCGCCGGCAGCCGCAGACGATGGAGGAGCTTGAGGACGACTATTTCGACCTCATTATCACGCTCTCGCCGCCGGCCCATCACGCAGCCCTCGAGCTGACCCGCTCCAGCGCTGTTGACGTTGTCTACTGGCCGACCATGGATCCGACGGTCGCGACCGGCACGCGTGAGCAGATATTGGACGGCTACCGCGAGGTTCGTGATCATCTCGCCGGCCTCATCGAAAGCCGGCTACTCAAGAGAAATGGCATCGCGGCGCAATCGGCGTGAAACAAAAGTCAGAAAGCCCGATCTACGAGGTTCACAAATCCCCGTTGATTGTGTAGTTTCCGCGCAAATTTTCAGGCGCCTTGCGCCTTTTTACCCAACACACAGGAAGAAAACCCTTATATGCCGAAAGAAGAAGTCCTCGAATTCCCGGGCATCGTGACCGAACTTCTGCCGAATGCGACGTTCCGCGTGAAGCTCGAAAACGAGCATGAGATCATTGCCCACACCGCCGGCCGCATGCGCAAGAACCGCATCCGCGTTCTCGCCGGCGACAAGGTTCTGGTCGAAATGACGCCCTACGACCTGACGAAGGGCCGCATCACCTACCGCTTCAAGTAAGCTTGGTCTGCGAAGCTTCCCCGGAGCTTTCGCTCCCGCCTGCCGATGGTCGAGGTTCCATGGCGCTGAAATACAAGCTCATTCTGGCCTCGGGCTCGCCCCGCCGCGTCGACCTGCTCAATCAGGCTGGCATCGAGCCCTCGCGCCTCATGCCGATGGATATCGACGAGGCGCCGAAGAAGTCGGAGCATCCGCGCTCTCTGGCGCGTCGCCTATCGGGCGAAAAGGCAGAGGCGGCACTTGCCGCCATCAAGGGCGACATCACCTGGAAGGGCAGCTATATCCTGTCCGCCGATACCGTGGTCGCCGTCGGCCGTCGCATCCTCGGCAAGGCAGAGTTTGCCGACGAAGCCTCAAGCTCGCTGCATCTGCTCTCCGGCCGCAACCATGTGGTCTATACGGGCATCTGCCTCATCACACCCGATCGCAAGGTGCGCCAGAAGATCGTCGAGACCAAGGTGCGCTTCAAGCGCCTGTCGAGTTTCGAGATCGAAAACTACATTGCGTCAGGTCAATGGCGCGGTAAGGCTGGTGCCTACGGCATCCAGGGGCTCGCGGGCACCTTCGTGCAGAAAATGGTGGGTTCCTACACCAATGTCGTGGGACTGCCGCTTTATGAAACCATCCTGCTTCTGACCGGCGAGGGCTTCGACGTCCACAGCCGTTGGCCCGAGGGCTGATCTCCAGCTAGAGCGTTGTGCGTCCTTTCGGACGCACAAGGGACGCTTTAGCGTTTTGAATCTACGCATCAGGCTTTCTGAAAATCGCAACGATTTTCGGACCCATGCTGTAGGAGGAAAATATGTCCGATGAAAAGAAGACCGGAGGCAAGGTCGAGCCGCTGCGCAAGACGCGTCCCTGCCCGGAATGCGGCAAACCGTCGAACCGCGAGCACTATCCCTTCTGCTCCAACCGCTGCCGCGAGGTGGACCTGTCGCGCTGGCTGACGGGTTCCTACGCCATTCCCGTGGCCGACGACGAGACCAAGGCGGAATACCCCGACGAGGAAAACTAGGTTTTCCACCGCGAAGCCCTTATTTTTTCTCGCAAATTGCCAAAATCTGCCGGACCGTCAAAAAACTATCATTTGATGCTTGCCATGGGCGAACAAGATGCTATAACCCCGCTCGCTTCCGGGGCGAACCAAGGCCCTGACATTCCAAGCCGGAATGTTTTTCGAGAAGCGTGGTTAGCCCAGGTAGCTCAGTTGGTAGAGCAGCGGATTGAAAATCCGCGTGTCACTGGTTCGATTCCGGTCCTGGGCACCATTCCTAATGGCTTGGTTTTGCTCAAATTTTAGCTCCTTCCTTTGGTCTGCAGGATATACGGTCTAGACGCCGCTTTTGCGTTTTCTAGACGTCTTTCGTTTTCCGTCTGTCCACTTCAGCCTCAAACTCGCGGACCGTCTGAGCCATCTTCTTTGAGATGTCAGCGCGGCGGGAATAGTGCTTCGCCCTAGCCTCGGTTTTCTGCCCGAGTATGTCGGCGATCGTCGAGTAGTCCTTGCCCATTTCACGCAGGATCGTCGCGAGGGTGTGCCGAAGGCCTCGTAATCCATCCATGGGCGGTTTGCCTCGGTTGCGTCGGTCGCTTTGCGGACGCGCTTGACCCTGGAAACCGGATTCGCCGACATCAGCTCTTGCTCGATGCCGTGCTCGAAAAGGATGCTAAGAACCGTCAGAACATAATTCGCGAAGTTGCGCTTCGCGTTTTCGAATGTCTTATCGCGCAGGCGAGCGATCCAGCCCTGTGTCAGTTCAGCCAATGGCGAAGGCGCCAGCGGCCGCAGATACTCCAGAACCTTCTCATCGTCGGACTTTGTGCGCGACTTCAGAGACTTGAAGCCGGCCGATCCACGATAGGAAACTATGAGCGCGCCAAGTGTGCCCGCTTTCGCCTCTATGCCTTGGCTCTCTGCGTTGATGGCCTCGAGCTCAGCGAAAAACGCTGAGGTGCCAAACTCGGATTTTAGCCGCTTCCCGGACTTTCGGTGGTCGGCATACCACTTGCCGGTCTCGGGCTCAAAATACCGCTTTATGCTTTCACCCGGACGACCGTGCCAGTCATAGCGCATCGAGCAGCGCGTCGGCCCTCCTCAAAGGATTCCCTGCCTCTCGCAGCCCGTCGATCCAGCCGTCAAGCTCTCGCAGGTCGTAGCGCTCCATACGCACGCCGACGCCCAGCGCGATTGGTTGCACTGGGCAAACAGAACCAAATGTCGGCAGGCTCAGCCCGCACTATGAAGCGGCCTGTGACTTCGTTAGAAGTCTGGGTGGAAAATTGTCGTTTGCTGCTATAAGCGGCGATCTTGTTCTCATGCGCAACGCTTCAGATTGTCGTTCGAAGCGGCGGGTCGCACCCCTTTGCGGACCCGCATCGCGCAAATCGCTTCTAGCAGCGCGACCGATGGAATAACTGGGTTCTCGGGACGGAAGGTAAGTTGGCATCCAAGATTAACTGGCATCGTATCTCCTCTGATTTTCGGCACAGTTGATCATTCGGCGTAGCGATGCGCGCTATCTTCTCTGGGCAAGAACGGCGGCGGTCATCCTCGTCTCCTCTGTGGTGGCAGACGGAGCAATCATCGATTCATAGATCAAGCGTTAGGCAAAGAACCCTGCATTAATTGCGGAACCATTCGTCGGTGTCATCATAGGTGGCGATGGCATTGCGTATGTGACTCTCACTGAAGCCGTACTTTGCACCGAGTTCTGAGAGTGCCGTGTCGTAGCGCACGCCAGCCTCGCGCATCCGGTAGAAGTCTTCACCGATTTCGATCCAGAATGCAGGCAAGGCCTTAAGTCGGCCGGCAGAGCGTTTGCTAGGCTTCAGGAGATCCGCGGCGATGCCTTGCACGACGCGATCTGCCTTGCCGGCCTGCAGCAGCTCAATAACCATCCGTCGCGCGTCTTCAGTGCGGCCTTGACTCAGAGCTGAGCGTATGGGCGCAGGCTGAAGGAGGGTGGAAGCTTTGCCACTATGCGGCGACCGGCGCGGTGCCAGCGACGATCCGAAGTGGTCGTCCGGCCGCGTCCTCAGCGGACACGACGATGTGATAGTTTTCCCGCCCCATCATGGTGATGTAGCGATCGACGATGATCGATCTCATTTTTCCGCCGATGTGGTCGACTGTTTGGCCGATTTGAAATCTGTAAGGCTCCGCTGTGGTGATGATGGCGTGCGCGTTCATTCTCAGCCCCCGTTGTTCAGCAATGTTAGTTGTTGTAAAACGATTCTTAAAATCGAACAACTAACAAATGCGGCAAAGCGCTAACATTTGCTTTCGACCGCTACCGCACCCGCCACCACATGAGGAGACAGAAGTGACCCGAACCGCAAGCCTGGGAATACGCGTTGAGCCGGCCGTGAAGAGCGCACTCGAATCTGCAGCAAAGGCAGATCGCCGTACCGTCGCCAGCTACATTGAAAAGCTGATTGTCGATGATCTCGAGATTAAGGGCTATTTGCCGAAGGATGCCGCATAGTTCCGTTGACAAATTTGTAGGTTGCGCAGGAGCCGCCCGTCACGGATGAAGGCCGTGCCGAGGAAAAACGCACGCACACATTCGCGACTGGAGGTTTCAATTTCCTTGTGGGCAATGCAACCTACGCCTAGACAATAGACGAGATCGGCCCGAGGATTCGGTATCACCTACCGAGGCCTCACATGTCTTTTTACGAAGCCATTCGTCGCGCAGGCGCCGTTACCATGCAGGCCGTAGCCGTGTTGTTCGCGATCAATGCCGGGCTTTTAACTTATTCACTCTACTATGAAGACAGGCGATCCTATCAAGAAGAGAAGGGCCGCGCCGACGCCGAACGCGAGAAGGCCGCCAAAGAAATAGCAGCCCGCTGTAAAGTCTTGGCTCTGCCCGGCGAGACTCTCGGAAGATGCCTAGCGCGCGAGATTAAAGCCTACGAGGAAATGCAAGCGCCGATCAAGATCTGGAAGCTCAGCAAGATATGGCTTTCTGGACGGGGATACAGGTTTGGCTAACGATAGGCAGCATAGCGATCAGCGCACTTGGACTTTTGTTGGTGTGGATGTCGCTGCGGCAAACCCGGCAGGCGATTACGAATGATCGAGAGGTGGGCCATGCGCAGGTCAAGGCTCACATCTCAATCGACGTCGAGACGCCCATTGTGCGCCCTGACGAGCTACTGCGACATGAGTTCAATATTCGCAATACTGGGCAGTCACCGGTGTATAAGGCAAAATACGCAGCCGGCTTCAATATTCTTCCCGACCCTCTCCCCGCTGGTATCGGGCATCTAGGCGGTATCCAGCCAGACAAAGACATGTAATTTTGGTCCATAGCAGCTGGCGAGACCACCATTGGAGAAGCGGTGGGAAACCGAAATCTCTCCGAGGTCGACTTCAAGAATTTGAAGGCTGGATCACATACTTTGTACATATTTGTGCGTGTCCAGTAGCAAGATGTCTTTCGTGAAAAACACGAAACATCCTTCTGTGGTCGCATACAATACAAGAGGGCTGTAGATGTTGATGGCGAGTCCGGTCAATCATGGGTCGTCTCCATGTTTGTCGATCAGCAACGCACGCTTGCGACTTGAATTTCGATGAGAGCATCCCCCCGCCGCGGTAGGGAAACAGCAGGCCTCTCCCCCATCAAAAATCACAAACCACCTACTTTAGCGGATATCTTTCGAAGCCCGGCGAGACACCTTATCGATGCGTCGACGAAGTTCGTTAACTCCCGACGCGGGACCGATCCCCGGCCGAGGCTTGCGTTGGAACGGGCCTCGGCCGAAAGCTTCAGGCTGCCCTCACGATCCGCCCAGTTGCACTCAACTGCCACCCGACCGGTCTCTACAAGCTCGTAAATTCCGCCTGCTGTTGGCATCATCGCCAATTTTTGCTAAGAACTCTGATACACGTACAGCGAGCGCTTCCCATGTGGAATATTTCCGCATGGTTGCCGCTCTGACTGAGTAATAAGTGTTCAGTTTGTGACGGAGAACACGGAATGAAGATCGTCGCCGTAGTGCTTTTTAGCATTATCGTGGCTGCCGCAGGCATTTTTGCAGTTAAGCCAGCAGTAGTGAATTTTGCTGATTATTTTATCAGGCAACCAATATTGTCATTACGCGATGAGATTGAACTGCTGAATGAAAGACAGGGTTTCGGAGCAGCATCGCAGTCCAATCCTTCCTCCCCTGCGCAGCAGCCAAGCTCGACGAAAGCCTGGGAAATCGTCAACGACAATGCTCCTTTTGACCCGCGTGATGGAGCATTTGTTACATCGTTCAAAGGCTATATTTGGCTGACAAACGGATACAACCCGGGCGAAATCCCCAACCGACTATATAGGTCGAAGGACGGTCAGAAATGGGAAGTTGCCTTGGAGACCGTCCCTTGGCCTCGACGCCATCTTGGCGGGTTTGTTGTCCTGAGAGATCGGCTGTTCATGATCGGCGGAGACTTCAGGACCGACGTCTGGTCGTCATCAGATGGTATCAATTGGCAGCAAGAACCAGATGTTCCCTGGGGCAAGCGCTACAATCCCTACATCGGCGTCTTCGATAACAAGATCTGGGCTATGGGTGGTCAGACATTTGATGGCACGAGCGGAGAATCATGCAACAAGCCGTACTGTCTTTCGCGGGCCTTCAATGATGTATGGTCGAGTGACGAAGGGAAAACATGGGTAAAGGTCACCGAACACGCGGCATGGGAGCCCCGCTCACTTATTTCCGGCTTTGCAGTTCACGACAACGCGATGTGGATAATGGGCGGGGGAATTCGTGAAATCGTCCCATTCGCTCCGGACGGGCCGCTCGCAGATACTCGCATAGCTTACGCTGATGTTTGGCGCTCCACAGATGGCAAAAACTGGGAGAATGTGACTTATCGTGCCGAGTGGCCGGCACGGAGTCATGTCAGCATTATCGGGCATGACGGATATTTGATCGTTCAGGACGGATCGATCGGTAAGCAGTCAAATCTCGGAAGCGATACATGGGCGTCGAAAGACGGAAAAAACTGGACGCAGATAGCGCCAATTGGGTCGATACCACGTCGACATGCTTCGAGCTTGGTCGAGCACAATGGTGATCTCTTCCTGATTGCCGGCCTTCTCCATAATGACGTATGGAAGCTATCTCTAGAAGCCTTAGCGAAAGCTGCCTCAACCCAATAACCGGAGCGCCAACGGCGCTCCCCCTTCAATCAAAGAGCCGCGTCCGCTTAAACATTCCGCAACGCAGCCTGGATCTTCCAGTGCTGGCCGTCAATTGTATAACCGGGCAAGGCGGCGCCGCTTCCATCCTGAAGGTCCGAATGGTGGATGATAGCGCACTGAGGACGGGCCGCTTATGTCGATCGAAGCCATGTGTTGAAAGTCGCGATGTTCCCATTCCACGTGCCGTTATTGGTTCTCGTTGGGGGAACAATAACGAGCGGCCGGTGAAGTAGTCCAGGATCCACGAATAAACTATCTGGATGGTCGGAACGCTCGGTGAAGGTACGCAGATATCATTGAACGGAAAGCATCCAAGGAAGATTGCCCTGGCGCGGCCCAGCGACGAGTAATAGCCGCGGTGTAGCCTCCAGATACCCCCCAAGGGTGTCGCCGGAAATGCCATAGCTTTCAGCGAAAGGGATATCACCAAAGCTCATGCCCGAGAAATTACTGTCGCCGAAGCAAGCGACGCTTCCACCTCTTGCGAACAATCGGCCTTGCTTACGGCTATCGTCGATCGATCATGTTCTCATGATAGATGTAGCTTGTGAACGATCGTTCCGCCGGCATTGTGCCGCCGGCCAGATTAAAGCTCTCCGGAACCTTTAGATCTGGAGCAATACCTCCGAACGCCGGCAATCCAGCTCCCGATCGAGGTGTCATTTCAGTTGGGTGAGGCATGCCGTCTTCACAACGAAAAGCCCGCGCGATGGCGGGCCGTGATTGATTTTTGAGGGTGTTGTGCGGACGTCGTCAGCAGTTTCGGTAGTCTCGATTGGCGACGTTGTTCTGATAGTTGCCGACAGTCGGCACTACCTGCTGGTTGGCGGCATTCACGATGCGAGGACTCGGTGCGGCAACGGTACCGTCAACAGACGAAGGCTTGCCCTCTTGACCTTCACCTTGTGGCAAAGGTCGCCAGCCCTTAAGCCGCTGTAAAGAACTGATAGATGGCCCGTGTCACTCGGCCGTTTTTGAGCGCCTCGGAAGTGGACGCTGCATTGCGTTCAGCTACACACTAAGTCACCAATAAAATACCCGCATCGGTTACCACCGACGTTTATCCGTGGGACCACTTTGCCATCCTTAAAACCGCGCATCGTGCATTGTTTCTTTGCGACTCCACCGTCGACTTGGCTTCCGCAAAGTAGGAAGATATCAACTCTTCCTGGACAATTTCCTAAAAGTTCTCCGACCCAAACTGCGAGTGTAAGCGGAGGACCAGGAGGTGGTATATCTGATGTCTGCGGATCCGCGGGTGTTGCAGCAGTCCTATCCGTTGTCGCAGTTGCTGGTCTGTCACTGAATGTCGAGACGCGAACCATGCTATCGACTTCTGTCACACTTACCTGATAGCTTAGCGAAGTAGGCGCTGCGTCTTCATTACATACAGTCATCCATCGGTAAAACGAACGTTCGTCAACTTCTGTCCTTATTGATGCCGTTGGGGGTTTCTCAAGCAATATTCGGATATCAGCGGGAGGCTGTGCTATTATGTAGCGGCACTCCTTTGCCGGGATCGACACCGCATATGGGTACTTATCGTCCTTCTTAACTAGCTTTGAAACAGCATTGCCAACTGGATAGAGGGAACCCTTGAATTTAGTCGATATCGCATCGGCAAGGTCGCCCCAAGCTCCGGAGCCAAAGTATGTCTGCAAGCTCGCTATACTTCTTTGTAATAAAGCTTATTCCCGTAGCCCTGAAAAATGCAATGTCATAGCCAAAAAGAAACAACTATAATTCCAATTATTGCGAATACTATCAGGTTGCGATATCTGACATTCAAGGAAACAATAATAGTGCACAGAAGAATAATTGCCAGTCAAACCATTATAGAGCCAAGGCTCAGCCAAACATCGAACAACTGAAGCAATATCTCATAAAAAAATACCGATTTCTTCTCCTCCATAAGCGTTACCACCGAGTTTGACGGCAGAAATATTAATGTACGGAGGTATTCTGATTTAACAATATTGGATCTTGATCCGAACGATTTCTAGGATGCTAAATATCGCAGTAACATGGATCGACGATGCCCGCAGACGGTCATCATATGCTGCTATTTAATTCTTCCGAACCTCGCGCCAACGCCCAGGAAGGCGGATTTGTGCCGCGAAGTCGGCTTCGACAATGGGAAGGGTTTCGCTGCCTAGGGCAGTGATGTGGTGGTTGTCATAGATTTTACCTTTGATGAGACCGACGATGTCAGGTGGTAATTGACTACTCAGCCGGCCTGAGTTCACAAAGATGCTCCCACCAGAACTCGCCACCGAGCGACTTCTCGCAATCCATAATGAGATCGCCTCATCGCTTGACAGCTTCGCCCAAACGAGGCCGCTCAAGGACGAGGATCCATTGTTACTCGGTCGATATGTCCAGTTGTACAACTACGTAGAGTTCAATCTTCGAAGGTCTATGGAAGTATTTGCGCGAGCATCCGTCATGCCTGACAAAGACAAGGGCAAGAGCATTCATGAAGCGTCAGCGACGCGACTAATTCTCCTATTGTAAAGAATGGCGTTGCGGCCCGTCCTTCAGAGAAGTCTACCCTGACAGATACTCATAGCAAGCTTGACGAACTTGAACTCCGGCGGACGTACCGTAACATGTTCGCCCATTTCGACCCGCGTGCATACAAAGACGAATTCATCGTATTTCTGACGCGAAGCGACTTCGATGCGCGGCAGATACTTGGCGAACCGTTAGGAGATGACGGTGTTTTCCTCGCTGTTATGGAGCGGGCGAGCATCAGGTCTCTACACCAGCATATCCAGCCGTACGAAGAATGGATTGCCAAGAAAATGCTAGAGTGGCGAACCGCCCTCGGTTTTTCCTGAAGGCAGAAACCGGGTCAGCCCCTACTTCGGCCGGAAATGTCGCGCCGTTCTTCAATCGGACGGAAATCCTTTGGGTGAAAGAATGGTGGCGGTCCGAGGTCGAAGCTTGAGAACCAGCCCGCCGGGCCATACTTGCTTTCGTCGCTGAAATTAGGCGGCGGAAAAAGTCCGGCAAACTTCGCGTAGGATATCATCACACCAAAGAACAGCGTGAGGACGAAAGCGACTTTCTTGGCTCGGGAGACATCTTCTTTATGCATGTGCTTGCCTGCTCATAACGACATCGAACCATTGGTACGAAAATCGTGTCAGGAAATTGTCGAAACGAATATGTGATTGCGGCCGTGAACCCTTGGCTGTCACGTCGAAACTTCGCCGACGGAGGGAAATTTTCGCGTCCAAAGCCCTCCCGGGCGGAACCTCTCGGGACGATTTCCGTTTATGGCGTATGGCCCGTCAAACTTTCTGGAAAGGTTACCTCAAGCTCTCGCTTGTCACAGCGTCCGTTTCACTGACGCCGGCGACGACGGAGTCGAGCAAGGTGCGGTTTCATGTGTTGAACCGCGCAACGAAAAATCGCGTCGAAAGCCGCTATGTCGATAGCGTCACGCATAAGCCCGTTTCTGAGAAAGATCAGGTGAAGGGCTATCCGCGTGGCGAGGACGACTACGTCCTGCTCGAAGACGAGGAGATCGAGGAGGTGGGGCTGGAGAGCACCCGCACCATCGATATCGACAGTTTCGTACCGCGTGGATCGATCGATTGGATCTGGTATGACAAGCCGCATTTCCTGACGCCGGAAGACAAGGTCGGCATGGAAGCCTTCTGCGTGATCCGCGAGGCGATGCGGGCCAATGATGTGGTCGGCATTGCGCGGCTGGTGCTCTACCGACGCGAAAGGGCCGTGCTGCTGGAGCCGCAGGACAAGGGCATCGTTCTCTGGACATTGCGTTATGGCGACGAGGTGCGCGAACCGGCCGCCGACCTCGATATGAAGGCGAAGGTCGACAGCGAGTTGCTGACCTTGATGAAGAAGCTGGTCAAGGAAGAGACGAAGGAATGGAGCCCTTCGATGGTGCAGGATCCGGTTCAGAAGCGGCTGAAGGCGTTGATCCGCGGTAAAGAAAAGAGCCTCAAGAAGGCAGCCCCAGCCCGCAAGCCGGCCCCGGTGAAATCGACGGGCAATGTCATCAACATCATGGATGCGCTGAAGAAGAGCCTCGCCGCTGAGGGCGATCGCGGAAAGTCGCGATAGGGCTTCTCGGATCCCGTTCCCCGGAAGGGGAGGGCTGTCGGTCTGTGCATAGGCTCGCGCCTATCTTTTCCGCTTCTGCAGTGGCTTGGCAGCCGCAAAGAACCCGTCCCAGGGATCCTTGTTAAGCGCATCGAGCCGCGCCGGCGTATTGTCCACGGTAAAATAGGCGGGGCCAATTTCGGTGGTCAGCTCACTCCACTCCAGCGGCATGGAGACGGCGGCACCCGGCCGGGCACGCGTGGAATAGGCGGCAACGGCGGTGTTGCCGCGGCCGTTCCGGAGATAGTCGATGAAGATCTTGCCGCTGCGCTTCGCCTTTGTTGCGGTCGCAAGGTAGCGGTCGGGATCATCTTTCGACATGCTGTCCGCCAGCCATTTGGCAAAGCCCTTCACGTCCACCCAGCTGGCCTTCGGCTCAAGCGGCGCCACGACATGCAGGCCCTTGCCGCCGGAAGTCTTGACGAAAGCTGCAAGGCCTTCGCCTTCGATGCGCTCCTTTAGTTCGTAAGCGGCCGCTATCACATTTTCCCATGGCACATCCTCGCCGGGGTCGAGATCCATGGTGATCATGTCCGGCTTTTCCCAGTTGTCCGTCGTCGTGCCCCACGGATGGATTTCCAGCACGGCCGATTGCACCAGTGCCACGACGCCATCGTAATCGCCAATACGCAGCAGCTTCTCGCCACCCTTGTCCTTGGGGTCGGTAATCTGCTCGATATGATCATTCATGCCCTTCCAGGCATGTTTCTGGAAAAAGCGCTGATGGCCGGATATCCCATCAGGCAGACGCAGGAGCGCCAGCGGTCGATTGACGACATAGGGGGCCATGAAACGCCAGACCTGCGCATAATAATTGGCAAGGCCCTCCTTGGTGACACCCTCATCAGGCCAATAGATACGGTCGGGATGGGTGAGCTGCACTGCCGATGTTGGCAGGTTTTTTGCGGTCGTCTTATCCATCTCGCGCACAACATCCTTTGCCGGCTTGTCCTCCCGCAATCCCCGGAAGGCTGCGTGGCGCAGGTTACCATCGGCCGACCACGCGCGGAACTCCACTTCGGCAACAAGCTGCGGCTTGACGTAGTGCAGGCCGCGCCGCTCCTCGGCGGTCAGCTTGTCGTCGAAGGAATTCTGTTTCATCTCCATGGCCGACAGCCGCTCGTAAAGCATCTGTGCCGTCGCGACCGTATAGCCGGTGCCGACGCGGCCGACATGTTTCAGTGCGTCGTCCTCGTAATAGCCCATGGCGAGCGAGCCGATGGCATTTTTCATCGCGGTCGAGGGCACGTAGCCGCAGATGACGAATTCCTGCCGTTGTGAGCATTTCGATTTGATCCATTCGCCGTTGCGACCGGAGACATATTTGCTGTCGCGCTGCTTGGATACGACACCTTCGAGGCTGAGCCGGCAGGCGTGATTCAGCACCAGCCCGCCATCCTCGTTGAAATGCGCACTGTAGCGCAGTTTGCCGCTATCATCGGGCAGCAGGCTTTCGAGCAAATGTTTGCGTTCGAGGAGGCTTACGTTCAGCAGGCTGTAGCCATCGAGATAAAGCAGATCGAAAGCATAAAAGACGAAGCGATCATAACGGCCTTCGCTGAGGTCGTGCTGCAGGGCGGAGAAATCCGATGCGCCGGTATCACGCTCGACCACGAGCTCGCCGTCGAGAACAGCCGTTTCCACCGCAACGGAGCCAAAGGCATCGACAATGTCCCTGCCGAATTTTTCCGTCCAGTCCAGCCCGCTGCGTGTCAACATCGTCACACGTCCGTGCTCGATCTTAACCTGCAGCCGATAGCCATCGAACTTGATCTCATGAATCCAACCCTCGTCGGTCGGCGGCTTCGGTTTGAGTTTGGCAAGCTCCGGCTCGGTAAAGCCGGGCATGACAGTCTTTTTCGCTCCCTTCGGCCAATCCCGCTTCTGCGCGACACCAGGCTTGGCCTTTCTGGCCGGCGCCCTCGCTTTTGCGGCAACAGCCTTGCCGCCCTCCGGTCTGGAGTGCCAGGTTGCGTCTGGATTTTCGGCCACCTCTTCGAGTTGCCGACCGGTTTTGGCGGATTCGGGGCGCTCTTCGAGGATATCGGGTCCGCCCTTATGCCGGGCTTCTTCATCGTCGCCCTTGATCAGCAGCCAGTTCTCACGTTTCTCGCCGGGTTTTCCATGCATGCGCACCAGGTGCCAGCGGCCCTTCAGCTTCTCACCGTCGAGCTCGAATTCCATATGGCCCTTGCGATAGGCCTTGTGCGCGTCGCCAAGCGGTGTCCAGGTGCCGCGATCCCAGACGATCACGGTACCACCGCCATACTGGCCCTTCGGAATGATGCCCTCGAAATCGCCGTAGGAGAGCGGATGGTCTTCGACATGAACGGCCAGGCGCTTGTCTTCGGGATTGAGGCTCGGCCCTTTGGTGACGGCCCAGCTTTTCAGTACACCGTCCATCTCGAGCCGAAAGTCGTAATGCAGCCGTGTGGCGTCATGTTTCTGGATCACGAAGCTGTTGCCCTTCGCCTGGCCTTGTTTGCCGCGCGGCTCTGGCGTGATCTTGAAATCCCGTTTGGCCTGATAGGTTTCGAGCGCCATGATCAGCTTGCCTTCCTGCTGCTTCTATCGGCGGTCTTGCGGGCGGCGGGCTTCTTCGTCGGTGTCTTGCGGTCCATCTTCGCGCCCATTTTCGCACTTTGGCGCAATGCCTCCATGAGATCGACCACCTTGCGCTCGGGCTCGCGCTTGCGTTTCGGCGGCGCACGGCCTTCGATCTTGGCTTTTACCAACTCGACGAGTGCCGCCTCGTAGCGGTCGTGATATTGGCTCGGGTCGAAGCTGCCCTGCTTGGTGGCAATGATGTGCCCCGCAAGCTCCAGCATCTCCTTGTCGAACTTGATATCGGGAATGTCCTTGAAGACGGAGCTTGCCGAGCGCACCTCATAGTCGAAGTTCAGCATGGTCGCGATGACGTGGTCGTCCTGTACGCGGATGAGCAGCGTGCGGTTGCGGCGGAAGAGCACGGCTTCGGCAAGGGCTGCCATTTTGCCGTCAAGCATGACCCTCGCAATCAGCGCCAGCGCTTCCGCATCGTGCGCGTCGACCGGCGCAAGATGGTAGGGGCGGTCGAAATAGAGTTTGTCGATCCCATCGCAGGGAATGAAGCCCTGCACATTCAGCACTTTGTCGCTTTCGGGCATGATCTCGGCAATCTCATCGCCTTCGATGAGAATGTAGTCGCCGCTCTCCATTCGGTAGCCTTTGACCTGGTTGTCCCGCTCCACCGGCTTGCCGGTTTCGCTGTCGACGAACTGCCGCTCGACGCGGTGGCCGGTCCTGCGGTTGATGATGTTGAAGGAGACGCGATCTGAAGAGGAGACGGCCGTATAAAGGCCGACGGCGCAAGCAAGATCGCCGACCTTCAGATGGCCCTTCCAGCTTGCGCGTGCTGCCATCGCCCCCTCCGTTCAGAGCCTGCCGTTGCCTTTGTCGGTTTCAAGTGGCTGGAATTTCCAGCCGTTTCCATCTGGCGCTGGATAGGCGAGCAGCGCATCGCCGTTGCCGATCTTCTGGCGAGCAGCGACGTTTCTCGCGCGATCCATTGCCTGTTCTGCGGTAGCGTAGGGTTCGGACAATGTGTCGCCAAGCTTGTAAGCCCAACCATTGTCGTGGGGAACGATCTGATAGGTGATGTCGGCCATATGCTTTCCTCCTTGTCAACCGTTCTGGTCATTCATTGCCGGGACGGGCGGCTGCGCCGCTCGTCAAGCGCGATGATCTTTTCGAGCGATGCGATATCCTCGCTGGTCACGACCGGAACCGGATCGCCGGCAATCGCCTCCAGTACTTCCTTGGATACTGCACCGTTGCGGATTGCCCATTCCAACGTCTCGCGTGTTTCCCGCTCGGCCTTGAGTTGGGCGTAGAGCGCAACGATCAGCCGGTCGCGAGCATCCATAGTTTTGTGCTTGCGGTCGATGTGGCGAGCATTGGGCATGGAGAAACCGTGCCTCTTCATGAGGTTGCTTTGCAAAAAACTGCTGAGAAGTAGAAAAGTTCCGTTCGGCAGCGCTGAGTGAAAATCAAATCACCGCATTGCGGCTCTGGACCGGAACCACTATCTGAAAGCTATATTCGATAGAGGATTTCAAAATGGCCGATCTGAAGGCTCGTCCCCGTCCCACCGGTGCAAAGGCTGTTCTCGGCCGTGTCGGTTTCCCGCATGTCACCTCGGTTACCGGCGGCGAGATCGATATCGTCACCAGCCCGTCGCAGCCGGGCTTCAATCCGCTCGATCTGCTCTATTCCTCGCTTTCGGCCTGTCTCGTGCTCAGCGCCCGCATGGCGGCAAGCCAGCTCGGCATCCTTGACAAGGTCACGGAGATCACCGCTGATGTGACCGGCGAGAAGGCTGTGGAAGGGCTGTCCCGCGTTGCGAAATTCAACATCGCTTTCTCCATCAAGGGCGATATTGACGAGGAAACGCGTCGCAAGATCGCCCATATGGCCGAAGACGAAATCTGCACGGTCAGCAACACCATCCGGGGCACGCCGGAATTCGCAACCACGATTTCCGGATGATCGCATTGCCGCAGATATTTCTGCATAAAAATTATAGACAATAGGACCGAAGCATTGCGTGGCCGTCGTGCTCCACATATGCTTTGGTATCCATTGAAATAATGCCGGCTGAGATGCAGTTTCAGACAGAACTTTCGACCGAACAGAAATCCCGGCGGCCGCTTGTCGCCATTATCGGCGGCGGTGTTTCAGGAGCGGGTGTCGCCTATCATCTGTTGAAGCTTGCCGGCAACGATGTGCCCGAGATTGTGGTCTTCGAGCCGCGCCCCATGCTGGGCCGCGGTCTTGCCTATGACACTGTCGATCCGGCGCACCGCATCAATGTACCGGCCGCCAAGATGAGCCTGCAGCCGGACGATGTGGAAGAGTTCCAGCGCTGGATCGAGATGAACAATGCCGTGCGCGACGATCCCGAGGCCGCGCGCCAGAATGGCCAGCTGTTCCCGCGCCGGCGTGTCTTCGGTGATTATGTCGGCTCGCTTCTGCAACCCTTCCTGAAGTCGGGTGCCATCACGCATCGCCGCGCCCTGGTGACAGCCATCCGCCGCAAGGGTGATGGCTGGGTGATCCTCGACGCCAAGGGTGGTCGGACGCAAGCCGATATCGTTGCCATTGCCACCAGCCATCCCCCCCCGGTTGCACCGGGCAGGCTCGCGGCTATTCTTTCAAGCCATCCTCGTTTCGTCGCCGATACCACGAAACCCGGCTCTCTGGAGATCGTGCGGCCGAAGGACAGGGTTCTCGTCATTGGCAACGGTCTGACGGCGGCAGATGTGATCGCCTCGCTTGCACGCAACGGTCATGAAGGTCCTGTCGTCGCGATTTCCCGCCGCGGCCTGCGCTCTCGCGGCCATGCTGCGGCTCCGCAGGAGCCCTTCGGCGATTTCATCGCCGATCGAGCATCCTCGGCAGTCGCGCTGTTGCGCAGGATCCGGCTGACCATTCGCCAGGCGGCTGAGCAGGGCTTGAGCTGGCATGCTGTCATCGATCAGGTGCGCTCCCAGGGCCACGATCTATGGCGTGCTCTGCCTGTCGCCGAGCGGCGGCGCATCGTCCGACATCTCAGACCATATTGGGATGTTCATCGTTTCCGCATCGCCCCGCAGGTGGAGGCTGTGCTCGATTCGGCAATCGAAGCCGGCCGGCTGGAAGTACTTGCGGCATCCGTTGCCGATGCCAAGGTCGAGGGTGAAACGATCCGTGTCACCCTGCAGCCGCGGCACGCCCGCGAAAGATTGGAACGGACGTTCGACGCCGTCGTCGTCACGACTGGTCCGGCGCATGGCGGCATCTTGCAGACACAGCCCTGGCTGGGAGAACTCGCGCGCGAAGGCTGTCTCGTCCTCGACCCGGCCGGTCTCGGGCTTGCTTGTTCCGAGCATTCCGAAGCGCTCGGAGCGGATGGTCAGGTGATTCCCACCTTGCTCATTTCCGGTCCGCTTGCACGCGGCACCTTCGGTGAATTGATGGGATTGCCGCAAATCACCGAGCATGCGGTCTTCGTCGCCCGCGAGATCGCAGAAAAGCTGAAAGCCCCGGCCGAGGGATAATCACGATCTATTTCTGATCGATCTGTCGTTCACCGACTGTCATCGAGGCGCGACTTCTGATAGTCGCTGCGTCAGTCGCGGCTTGCGAGATCAGCCGTGCAGAAAGCATCGAGATCATGTCGCAGGCCGCTTCCCCCGTTTCCGAAACTCCGTCTTCCAGCCGCCTCCCGCTCATCGCCCTCATTATCGGCGGTGCGGCGATCGGCGGATCGCCAATCTTCGTGCGGCTTTCCGAGGTCGGGCCGATGGCAACGGCCTTCTGGCGTGTGGCGCTGGCGCTGATCCCGATCTTCATCTTCTCGCTTCTGCGCAAGGATACCGGTCCCAAGCCGAAGAGCCTTGCCGATTACGGTATGCTGATCCTGCCGGGCGCCGTGCTGGCGCTTGATCTGTCGGCCTGGCATCTGTCGATCACCATGACCTCCGTCGCCAATGCGACACTGCTTGCAAACCTTGCTCCGGTCTTCGTCACCGCTATCGGATTTCTATTCTTGGGCGCCAAGGTTACCCGAGTCTTCGTGCTCGGTCTGGTCCTGGCATTGGTTGGCGTAATCGTGCTGAAGGGCGGGCCTGCTGCCTTTGGAAACGGCGATCTGCGTGGTGATGGGGTCGCCATGATCGCCGCCTTCTTCTACGCCTGCTACATCCTGGCAATCGGCGCGCTGCGCAGTCGTTTCGATACGATCCGCATCATGCTGTGGAGCACAGCCTCTGCCGCGGTCGGCGTCTTCCCGCTCGCGTTCTTCTTCGAAGGCCACATGCTGCCGGCAAGCCTTTACGGGTGGGCGGTGGTATCGGGCCTTGCCTTCGTCAGCCATGCGGGCGGGCAAGTGGCGATCGCCTATGCGCTTGCTTACCTGCCGGCCGCGTTCTCCTCGCTGACCCTGCTTCTCCAGCCGGTCGTGGCGGCCATTCTCGCCTGGGCGCTGCTCAACGAGTCGATCACGGCAATGCAGGCCCTGGGGGGCCTGATCGTGCTTGCAGGCATCATGATCGCCAGGCGAGGGTGACCCGCTTAAAGGAAGCTTGACCATTGGCTGCTAAACCTGTCCAGGAGTTCGGACAGGATTGGCTATGGCGAACCTTGGTCAGATATTTTCAGCTGAAGTCCACGGCGCGGAAAAGCTGCAGGACGTGACTGTCCGGCAGGCGTCGACGGCGCCTCTGCTCGTCTTCATGGGTTTTGTGGCCATTCTTGTCGGCCTGTTCAAATTTCCGCCGCTGCTCGATTACGCCAACCACTATGCCCGGATGTGGCTGCTTGCCGGCGGCATAAGGGAAGCACCATTCCCCGAGGTCTACGCGATCGAGTGGAACCGCACCTTCACCAATGTCGGCATCGATCTGCTTGCCCGTTTCATCGGTCCTGTCATCGGCGTCTCGCTGCTCGCCCGTACCCTGCTGTTCCTGGCCATTGTCCTTCCGCCGCTTGGCGCAATCGCTCTGCATCGCCGCTTGTTCGGCGGCAGCTACTATTGGCAGATCGGCATGCTGTATTTCGCCTGGTGCGCCACGCTGATCGGCGGTTTCATCAATTTCCAGATCGGCCTCGGCCTTGCGTTACTGTTTTCAACGATGGATCACCGGCTGCAGTCCGGTTCTGCGGTCAGGCTCTTCCTCTGGCGGGTGGCCGCGTCGCTGTTTCTCACCGTCGTGCATATCTTCTCGGTAGGCTTCTTCCTGGCGATCGTCTGCGGGCTGGAATTTTCCTGGCGCTTTGACGTTCTCACATCGCGCACGGCGGTGTTGCGTCTCGCCGGCAGACTTGCCGCTGCAATGGCTGCCTGCCTGTTGCCGCCGCTTGTGCTGGCACTGACCGCCGCAGAGCTCCCGGGCAGTCATGCTGGCGGCATCCTGGCGGCCTGGAACGACGGGCCGGTACTGCTGATTTTCAACCTGCTGTCGGCCGTCTGGACCTATGTTGCGATCGTCGATGTCATTTTTCTTGTACCGATTCTGCTCGTCTGCAGCAGGGCGGTTGCCGCAAAGGACATGCGCGTCCATGCGGGGCTTGTGATCACCGCGGCCGGTCTTCTTGTTCTAGCCATCCTTTCACCACGGCATGCCTTCGGTACCGGCTGGATAAGCTGGCGCTTTCCCATCATGGCTGCCCTTGTCGGCATGGTGATGATCTGCCCTTTCCAAAAAGTCGGCCGGCGTCAGGCCATCGTCCTGTTCATCGCCTTGAATATCGCTGTCCTTGGCCGAACCGCCTGGATCGGCTTCAACTGGTGGCAGGGGCAGGCCGATGTTACCAGCGTTGAGAAGGTGCTTGAAGCTGTTCCTCCCGGCGCAGCGATCTTGCCGCTGCAGCACGATCCGGCCTTTGCCGAGATAAAACTCGATCAGCGGCATTACGCATTCACCGAGGATACATTTCGGCATCTGCCGACATTGGCGGTGCCTCTGGCGCATGCTTTTGTCCCGACGCTCTTCAGCGCGCAGGGCAAGCAGCCTCTTGCCGTCCTGCCCTCCTGGTCAGACCGTTCGGTACCGGAAGGAAATCTCTTTTCAACCGGTGTTCTGTCCTGTCCGGGCCTGATGGCGGAGGCTGCCAGCTTCACGCCCTATCTCGTCGACTGGCGCAGCAAGTTTGATTTCATCATGGTCGTCAACGCCGATACCGTCGATCAGAATGTCGGCGACGTCATGCCGGCAGGTACCCGCCTTCTGCGAGACGCTGGCTTTGCGAGGCTTTACGCGATCGATCGCAAGGCGCCGGCGGCACTGGAGGCCGTGCCAGCATCATGCCCAGACCGTTTCCACTGGTAGCTTACTGGGTTTCCTGCAGTTTGTTTTCCTGCAGCAGCCATTTTTGAATGATCGGCACGTCGGCATCGCCGAGATCGTGACCGCCGGGGATGACGTCGGAATCGACAGTCGCCCCCGATGTCTTCAGCCGGGTTTCCAGTTCGCTCGCATATTTGCCATAGGCATCCATCTTGCCGCTGATCACGAGCAGGTCCGTGCCCTTCAGGTCGGCATGAGGATAGGTGCTGAGCACCGGCATGGAGCGAAGGAGCACAGCCTTGTGCACCAGGTTCGGGTGCAGGTAGAGCAGCGAATTCAAAAGGTTCGCGCCGTTGGAATAGCCGACATAGACGACCTTCTTCGGATCGAGGCCGTAGGATTTGACCGCGCCTTCGATGAAGGCGGCAAAGGCTTCGGCCTCGTTCTTGATGTCGTCCTGGTCGAAGGAGAAAGGCGTGATGCGCTTGTACCAGCGCGGGAAGCCTTCTTCGGTCGCACGACCGCGCACGCCGAGGAGTGTGGCGCGTGGAGCGACCTTGTTCAGGAGCGGCATCAGCGTCGTCTCATTGCCGCCGGAGCCGTGCAGCAGCACGAAGACGCTGCCGTCCGGATCCGGTGGCGTATAGAAACGATGGACGAAAGGCAGGTCGCGGTAATTGATACGCGGCTGGCCGGGCATGGAAAATTGCGGCAGCACGACCTTGAGGTCGCTGAGACTGGTAATCGAATCCTTCGGTGGGATGAAAAGCTTGCTGCCGAGGGTAGCCTTCGGCTCATCCACCATCATGCCTGGCTGGTTGGTGGCAAGCTCGATGAGCGTGCCGCCGGGTTCACGGGCATAGAGCGAGCGGAAGTATTTGCGATCGTGCAGGTTGGTCGCCGAAGCATTTTCCTTTTCGAGCGCCGTGTGAACGGCAAGCACGGCTTCGTCGTCATCGGCGCGGAAGGCCACATGGTCGAACGTGCCGGTGCCCGGCGCGCCGCCCCAGAAGCCACGCGCATCGCGCACGTCGATGACGTCGCCCGACTGCGAGACGAGGCGATCGATCGTGCCCCGATTTGCCTGGAACCTGTAGCCGAAATGGCTTTCGATGAAATGGCGGCTTTCCGCCGGCTTTTCAGTCAGCATGGTCGCACCACGCACGCGCTGCACGGCATGCTCGATCGGTACCTCGCCGCCATCCCAGACGGTCGGTGATTTCAGATCCCTGGCGCCGGCAAGCTTCACGATGACATTGTCGGGATCCTTCAGCCGCAGAACCGGCTCGCCGAATTCATCTGCCGGACCTTCCGAGCGGAAGCCGAAGCGCATCGCGCGCGTCAGCCAGTACCCGATGCTGGAGGGATCGATCGCCAGCGACATTTCGCTGATCTGGCCGTAGCCGGCGCGGCCGGGCGCTCCGTCCTCCCAGACGAGGAAGGTCACGAGTGAGCCCGGAGTACCTTCGGCATCACCATAGAAGAGATGAAGCTGTGTGGCGTCCTCGAAACCGGCCGTCTGTTTGACGAGCCGCATACCAAGGAATCCGGCGTAGAAATCCACGTTCGCCTGCACCTTGCGGGTGATCAGCGTGATATGGTGTATGCCTGAAGCCATGGATGAAAGCCCGAATTGAAAAGGCGAGGCCAGGAGCGCGAGTATGAGGGTCGTTGCTAGCGTCATGCCGTTGCCAATGGCCTTCTCTCTAATTTTGTTCCGCAAAAAGTACAAGTGCGTCACCGCGCGGCAGGAGCTCCAGCGTCTCGACTTCCTCCAACGCTTCCTCGAGTTGCTGCAGTGTCGGCGGCTTGACCATGTAGGCGAATGCGCCGAGATCCTTTGCCCGTTGCATGTCGCTTTCGTCGCTTGATGTACTCAGCACGCAGACTGGAATCCGGTTCAGCCGTTGATCGGATGAGAGCGCGTTCAGCACTTCGAAACCGTCCATGATCGGCATGTTGATGTCGAGCAGCATCAGGTCGATCTGCGGTTCGTCCGGGATACCTGCGCGTTGCTCCAGGAGCCGCATCGCCTCACGACCATTGGTCGCCACATGCAGGTTGAAGTTCACCTTCTCGCGGCGCATCAGCTTGATCTTCAGAAGCTGGATATCGGCCGGGCTGTCTTCCACCAGCAGCACTTCGGCGAGCCTGCCGCGGCTTTCGCTCGTATGGTCGGATGCTTTTGCCGTCGAGGACTGTTTGCGAGTGATCGGCTGTCCGCCCGATGTCTCCGCGAGTGGTACTTCGAGCAGGAAGGTCGCACCTCTGCCGGTCTTCGCCTCGCACCAGATAGAGCCGCCATGCAGCTGCGCGATGCGGCGGCATATGGCAAGCCCGAGCCCCGTGCCTTCGATGCCGCGGCCGACGAGGCGCTTGAACGGTTGGAAGATCAGCTCACGATGATCGGGGTCGATGCCCGGCCCGTTGTCACCGATCGTCAGGCGGCAGACTCCCCTGTCTGCTATGGCCGAAATGCGCACTTCCGGAATGGTATCCTCACAATAGCGGATCGCATTGGAGACGAGGTTCTGCAAAAGCTGAATCAGCAGCGTTGCGTCGCCCATCACCTCCGGCAGATGGCCGCGGACGACGATCGCCTGCCGGCTTTCGATCTGCTGGTGCAGATTGTGCTCCACCTGATCGAGCACTGCCGACAACGGGACGGGCTTGAGCTCGAGTTCGCTCGAAACCTCCAGCCTCGTAAAGCCCGAGACCTTGACGATCAGGTCTTCCATGTGATCGGCGGCGCTCAGTATATAATCGAGAAGCTCGCGGTCTTCGGCCGGCAATTCGGCCGAGCCATGCAGGATGCGGCTGAAGGACTTGATCGTTCGCAGCGGCTCCTTGAGATCATGCGCCATGGCGCGGGTGAAGATTTCGAGCGACTGCCGCTTCTGCTCGAGCTTTGCTTCCAGCGCGCCATGCATCATCGCATTCTGGATGCAGCGATGCAGGGTTTCGGGCGATAGCGCATCCTTGGTGAGATAGTCGCGCGCACCGCTTTTCATCACTTCAACGGCGACGGTCTCGTTACCCTGGCCGGTCAGCATGACCACATTGGCGGCGGCATCCTGGGCGAGGATTTCCGAGAGCACGCCAAGACCGTCGCGGCCGGGAAGCGAATAGTCGAGCAAGATGCAGTGAGGGTGCCTCTGGCTGCTGAGGGCCAGACCCTCGTCACCGGTCTCGGCCTCGATCACGGTATAATTCGTGCCGGAGACGCGTGCCAGCATGCGGCGATAGACTTCCCGGTCGTCTATGTTGTCATCGATGATGAGAACGCAGCAGTCTTCCGCCAAACGTCAGTCCTCTAAAGGCAGGATTGCGATTTCGAACCAGTATTCCTTGAGCCGCTGGATAGCGGCGAATAGTCCATCGAGATCGACCGGCTTCTGTACATAGGTGTTGGCACCGAGCGCATAGCAGCCCTCGATGTCGCGCTCGTCGTCCGATGTCGTGAGGATCACGACGGGGATCTTGCGCCAATGCGGATTGGACTTGATCGCCTCAAGGGTCTTGCGCCCGTCTAGGCCCGGCATATTGAGGTCGAGCAGGATGAGGCCGGGCTTGGGCGTCATGGTGGCGAGCACGTCGAGTGCTTCCTGACCGGAGGCGGCCCAGCGGATGGAGTTGCGCAGATTGGTGCGCTTGAAGGCGCGCATCGTCGCTTCGAAATCATCCTCGCTATCCTCGACGATGAGGATCGGTTGCGTATCACGCTGCTGCATTCTGGCCCTCGCGCTTCCTTCCCAGGGTAAAATAAAATGTAGTACCGATGCCGATATCCGACTCCAGCCATATCTCACCATTGTGACGCCCGATGATCTTGCGCACGAAGGTGAGCCCTGCGCCGGTGCCGTCCTCGGAATCCTGCGATTTTTCAAGCCGTTTGAAAATGCGGAAAATATCCTCGTAGAATTCTTGGGGTATGCCCTTGCCGTTGTCCTTCACGTAGAAGACGTTGCGGGCTGTCGTCCCGTCCCTGCCGACATAACGTTCCAGATAGCCGACGCTGATGAGCGGCATGGGCTTGTCGTTGTATTTGACCGCATTTGTGACGAGATTGCGGAACACTTCGGTCAGGCGCGGCGCATCGCAGACGACTTCCGGCAGCAGGCCGTCGATGACGACCTTTGCATGCCGTTCCTCGAGAAAAAGCTCCATGGTGGCGGCGACGTCGCGGACGATCGAACCGATATCTGTTCTTTTGACCGCGAGCTGCTGGCGGCCGATGCGCGAGAAATAGAGAAGATCGTTGACGAGCTTTTCCATGCGCTGACTGAGTCGAACCAGCCGGTTGAGCCGGCGCACACCGTCATCGTCGAGCTTCTCTTCGTAGTCTTCCAGCAGGAAACGCGAGTGATTGTGCAGGCCTCGCAGCGGTTCCTTGAGATCGTGCGAGGCGATATAGGCGAACTCGTCGAGGTCGTGGTTGGAACGTTCGAGATCGGCTGTGTATTCCTCAAGTTGCGCAAGCGTCGTCTTCATCCGCTCTTCCTGCCGCACACGCTCGCTGATATCGCGCACGATGCCGACGAAGGTCTTGCTTGAACCGGCGACGACGGCGCTAACCGAGAGGTCGATCGGGAAAACAACGCCGTTCCTTCGCCGGCCGGAGACCATGCGCGTCGTACCGATGATCCGTTCCTCGCCGGTGCGCCGATAGTTGCCGAGATAGGCGTCATGTTCGGAATGATAGGGTTCCGGCATCAGCATCTTGATGTTGTTGCCGATCGCTTCCTGCGATGTATAGCCGAACATGGTCTCGGCGGCTGGATTGAAGCTCATGATCCGCCCCGCCTCGTCGATGGCGATCACCGCGTCGGGCGTATTGCGCACGAGCGCGCTGAACCGGATGCGTTCGGTTTCCAGACGCTGGTTGTTGCGCATGAAATAGAAGACGAAAATGGCAATCAGCCAGAGCGTCGCTGCCGTGATCGACCGATTGGCGGCTTCGCGCCAGAATTCGTTCTCAGCATGGTTGACGGCGAAAAAGCCGAGCAGGATCAGCACAGTGCAGACGAAAGCGAAGAAGATCGGCGCGTTACGATTGCCGAACCAGAGCGCTGTCAGCACAAGCGGGACATAGAGAATGCCGCTTGCCACGCCAAGCGGCGTGTAGAGATCGACAATGAGGCCGGTAAAGCAGATCGAGGCCGGTATCCAGAGGGGGATCTGTGCCCGGTTGGTTGGCAACATCCACCAGGATCTGGCGAGAAGCCCGCAACCCAAAGCCACCAGACCGATAGCCGTCGGCAGGGCCATCGCGGCATAGGGACCCCAGCGATATCCCTGTTCGGCATTGGTGATGTATCCGGCAAGCGCGATCATGCCGAGGGTGATCACGATATAGCTGGTGAGTTCCTGTACGAGCTGGCCGCGCCGCTCCTTCCCATAGAGCGCAAGGAGAATGGAAAGATTTGATATCAGGAAGATCAGCGCCGTGTTCGGCCCCATGCCGCCGCCGATCTGTTCGGCAAAGCTTGGAGAGACGAGAAATTGCGTCAGGAACACATCGACATTGTGTATCGTGCGGCCGAGCGTGATGATCTCTGTCAGGCGCACCGCGGAAATCAGAGCGGCAAGGCCGCAAGCGATGAGGGGCACGATGCGGCCGGGCTTGCGTTTTCCCATCGAAGCGGCGAGCCCGATACCCGACAGAACGAAGCAGATGGCGGTATTGAATGCCATGGAGGGAAAGCCGGGCACGATCGAGATGATGATTTCGATCTCGAGCAGCCACCCGGCTACCACCGTCAGGCCAAGCAGGACGAGCAGGTAGCCGATGACGATCGCGACCATGCGGTAGTGACCGCTTTCCGTCCCGTCCCGTCCCGCATTGCCAGCATCCCGCACCTGCACCACCTTTCCGCCATGTCCTTGTTGGCAAGCCATCTTTTCCGAAATCGACGAATACTCAATAGCCAGATTGTTGGGCAAAACATGCTTTTTCGACAACAAATCATCAAAGGTCGATATCGAATTTTAGCGAAGTGGCGTTAAAGTCTCAGCCAAGGACAGTATAGAGCCGCCGAAACAATATCCCGATTGTGGTGCCAGATGCCGATCTTGTTTTACGTCGACGATAGCAGGGATGATCTCTTCTATATCGACTATATCCGAAAGAAACAGAAGGTGGATGTTGATCTATTCTGCTTCTCCACCGCACAGTCGGCATTCGAGGCGCTCGAGGAGCGGCTGGAAAGAGGCGAAGGCGTCCCGGATATACTCATCGCTGACCTCTATATGCCTCTTGACAGCGGCAGCGGGCTGATCGCGCGGCTGCGGGGAGAGGACCGGTTTTCAACCATGCGGCTCGGCGTTTGCAGTGGTTCTGATGCAGCGGAGGACCGGGAACGGGCGCTTGCCGCTGGTGCCGATTTCTACCTTGAGAAACCGTTGGACTTGGCGAGCATCACCGGCAATCGTTGATTGCGGAAATGCGGCGGATCTGCATCCCTGAAGTGCCCGATGTGTGCGACAAAGCACAATTGACAAGCCCGGCAGCGCATTTCAAAATGCAACCCAAGAGAAGAAAATCAAAAAGCACTGAGAGAGCCGCCCGATCCATGTTCGCCGCCACGAACGTCAGCCAACCCCTTAGCTGAATGGCCCGACCGGCTCTCCCGCGCTTACTTCCGGCACTGTCTTCCGCATCCATGGATGTTGAATGCAGAGAGATTGCGATACCTAGGTAAGAGCTACTATTCGAGTAAACTGCCCTATGCATCACCTGTAGTTGAGATGTCTCCGCTTGCGATATTGAAAGTCCCCATTTCGCTATCGATCATCAACCGTCTCGCAATTTTTGTAGCTGTTCGCGTTTTAGACGTATATCCCAAGATTTCGGGATCGCCGGAATGAGAATTGGGGAGGAGGAAGAGTCGGAATGACCAGTGCTGCCGCAGTTCCCTTTCATGCGGGTCCGGAACTGAGCCGGGCGATCAATCGCACGGATTTTTTTCGCCTGCTGAAGGCGGCCGCGCAGCATTACAATTTCGACAATTTTACCCTGGCGCGTATCTCGGAGGCTGCAGCGCCTTTCGGCGAACGCGATGTCGTCATCACCAATGTCGCCGAACGGCGCATGAGCCTCTTTGTCAAAACTCTCAAGGAAGCATTGGGAACTGCCAAGGCGCGGACGGCGCAGTTCCTGACGACGCCGGTACATGGGAAAAGTGCGGCGATAGAAGGCTACCCTCCAGACCTGGTCCTCAACGAATTCAGCGGCAGCAAATTTCTTTTCATCCCGCTGTTTACGCCGGAAGGACGTCGCTACAGCCTGGTGCTCAGCGGCCCGCGACCGGAGCCGGACCAGGGCGAGGTGGCGGATATTCTGCTCGATGCCATGCGCATCTTCGACAAGCTGTATGAGGAAATCCTGACGCAGGAAATGTCCGGTCGGCTCACGCAGCGCGAAACCGAAATCGTCAAGTGGACGAGCGAAGGCAAGACTTCCGCGGAGATCGCCATCATCCTCGGCCTTTCCGAACACACGGTCAATTCCCATATTACGGCCGCAGTCCGGAAGCTTGATGCCGTCAACCGCGTTCATATGGTGGCGATTGCGTTGCGAAACGGTCTGGTTTCGTGAGCCGGTTTCACGTCGGGGAAAGGTGAAACGATGAGTGCGGAAGCAACGCGCAGGAATGCGGTGAAGGTATTGTTCGTCGATGACGAGTTCATTGAGTTCCGTTCGCTCAAAAAGAAGATCGCAGACCTCTCCGAACCGCCCGTCGACGTCGAATATTCTCAATCGATCGGTGATGCGCTGGACAAGATAAGGGCTGCTCGCTTCGATCTCGTCCTTCTCGACAACCGCCTGCTGCCGAACGCTGATTTTCGCGAGACGGTGCCTGAACTCCGGGGTATTGGCTATACCGGCCCGATTGGCGTCATCTCGACCGACATATCAGGCAATTATTTCCAGGAATTTCCCGATTACGGTGTCGATTTCCGTATCGGCAAAGACGAGATCGACGTCCAGACGCTGCAGCACATCATCCGAGAATACGTGACATATGATGTCCCGGATTTCTGGAAGGATGATTACAGTATCTGACCAGGAAGCTCTATGCTGGCAGGCGGATCGCAAAGCGACTGCCGCTCTCATCGGAATGGTCGAGCCTGATGTCGCCGCCGAGTGCGGCGAGCAGATCCCGCGTGGTCGTGAGGCCAAGCCCCGGGCCGGGCACGCTGCCTGCTTTCGGCAGCTTCCAGAAGGCATCGAAGATCTTCTCCCGATAGGCAGGCTCGATGCCGCAGCCGTTGTCGGTGACGATGATGCGCCAGTCCGCACCTTCCCGTGCGGCCGTCACGGTAACATGCGGCGCGGCCGCGCCGTGGTATGTCAGCGCATTGGAGAAGAGGTGTCTCAAAACAATAGTCAGAACTGCCGCATCGCTGCGGATGAGGGGCAGATTGTCGGCAACGAGTGCGGCGCCGCTCACGGGAAATTCCTCCACCGATTGCTTCCAGGCCTCCTGCGCAACATCGGTGAGGCGCACGTCGCTGATGGTGATCTGGGGTGTCGTTCCTGCAAGGCTGATCAATGCCTTGGTAAGCCGCTGTGCCGTCTGGGCCTTGTCCATGATCGTTCTCAAGCTCTGCAGCTGTTCGCTGTCGAGCGTCGGTTCAAGATCGTCGAGCAGCATTTCCGCATACATGGCGATATGGCGGAGCGGTGATTGCAGGTCGTGCGAAGCGGTCGCGAGGAAACGTTTGATACGCTCCTCCTGATTGTCAGTGGAGCCGGTTTCCGGCTTTTTCGCCGTCGGGTTGGAAGACATGTGGCGGTGCTCCCGATCTCTTTGAACCGAACATAGAAAGAGGGCGCCGGCTGTGCAACCGGCGCCCTCTCCAAGTCACCTTAAATATCGGCGATTTAGCCTGCCGTTTTGCGCGGTTGGCCTGCGTCCGGCGGAATGATTTCCACGGCTGCATCGTTCGAAGCCGCGACTGCCTTGGCATGGCGGCGGCGCCAGTCGCCGAGGAAGAGCAGGATCGGCGCTGCGATGAAGATCGACGATGCAGCGGCAACGAGAATGCCGAAGGCCATAGGGATCGCGAAGCTTTCCACGGCACTGCCGCCCCAGATTGCCATCGGCAGCAGCGAGAGGAAGGCCGTCGCATTGGTATAGAGGCTTCGGGCCAGCGTCTCGTTGATCGACTTGTCGATGATTTCGCGCAGCGGCATCGACTTGTAGAGGCGCATGTTTTCACGCATGCGGTCGTAGACGACGACCTTGTCGTTCACCGAATAGCCGACCAGCGTCAGGATGGCTGCGATGGCCGTCAGGTTGAAGTCCAGTCCCGTCAACGCGAAGAAGCCGATCGCCTTGGTCACGTCGAGCACCAGAGTGACGATGGCGCCGACCGCGAACGGCCATTCGAAGCGGAACCAGATGTAGAACAGCATCGCAAGGCTTGCGACGACGACCGACAGGATACCGGCCCAGGCAAGCTCGCCGGAAACCTTCGGACCGATGACGTCGGTACCGGTCACGGTCGCCGACGGGTCGATCTTGACGATCTCGGCCTTCAGTTTGGTCACCGCGGCCGTCTGTGCTTCCTCACCACCGTCCTGGCGCTGCGCGCGCACCAGCATGGTCTTGTTGTCGCCGAATGACTGCAACGCGACTTCGCCGAGGCCAAGGCCGTTCAGACCTTCGCGGAAGCGGCCGAGATCGGCAGCATCCTGCGTCTTCACCGACATCTGGATACCGCCACGGAAGTCGACGCCGTAGTTGAGGCCCGGATAGATGAAGAGGGCGATTGAAGCGATCGACAGCAGCGCGGAGACGGTCACGCCGAAGAAGCGTGCCTTCATGAACTGGATATGCTTGTCGTAGGGGCTGAAGGGGATCAGCGGCTTGATGTTCAGGACCTTCAACTTCCGACGACGGGCGATCTCGATCATCGTGACACGCACGAAGGCGACTGAGGTGAACATCGAGATGATCAGGCCGAGCGCCATGGTCACGGCAAAGCCGCGAACTGGGCCGGAGCCGAACCAGAACAGGATGGCGGCAGCGATGAGCGCCGTCATGTTGCCGTCGATAATGGTCGAGTAGGCGCGGCGGAAGCCGGTGTCGATTGCCGCAAAGGCACTCTTGCCCTTGCGCGTTTCTTCACGGATGCGCTCGTTGATCAGGACGTTCGCGTCGACCGCAAGGCCGATGCCGAGCACGACGCCGGCGATGCCGGGCAGGGTCAGCGTCGCCCCGACAAGCGTCAGTGCCGAGAAGGTCAGGATCGTGTGGATCAGAAGCGCGATATTGGCGAGAATGCCCCAGGTGCCGTAGAGCACGAAGATGAAGGCGGCGACGAGCA